>Ga0307516_10003829_pt1 | contig 19057 bp, 21 predicted proteins | sample 19_EM_MG_FD_203310 | JGI IMG/M metagenome (GOLD analysis project Ga0307516, IMG submission 203310) | Populus trichocarpa ectomycorrhiza microbial communities from riparian zone in the Pacific Northwest, United States - 19_EM | ecosystem: Host-associated > Plants > Roots > Unclassified | place... | reverse complement strand
ATATTCATGATGTATGCCAACTACTGAGACTTTCTAAATTGTGGTTGTGGGGATCGAGAAGGTTGAGTGAGGGCATCATGGGCAGTTGTACCTGGGTGTACGGAAACTTTTGGCCTAGTACTTTATTGGTCGTGGTGAAGGATATCGCATACTCCGACTTTGAGGTCACCTGGGACATCACCGCGAAGAAGTCGTGAGTCGTCGATCGCGCTCTGAACGCTACTTTCAGCGAACTTGGAAACGTCTCCAAGTTTATGAGGACGCCCATTCGAGTAGTCGTAAAAAACTTGACTACGCTCTTGACTTTCTGCCAAGCTAAGTCGCGACGAATGTTGACCTTTTTGCCGCCCTTCATATATATCGACGACCGGCTTCGGAAGGTTGTTCACTTCAGGCATTTGTTCACTTCAGACGTTTGCGTAAGGTGAACTAGTGCGTTCAGTATTTCCTTCGGATTTCGACGATTTTCTTCCGTTCGATTGCAGTAGAAGTACGCGAAACCGCCAGGAGTCGGATCCGAAAGGAAAAAATCGATGACCCCTGATGTGATCTAGGTTCTGCCGGCTCCCGCTAGATGAACCGGTATTAAGACGATATGATAGCTCGTCCAGTGAAGGACGCAGTAATGTACGGATTCCCTGAAAAGCCAACATCGACTCGCTCGACAACCTCCAATTCCGATACTCCTTCTCCAAGATCCACTCCCCAGTGCCTTCCAGGCGATTATCACTAATCCTCGTATGTCGAATTCTGTACGGAATTGTAGATATCCATTCCAGGATATCTGATCTTTTGGACGCTAGGTATAACGTGAGTTTGAGAGGTTGTGGTAACATGTTCCGGTTGGAAAGGTTACTACTTTCAGACTTGCCAGCGAGTCTTCGGTTAGCCGATTCTATCATGGAGCAGGGCCATAACCCAACAAACACCTCATCGCCGCCCCCGGCAGGTTCAGGTGAGACTTACCCGTCATAATTGAAGATCTGCCCGCTATGTATAACTGAGCTCACGATCTCGGTGTGTTTGGAGTCTTCGTAGAATCTAGAATCGGCGGCTGACTGTATTTCCCATGATGTAGCTGAGTCTTCGCCTTGAGCCTGCTGATGTTATATGGGGCGTTGCTGAGGGTGCTTTGAACGGCTGGAGGCTCGGTTCCCGGCTTCCCTTTCCCCTATCGGAGATGGTGATTGTGCAGCGCATGTGAGGGAGGGTTCTGGACAGAGCACGGTCTTCTCGCTCGTCTCTGGAGGAGGGTCCGGCTTGATGCGAACGACGTCCACATAGGCGAGCTTCTGGCACGCGGCGGGCATGCCTCTGGTCTGCGAGCCGCCGCTTGTTGTTTTGAGGCTGGTCAGGGGGAGGGCGGTTCTTTCTGCTTGTTGTGGCAGCCGACGAGATAGTCTACCTTGGTCGAGCAATGCTGCCCTCACCCCCTTGCGCACGGAGAATTTGGTTCCTGGTGGCATCATTACCGCTTCAACTGCTGCAGTAGACCGTTAGACCCTGCCACGAGCTCTCACTCGTTGTTCGACCACTGGACTCCAGAAAAAAGCTTGTTCGCAGTTGCAACCACAGCCCTGAGCCCTAAGAGCGGTCGTTACCTGTGGCACTAGCGCCGTTCGACCAAACAAAAAGGCCAGCTCCTTCCGTCCTTTCCTCTTCTTCTTTTCTCCTCAGCTCTCTTTGGTAAGTCTTCCCATCCCAAACTGTCAATATATCACTAACGATCTTCCCCATCTACAGCCTTTTGGCTTAGATCAAGTGTAGTATCTGTTCTTTTCAGTTTAATATCTGAAATCCGATCATACATCGGTTCTCATATTAATCTTATTTTTGCACTGAGGGAGCCGGCCGCTGTGCTTGCGCATGTCGGCCCCCACCGTGTCGCTGGTATTGCACTGCCTCCGGTCGATGCGAACTCTCTCCGGCGACGGTCCTTCATTGTCGCTCTGGCTGTGTGCGAGAGGATGAGGAAAGCCGTTCTCCTCGGAGCGGTAGCTGGCATGGTGTCTGTGGTGCGGACGCTGCACCGGAGATTACATCGACCCAGCGCTGTTGGGGATCCCCATGCCCGGAGAAATTGACCTATTATTTGCGTTGGGCTGCTAAGGTAGTCCGTAGGCTCTGGCATCGTGAACACGGTTCTCACTCGTGATCGGCACCCCTCCTGCGCGGAACTTCCGGAATCCTCATTCCCGAGCTACCATAACTTGCAGTACATACTGTAAACATAGACCCCGACAGCAAGCAAACCCATCCCCAAACGTGGCAGTGACCACATACATATGTATGTACATCATCCCTCCACTCGATAGCGGGCTTCACAGCCCAATCACGAGTTGCGGAATCTCCTCAACAGGAACCTCAACGCCCCATTCGCCTTTGCAAGGTCTCTCGGATAGATCTTCCCCTTCTTCTTTGAATATGTCGCCAGCTCTTTCACGGTTTTAAACCTCCTCAGGACGGCGCCTTCCGCGCGCTCGAGGTCGTGCAGCCTATCGTAATACTCGAGATCGTAGATATTGACATGGATCGTATCGATATCCTGTAGCGTCTGTCAGCGGCCCCTCCCTCCCGCACGATCGAATGTCTCGGCGGGGGTACGTACCTTTCGCGCCTGTGTTTTGCTCGAAGGGATGGGGTCGATACCGAGGCGTTCGCAGAGGCGGGTGTAGTCCCAGACCTCGTCGCGGCCGAAGCGGGTATTGAACTCGGCCTCGAATGCTCTGTTGAAGTCATTGCGGTTGGCGTCCTTGCCGTGACTCCGCTTCAGACGCTGGAACTCGGTCGCCGCGTTGACGCTGGGGTTGTAGGTGAAGCCGGGGAACTGGGAGAAGTAGAGCGGCAGCGGACTCAGCGTGAGCTCTGCAAGGCCTACTGCGAGATCGTCGACGGACGAGGACATCGTAAAGGATCAGGAGGGGTCTTTTTTTGGAGGCGGAAGATTGGGGATTTTTGGATGCGGGAGAAGTACAATATAGTGAACAGACGGCGGGTGCAGAGGGATTATGTAGGCCGCAGAAAGCGAGAGGGCGCAACAGCTGTGGTTCGCTGGCCACAATGGTGGCACTTCCCCGCCCCCGCCCCCGCCTACGTCTGCGCCTGCAGACTCGAAATATTGCAATAACAGCTGGCAGGCGAACGGATGGGCGGAGGGGCTCGACGACCTGAGAGGCACATGGTTGGCCAGAATCGCTACTCCTCGGGAACGAGGCCGGCACCCGGCCTTGCGGGCATGGCGGGGACTTGAAGGACAATACCTGTAGCGGAACGGTAGAAAGACAGGTTTGATGGTCGGACTCTGGCCTTGCAGCACTGAGTTCAGAACGTAGGCACATCATCGATTCGACAGCCAGCCGTAGATCTTCAGCTGCCAGGAAGGCTGCCAGCGAAACACCTGCGATTCCGATAAACCAAGTCCTAACCCCCAACCGGTGATACGAGGAATTTTTTCCCCCTGGCCCCGCCCCGCGCCAACAAATCCGTCAGAGCAGATGCGTACCCAACATTGACGAATACCGTGATTCGAACCGCCTCGCCGGTTGGCCGCTTCTGGAAGTTGTCTCCTCCGTGCATGGACCCGCAGCTTTGGTCCAAGTGTTGTCAAAGCATGCAGCAGCTGCTGCACCGTCAATCTATGTAGCCGCGGGCATTATCTTGGACGCACGCTTCCGCAAGTGTCAACAGCCACACGTTCGTCCGCTTCGGCTGCGCCACACGCGCTCGTTGTGTGAGAATTGAAGATAGAGGCTGTGCCAAGCCCTCCAGTATACAGGTCGAGGAAATCGATAGTTACCATCCATTTCGAGTTTTTGAAAGTCTGTACAATGTGCACTTCACAACGTGGATTGCGGCGTTAACAGGCTGTCCTTGATCTCGTAACCGGCCGGTTATTGAATGCTGCGGCGCATAGGAGCCCGCATCCAGGGAAAATCGTGGTGCGCCATAAGCGTCACTGCGCGGATGCGCGCTTCCACTTCCTCACAGCCCTACAATTCCCGCCCCACCCCCACCCCCATTCCCGGCCCCCAGAGTGAGGATGGCGGCTGCTGCGAGCGGAAAAACAAGTCGAGTGGAAAGGAAACATCATGCATTAAACGCCCTCCACAGGTATTCCGCGATATGAACGAACACACCCAGACACAGACACCGATCAATTAACCAATGCCTCCCCCACCAACTCCTCTTACTCTTCCTCATAATCATCATCGTCCGCATCAATGATGTACGAGGGATACTACCGCCTCGCCATGGACGTGATCATCTCCTGATGCACCGCCCTGTCCTTGTTGGTCTGGCTGAGCGTGGCGACGCTCCGCAAGTCCGCGACGACGTCTTTGGCTTTGCCAAAGTAGACCTCCTCTGCGCACATTTTAGGGATCGGCGTTCATCTTTCGCGGAGCGTTTGACAGGGGGGCATACGCAAGAGGTTCCGCATTTTGAGCTCCATTTCTTCCACCAGTTTGCCAATGTTGCTGATGTGGTCGCGGTCAGCGTTGTCGACAGTCATGTCGCTCTCCACCTGCCGCGTCATGTTCCCGGATAGGTCCATCTCTCCCAGCTCCTCGCCACTGGAAACCATGTTCAAGATGACCGTCGACGTGAGCTTGTAGTGGCAAGTACGAGAGCCATCGATGGCCTCAAACACATGGATCGAGTCCCAGGTGCCGGTACTCTTGGGCCCGGAGGCAACCGCTGAAAAACATCCGTCAGAAGCACATTCGTCTCTCGGGCCAAAGCAGGACTACATTTCTTCAGCAGCACAACCCCTGCAAATCCATCGTCCAAATTCCAAAAGTAAACACTGCTCACACCGCCCTCGTAGTACAGCTCGCGGTAAACATCGAACGCCTGATTCGCAGCAACCTCCATCTTTCGCAGCTTCTCGCTTGGGTAGGTGGCATCGGAGAGCGCGGGTGTGTACTCGTTGCTCCACGGAGAGCGGTAGCTGTCGCCGTCGCGGTTATAGTCGCAGAGGAGGTACTCGCGTTTCGACTTGGCGCATCGCGCCAGCTGCAGCGGTTGATCGACGGACGAGAGGAGGTCCTCGGTTAGGTCAGGGACGAGATTGATTAGTGCTGAGAGATTGGTTGAGGTGTGTTTTGGGTTTAGACGGCGGAGGAGGTCGCTGGATTGCTGGCGTCAGCTAACATTTGGGTGTACGTTGAAGGCGGAAGTGCATACAGGGAAGAGTCGAAAGGATCTTGGGCGGGGGCAGACATTGTGGTGATGATTGACTGGGGCAGTAGGGGAGGTTGATGGATAGGGATGAATGTGTGTGGCCGATTTGACGCTCCGGAGAGAGCTTCAGGAGGTGTAGGTGGATGGATAACTGTGTGGGGTTGGCGGAGGGTAACACGGCGAGTATGGTCACCTTGCGGCCCTTGCCAGGTAGAAACGCAATACAGCAGTTAGTTCGGAATTGGAGCGTTTGATATCAACTCATGTACCCTCCATCTTTTTTGAGCCTCTCTATCGGTCAGAGATTCGCCGGTCATGTCGTTGCGGCCGGCATTGACGCTGCGCTCTACTCTGACGCCATTCCTCTACCCTCGCCTAGTCAGCCAACATGCACCCCCAGTACGATTCCTCACCCGGCGAATCCAGCGCTTCTCGCAAACTTGTCTCCTTTGCGACGGGTCCGTCACCGATGATGCTGCACTGGCCTCGACCACAAATCCTGAGCATCCGCAACACTACTTCACCTCGGCACCGTTTAGCGACCTACGGCCTGTAGCTGTTGCTGGTGGCGACGGTGGCCACGGCTGTATTTCCTTCCTCCGTGAGAAATTCATACCGGAGGGACCGCCGAACGGCGGCTCTGGCGGTGCCGGTGGCAGTATCTACATCCAGGCGGTCTACGGCGAGACCTCGTTACATAAGCTGGGAAGGCAGGGAGTCATCAAGGCTGGAAATGGGTCCAACGGCCGAGGCAGCAATCTGAACGGAAGGCGGGGGGACGACGTGGTCATCCGGGTACCGGTTGGGACGGTAGTGCGGGAGATATCGAGATGGGACCCCGACGACAATGACGACACGGAAGAAGGACAACACGGAGGAAACGACAAATGGACGCACTACCCGCAAGCTGTCGAAGATAACTTGAGAGATCCCGAATTTGTGTCAGCGAAATACCCAATGCATCATCACAGGAGCGCAAGTCAACTTCTTAAGCGAACGCACCCGACACGGGTGTTCCTGGACCTGGACAAACCCACCCCCCAACCAATATTGCTTGTGCCCGGCTCGCCTGGTGGTCTCGGAAATCCCTATTTTGTTACACCTACTACGCGCCGGCCAAAGTTCGCAACAAAAGGAAACAAGGGCGCAAAGATGAAGCTCCTACTGGAACTGAAAGTGCTGGCAGACGTCGGTTTAGTCGGGCTTCCTAACGCCGGGAAATCTTCCTTCCTCCGAGCCGTATCTGGTCGGAAAGCGAGAGTGGGCGAATGGGAATTCACCACGCTCACCCCCAATATCGGAACGATCGTGTTGGCGGACAAGGACCTTCCTGCGTTCGCCGCGGAGGGTGAAGACCAGCTTCAACCCCGCTTCACAATCGCTGATATCCCAGGTCTGATCGCGGACGCGCACATGAACAAGGGTCTCGGTCACGGGTTCCTCCGACATGTGGAGCGCGCGCGTGTCCTTGCTTTCGTGCTGGACTTGAATCGGCACGATCCTGTTGCGGACCTCGAGTCGTTGTGGGCGGAGGTCATCGCCTACGAAGAGGGTGTGGATAACCTCGAAGGCACAGGTATGATGGCGGAGATGGGGGGCGATTACGTCAGTGAAGAGAACAGGCAGCATATTCACCCCGAGCTCAGGGACAAGCTGGCTCCGGAAGAGAAGGAAGAGCTGGTGGCATTCACTGGTATCGTGCCCGGATGGAACACGGTAGCGGCACAAGAGCAAGGACCGGCTGGTGAAGCAGTGCGCAAGAGGGAGAAGATGAGCACGAAACTATGGTTTGTGATTGCCAATAAGGCGGACCTCGAAGGAACGGAAGAGAAGTATTGGGCGCTCAAAGAACATCTGTCGGCGAAGGCGGCAGCTCGTGGGGACGGAAAGGAGATTGGATTGATACCGATGAGTGCACTTCGGCAGGAAGGAGTGGATAGGGCTGTGGAGTGGATGAAGGGCATGTTGGGCTTCTAGATACTGTACTAGGTAGTACAAACCAGTTGGAAAATGAAGTGAGGCTTCGGCGGACGGAAAGCCAGGTTAAACAAGACTGGATAATACTTCGTGTGGAAGCACAAAGGTCTACAACCATACCAAACCCATGGTCAAGTTTGGATAGCATCGCGAAACCGGCGTCGAGGACCACGCTACAAACATATGCAGAATCTGATGTAACCAGAAGGCCAAGCCCTGACTAGCAAAAGTTCGTGCAACCTTGTCTCAACTTCGCCCTTGAAAGTCAGTAAGAACACCGGCGCCACCGACACCTCCTACCAACACTGCGTAGTTCCCACCCCACCAACACTACGCAGCCATCCTCCACGAACCCGTTTCTCCACGAACATCATCTCACAGCGCCACGCACTCGACAATGTCTGATCCTGACCGTGAAGCGTCGCGCGTCTGGCGCGCCTGGAGGACCATCCACGAGATGGTCGCCGACCGGGTCCGGTTCCATCGCGCGGCTCCGCAGAACTGAGCGCCGGCTGACGTGGTCGTTCGTTTAGGGCTACCAAATCTCGGAGGAAGAGTACAGTCTCCCGCTCGCCGACTTCCAGAGCCGGTACTGCGATTCCGAAGGTCGTCCGCAGCGCAAAGCCCTCAGCTTCTCCGCCAACCCGTCCGAGCGCATGATGGAGGTGCACGCGTCCCTCAAGCCCGGCGCGCCGCCGGACTGCGGTCCCATCTGGGTCGAATTCCTCCCGGAGCCGTCCATCGGCGTCAAGCATGCCAAGTTGTTCGTCCACCGTGTCAAGGATGGAAACTACCACACCGGAATAATGGTCTGCATCAATGCGCCGACTGCGGCTTCGCTCAAGAGCTTCGCCGCCGTCGAGAAGGATTGCACCGTCGAGATCTTCCTTGAGGAGAATCTGCTCGTCAACATCACCAAGCACGAGCTGGTACCGAAACATGTCCTGCTCAGCAAGATCGAGAAGAAGGCTCTGCTTCAGAGGTACAGGCTCAGGGAGAGCCAGCTCCCCAGGATCCAGAAGGACGATCCCGTGGCCAGGTACTTTGGATTGAAGAAGGGAAATGTCGTCAAGATCATACGCCGCAGCGAGACTAGTGGTCGGTATGCAAGCTATCGGTTGTGTTTGGGATAAGATTAGGTAGTGTTTGATGGGAGCGTACGAGTGCAATTTAGAGACGTATTTGTCGTTGGTTGCGGTGATAGCTGGCGGTGGGCGCTTTTTGTCTTGTCTACAATTTGCAAAAGTGGAGTTCGGATGCTTTATGGCGGTTGCCGATGCCTTGTTTTGCTTGTTCTCTTGCACCTTGTTCTTGACGCGTGATAGTCGTGCATGGGGAGGAGCAAGACTGGTTTTTTTTTTTCATTTGTATCTCAATACGAGAGAACCAACAAATAGAAACGGATATCGTTCTTCTTAACGCCGGTTAAATGCAGAGAGAAAATTATGTGATGAGACATCCATAATTCGAGCCAATACAAACAAGCCCATCGTCATCCGTATTGTGCCCACTCACTCAAAATCTAACTCCCCAGCTTGTGTCCTTGTCCTCTATGCGACCACCCCGAGCCACCCCCGAAGAAGTTGCTGCCACTTGCCCCAGGCGCACCTCCAACACCGACCGACCCCCCCGGAACCGCGGCGGCCCTAGGCGCATGCCTCTGCGGCGGCGGCGCTGGCACTGCCATAGCCCTCTCAGCTATCTGATACCATCCCTCGACCACATCTCCCGGGGTCTTAAGCCAGTTGCTTCCGCCGCCATGCTCGGGCCAGATCTCGGTCAGGAAAAGGTACGCGTGGCTAGCAACGATTCCCGTCAGGTCCAGCAGCACATTCCCGCCCTGTACGAGGGTCATAAGGAGCATTATCCACGGCAGAAACTTGACCGGAAACTGCGCGATGAAGAAGTTGACGCGCATGCCCGGTGCCGAGAAGGCGGACCAGTAGTATGCCAGTGCTAGGATCAGTGGCGAGCAGAAGGTCATCCCGTAGACGAAGAAGGTATTGAGGAACTGTGGCGGATGGCGGGTGTTAGTGGTTGGTCTAGTCGAAGGAGAGATGGAGGGACCCGTACGATGATGATGCTGCCCACAAACAGAAGGAAAACCGTAAAGTCGCCTTTGCGGGAGAGCTTCATCCGCTCGCAGTCGCTTGCGTATTTGAAAACTATCATGGTGCCCGTCAGTCGTAGCAAACATCCGCGCAGAAGTGGGGAACGTACGGAAAAACGGGTCCATCAACACACTCTGTCCGATGGACCACAAGATTAGCATTTCTCCATTCCGCCCTACAAACGTTCCGCAATAAGGGAAATCCTCACCAGTCCCGGTCCAGAGAGCAAGAACGACGTGACTAACCGCCAGATCTGCAGACCACCCATGCCATGCGCGCCCTTCGTGCTAAAGACAACCTCGGGGATGTACACAAAGTGCAGTGGATCAAGTATTCGGAGGACGAGTGAGCTGAAGGATATGAGGACTGTTGCGCCGGCGAGCGTTCTATATGGCTCTATTAGCTGGCGGTGCGCTGCAGGCAAGGCTTGGGGTTGGCTGCTAGTTACCTCGCGACCGGCGGCGCATCGCGAATAAGTTGCCCGATGTCGGCCATTTCTGTTTCAAAGAATTCGTTGCCGCGATCAAGTGGTGAGGGTGGATGTTTGGATGAGTATCAAATGACTGTTCTTTATGAGAGGTGGCCACAACTGGCTGTGGTTGAGTCAGCGGTGTGGCCCGCCAAGCCACACGCGCGACTTGGGGCACGGCCTCGCGCAGGCGTCATATGTACAATACGGCAACCAACTATGTCCTCCTCTCTCGCCGAATACCTCGCAAAGAACTACCTCACCGCCGACCCGCCGAAGAAGAAGGGTGGCCTCAAGAAGCGCAAGCGAAAGGAAAAGAATGCCAACACGTCCGCGGGCACTGGGTTAGTCATCGCCGACGACGACGCGGCGGGCTGGGAAAACACGGCCAACAACTCGGACGACGACGACGCGCCGACCATCAGTGGCGTCACCAAGTCCTTCAAGAAAGCCACAACGTCGAACTGGAAGACTGTCGGAGTGGCGGCAGAGACCGCAGCTGCGGACGCCATCCTCGCCGCGAATACCGACGGGAAAACGGAGGACGACGCGCCGACTGTGGCCGATGATTCCTCGGTCGTCAAGATGAGCTCCGGCGCGCATGCGGGGCTACAGACGGCCGCACAGGTCGCCGCGCAGCTGGCCAAGACGAGGGAGGTGGAGCGGCAGCAGTTCTTGACGGCGGATCCAGCCGAGATAGGGAAGGACCAGGAAACCATCTATCGTGATGCTTCCGGGCGGATCATCAACATCGCGATGCAGCGTGCCGAAGCCAGGAAGAAGATCCGCGAGGAGGAGGAGAAGAAGGAGAGGCAGAAGGAAATGGTGAAGGGTGACGTGCAGAAGCTGCAGTCGGAAGAGAGAGCGAAGAAGCTCGAGGAGGCAAAGTACATGACCCTGGCGAGGTACGCGGACGACAGGGAGCTGAACGATGAGCTGAAGGAACGGGAGCGTTGGGATGATCCGGCGGCGGCCTTCCTGACCAAGAAGAAGGGCGGAGGCACAAGTACAACGGGGAAGCCGATGTTCCAGGGAGCAGCGCCGCCGAATAGATTCGGCATCAAGCCGGGCCACAGGTGGGACCGTGTGGATAGGGCAAACGGTTTTGAGGCGAAGTGGTTCCAAGCACAGAACAGAAAGAACGAGAGGAGCCGAAGGGCTTATGAAACTCAGATGGACCTCGACTAGACCTAGCTCCGATGTGAATTTGGGGGCACGGAGTTTCTTGCATCATGGCGTTTGTCGTTTTGAGCATGTACTGTAGTTATCGGATGACATCTGCTGCTGCAGTCTGCGGAGTTGACTGGCAGCCACGAAGTTTGCGACTCCTGTGCTCATGACCGAGTGCCTTCCGCCAAAGGGCAACTCTATAGTGTGGCTGTGAAGTTTCGGACACCAGTTACGAGCCGGAAAATATAGCACCGCATTACCGCAGCGCTATGGTCGGACAACATTTCCAAGGCAAGGTATGTGCATACTACTTACTATATCTAGCTCTTGATCGGATTCAAAATCTCCCACCGAAAATAAATCGCGTCAAATCAGAATAGGGTGTAAAACGCCTGCCATGATAATCGTGCCGCACATGTTTGCCACTCTACACCCTGAAAAGGTCTTTATAATCACTGGGCACGGCTACATAAACCTTAGTTGCAGCCACATCGCTCAATGAGCTAATCACCGCTGCACTAAACGAAGCGCAGCTCAAAAGCTCGACCACCTTTCCAGATTCATGAGGACTCCGAACACGTAAGACACCAACTTTCCTCGTCCTCTCGCATACAGCCAGAGCAACAATGAAAGAAGTTCGCATCAACTGGAGGCAGTACAATACCAGTGACACAGTGGGAACCGACATGCGCGAGCACAGCGGCCAGCTCCCGAGTTTCAAAAATAAGATTAATATTAGAACCGATATATTATCGGATTTCAGATATTAAACTGAAAAGAACAGATACTACACTTGATCTAAGCCAAAAGGCTGCAGAAGGGGAATTAGCAAAAGTTTTCGGAAATATTGATAGTTGGGGGTGGGAAGCACGTACCAAAGAGAGCTAAAGAAAAAAAAAAGAAGTGGAAGAAAGGGAGCAGAGCCTGCCTTTTATCTGAAGTTGAGGGCGCTAGCGGTCGCATTTTGGCCGACGTTAGGGCTTAGGGCTTAGGGCTTAGGGCTAGATTGATGAGTCACGAATGCGAGTGAAGTATGTGCGACAACCCGGCGCATGTGAGTCACGGCAGTTCACTAGTCGACAAGAGAATACCCTACTACATAGCACTTCTGCTATACTCTATCTACCGAGCGGCAGTTCCAGGGAACGAGAAGGCTGGGCCGAGCTCCCGGCGGATGAGCTGGACGCACACGGAGTGGAATGGCTACGCTACTCCGATCGGGCCGGAGCACGATCGATGTCGCTCCCAAGATCGCTCGCACACGTCAAGCGGGAGATCTCGGAAAAGAAGTGGCTCGAAGCGCGCCGCTGGGTTGGAGGCCGGGTCTCCATCAGGCTGAGCAGCGGCCAAACACGACAGTGGCCGGTAAACAGCGCTACAAGGGTCGCCTCTAGGTTCTATGTACAAGCTGAAGACGGGTCACTGCCTAACCGGCCAGTAGTTGAGGTGGCTAGTGGTGGCCGTACAGGATGTATGTAGGTACATAGAGCACATCGTCAAGTACTTAGAGTTGGTGGACACTTAGACGGGCAAGTGAGGGACGAAAAACACGCACTCCACACCACCACAATATATTTTGAATCCGTAGAACGATAGATCAGTATCTGTAGAAAGTCTCTACGGATTCAGATTAAAAACATATGTGCTTGGTGGAGTGCAGCAAGAGGCTGAAAGTTGAGAAGTAGTTTGTATGGCAGCACCTTCAGATTGTATTGCCGCTAACCCGATTAACTAGGTAACCTAAAACAGCAATTCGAGTGATATCACATGATACTGAGCGTAGTAGATTATACACGAAGACCTGCCACGCCTGTGAGATTTGTACTCCTTTTCTGCAGATCCACGCTCCTACTGGGGTTCCAGCAGCAACCACCAGCTTGCCTGGTCGAGGCATACTGACAACCTAAAGGGCTGTACACCTAATGATGGCGAGAATAGACGACCACCATGAATCAGAAATCAAGTCAATCAGATAACCGGAAAGCTCGCATCGACGCTGTAACCACCAAGATGAACACTGCATACAAGGAGGCGGCGGACACGGCGGTGAGCAGTCTAGCACGTGGGACTAAGAATCAAGGCATACGGGTGGAGTTGTTGTTGGTTTTGCTGGTTTTACAGGAATCACCGCCAGCCGCTGCGAAACGTGCGGACAGCGGGCGAAATGTACGCCGCCATAGTCCAGAGATAGGCTGAATGCGAGTACGATTAAACAAAAAAAAAACCAGCGGATACTGGAGTCCTGCTCGTGTAGGCGCACATCCTCAATCCGCCTGTCTACCATCTACAAAGTACTTAAGTGGTCGCGCAACCGACGAGTGTCATCTGCAGCCCCGTCCGCAAAACGCGAGCGACGATAAATGACCTCTTTCCGCACAACACGTGACGTGACACTGCTCGCATTCCGTGCAACTCTGTTCAGGCTGTTGTGGGAACGGGCACGAGTAGGTATGTGGTCCAGGTCGTTGAGGACTCTCTAGGTGACCTGCTGGCGTAGGAGTGCGAGCAGCCGCGACTCATCGTCGAACCTCGTGGTGATGGCGGGGGCGGACAGCCCCACATCAGCAGTACAGCGGGTTGGAGACGAGGACGTCGGCGACGCGGTGCCGCCAGGTCTGCCGTCAGCACCCAGGAATTCGGACGCGAGTGAGGGATGCAGCGTCGTCGTCGTTGCCGCGCACGCGAGAGCGATCGCGTCAGCAGTTGCACGTCCGTGCGCCCGAAAAGGTGTTGCGAGTGCGGCGAGATGAACGCTGCCGAGCTCGAGCACCGCGCGACGAGAAGTGCGGGCGCAGGAAGGGCACCTGCGACGTCGGCGCGTCCAGGACGAGATACGGCCGGAGAGCACGTTGTGTTCGGGTCTAGTCTACTATGGAGAACAATTTTTTTTGGTTCATTCACTGCACGAATCGACCAAGCAAGATCATGACGCACATTGCCTGGGTTTCCCGTCCGCTGTCCGCGCGAAGGCGGCTCGTTGCAGGCTCCCCCATGCCCTCCGCCCAGGGCGGTTTCGAGAAAGAATATGTAGATGCGTGGCAAGGAAAACTACAAAAGAAAAACAAAAAGAAAATCGTGACCAACTTCGGAGAACAAGGGGCCAGTACATATGGGTTGCTTCAATGCAGGGTAAATTGGGGAAAGGCGGGGTATTAGAGTAGGGAAAGCGGGGTATATACACTGGGGAACCCCTGAACCGCCAACGCAATCTCATCTATGTACTCTACGCGTACCCCAAGATACTACCAGTCCAGCCAGCGAATTCAACCCAGTGGCAATCGCTCCAACAACCAAAACACCATATGCGCACACAACTGTCGGCCTGACAGTCAGCTCCATCATGGGAAACACAGTCAGCCGCCGGATCTACAAAGACTCCAACCACACCGAGATTGTGGGCTCGGTTTTACATGGCGGCCAGATCTTCAATTATGGCGGGTAAGTCTCACCCGAACCTGCCGGGAGCTGTGATGGGATGTCTGTAGGGTATTTGATGAAATGTAGGATCGGCTAACCGGAGCTTGCTGGCAGGTCCGAAAGTAAGTGACCTTTTCGACCGGAACATGCTATCACAACCTCCGAAATGCCCACTCACTTTGTACCTAGTGTCCAAAAGATCAGAGATCCTGGAATGGATATCTACAATTCCCTACAGAAGTCACCATACGAGAATCAGCGAGAATCGCCTAGAAGGAACTGGGGACTGGATCTTGAAGAAAAAGGAGTACCGGAATTGGAGATCGTCAAGCGTGTCGATGTTGTTGCTGTTGCGAGGAATCCGTACGTTACTGCATGCCTCCTTCACTGGATGAGCTATCGTTTTAACACCTGTTCATCCAGCGGGAGCCGGCAAAACCTATATCGCATCAAGGGTCATCGATTACTTCCTTTCGGATCCGACTCCGGGCGGTTTCGCGTACTTTTACTGCAATCGAGCGGAAGAAAATCGTCGAAATCCGGAGGAAATACTGAACGCGCTAGTTCAGCAACTTGCGAAAACGTCTAAAGAGAACCAACTTCTGAAGCCGGTCGTCGATATCTACGAAGGACGGCAAAAAGAAGGTCAAAAGTCGTCGCGACTAAGCTTGGCAGAAAGTCAAGAGCTCCTCGTCAAACTCACAGATATATATCCGCAGACGACTATTTGCATCGATGCCTTGGATGAAGTCGATCGCGCAACCCGGTTGAAGTTACTGAACGCGCTGAAGTACGTCGTGGAGAAATCAGAGAGCGTAGTCAAGTTTTTTACGACTGCACGAATGGACACCGACATCCTCATAAACTTGGAGACGTTTCCAAGAGTCGAGCTGCAGCCTGATGACAACGTCAGCGACATCAACCGATTCGTTGAAAGTAGCATTCAGAGTGCGATCGACGACTCACGACTTCTTCACGGCGATGTCCCCGGTGACCTCAAAGTCGAAATATGCAAAGTCCTTCGTTTCAGATCCAAGGGAATGTAAGCTCACCACGACCACTGTAACAGTAACGAACATAACTGACAGCTGAGTGCTAGGTTCCAACTAGCCGCACTTCATATCACTTTTCTCTGCGAGATGTATACTCCAGGAGATGTAAGACGCAGTCTGAGAGTCCTACCAGACACACTCACAGAGGTCTACGGCGAAATATACAAGCATATCGTTGCCCAAAAAGGGAGTGCTCCTCGGCTAGCACTCAACGCTTTCCGGTGGATCCAATGCTCATACGAACCAATACGAACACAAACCTTGCTTGACGCAATCACGGTGGAGATCGGTCAATCGGGAGAATTTTCCCGCGAGGACACTATAAAGGTGAATGATTTATTGAGAGCTTGCCACAACCTCATCATTTTGGACGAAGGTCTGAACGTTTTCCGGTTTGCACATCTCTCGGTGGATGAATATTTGGAAACCCAACTGCCCAGCGTCGACTCTCATGGCACAATCGCGAAAGTTTGCCTCTCGCTGCTGTGCACTCCTAGCGCTTCAGACGATTATGACACAGCCCTAGTAACAAGGGAAGCGCACTACCGCGATCGCCACCTCTTGTTGTACTCGGCGGTATTTTGGCCATGGCACTTTGCACGTTTTGAAGACGTGAAAACTTGCCCAGTCTTGACAGGGATCTGGGATACATTTGCATCAGTGACGAACCACCGGCGGTGGTTGGAGTACCATCGCAGGTGTGCTGTGATCAGCAGTTATACCGGGGAAAGTTTTTGGCGTAGATCCTATGCACTGCAGAAGGGAAGCTACGACCTTCTTTCCACAGTCTGTGTGTTTCGGTTAGTATCCAGATTTACGCCAGTATTCGAGTTCCAGGATGTAGGAAAGCTCCGTCTGGACCAATTACTTCACTCGTCGTGCCAATTTGAAGATCTGGATATTGCCCGGCTGCTCGTCGACCAAGGCGCCGGCGTCTCTTCCGCCGACAAAGACAGGCGGACGCCACTCCACATCGCCTCGGAGAGAGGATACGAGGCAGTAGCCCGGCTCCTCGTTGACCTGGGCGCTGACGTCTCTTCCGCCGACAAATACGGGCGGACGCCACTCCACATCGCCTTGGAGAGAGGATACGAGGCAGTAGCCCGGCTCCTCGTTGACCGGGGCGCCGACGTCTCTTCCGCCGACGCAGACAGGCGGACGCCACTCCACATCGCCTTGGAGAGAGGACACGAGACAGTAGCCCGGCTACTGCTCGACCGGGGTGCCGACTTTTCTTCCGCCGACAAATACGGGCGGACGCCACTTCACATCGCCTCGGAGAGAGGACACGAGACAGTAGCCCGGCTACTGCTCGACCGGGGCGCCAACGTTTATTCCGCCGACAAAGGCGGGCGGACGCCACTATACCTCGCCTGTATGGGTGGTTATGAGGCGATTGCCCGGTTGCTCGTCGACCGAAAAGCCAACATCTCTTCCGCCGACAAATACGGGCGGATGCCACTACACGCCGCCTTGGAGAGAAAACACGAGGCAGTAGCCCGACTGCTTGTCGACCGGGGCGCCGACGTTTCTTCCGCCGACAAATACGGGCGGACGCCACTTCACATCGCCTCGGAGAGAGGACACGAGACAGTAGCCCGGCTACTGCTCGACCGGGGTGCCGACGTTTCTTCCGCCGACAAATACGGGCGGACGCCACTTCACATCGCCTCGGAGAGAGGACACGAGACAGTAGCCCGGCTACTGCTCGACCGGGGTGCCGACGTTTCTTCCGCCGACAAATACGGGCGGACGCAACTACACCTCACCTGTAGGGATGGGTATGAGGCAATTGCCCGGCTGCTCATCGACCGGGGAGCCAACGTCTCTGCCGCAGACGAACACCGGTGGACGCCACTCCACATGGCTTCGGAGAGAGGACGCGAGGCAGTTGCCTGGTTGCTCGTCGCCCGAAAAGCCGACATCTCTGCCGCCGACAAATACGGGCGGACGCCACTATACCTCGCGTGTAGTGATGGGTATGAAGCGGTTGCCCGACTGCTCGCCGACCGGGGAGCCGACGTCAATGCCGTCGACAAAGACGGGCGGACGCCACTGGACGTCGCCTCTATGAGCGGGCACCAGACAGTTGTCCTGCTGCTCAACAAATACCTGGCCAATCGCAAATAGCTTACCGTCACCCCGGCCATTCCCTCCCCTCTCAAGCCTTTTGTCGCCTATTTACGGTTCGGCTTCTGATTGATTCTACATGTGAGGACATCGGAGACCAACTCACAACCAGATTTCGCTTACGGCTCCACCATCTCTCCTCCGATCAACAGAATTTTTTTGTAATCTTGATCCTCTTCTCTCTCCGATGCTCTCTCGGTGTGTCCGATTTTCAGCCTGTTGTGGCAGAAAGCTCCCTGCAACTGCGGATTTACATCCCAAAACCCACATGTTTCGCTTACAGCTCCACCTGGACGGTCCAACCTCGTTGACGATGGGAGGTGCAGCCAGTCGGTTCTCGACTTCCTCTCCGCCACGGATGTGGGAAGGCTGGTCCCGGCGGAGGAAGATGTTGGAATATATAGATTGATGAAGGTAAAGATTTTTTGTTTCAGCATTATGCGGGCGCAAGTTCTCTTTATATACAGGAGGGCCGTCAGGACAAAGGACCGAAGACTGCCCCCCGAGCCGGTGCTCGGGGACTCAGTCATGTCCGGACGCCCATTATTCTGACAGAAGAATCGGGGAGCGAGGTGTCGGAAGAACCTCCGGGAGCGCAGGGAGCGGGAGAAGGAGAGGAGGGCAGCGGCGCTTGGTGCCGCGGAAGAGCTGGGGCCCGGGGAGGAGCAACCGCTGTTCCTACCCACGCCCTCTTTTATGGCACCCGCGGAAAAGGGGTAGGAGATGGATATGATTTCATTTTGTTCTTTCCTTGGCTCTCGGACATGATTTCTTATGTCTTTTAGTTGGTGATCTCTTTGGTGCGCATTATATCTTCTTGGGACAGGCCTGGGCGGAAGGTCAAAAGGGAGCTTGCAATGTGCCGTCTCATGCAGACAGCGGACAGGAAACCTGGATAAAAAGTGCGCCGCAGCAGTCTAGATGGGCTGTATACGAGTGCGAATAAACAAAAAAAAATCTTACAGCTCCACCATATCTTCTCCGATCAACAATATTTTTAGACTATGTTGCTTCTCCTCTTTTCCCGGCACTCTACCCCGTGAGTACGATTCTCTGACTCTTGTGTAATGGTGGCCAATCCAATGTTATCAGGACTGGCCCGGCCAACTGTGGCGACCCCTGGTAGAAGCCATTTGCTCTTCGAGAGAACTCCTGTTGTGGGACGAGCCGATGGACGACAAGAAACCTTTCCGCTGCTGTCGCAAGCTCAGTGATCCGGTTGCCAGTGATGACTGCGCAGTCTGTCTCAGCACTCTCCGCAGCACAGTTGGCACAGGTTCAAAACGAAGATCTCCGTGGCCCGGGGCGGCGGAACAGAGTCGAGAAGCGCCTTCCCTCGTCCTCTCGCGACGCAGCCAGAGCAACAATGAAAAGTGTGAAAGATGTTCGCATCAACTGGAGGCAGTACGATACCAGTGACACGGTGGGAGCCAACATGCGCAAGCACAGCGGCCGGCTCCCCTGACTGCAAAAATAAGATTAATATGAGAACCGATGTATGATCGGATTTCAGATATTAAACTGAAAAGAACAGATACTACACTTGATCT
>Ga0307516_10003828_pt1 | contig 19060 bp, 13 predicted proteins | sample 19_EM_MG_FD_203310 | JGI IMG/M metagenome (GOLD analysis project Ga0307516, IMG submission 203310) | Populus trichocarpa ectomycorrhiza microbial communities from riparian zone in the Pacific Northwest, United States - 19_EM | ecosystem: Host-associated > Plants > Roots > Unclassified | place... | reverse complement strand
AGAATGAGAGGGACTGAGGGAGCAGGCTGGGAAGATATGTGCCAGGCAGTGCACAGGAGCTCAGGGAGAGGCTGTCCCAAGAGCAGGACATAGTTGAGGTCTGCTGCAATAGCAGAGAATCGTTCCAGAGAAAATGCGGACTCCATAGTGACTGATGAAGTGTGTGTCTGGATTGCGGGGGGAATATCTCCATGGGAAATAATTGGATTTACATCGGAACTTGACAGGCAGATAGACCACAGTCTAGGCTCCATGATGGTATAGTCACATGCCTGATAGCTTCAAAAATGGCAGAGCTATTCAAAATATCGGAATGCCGGCACTGGGCGCCTAAATTTGACATTTGGGTGCTAAAAATGATTCTTCTCTTTCTCCTTTGTTTCTCAATTGTTTCTTCTGCTTCTTTGGTTGTTCTGGTATGGAAGTTGGACTGCAGAAGGCTGCGCTCCTTTCTCATACCAAAAAGATCATTATTCATTGGATTCTTTCTGCTTCTTGACAGTTCTTGTGCGAGTGATGACTGCTAGAGTCGGCATTCATCTCTCGCATCAGGATAGTCATTCTTGTGCGATAGATGACTACAATGAGCTTGTATTCATTTTTCGCATAAGGATAGTCTTGACTTTGTGTGATATGAATAGCGAGGGCTGTCTGTATCCCTCAAGTCAGAACAATCTTTCAACAGATCTTGTGTGTGTTCTTCACATTAGTTTCATTGGCTAATTTTCTCCATGTCCACAGTACCAAACACATTTGGTACATGACAATGCCCTGGCCCACACTCCTGGTGCTGCCCACTATGCCCCCCCTGCATTTGATAATACCATCAAAGCCTTCAATCTGGCACACCGCTTGGGGGTGGAGCCCTCCTGCCAAACCATCTGCACCCTCAACCATATCATGTCGACGGCTAGTGCAAGCCTGGACCAGCCTGAGGCCAGTCCCTCGTTGAAGCACCCTCGCCTTGAGGAATGCATCATGATGTATGAGGAGGATGCCATCTCCCTTGGGGATGACGAACCCATTGCCCATGAACCATTCACTGACGACGAGTTCAATGAGATCGATGTGATGGTCCTTGACCGTTACAATGCAATGTCAATGGCAATGGATGGGGAGGCCAGCCTTTTCAGGCAAGTACCTTCTGCATGCTGAAAAGACAACAAAGTGTTTGGGTGGCTGCTCCCTCAGATGAGGTGCATTCGACCCAGGAGCTTCTGGAGGTCAGGCAAGGCTCCCAAGGACTGGGGAGACTAGGAGGAATAGGGAGAGTAGTGGTGTTCAGTCACTCCAGGACTGAGATCAAACATATACAGAGGAAAGAGGGAGATTGCTTAGTAAGCTAATACAAGCCTACATAAGCTAAGGTAAGGGAGTCCAGTATCAGTACTAGTACTATCAGCAACTCTACACACCTAGAGACAGGACAGTCTCTACAACGCATGATGATCAACACTGACACGCTCCCTTTACATGTGCGTTATACACCTGCACTGTATATAGCGAGTAGTCAATATAATATGTCATGTCATATCTCAAGTAGAGCATATATTTGTTTGTGTTCAAATAATGCATGCTGTGCTGGCTGTAAGGGAAAAATGGCTGATGATAGTGAATTCTCTGGTGCCTTCTGCCTACTAGACTCTGGCGTGTCCTGCCACTTTACTGGTGACATAGGTGATTTCGCCTCCTACAATGTGCTAAAGCGAGCGCACTATGCCAAAATGGCTAATGGTGTAGTGCTGATTGCTGGCATTGGCATGGTTTTACTCTGGTGCCTAGACCACAATTCTGGGGATGAGAAAGTAACCACACTCACCCAAGTGCTCCATATGCCAGGTGCTACTGCATGCCTTATTTCTATGGGTGAAATGCTCCAGTGCAACTATAAAGTCACTGGTGATAAGAGAGGCATTAGCCTCACTCACAAAGCTGAACACCTATGGTTTGGGCCAGACCCAGAAGATGATTGCAATGTCATTTTTGGGATTAGATCTATCCCCATAATTAGATCTAACTATATTGCCTCTGTGAGCAAAGTCGATTATGACATTATGCACTGGAGATTCAGGCACCCCTCAAAGGAAGTCCTCCAATGCGCACAAAAGCATATGCAGCAATTCCCGGAGATTCACTTTCCTACTGAGGACTGTGTTTGCCCTGGATGTGCTCTTGGCAAAATGCCCAATTGAGCTTTCCCAGAGAACAAAAGACGTGCTTCCAAGCCCTTTGAGCTGGTGCACTCTGATCTGAAATCCTTCCCGGTTACATCGTACTGGAAGTTTAAATATGTCATTACCTTCTACAATGATTTCACCTCTCACACCTGGACCATGCCTCTTCACTCCAAAGCTGCAGCGATTACAGCTGCCAAAGACTTTCTTGAAATGGTGCGCGTCCAACATAATGCACACGTTGTTGGCTGGATGTCCAATGCTGGTGGAGAATACAAGGCCGATCTGTTTGATTGAGCACTCCTTGAGAAAGGAATAAAAATTTACCAAAGTGCTCCTAGAACCCCCATGCAGAATGGCCACACTGAGTGACTAGGGTGCACTCTCATGGATAAAGCCAAGTCTATGCGGCATCAAGCCTGCATTCGTGACTCTTGGTGGGTGTTTGCATTCGCTCATGCAACCCACATCTACAACCGTACTCCGGTAGCTTGCCTGCGATGGCACACCCCCCATGAAATGCTTAAGGGGGAGTTGCCTAACATCGATCACCTCCGTGTATTTGGCTGTGGAGCATTTGTATATCTCCCAGCAACGGCTAGAGCAAATAAGATGGCTCCCAAGTTGGAGCTAATGACTTATGTTGGTGTTGCCCCTGGCAATGAGCGCAATTTCTTGTTTATATGCTCCACCAACGCAGTGTTTACTGCTGCCCACGCCGTCTTTGACGAGTGCCACTTCCCTTGCTGCCCCAAAAACTGGCGCGAACCTCTTGAGAACCCTTTTGGAAGGGTAAATCCAAAACCTACCACTGATTGACCAGGGAATCCCCCTGATGACATTGACAGTAATGACGATGTGGAACATGACCATGGCTATCCACATCCCCAAGTGCAGGATGACAATCCAAAGCACAAGGAACCACAGGCTCCTGAGGAAGAGCCTAATCAAATAAATCCTCCCCGTACGCCATCTCCAGTGCCTCCACTGGCACCAAGAATGTCTTCACCAGTGAGAAATCCGCCACCTCTGGCACCACAGCACCCTGGCCAAGCTGAATGCCACCAGAATGTGCCGCAACCCCCTGCAGCGAATATCCCTGCCTGCCCCCAACGTGAACATAGAGTGCCATTGCACCCCAGTAACGTGTATGGTGAGCGGTGACATCCTGTTGAGAAACTCCGGGATATCGAAAGTGCCTCGCGATGGTGCGAAACAGTGGGTGAGGCCTCTAGGCCCCCACAACTGGACACACCAGACCATGTTCCTGGTGGTTTCCCTGACACCTCTGCAACGCCCAGTGAGGAAGATGTGCAAAAGATGTGTGAGGAAGGGGGAGCAAACCTAGTCCAATTCCTGATGGGCAAAGCCCTCACAACCCACGAGCCTCAATATGAGAGCGTCTGCAACTGGTCCTACAAGGACATTGCTCACTTACCCCAAGCTGAGCAGAAACTCTGGCAACTTGCTTGCCAAGAAGAGCTCAATGTGCTGCGAAAGTGCAAAGTCTTTGAGCTAGTTGACCGTCCCCAAGACCGGAAGGTCATAAAGAATCAATGGGTCTTCAATGTGAAGTTGGATGGCTGCAAGAAAGCACGCTTAGTAGCGAAGGGCTTCTCCCAGGTCGAGGGATTAGATTTCAACCAGGTCTTCTCACCAGTTGTGCGCTTTGAAACAGTGCGCCTCATGCTTGCGCTTGCCGCACTTGAGAATTGGTATATTACTGGACTCGACATTCAGAGCGCCTACTTGTATGGCAAGCTCGACAAAGAGATCTACATGGAACAACCCAAAGGGTTTGCTGTTCCCAGGCAAGAGCACAAAGTGCTCTGCCTTTGGTGTGCCCTCTATGGCCTAGCTTGGTGGCGCACACTCAATGAGTCTCTCAAAGAGCTCGGGTTTGAGTGCCTTAAGTCTGAAGCTGGCATCTTCTTCTACAAGAAGAAAGGCACCAACATTGTCATCGGTATCATATACATTGATGACGCACTATTCTGCGGCCCTAACAAGGCTGTTGTTGATGTCATCAAAGTGCAGTTCATGTGCAAATGGGAGTTCAGAGACCTTGGAGAACCTAATGAGTTCCTCCGAATGCAAATTACTTGCAAAGGTTGCACTATCCACTTGGATCAATGCATGTACCTTCAAAAGGTCATTGAACGCTGTGGCATGCTAAATGCAAAGTCCGCAAGCACCCCACTGCTGGCTGGCTACTATGCCACCAAGAATACAGAGCCTGTTGATGCGGATCTCCACTCCTGTTTCCGGACAGTAATAGGGTCCCTTCTGTACCTTATGTTAGGCATCAGGCCCAACATTGCCTTTGCAGTCACCCATCTCTTGCGCCATGCTACGAACCCATCTCAGGACCACCTGAATAAAGTGCTTTATATCTGTTTCTACTTAATTGGGACGTCTACATACTCCCTCGTATACATTGGTGGATCCGGTGCTGGACTGATTGCATGCATGGACTCAGATTGGGGATCAGACCCTACCTCTCACCTCTCACAAACAGGTTTCTACCTGAAGCTTGCAGATGGCTTGATCAGCTGGACTTCTCGTGCACAGAAGACTATTGTGTACTCGTCCACTGAGGCTGAGTACATGGCTTTGAGCGATTGTGCTCGCCAAGTTACCTGGATTTGAAGTTTGCTTGGTGAGCTCAGCTATAAGCTGAAAGCTATCCTGATTTGCGGTGATAATCAGGGGTCCATATTCATGGCATCCAACCCTGTAATGGAGCCTCGCTCCAAGCACATTGACATCTGCTACCACAGAATCCGTGAGTCAGTTGTAAAAGGTAATGTGGAGCTATTCTTCATTGATGGTGCTGAGAATCCCGCTGATCTGCTCACCAAGAACTTACCACGCAAGAAGTTCACGAAGTTCAGAGCTCAACTAGGCTTACAGTTTCCCTCTGGCAGCATCTAGTGCCTTATTCACTGAAGTGCTCTACGTGCAGCACAGCAAGGGGGAGTGTTGAAGTCGCACGTGCACCCAGTGTAAACCGTCGACGAAGTGTGCACAAGACTGTGACCCATATTAGTGTAGACTTAGTAATAGTCCTCTTTAGAGTAGATGTTACATGTCACACGTCACATGTCACAGTCACATGTCACAATGTTTGTTGTATATAAACAGTGTTCATCACTTATATAATATAACAGCTCTTGACCAGCTACCGCTATCATCTCAGGTTGTGCACTCCACCCAACAGGTGAGTTGGAGTAGCAGTTCCTCTACATATATAGGTATTGCTTCAACAAGGTCAGATGATTCTGATATGACTTCTAAGCGGGTGACAGTCCCCCCTGCAGAACATTTGGTACTTTCTTGACTTGGGCTCACTGCCATGGAATTGGATGACATCAGGTTGTAAAGGTGGGCATGTTGATAGGCAGGTGACTCACGGTCACCATTGGGATTGTCATATTCAGTGAGCCCATGTACCTGGTTAGGTCATATTTTATGGCCAGCTGGGGTTGACAATTGGCTGTATCTTATGGGCCAGTGGGGGTCAGGCTGGACTACAGGGTGTTGCCATGATATATGGCCCAGCCTGTGTGTGAAATTGTCACCATAATATATGGTCCAGCCTGGGGGTGGGTTGTCACCATAATAAGGGTTGGGCCAGGATGCAGGTATCACCATAGTGTATGGTCCGGCCTGGGTGTGTAGTTTAACCATAGTATACAGTCCGGCCTGGGTGTGGGTGTCACCATAGTTTACAGTCAGGCCAGGGTACTGGTGTCACCATAATATACAGTCTGGCCTTGGTGTAGGTATCACCATAGTTTATGGTCGGGCCAGGGTACTAGTGTCACCATAATGTATGGTCGGGCCAGGGTACTGGTGGCACCATAATATATAATCCAGCCTGGGTGTGGGTGTCACCATAATATACACTCTGGCCTGGGTGTGGGTATCACCATAGTTTATGGTTGGGCCAGGGTACCGGTGTCACCGTAATATATAATCTGGCCTGGGTGTGGGTGTCACCATAGTGTACAGTCCAGCCAGGGTACCAGTGTCACCATATTGTATGGTCCAGTCAGGGTACTGGTGTCACCGTAATGTACAATCTGGCCTGGGTGTGGGTGTCACCATATTTTATGGTTGGGCCAGGGTACCGGTGTCACCGTAATATATAATCTGGCCTTGGTGTGGGTGTCACCATAGTGTATGGTCAGGCCAGGGTGCTAGTCTCATAGGCACTGGAATACATATCTGATTCCATTAAGTGATTGTTTTGAGTTATGGTGCATATCTGTGAGTTTGGGATCATTCCTCCAGCCTATGGGACATGAAACTGGTCCCTGGCATATGAAACTGGTCCCTGGAACATTACACCAGCCTCTGGAATGTTACACCGGCCACAGGAACATCACATTGGGTTCTGTAACACACACTGGAAGCCATTGAATGGTGTTATTAAATTATGCTGCATGTCTGTGAGTTTAGGATCATTCCTCCGGCCTATGGGACATGAAACTGGTCCATTGTACATGCAACTGGTCCCTGGCACATTACACTGGTCACAGGAACATCACATTGGGCTCTGTAACACACACCAGTAGCTATTGAGTGATGTTATTAAATTATGGTGCATGTCTGTGAGTTTAGGGTCATTCCTCCAACCTATGGCACATGTAACCGGTCCCTAGTACATGCAACAGGCCCCTAGTACATTACACTGGTCACAGGAACATCACATTGGGCTCTGTAACACACACCATTAGCTATTGAGTGATGTTATTAAATTATAGTGACACGTGACGTGTGACATGTAACATCTACTCTAAAGAGGACTATTACTAAGTCTACACTAATATGGGTCACAGTCTTGTGTGCACTTCGTTGACGGTTTATGCCGGGTGCATGTGCGACTTCAACAATACTGCTGCTGGACAGCACAGATGGTTGCAAATCCATTATATAGGAACTTGTATCTTCAGAATAGATTGAACACAAGGAAATATCATATCCAGTGATGGTACATAAGTGTATTCTAGTAGGCTATCTAAGACACTGAAGTTACTACTCCCCAGTAATATCTGCAACTTCTAGAAAATGCTTTGTATCCCTCCATGTATGAGCAAATGACTGTCTGATTTGATCCCAGAGTTCAGCCTGATGCTTGGCATATGCACGGTGTCCTTCAGAAAGCATTTTGTTGGTGGTTACTATTGTGCCAGTTCAGTCCATCCACCATTTAGCATGCCATTCTAGAAACCCAAGTGTCCTCTGCATCTCCTTGAACAGCAGCGTGACCTCTTCTTCCCAACTATGTGCCTGTGCCCGCGCCTTGCACCATTCAATGCAAATAGCTAGTACAAAATAAAATTAGCATTGTGATTAAGGTATCTGAAGCCACGTACCTTCCTGGAAACCATCATCCAATTCATTATCTGTGGCCTGCTCACTATGTCCACATACCTGCCAAATCCAAGATACATGGCGCCTTCCCTCCCCCAGACAAAGGTCATACCCAATTGATAGTGCACAAATGTCATTGTTTGCAAGCGGACAAAGATCACCTTTCCAACCAACTTGTCCCAGTAATGGGCCAAGAATGGATAGCGCATGATACACTACACGATACCTAGTAGCTGTGGCATTTATCTTTGCATCAAGGGTTTTGAGGCAATTTCGAGCCCACATGTTGGCTCCTTGACCACGTAAGAACTGGTCTTTGAACTTGAGCATATAAGCACGCGATTGAAGTCCTTGGTGTAGATCATTTAATGTGTCATGTGCTTGACCTTCTCTGAGTCAAAATTCGATCATGTTCAATGATTGTGGACATGGAGCCCTGCCATTAACTTGTGATGGAAGGAATAAAGGGATATCCTCCACGGGGGGAGGTTGGTTCATTGAGTCAGACCAATCACTCCACAGAGTACTTATGCCGGGCATAAAGAGGACTTGTACTTGTTGCCAAGCCTCTATGTGCCATACAAGCAGGTTGCTATGCTGCTGAACATGTGCTTGTTGTGTATCCATGGTGCCTGGTCCTAGTTTGGTAGCATGGCACAACCGTCATCTATAGTTTCAGAGTGAGAGCAGTAATATACAGTAAGGGCAGCTTACTGTTGTTCCTTCAGGTCAATTCCAGTACTGATGAGGATACTTGGGGTTATGTCTGAGTGTAGTGGAGGTTCCTTACTCTTGTCCAAAGATATTGTTGCCTCATCCTTTGCCAGTTGTAAGCGCACACTGGCTTGCGTGATTCCTGTCAAAGTATGGCATAGTAGTGAAAAGGATGACACAATTTCATTGAACTTGTACACACCATCCCTCAAAGGGATTAGGATTGGATGGATCACTTTCCCATTCCTTGACTTGCTGTTTCCATAATGCAAGTTGTTCAGGATATTTGTGTTCCAGCGATCATGTAAGTTTTTCGAAGTCTGCTTGGTGTTCATTACACTCAGGGATGGCTTCCTTTACCTTTTGAAAGATTGAAGCACCTATACAAAGGTTAAGTTCTCTGTGGATCGAGGGGAAGAAAGAACAAACCCAGCCTGACAAGTTGCTTCCAATTCCAATCGCCCATATAGTCATCTATGGTGTCTTGACAGTGGCCAGGGCCCATATCCTTGGTGCTTGAAGCAGCTGCATTAAGATTCGCCCAGCCACGTTTGGGTTCTTCACCATCTGTCCGGCCCACCCCTTTTGTCCAATTGAAGGAAAATGACCACTGGCATGATGTGATATGAGTGGGGAGGTGAAACTTCAGCACTAAAAAGGAGACACTCCAGTCATGCAAGTTTAACTGGAGTGAGGGTGGTATGTTGTCCATCCATTGGTGTAATTTCTTGTGCCATTGACAAGCAATATCATATGAAACCTTGAGCATATTCATGTCCGAGTGACGCAACGCTGATGCAAAAGCATAGTCCATGTTCGCGTATCTGATGATTTGTTTCTGAAAAGTACCATGTGAGAAGCATATGAAACCACATACCTCTCTCCATATTGCAGATCGGCTACACCATTAGGGAGCCTCATGCCATGCCTTGCACAAACTACCATACCAACACCAGTTGCATTGCAGCTCTTCTTCATTTTCACATCAGCCATGTTCACTGCATTATGATTCGAACACGAGCTTTTCTGAACCACAGTGAGATTGTGGAAATCCAACTATTGATGCATACCTCTTGGGTATCATTCTTATGATCAGACAAGTACTTCTTAAAAGCGGTGTCCTCCACAAAATACGCCCATCCTTGACTAAGGCTGGGATCACTCGCATTGCTTGAAACTGCATGGCATCAAAGGTGAAAATTGGCATCCAAAGCAACAAACAGCACATCAATATCCCTGCAAGATATATCTACCAGAACTGAGATGAAAACTAATAATACAACTTACCTCATGGATGATAAAACAGCCATGTTTTTTCCTGGTTGTGGACACGCCCAACATAAAACCGCACATTCACCTTCCTTGGTATTTAAAATGCCAGCAGGGTCGTGTCCTCTTCCCAAGCATTTCAGCATCTTGAGGTGACGCCACTGCCACACTAGCCTCAAAAACTGTTCATAATGTGCCTGACCTGGCTAAGTATGCAAGTCAGAAGATAACGTGAAAGGACACACTTTGGGCGGGTTTAAGCCGGTGTTATCTGTACACCATGCCAGGGCATTGTAAAAATTGTAACATGAAAGCTTGGACTCTAATGACAAGAGATGGAAATCTTCTAGGACACAAAATGTCGTGGCAGTACGTGGTCTGTTGGAAGTCGCAGGGAGCCAGCGCACACACAACAGCTGTCAGTAGTGTGTTTCTGCGGTCTTGCATCTGCAGAAAGTAAGACTAACGATGTGAATACCATTATTGTGCACAACAATGAATCCTTCCTTTGAGATGGACTGTGGCCTAGCACACCTCTCACCGCCAGGATGGCCCAACTGCACATTCAGGCCCATCTCTTTCAATGTTATGCGTTGGAAAAACCTGCCATTCCATTTCTACCATGAGTATAAGTACACTGCTCCCTTGGCATTACTATCACTTATCTTCAAACAATGTAATGGGTTACCTGCATGGCGGGACACCGAGCATTCTTGACAGTACATGTCAACCTCCAAACAGTCATTACATCTGAAGTGAGCCGACCGTATCTTGCAGGCAGGGCAAATGTCTGAGACGTTACATCTACCCTCCAATCTAAGCATTTCTGATAAACAATCTTCATGGTCTAGCATCAACCATGTGAGGAGTGGGGCATCCTAATTGATATTTGCATCAGTTCAAATTGTGTGATCAGCCAGATGAAACTCACAGATTCCCTTGGTTGTCTGGGTTCTATGTCCAAAATACCAAGATCCACCTTGGGCAGTAGTCTATCCTTGCAGTCAGGGATGGCCAGGTAAGGCAAGTGCGTGGAATGGTCCATGAGGCTCCACTGAACAGCAGTAGCTTTGTAAGGGGTAGTGAAGACTTTGGTCGTCAACCGCAGGTCTCCGTTCAGAACCAAGTGGATCTTGGTGTGGCAGCAGGATTCCACATTGTCGGCCTTCCGCTTGTGAACGATAAGACCAGCTGTTTTTTGGAATCGAAGGGAGCCAGCAGGTTGAGATGGCGATGGCCCATTGCGTTGGTGCAAGTCCTGATGCATGAATATGAAAAGATACAGAGCAGACGGGGATGATTGTGCTTACCATACTGCTGCCAGGTGTTACAGGCTTGTCCAACAGATGATATCCCAGCAATCAATACCAAAGGATGTGTGCAGGCTTGTCCAACAGACAGATCTCAGTAATCTCTGAGTGCTGGGACCACTGCACTGGGAGATCTCCAATGATCTAGGCTCAATGACGATCACTTGATGATGGAGAGAAGCAACAGTGGCAACTCACTAGATTTCTTTTAGGCACAGAATCTGGAGGACATATTGGGGATAGAGAGGGCTTGGGGCTTGTTGTCTGAAGGACTTAAGTCATCCAATCCTTCACAAGAACATTCTGGAGATGCTAAATGTTCAGCTCACGATATAGGCTGTATCGAATGTCACTCAGCAGTTGAAGGATCCATTACTGCAGAGATTGGGCACTCCGGGAGGCTCCTTGAGGAACTTGTAATCACATGGTAGCATGAACTTCTGTGCAAGTTTGTTGAATGAATCTTCTGGAGATGCTGGTCATTTGATCTGCATTGAAACATTAAAGGCAACTCACCAATTAAAGGCTCCACACTGTTATGGTCGCCCCGCTCTTTTCTTTCTTTCTTCCCTTCTTGGACTAGACCCTTCTCGGTACAGCCTTGTTGCTGTACAGCACGCCTTTCCCTGCTGTCCGTGTTGGCTGTGCCAATCTGTGCTTATCTCTACATTCCTGTGTCCGGCTGAGCCTGTGGCAGCCAATAGCCTTAGTTTCTCCTGCCTCATGTATACCATGCTGCCTCCATGAGGCTATATGGACTGTAGTATATAAACTCTAGGGACAGCTCCTGTATTCCCCATTCTCGAGCTACCCAATCTAGCTTGCCTCTGCTCTCTGACCGCTCTCATATCTCTATCAAGAGATACTCAGAACTCACGACCAAATCCAGTAGACTCTGCTGGTTATGGAACCGCTGTCCCTAGAACTAAGTCCCAAGCATCGACTGTGGGCACGACACAAGGAACAACCTAGTGAAGGATGAACGAACGACCCTTTGGGTTAGAACACGCCGAGACTCAGTCTCAGCATAACACACACCACCACTGACCAGTGGTATCCTTGATGCCATTCACAGCTGCATCTGCAATGCTTCACCGAGGGTAACAAGCCAAGTCCATTTTGGTGATGAGAACAAGCCTCGTGATTTGATGGCATTGACCTGTATCATATCAATGTCTCATATAGTGTCACATACCAAGTAAGTGTTCATAGTAGAAACAGTGGAAGAGCAATGGCAAAGGATGGAAGCTGCATGCACTGGCAAAGAGATATTGAGGGGAAAACAAAGAAACACAATGTACAGGAAGCTTACCAAGCGTCCCTCGGTTTCCAAATTCAGACATCAAACAGTATTAGCCAACTATTAGACAAACCTTGGTCTAGGTTTCATCTCACTTGAAATCTAACTACATAAAAATTGCGCACAATCCTGCACAATCACTTAAATGTACAGCAGAGAAAGTAGTATTTACTGCCAAATATATTAGTTTTCATTTGGCTGCCATCCTCTTTGAGCGCTTCACAGGGGTGGATTGGGAAGTACTAGTACAGCCAACAGAGTTGGCTTCGATCCCCCTCTTACGTGTCTGAGTTGGCTGTAAATACACCATAAATCAGGATATCCTATGCATCAATGTGTTATGCTCACCATGTCAAGCTCTACATCCTTGGTTAAAAACATGCGTGTAAGTCAAATCATCCTGCGCAATGACATGTAAAACTTACCAGCTCCTCCCTCTTAATTATTGTTGACCCGGCACTTCCTTTTCTTGCTTTTCCTTCTCTGCTACCCTCTGGATTGGTTTGTGACACTTTAGATGACACCGAATGCCCAGCACATGGAGGATATCCTTCAGAGTCACCAACAAGGATCTGAAACTCCTTGAATGCGGTGAGTCTGTTATCATGTGTGAATTTCACCACACTTACTACAGTGACTGGGTTATCATAACGACACCCAATGGCCAGACCACTTAGAACAGTGTCATGTGGCAGAAGGAGCTTGATGCACTTGAAGTTCATTGGCTTGGGCATGGTAGTGTCACAGTAGGTAGATGTCAATAATGGCCACAAGACAATAGAGCTCAACACTCACTCTCCTCGGTGACAGCCTTAAATACAATATTGTTGACTGCTACAAATTTGAATCTTGGATTGGTGGCTCCCACCGAGGCAGTACATGTCTTCTTTGGTATCTGAAAATGATCCTCCATTGGACCTCCAGGTAACCCTTACTTGGTCAGTGAGTTGAACTTCCTTTCCTTTACTACAGAGGAAGGATTGCATTCTGACATGCAATCGATCTGGATGGCAGATTCAAGTTGATCTCCACAAAGACCATGCAAGCATAATGTCTGGCAGGAGAGGCTGCAGTCATGGGAGGTGTCATTGAAATATCTAATTGTTTGTCTTTGAGATTTAGTTACATGTACATCACACAGGGGAGAAAGGGTTGTTGCATTCGTACATGGATACATTAATGCACTCCAGGCCTCTAGCTTTCAGGCTCAAGTTGTACGAGTAATACATTGCCTGAGATAATCTCCCTCATGTGGTCGACAACGACCATGGCAGCACCCCAACCTTGAACAAAAAAGCAATCGTTGTCTAAAAGTAACATTGCGATCCATGCTTGCATGGTTAAATCAGTATTGCTGTTCATATATTAATTAGGGTTGAACTTACTGGGGTTATCAATGGCAGCTGGGAATAAGCTAACAATGCTGCCTGACAATATAATACGAGGGACTTCTGTTGTGAACACCTCCGTTGCGACTATCATTGGGTGCCCATCTTGTTGGTAATGTACTAGTACAAGATGTGATTGACTTAATAATGAACAACAACATAATTAAACTTGTTGACAAGAACGTATGATTACACTTTATCTTATCTAATCTTGGAGAACACCAGAGATCACAGTTACATGTGATTCAGAGTAGAAGTGACCGGATTACCGGTATGTCACATGACTGGCTCCACAGGATAGCTGGGACTATCACAAGCAAGGCACGTGTTGAACGTATGCCTATGCACGTTGCAAGTACATTTCCAGATAACTATATATATGGAAAGTACAACTTACTACATATGGGAATATGGTGAAATAGGCGAGAATAATACTTATCTACGCACAGACCATGTACCACAGGTATATATACCCTGTAGGATGTCCCATGTAGAATAACGAACTCAGTGTTTAACACTTAGCTCAATACAGTCTAACTGTTCTCTCTCTACTTGCTACTCTCTATAAACTTCGACTTTAAGAACAAAGCTACTAGCTATCAAGGTACACTTGTGTTCCTCCATTGCTGTTGCCCCAGTTTTGTTGCTACAAAACTCACTGAAGATGAAGGTGCTTGTGGACATGTTTCCCAGCCAAGTTTGAGGGCGAAATGGTTGCGAGATGATGGGGAAGCCAGCACATCATTTGACCTCACTGGGTCATGGTTTCCCCCTACCTAAATCCCAACAACAGGCCTAACTTCTGGCTTAGTCTGAAAGAAGATGTCATCAATGCATCAGAGTTGTGACTCAAAGAAGCAATGCTGATCTTCCTTCAGTCTCAAGCTACTACTATAGAGTGCCACAGACTGATGATATCCCCACATTAATCCAGGCATTGCAACCTGTGGCATTCTGACTGTTGAAATGCCTTCAAACATTGCAGTGCCGAGCCTGAACCTGTCACCTTAGCACGGAGTAAACTCCAAATATCAGCATGGTAAACCTCTAATCAGCTTCTTCATAGTTATCACTGAGTAGAATTTGAGGCCGCATACACCATGGGATGACCAAAGTTATACAAAACACAAGAAGAGAGGGTGCTGGCTGCTCGGATATACTGAATGAAATATTATCAAAGGTACTGAGCTTTATTCTTTCACTCCAGACATTTGGACTCAGGCTATGCAACTTCAGTCACCATGATCAAATCCAACTCAAGTTAAAGGCAAAGCACAATAAGGTGAAGAATGCCATCAATTCTGACAAGTCTCCTTCATAATGAGTATTCACTGGCTAGTTGTCACCCCTCCTGACTCAATTTTATAGGTCTAATGTGACTACTTTATGCAATAATGAGATCCATTCAACCACAGAAACAACGAAATATTGCCCTGATGAGCCACAAGCACCAATGTGTGACACCAATGGTCCCCACCCTGGCAATCCCACTTCACTAGACTTTGAGGAGTTAGATTCCATCAAGCAGATCAACAAATCACTCCAACAAATAACAGGGAAGTCATGTCATTCACTTATGGATACCTTATGTCAAGAGTACATTCAGAGCAGGGACTACTCAGAAATTTGGAACATTTTGTGCAAAGTAGAGGGGCTGGAATTGTGGGTGCGCAAACTGTACTGGCAGTACCAGGATGGCTCCTCAGATGATCCTACCAAGGATATATTCAATCGTATACAATCAGTAGCATGCATCCTCGAGGACTTATTGATGCATGCAATGGACGGCACGGATGTGGCGAAGATGTACACGAGAGGGGCCTTTCTTTTCCAAAATTCCCCGACCCATACTATACACTGACCGCACACTCTACACAACCAAAATAATTATTTTGCTGTGAATACATCACTTTTGTATACTCTGTAATAATTGAAAATCACACAAGCACTTCCTGGGATCTTGCTATTCGAGCCTGGTGGCCGAGATCTATCGAGATGCACCATTGACACTGCATGTGCTGATGTGCCATGTCAACAGCATCAAATGTCCTGCTGTGACAGAGATCCATCGAGATGGATTGGTGACGCGTTGACTGGCTATACAACACATCAACAACATCAGGAAATTGAAGAGGCTCTGCTCAAACTTTATCTAACATTACCATACATTATCATTGTCCGCATATGTATCCATATACATCATTCTGATACACAACTGGATCATGTTAGTTACTGCCTGGGAGAGTTGTGAGTGATTGTCATTTGCATCCAGCATTATCAATTCTGTCAGATTACTTGGCTTTATCAGATCAGCTCATCATTATCACAATAATGTGGCCAATCAGAAGTACATATATTGCTAAAAGTGATAAGACATATCTGTGGCTGTATTTGCTATGGCATTTGCTCAATACCCTCTTACTGGTACTCTGAATCAGATATATCAACAATAATAATAATTGTTATAGTTCTCAGCTCTCCAATACTTTCATATCTGACCAGCATTCACTTTCTTGATGGACTTTTCAAAATGGATGTTTACACTCTCTCAGACATTTGTGATCATGTCTAGCTGCAATTACAATGGAAAGGTGATATTGATCAGCCTGCAAACCCTGTAAGCCCTGACCAGTGTCACATTTGATGACACATCTTCTTAACTAGACCTGCACTCACTCACAGATATAAATGACTACCACTTAACAGTCAACACAGTTGATAAGCCCTCTCTTGCTGGCTATTTAGAACCCAGCTGTCTGTATGGATCATAATGGTACAATTAGTCAGGCATGAACTATAATAAGTCTGTGACACATGTTACAACAGTTGGAAGAGTTGTTCTAGTCTATACAGTTGATGGTTGTGAGAAGATATGATCCTCATGGTAAACATGATCAGCCATGTCATTACTATCAGTCTTGTAGGTCAGATCAAATGTGTCTGAAATATTGTGCTAGTCCAATCTGCACAACTGGTACTTGTGAGTGGATGTGATCCTAGTGATGGGCTTGCTCAGTTGTACAAATACCATCACAATGGTGAGTATTGCCAGGATTACCTAGTGAAGTAATCAGATGATTCATTTGAACTGTTGTGTCATAATTGGGGTCACGAACAGATTCATTTGAATGATACTCTCTATCCCTTCTACAATAGCTACTTGCCTTGCCTATCCTGGAATTATGAGAAATGAGGTCCACATGGTCAATCTTTTGCATGCTGTACTTTATATTATTATTGTACAACCATTACACTGCTATCAATGTGACAGAGTAAGCCTGTACTGATAGAATTTGAAAGCCATCTATAGTTGTTCACAATATATCCATTCACTCTCTTAGCTGTAGGTTCACATGCTCCTAACAGAAGGAGAATCACGAATGGCATTGTCATATTATAGGATCACAATCACATAAAGTGTAGTAGTGTATGCCAAAACTCCATCAGCCAGAACCATCAATTGCATCTCTGTTCCTTTCATTGTACTCCGCACGTTTCTGATGAATCCTTGTGAGTGCACTGTTCTCCAACGGGATGCGTTCAACATCAGAATACAGTGGAAATACCTGACTATTCTCTTCATTAGCAATCAACGAATCATCTCATGGACAACTCACCAGTTCCACCAGGCCATCAGTTGGTCAACTTCACTCTTCTCCTCTGGGTCATCAAGTAGCTCCAAGATACTGGTATAAAAATGTTCAGAATCTGTAACGAGGTCAGTGCAGGAAAATACCTGAGCCAAACTCAATGCAAAGCGCGCCTACAGAAAAATCAGCATGTTAGAAAATAACAATCACCCTCCATTTACCTGAGTAGCGACATAGGCAAGAGATGCCTTCGTTGTGGAACACATTCCATGTATGTGAGCATTTCCGGAGTGCGTCGCCTTGGGTTCCTGATCTACAGAGCTCGGTGATGTAAAAATATGTTTATATGCCTTCATTAGTAAATCAGTTGCCATGAAACAAAACATCATGTGTCAATCAGGACTCACAGCTACAAGGAGACCACTATGAAAAAGACCATTCCAAGGATCCTCCACATCATATGTATAATTGGCATACAAGAATGCTGGCCACTGATCTCCAGCCACTTGAATCTCGCCATTTGCAAGTTTAGTATGGGTTTTAGCAACCATGTGCATGTAAAATAAGTAACATAGTTCATGAGAAATGAATGACTCACATTATGTTGTTCCAATCAAGACCCGCAGGACACAAGAGGGCTCCAGTGCGGTCATGGTTGAAGCTGTGGCCAGACTTTACATTGCGAGGGATGTGGGGGGTCAGCAATTGGCCTTTCAGAGTAATCCAGTCGACAATTGCACCCTTCATCCCCTTGGTGTCATCAGCCCTAGCACCGTTAGAACCCTTCTGGATCTATTAGTACATAATAAGTCAGTTCTCGACATATATGGATCATTTTGTGAAAAAACACACTAGATCGGCTATCGTGATCACCTCTTCCTCTGAGGAAGCCATGAGTCGATTCTCGAGACCGGGTACTGATCGAAGGAGCTCTTGGAAAACATATCATTCCTTCCGTTGGCTGCAACTCGAGTGATAAGAAATCTGAAAAAAAAATGTGGTGCCAAACAACGTACGCAGCTGTCAAGCTCTCATCTTCTTGGGAATCATCACACATGGCTTGAAGGCCATTTGTGATGAGCACCTGCACATTGCAGAACGCATGGACAGCCCTGCCTAAGTGCCGCCCATGATGAACTAAAGGGTCCTGAGAACTTCTTTTTCACAGGTTAGCTCACAAGCAAGTTAAATTTTAGCACCACGACGCACAGTTTTTTCCTGGGACCCGACTGCAAAGCATTAGAGCACGTACATTTTCTACCAGTGGACATAGAGAGGGAGTCATTCTCGGTGGTGGATGTAGACATTGAGCTGCAGCTGCGATTGCGGATGAGAAGGGGACGGGGACACAAGGAAGAGAGCTCTCTGATCTCAGCCTTTAAAGTAACAAAGAATGGAGAATTCTCACCTGCAAAATCATAGGGTTTACAGCTGCTGGACAGCCAAGCTCGATTTGAAGTGAAGCAAGATCGTGGAAGGCGATGTTAGCATAACAGCAACCAATTATAAATTTGCACCTGCAAAAACATACTAGCGGCTTCTTCCCCGACCATTCAGGGAAAGCCTGAGACGGGGTGTTGAGTATGTAGTTTGTAGTGGCAGATGAGAAAGTTCGGGACTTGAATTAGTGTTCTCATCCCTCAGTTGATGACTCCGCCGCTATCAAGCAAAGCGATCCGTCACTTTCCCATCCTTCAGGCAATGTTGTTGACCTACCAAGCGAAGCAACACTTGCATTCTTGCCCCTTAGCAGTTGAACTATTTAGATGGAAATTGAAGGCTTCAACACTCACGGCAGGCAACAACAGCGTACTATCAAATGGCAAGTGTACCCATGGAATCCACAATATTTGAGGGTATGTGAAATTCCTTTGAGCTGCCTGCTGATAGCGTGCTTACTAGTAGTAGTGGATACTGTCACCTCAGCTCGGGCTCC
>Ga0307516_10003827_pt1 | contig 19062 bp, 17 predicted proteins | sample 19_EM_MG_FD_203310 | JGI IMG/M metagenome (GOLD analysis project Ga0307516, IMG submission 203310) | Populus trichocarpa ectomycorrhiza microbial communities from riparian zone in the Pacific Northwest, United States - 19_EM | ecosystem: Host-associated > Plants > Roots > Unclassified | place... | reverse complement strand
GCCTGGGCCTGCTGCTGGCCACGGCCCTGGTGATGGCGCTCAACATCGCCACCGCCGCGGCGCTCAACGAGCGCGGCATCAATGCCTTCGCGGTGCCGGTGGTCATCGTGCTGTCGGGCAACATGCTGCCGCTGGCCCTGCTGCCCGATGCGTGGCAGGCCGCGCTGCTGCTGCAGCCGCTGGCGGGGCTGCTGGACATCCCGGCGCGGCTCTACTTCGGGCAGCTTGCAGGCCGGGAGGCCGCAGGCGCACTGGCGCTGCAGGCGGCCTGGGTCGTGCTGCTGGTGGCATCGGGGCGGCTGGCGCTGGCACGCACGCTGCGGAACCTGCAGGTCCAGGGGGGATGAGCTTGCGCCCGCACACGCACACGCACACGCACACACCCGGCTCGCTGGCCTTGTTCTGGCGCCTCGCCACCGCCGCCGTGGCCGGCCAGGCCCGTTACCCGGCCACGGCGCTGCTGCTCACGCTGGGGCAGTTCCTGGTCACCGGCATCGAGGTGGTGGCGGTCTGGGCGCTGTTCCACCGCTTCGGCAACGTGCAAGGCTGGGGCATCGGCGAGGTGGCGCTGTTCTCTGGCCTGGTCAACCTGATGTTCGCCATTGCCAACGCCCTGGGGCACGGCTTCGACGTGTTGGGCACCGACTTCCTGCGCACCGGCGCGTTCGATCGCCTGCTGCTGCGGCCGCGGCCGCTGGCCTTGCAACTGATGGCGCAGGAGCTGCGCATCAGCCGCCTGGGCCGGCTGCTCCAGGGCGGCCTGGTGCTGGCCTTTGCCACGGCGCAGGCGGGCATTGCCTGGTCGCCAGGCACGGTGGCGCTGGCGCTGGGCGCCGTGGCCGGCGGGGCAGCGCTGTTCCTGGGCATCCTGGTGCTGCAAGGCACGCTGGCCTTCTGGACCGTGGAGAGCCTGGAGATCGCCAACGTGTTCACCCATGGCGGCGTGGCGGCGGCGCAGTACCCGCTGGCGGTGTACGAACAATGGTTCCGCCGGCTGCTGACCTTTGCCGTGCCGCTGGCCTGCGTGGCCTACTACCCGGGGCTGGCGATCCTGGGCCGGGCCGATCCATTGGGCGCGCCGGCATGGATCGGCTGGGTGTCGCCGCTGGCCGGCTTTGCGTTCCTGGCGCTGGCCTTGCGGGCGTGGCGGCTGGGGGTGCGGCGCTATGCGTCCACCGGCAGCTAGGCTTGGCACAGATACCTTTCCACAGGACCCACCATGTCAATCGCCCCGCCCCTGGCAAAGGGCTTGTCCGGCTCCGGTGCAACACCCACCCACGGCGCCACAGACGCAGCGTCGGCACACCGCCACCGGATCACCTCCATCGACACGCTGCGCGGCCTGGTGATGGTGATCATGCTGCTGGACCATGTGCGTGAAACGCTCTACCTGCACCTGCAGGTGACCGATCCGATGACCGTGCCCGGCACGCCACCGGAGGTCTTCTTCTCGCGGCTCGCCACGCACTTTTGTGCGCCGGTGTTCGTCTTCCTCACCGGCCTGTCGGCCTGGCTGCATGCCAACCCGCCGGCCAGCACGCCCCGCCCGGTGATGGGCTTCCTGCTCAAGCGCGGCCTGCTGCTGATCGCGCTGGAACTGACGCTGGTCAACTTTGCCTGGAGCGGCACCTACCACGTGATCTACCTGCAAGTCATGTGGGCCATCGGCTTGTGCATGGCGGTGCTGGCCTTGATGTCAGGCCTGCCGCGGGCCGTGCTGGCGGCGGTGGGTGGGGTGATCGTGGGTGGCCACAACACGCTGGCAGGCATCGTCGTCGCACCTGAAAGCGCCTGGTACCTGCCCTGGACCTTGATGCTGCATCGCGGCTGGGCGCTGGCGGAGGGTGCGGTGCGCGTGAGGCTGACCTACCCCGCGCTGCCCTGGATGGGCGTGATCCTGCTGGGCTACGCCTTTGCACCGGTGTTTTCGCCCAGGTTCAACCCGCAGGCCCGGCGCCGCGTGCTCGCAACCACCGGCCTGGCTTGCCTGGCGGCGCTGCTGGTGCTGCGCGGCTTCAACCTCTACGGGGAAAACCAGCCGTGGGCCCACGGCGAGACCACCGTCCAGACGGTGATGTCGTGGCTCAACTTCACCAAGTACCCACCATCGCTCGACTTCCTGCTGCTCACACTGGGCACGGGCCTGCTGGTCCTTGCGGCGCTGGAAGTGCACGACAACCGCGTGACGCGCGTGTTCTCGACCTTCGGCGGCGCGCCGATGTTCTACTACCTGCTGCACCTGTACATGCTGCTGGTGGGCTACAAGATCTTGTACGCGATCTTCGGGCCCAACCAGGGCACGCGCTTCGGCGTCGACGCAGATTCATTCTGGATCGTCTGGGCCGTCTGGCTCTGCATGGTGCCGGTGCTCTACGTGCCGGTGCGGGCCTTCGCACGCTACAAGCGCCAGTCCACGCAGGCCTGGGTGCGCTACTTCTGACACCGGGCTGGACCGGGCCCGGCGTCGACGTTTCCAATCACCCGTGCATCCCCATCGGTCTGCAGCAGACCTTTCGATGCATCGAGAAGCACGAGCCGGTTGCCCCAGGGATCGACGACAACCGCACACAAGCCGATTCGAATGGGAAAGGGCCCGTGGACCCGGTGGCCACCAGCTTGGCAGAAACGCTCGACGGCATCGGGAACCGAGTCGACCATCAAGTCCACTTCCGGTGGGCGTGGGTCCAGATGCAGCACGAGTTCCGCGCTGGAGTCCGGCAGCCGCAGTCCGGCCGCCAGTTCGTCACGCCAGACCAGTTCGTGGCCCAGGGTGTGCTGGTAGAACGCGAGCGCCTTGTCCAGGTCGTCCACCGGGAGGCTCAGGCAATCGATCTTCGTGAACAGTGGCTTCATGTCCATGCTCTACCGCAGAAACAACCGCTCGGTGGCCGTCAACTCATGGCCCACCGCCTCCTGCACCGTGGCACCGTGGAAGCCCAGCCGCTCCAGCAGACGGATGGAGCGCTGGTTGTCAACCTCCACCGTGGCCATGTAGCGGGTGACACCGCAGGACTTGCCCACGTCGTCGAGCATTGCCAGCATGGCCGAGTACGCATGGCCGCGGCCCCAGTGCTTGCTGGCCAGCAGATAGGCCACCCAGGCGCGGCCGGGTGATGTGACCGTGGCCTGCACAAAGCCCATGGGTGGCTGGCCCGGCAGGCGCACCACCCAGTTCAGCCAAAGCTGCCGGCCGTCCGGCGACTTGCGCGTCTCGAGCTGCTTGTACACGGCGCGCAGGTGGTCGATCGACGCGGGCGGTGGGTGGTCGAGGTAGCGGTGGGTGAGCGGGTCGCAAAGCACCTCGAACATCTCCGGCGCGTGCGCCACCGTCAGGGGTTCAAGGACAAGGTCCGCGGCAGTGATCGTCTGCATGAGGCCGGATGTCAATGTTCAGTGGCGGCCGGAGGCGCAGGCTGCAGCGGCAAGGCCGCCGCCGGCCGCATGCAGTGCTTCTGCACAAAGGCCAGCACGTCACCGAACCAGGTGGCGCTGCCCATGTACGCAAAGCTGTGGCCTTCGCGTTTTGAACTGCCGTAAGAGGGATAGATCTTCAATTCACCGGGCTTGCCCACCCGTTGCATCTCGGCCAGCAAGGCCTTGCTGGGGGCGAGGTCGAAGTCGTTCTCGGCCTGGAAGAAGAAGATGGGTGCGTTCGCCTTTTGAACCGCGTCCTTCATCAGCCCTTGAAGCTCCGGTGCGGCGGCCCAGCTCTCTGCGCCACCGGAGGCATCCACGGCCGCGCAGTACGGTGCGTGTGCAGCACCGAGGACCGCTTCAATGCCGCCGAACGAATTTCCGGCCACAGCAATGCGCTCAGCTTGCACAAACTGCTGCGCCTTGAGCCATTGCAAGGCGGCCAGTTGATCCTGCAGATGTTCCGCCCCCAGCAGCCGCGTCAGGGTGGCGGCACCTTCCCGCATGCCGCCGCGCCTCTGGGCCTCGGCGATCTGGTCGCCGATGTACGGGCCGGCCTGGGCGCTGAGCCCCTGCCCGCGCCGGTAGGGCATGAAGAACACCCAACCTTGCGCTGCGAACAACGGCCCGATGGCCTGGCTGGCCTGGCTGTTCAGCATGCCGGGCGCGCTGCCATGGTTGTACAGGACGGCGGGAAAGGGGCCCTCGCCCTTGGGCTTGAACAACTCTCCGGCGAGGCCGAGATCCTGGCTCTGGAAGTGAACGACCTCCGGCTCACCGGAGGCACTCTCCGCCCGCGCCGCGCCCGCACCCCACAAGCATCCCATGCAGGCGAGGGCGACGATCGCTTTCATCTCAAAGCCACCGCCGCACCCGCGACTTGTAGGCTGCATAGTCGGCACCGAACATGGCCGACAGCGCCCGCTCCTCCGGCAGGATCTGGAACCGCCCGATGTAGAGCACAAAGGCCACCGGCCCCGGCAGCGCCCAGCCCGAGGCCAGGAACACGGCCCAGGCCACCAGCAGCAGGAGCAGGCTCACGTACATGGGATTGCGGGTGCGGCGGTAGATGCCGCCCGTGACCAGCGCGGAGGCTTTGGCCGGCTGCATGGGGTTGGATGTGGTGCCCGCACGGCGGAACCCCACCTTGCCGGCCACGCCGATGGCCGCGCCCAGCACACCGATGACGGCGGCGCAGGCCACGCGCAGCGGCGCGGGCACGTCCAGCGTGGGGGCAGCATGCGCGAGCAGCCACATGAGCGCCACCAGAACAAGGGCCACCACGGGTGGCGGGATCTTCAGTTCCAGGGCTTGCATGGGCTTGGCCGCTCAGTTCCTCAGGCCGCCACCTCTTCCCACGGCGCCACGCTGCTGGGCACCGCGCCGCCCGTGGGCAACGGCACCGGCAGGTCGCGCGCCAGCGGCCCACCCAGCGCCTCCAGCAAGTCCGGGATGAGCTGGCGCAGTTCGCCCGTGGTGATGGCCACGTCGGCATCGAAGCCGCCGTCTTCCTTGTTGACGCCTTCGATCACCACGTCGAGCAGCTTGATCTTCTTGATCGCCAGCGCCTCGGTCAGCACGAAGGAGACCCGGTTGTTCCAGGTGAGCGCCAATTGCGTGGGCAGCTTGCCCTGCTTGATGTGCTCGCCCACCTCGTCGATGTCGAGCGTGTGGCGCGCGTAGCGCACGGTGGATTTTTCACTGTCGGGCTGCTTGAGCTCGCACTCGCGGTCGATGCTGAAGCCGGCCGGGGCCTCTTTGCTGCTCAGCCACTCCGACATGGCCGTGGCGCACGACAGCTCGGTCTGCACGAGGGTCAGCATCAGGCCCCCGCCCAGCAGTTCCAGCAGGCGCGTCACCACGCTGTCGGCCTTTTTCAGGCTGGCCGCGCCGATGAGCACCAGCCGGGCCTCCAGGTCCAGCCAGACCCAGGTGGTGGAGCGCTTGGGAAAGGCCCGCGGCAGCAGCTTGTGGACGATCTCTTCCTTGATCTCCTTGGCCTGCTTGCCCTTGGGGCGCCGCCCGGTCTGCTCCTTGATCTTGTCCAGGTGCTGGTCGAGCTGGTTCTTGACCGCGCTGCCGGGCACGGCCCGGGTTTCGGTGCACAGCGTCAGGATCCAGTGGCCACCCACGTTTTCGAGCAGCACGCCGTGTTTCTCGCCGCGCGGCTCCACCCAGCCGGCCGATTCGGTTTGCGTGGCCCCACATTCGACGAAGCGCGCCGCATCCAGGCGGGCTTCGATGTCTGCCAGGGCCGGCTGGTCCCACTGGTCAATGCGATAAACGAGCGCGTTCTTGAACATGGCGGACTGCGAAGCTGGGCGGCGGATTGTAGGGTAGCCCCCCCGAGTGCGCGGTGCCCCACGCTCCCCATGCGCCGGCCCGCCATCTCCCCCAGATAATTGGCAGTCACCTCCTCGCCCGCCGGGCCCCCGGATACTCATGGAAACACGCGTGCAACTGATCTTCCTGGGCGAGGTGGTGGGGGGCTTCCGGCTGGAGGACGTGAAACGCAGCCTGGGCGAGCTGTTCAAGCTCGACGAGGCGGGGCAGACCCGGCTCTTCTCCGGCGCCCGGGTGGTGCTCAAGCGCTCGGTCGACCCTGGCGAGGCACAGCGCTACGTGGCCCGCCTCGCCAAGATCGGCGCCCGCCTGTACATCGAGCCCAGCGGCCACGTGCATGCGCCGACCCAGGGGCCGCAGTCGCGCGCTCAGCCTGCACCCGCCCTCGGCACGCCGCTGCCCACCATCACCCTGCCGGCCACCGCGCCCGTGCCACCCGCCAAGCCGGCGCTGCCGCTGCCGCCGCTGGCGGCGGTCCAGCCCGCGGCCAGCCCCGTGTCGACCGAAGAGATCGTCTGCCCCACCTGCGGTGAGCGGCAGTCCAAGCGGCTGCTGTGCCGCTCGTGCGCCACCAACATGCCCATGGGCATTGCGGCCAAGCTCGAAGCCGAGCAGGAGGCACGCGCTGCCCGCATGGACGACCTGCGGGCCCGGCGCGGCACGCGGGCCGGCAGCGCCGGCGCAGACGTGGCCGAGGACGCCCCCTCGGCCTGGGGGCTGGACATGTCCGGCCGCATGGGCCGGCTCACCTATGCCACGGCCGGCAACGTCGCCGCCGCCGCGCTGTTCCTGGCCTTGCTCTGGCTGCTCAAGCAGCCCAGCGTGCCGCGCGCCTGCGCCTTTGCGCTGGTGCTGCTGGGGGCGATGGTGCTGTACGTGCGCTGGACGGTGCTGCGCCTGCACGACTGCAACCACACGGGCAAGTGGATGTTCCTCCTGTTCGTGCCCTCGCTGGGCTCGCTGATGAGCCTGCTGCTGTATTTCATGCCCGGCACGCGCGGCGACAACGACCACGGCGGGCTGCCGCGCAAGGGGAGCTGGCTGTTCCTGCTGCTGTCGCTGGCACTGCTGGTGCCGAGCACGGGCCTGCTGTCCTCGGCAGCGCTGCGTGTCATGCGGGAGGGCGGGTTCGCCGCCAACGGCCTGCCGTTCGCGGGCGGCGACGAGTCCCGCACGGCGTCGGTGGAGCTGACCTCCGACGAAGCCAGCGACGCCTTCCAGACCGAGTACGCCGCCGGCGCCCCGCACAAGGCGTTTGCCGTGTCGCCGGATGGCGCCTGGGGCTGGCATGCCGGCGCCGCCTCGCAGAACGAGGCCATCCGCGCCGCCGTGGCCGACTGCGACGCCCGCCGCAAGCCTTACACCGCCGCCTGTGAACCGGTCAGCGTGAACGGCGGCCGCTGACGGGCCGCGCCAGGGCGAACGCGCCCACGGGCCGCTACCATGCGCGCGGTGCAATGGCGCACGCCCTCCCCGCCAGCCCATGCTTCCACCCGACCATCCCTTGCGGCTGTCACTGGCCGACGAGGCACACGCACGTCCGCCCGAACCGCTGGACACGCCGGCACGCGCCACCTATGTGGCCATGCTGGTGGACGCCGAGGCACGCGCCGCCGAACACGCCCATGTCGCCCTGCTATGCGGGCACCATGGCGTGGCCGCGCCGCCCGCGGAGGCCTCGCATTTCAGTGCAGCGCTGGGGGCCTTGCGGTTCAAGTGGGAACGGCATGGCGAGTTCTCCGGGTTTACTTTCTTCAGCCCGGGGCTGGGCCCACAACCCTTTCACGAGCCGGTGGCCACCCTGCTGCTGCCCGGCTGGCTGGCCGCGCTGCCGGGCCGCACCATCGTGGCGGCCCATGCCGAACTCGTTCCCGCCGACGGGCAACTGCCCGATCCGGCCACGCTGGCCGCGCACTTTGACGGCCACATCGTGGTCGGCGCCGAAATCGGCGAAGGCGCCGGGCAGGCCTACACCGACTTCCGCATCCACGCGGACGGCTTCGCCCGCTTCCTGGTCTGCAGCCGCAGCTTCACCGCGCGCCAGGCCGGCCGCATGCTGCAGCGCCTGTTCGAGATCGAGGCCTACCGCATGATGGCCCTGCTGGCGCTGCCGATCGCGCGCCGCCACTTGCCGCGCATCGTGGCGATCGAGCGTTCGCTGGCCGCGCTCACCGAGCGCATTGCGGCCGAAGACGGCGGTGCCGACGAGTCCTTGCTGCAGGAGTTGACGCGCCTGGCCGCCGAGGTGGAAAGCGGCCTGGCCGCGAGCCAGTTCCGCTTCGGCGCCTGCCGGGCCTACCACGAGCTGGTGACGCGGCGCATTGCCGAGCTGAACGAGCGCAAGCTGCTCGGCATCCAGACCATCGAGGAGTTCATGACGCGCCGCCTCAACCCCGCCGTGGCCACCTGCGCCACCGTGTCGCAGCGGCTGCATGGCTTGTCGGAGCGCGTGGCCCAGGCCAGCAGCCTGCTGTCCACGCGCGTGGACATCGCCCGCGAGCGCCAGAATCAGGCCTTGCTGGCCTCCATGGACCGCCGCGCCAAGCTGCAGCTGCGCCTGCAGCAGACGGTGGAAGGCTTGTCGGTGGCCGCGATCGTCTACTACGTGACGGGGCTGGTGGGCTATGTGGCCAAGGCCGGCAAGGCGGGCGGGTTGCCGATCCAGCCGGACCTGCTGGTGGGGCTGGCGGTGCCGGTGCTGGCCGTGATGGTGGTGCTGGCGCTGCGGCGGGCGCGGCGGCGGCTGCATCAAGAGGAGCCGGGGCATGAGATGTGACACGTGAAGGGCATCGGCCAACACGCCAATTGGTGCCGATCCACCCCGCTTATCCGCGGCGAGACGAGGCCCCCCCGGCGTAGAGTCGTTGCGGATGACCACCACGCCGCACCGACCCGTTGCCCCGGAGGTTCCTGGCCTGCTGAAGCGGCTGCTGCCGCTGTTCCAGGCCGGTGACGACGCCGGCCAGCAAGCCACCTTGGCCCTGCTCGGCGCCGAGCAACTGGCCACCGCGGAGACGGTCGTCGGCGCCTTGTGCCTGGGCGGTGCCGACTTTGCGGCCCGGCTCGCGGCCCATGGCCGCGAAGCCCTGACCCAGGCCGAACGCTACGAGCTGGTGCTGGGGGCCTTTGGCGCCGTGATCGACGCACCGCCGGGCGCGCCGGACGACCATGAAACGCAGGTCGCCGAATGGCTGATCCGGAGCTTCGGCCTGCAGGCCGCGGCCACCGCCTTGCTCGACACGGTGAGGGCCGAGTTCCTGATCACCGCCGGCCCGCTGGAAGACGTGCCGCAGGCCGCCCTGGCCGCCCTCCGGCACGGCCAATGGGACCTGGCCTTGCGCGGCTTCGTTCGCTGCCGGCAGGCCCTGCAGGAGCAGACGCCGCGCAACATCCATGGCATGGCAGCGATGTGCCTGCACAAGCTGGGCCGGTACGACGAGGCCGAGCACTGGGTGGCGCAAGGGCTGGGTGATCAACAACGGGCACTGCTCGCCATCGGCGCGGTGCATTCGGAGGCCGAACTGCTGCGGCGCTGGGCCGGGAACCCCGCCCCCGTTGTCAGCATCCTCTGCACCACCTACAACCACCAGCGCTACATCGAGAGCACGATCCGCGGCTTCCTGAGCCAGGACTGCTCGTTCCCTTTTGAGATCCTGATCCACGACGATGCGTCCACCGACGGGACCCAGCAGGTCATCCGTGCCTGGCAGGCCCGGTACCCGAGCCTGATCAAGCCGGTGCTGCAGACCGAGAACCAGTTGTCCAAGGGCGTGCGGCCCTTCGAGCTGCTGCTGGCCCGGGCCCGCGGCGACTTCGTGGCCACCTGCGAGGGCGACGACTTCTGGATCGATCCTGCCAAGCTGCAGCGGCAGGTCGGCTTCCTGCAGGCCAACCCCGAATTTTCCTGCTCGGCGCACAACTACTACCACTTCGTCGAGGCCGCGCTGACCGTGCGGCCGTGGACCCAGGCGCGCCATGACCACGCCTTGTCGCAGCGCCAGCTCATGGGCTTGTCCCGGCTGCTGTGGTTTCCGACCCTGGTGTTCCGCAAGACGTTCTCGGCCCTGCCGCCGGAACGGGCCCTGACATCGATCGGCGACCAGTTCCTCACGTCGTACCTGGGCACCCAGGGGCGCTGCATGTACTTCGAGAGCATGCTCGGCGCGGTGCGCCGGGAGAACGAGTTCAGCTCCTGGAGCCCACTGCCCAGCATCGAGAAAGAGCGCATCCGGGTCAAGACCTGGACCGCCCTGGTTCGCCTGCACCAGCGGCTGGGCAACCGGCAGGCGGTGACCGACCTGCTGGCGAAGATCGCCGCATCCCCCCTGGGCAAGACCGGCGAGGCGGCAGCCCTGGCCATGGCGCCCGGCCTGCAACACCCCACCGTGGCCGCGACATGAACAAGATCTTCGTCACCCAGCCGTACCTGCCGCCGCTGGAGGAGTTCCTGCCCTACCTGCAGGAGATCTGGGACAGCAAGACGCTCACCAACGGCGGCCCGATGCACCAGCGCCTGGAGCGCGAGTTGTGCGAGCACCTGGGCGTGCAGCACATCTCCCTGTTCGCCAACGGCACGCTCGCACTCGTCACCGCGCTGCAGGCCTTGCGCATCACGGGTGAAGTCATCACCACGCCGTTTTCTTTCGTGGCCGGGGCGCACTCGCTGCTGTGGAACGGCATCAAGCCCGTCTTTGCAGACATCGACCCGGTCACGCTCAACCTGGACCCCGGGCGCATCGAGGCGGCCATCACCCCGCAGACCACCGCCATCATGCCGGTGCACTGCTACGGCAACCCGTGCAACATGGAGGCGATCCAGCGCATCGCCGACAACTACAACCTGCGCGTCATCTACGACGCGGCCCACGCCTTTGGCGTGCGCCAGGGCGGCGAGAGCATCCTCAACGCCGGTGACCTGTCCATCATGAGCTTCCACGCCACCAAGGTGTTCAACACCTTCGAGGGCGGCGCCATCGTCTCGCCCGACGCGCGCACCAAACAACGCATCGACCACCTGAAGAACTTCGGCTTCGTCGACGAGGTCACCGTCGTCGCGCCGGGCATCAACGGCAAGATGAGCGAGATCAACGCCGCGTTCGGCCTGCTGCAGCTCCAGCACGTGGAGCGGGCCATCACGCGCCGGCGCGAAATCGACGCGCTCTACCGCGGCCTGCTGCGCGACGTGCCGGGCCTCACGCTGGTGCAGCCCACCGGCCAGGACCAGCCCAACTGCGCGTACTTCCCCATCCTGGTGGACGAGCACCACCCGGTGAGCCGCGACGCGCTGTATGCGCAGATGCGCGGCCAGAACGTCCATGCGCGCCGCTATTTCTATCCGCTGATCAGCAGCTTTCCGATGTACCGGGGCCTGCCCAGCGCGGCACCTGAGAACTTGCCCGTGGCCACCCGGCTGGCCAGCCAGGTAATCTGCCTGCCCATGTACCCCGCGATGACGGACGGCGATGTCGAACGCGTCGTGACCGCCATCGCCCACTCGGAATCATGCGCACTGGCTTGATGACCTTGTCGGGGCACAACCACCGTGCGGTGGTGGCGCTGTGCCGCTGGGCGGCCGCGGCCGGCGTGCCGGTGCACGCGGTGGCGCGCAACGCCGGCGACCCGATCCATCTCACCCCTTATGCCTCGCAGGTGTTCGTGCGGCGCCGCTCGGCCGCGCTCGACGTGGACGAGGTCGCCACCTGGATCCACATCCTGTGCAGGCAGCACGGTTACGAGCAGGTCGTGATGGCACCTTCCACGGAGTTCTTCAACCGGTTCCTGCTGCGCCACCGCCCGGCCATCGAGGCCGCCGGCGGCATCGTCCCGCTGGTGGGGGAGGCCTTGTACGAACAGGTCTCGGACAAACACGCCTTTGCCGCGATGTGCGCGGCTCACGCGATCCCGGTGCCGGCGGTCTTCGACGGCCTGCCGGAGCAGCTGCCTTTTGTGGCCAAGCCCAGGCGGTACCTGGGTGCATCGAGTGCGCAGCAGGTCAAGCCCTACCTCATCTTCACACCGGCGGACCGCGAGCAGTTTCTGCAGCGCGAGGCAGTGGCGGACTTCTTCTTCCAGGAGTTTGTGGAAGGCGAGAGCCTGTACCTGCTGGCGCACATCGCCCGCGACGGCAAGGTGACGGCCAGTGCCCAGGAAAACCTGATGCAGCAAGCCGGCGGCGGGTCCATCATCCTGGCCCGCGCCCATGACTTTCACCTGGAGCCGCAGGCGCGGCCCTACCTGGACATGCTCATCGGCGCCGGCTTCCATGGGCTGGTGATGATCGAAGTGCGGCGCTGCCGCCGCACCGGCCGCGCGGTCATGATCGAGGCGAACCCGCGCATGTGGGGCCCGCTGCAGTTCATGCTCGACCGGCATGCCGACCCCTTCACGCCCTTGTTCGCCGACCATGGCATCGAGGCGGCACCGGCCACCCCGGGCCCGGCACACCCGTATTACTTCTGGTCCGGCGGCTTGTCGCGCAGCCTGCCGCCCTGCACGTTTCACAACTTCTCGCCGGACCGCTTTGTCGCGGACTACGCCCGCATTGCCGCCTCCGACCTGTTCGCGCGCGACGACACGCGACGGCTCCATCAACACGAACTCTCAGAGGCCTGACCCGCCATGACCGCCTCGCCGCTCATCGAGCTGTATCAACGCACCAGCAAGCACAGCAACTACCAGGTGCTGGCCACCGCACTGGCCCCCTTGCTGGGCAGCGAGGCCATTTCAGTGCAATCCCGCCACGAGCATGAGCGCCTGGCCTACATCCTGCAGCGTGTGCCCGTGCAGGGCCTGCACGTGGCCGACATCGGCGGCAACACCGGATTCTTCTCGTTCGAGCTGCTGGCCCATGGGGCGCGGCAGGTGGATTGCTACGAGGGCAATGCGGCGCATCACGACTTCGTGCGCGCCGCCGCGGAGCAGCTCGGGCTGGCCGGGCGCCTGCATGCGCACCATCGCTACGTGTCGTTCGCGCCGGCCGAGTTGCCCGCGCTGGACTGCACGGTCCTGCTGAATGTGCTGCATCACCTGGGCGACGACTTCGGCGACCCCGGCACGGCCAAGGAGGCCGCCAAGCAGCACATGCTGGCCTGCCTGGCCACGCTCGCCCACACCAGCCGCACGCTGGTCTTCCAGCTCGGCTTCAACTGGAAAGGCGATCGGCACCAGCCGCTCTTTCAGGGCGGCAGCAAGGCAGAGATGATTCACTTCATCAAGCAGGGCACGGCAGCCGACTGGGACATCTCCGCCATCGGCATTGCCGAACGCGACGGCGCGCAGATCGTGTTCCGGGACCTGTGCGACCAAAACATCGCCCGCGACGACTCGCTGGGTGAATTCCTCAACCGACCGATCTTCATCATGCGGTCGCGCCACGTGCTTGCCACGGCGGCGTGAACGTGGCGTGAGGCGTCGCCCCCGTAGGCGTTGGGATCGACCCGCAACAGGTAGCGCTTCACCGTGCCATCCGGCTCTGGCGTACTGTTGAGAAGATCCACAAAGACAACCGGCTCGCCACGGCCGCCTTGCGGGTCCTTTCGACGCAGTCGCGCCGACCGCAGGCCGATGATCCGGTGATCCGGTGATCGGCAGGCGGTTCCTCCACGACGGCGGCCTCGCTGTCAATGAAATATCGGATGGCGCCGTAGCGTTCGGTCGTCACCCGCCTCATTTCGGCGTTTCTCTCCTTCTCAATGCCAGCCGCCGTGATTCTCCACGGCGCCAGGATGAGGTAGGTGTATTCGGGCGGGATGCGAGTGGCATGTTGCAAGGCTGCCCGGGTTGCCAATTGCGTGACTTGCTGCGTCACCTGGCCGACGGGCTGCTCCGTGAGCTGACGCATGACCGCAAGCGTGGGTCGCCATGGCCCTGGTTTGTCGCCGAGGTGCAGGTGCCCCGCGTGATCCTTTCCGTGAGCGCCCATGAGGGCTGCTCCAGGGACCCAAGCGCACCTGCGAGCCGGTTCTCACACGAGGTGTGGCGCAAGCTGCCGCGCCGATCCATGACCTTGGCTTGTTCGCTGGTGGGCTGCGTGGCCAGTTCCGTGGCCACGCGCATCGCATCTTCCAGGGTCGGACGGCCGAATGCGTTTCCGCGTGATCCTCGCTGCGGTGGTGGTGTCCCGTGACCTCGCCCCACGCCAGGACGACCTTCTGCGCCTGATCAGGCACAAGTTCGCAATCCGCAGGAAGCCCGTCGACATTGACCAGGCACACATCGCCCTGCCTGAAGATGCTGGGAGGGAGTGTCATTTGATTCCGTGCAACACACGCCGGCTGTCCGCAGGGTGCCCAGGCTACCGCAGCTATTGCCGGCACGCCATCCCGCTTGCCCCATTGCCACCCGCCTTCGGGTCCACGTTCCGGGCCAGCAGTTCCAGCCAGCGCCGGTGATGGTGCTGGATCTCCACCGCCTGCTCTTGCCCGACCACCGCCACGTGGTGCGCACCGGCCGGGTCGGCCCAGCGCGTCAGCAGCCAGGCGCCGCGGGCAGTGCCTTCGACCGCATCGATGCCAACCCGCACGCTGCCGGGCGGCCGCAGCGCCGCCAGCACGTGGCGATAGACCGCGTTGTCGGCAAATGGCCCGTCGATCACCACCGGCCCCGGTGCATCGAGCCGGGCCAGCAGATAGGCTGTGATCTGCGCGCAGTACAGCGCACCCAGGCTGGCGCGCTGGCCGGCGTCCAGCGCCGTCGCGGGGTCGATGGGCACCCCTGTCTGCAGCACCGTGCCTGGCGCGCCTGCAAAGGGCCCGCCCTGCCCTGCAAACGTGGGCAGGGCTTGAACCTCCTGACGCAGCAGTTCCGCCAGGCCTGGCAGGCTGGCCCATGCAGGCGAGGCTCCGGCGCACAAGGCTTCCAGTTCGCGGCCCCCCATGAAGCGCGCCGTGGGCACGGCCTCGCCGCGCACCGACACGTTGGCCAGCATGTCGTGCCGGGGGTCCAGCGCGGCGGTAGAGGCGCCCGGCGCCATCGCCACGATCCAGGTGCCGGTGGAGACCAGCGTCGTGCGCGCGCCGCCATGCAGGTGGCGCGCCAGGCAGGCATTGCTGTCGTGCACGCCCACGTGGACCTGGCAGCGCGTGGGCAGGCCGGTGGTGCGGGCGCGCTCAGGTTGCACAGGGCCCAGCACCTGCCAGGCGGGCCGCAGGGGCGCAAAACGTGCGGCCCAGCCTTGGGCCTGCGCCAGATCCGAGAACCGTGCCTCCAGCGGCCGCCAAAGCTGCGTATGGCAACCCAGCGACGACACCTCGCTGGCCGCCACGCCGCTGAGCCACCAGGCCCAGTACTGCGCATAGGGCAGCAGCACCTGCGTGCGGCCCCAGGCTTGCGGGTGGGTGTGCTGCAGCCAGTGGAGCTGACGCGCGGCGTTCAGGCCGGCGGGCAGGTCGGGCGCCAAGGTGGCGTCGAAGCCATCGCGCCGGGCCTGGTAGGCCTCATCGAGGGCCGACACGCCATCGAACTCATAGTCGATCGGCTCCCAGGCCAGGCCCTGCCCACCGAGCGCGATGAAGGCCGCGCCATGGGTGCTGGTTATGGCCCGTGTGCAGCGCCGCGTTTCGGCCCGGTCCTGCAGCGTCTCGGTGATCCACTGCGCCAGGCCGTGCACGTCGAGCGCGGGGTAGCCCAGCGCCGACACCACGCTGCGGTTGGCCCGGCCTTCGCGTGCCACCACCTCGCCCTGCGCGTCGATCATCAGCAGCTTGGCGTGGCTCTTGCCGATGTCCAGCACCAGCGTGAGGTCGTCGCGGGCGTCCATCGGCCTCTCAGGCCTGCGCAGGCATGCGGTGCCGCTGCCACGCCGCCCGCACACGGCCGCCCAGCGAGGGCAGCACCATCGAGACGATCAGCAGCAGCCCCACGATCATCGACATCACCAGGCCCGCGACATTGAGCATGCCCAGCGCAAACGTGAAGCTGCCCAGCAGCACGGCCGCCAGCAGTGTGCCGGCGATGCTGCCGCGCCCGCCTTCGATGGCCACGCCGCCGAGGATGACGATGGTCACGGCGTCCAGCTCCCAGCCCAGCGCCAGGTTGGGCCGCGTGCTGCCGATGCGCCCGGTCAGCAGCACGGCGGCCAGCGCCGCCATGAGCCCGGCAAACACGAACACGCCCAGGCGGTAACGGTCCACCGCAATGCCCGAGAAACGCGCCGCCACCGGATTGGCGCCAATGGCATAGAGCCGCCGCCCCGGCACCGTGGCGTGCAGGAACAGGCCCACCGCCAGCGCCAGCACCAGCAGCACGGCAAACTCGATCGGCACGATCAGCGCCGGCACGCCGATCAGGTCGCCCACGCTGCCGTTGCCCCAGGTGGCCAGCGTCTCCGGGTAGCCGGTGATGGCCTGGTCGCCCAGCAGCACCAGCGCCAGGCCGCGGTACAGCGACAAGGTGCCGATGGTCACCACGATGGCCGGCAGCTGGCAGCGCGTCACCAGCCAGCCGTTCAGCCACCCGCAGGCCGCGCCGGTGGCAAAGGCGGCCAGCAGCATCAGCGGCAGGCCGGCGCCGGCCCGCATGGCAAAGCCCATCGCCAGCGAGGCCAGGGCCATGGTGGCGGCAATGGAGAGATCAATCTCGCCCGCCACCACCAGCAGCGCCATGGCCAGCGCCAGCAGTGCCTTCTCGCTGACGTTGTAGGTGCTGTCGGCCAGCGCATAGGGCGACAGGAAGCCCTCGATGCCCAGACCGAAGCCCAGGTAGACCGCCGCAATCAGCAGGATGAGCACGCGCTCCCAGCCCCCCAGCACCTTCATGCCGCCACTCCTTGGGCACGCGGCAGGATCTGCCGGCCGGGGCTGCGCTGCGAGCGCGCGTTCAGTACCACCGAGACGAGGATCACCACGCCGGCAATGGCTTGCTGCCAGAACGGCGAAACCTGGATCACCGGCAGCGCCGCGTTGATGACGCCGATGAAGAGCACGCCCAGCACCGCCCCGCCCACGCTGCCCACCCCGCCGGCAATGCTGACGCCGCCGATCACGCAGGCCGCGATGACGGTGAGTTCATAGCCTGCCGCCAGCTCGGTGAAGGCAATGGAATAGCGTCCCACCCACAGCAGCCCCGCCAGCCCGGCCAGCAGGCCCGACAGCGTGTAGGCCAGCATGAGCCGGCGCGACACCGGGATGCCGGCCACCAGAGCCGCAGCCGGGTTGCCGCCGCAGGCATAGAGGTCGCGGCCCTCGCGCCGCCAGCGCAGCAGCCACAGCGCAAAGGCCACCACCAGGGCGGCCGCCACCACCAGCGCCGGCAGGCCCCACAGCGTTTCGCGCGGCAGGCCTTTGATGAGGGGATGGATCTCGTGGTCGGAGATCCAGGCCCCGCCGCTGGCCACGAAGATGGCGCCGCGGTAGGCCGACATCGTGCCCAAGGTCACCACGATGGGTGGTAGCCGGAAGTGCACGATCAGCAGGCCGTTGAAGGCCCCCAGCAAGGCGCCGGCAGCACAGGCGAGCATCAACAGGGGCACCAGCCCCAGGTTCGGGAAGGCGCGCCCGGCCAGCGCGCACAACATGCCGGTGAGGGCCAGGTTGGCAGCGACCGAGAGATCCACGCCGCGCGTCAACAGCACCATCAACTGGCCCATCACCAGGATGGCCAGGATGGCCGAGTCGTTGGCGATGTCCTGCACGTTGCGCCAGGTCAGGAACACCGGCGCACGGGCGCCCACGGCCCCTACGATCACAGCGATGATTGCCAGCAAGACCCATTCGCGGCGCAGTTCGGGCAGGGCCAGTTTCATGCCGCCAGCTCCTGGCACGGCCCCGGGCGGGGCACCGGCACCTCCAGCCCCGAGGCCACGGCCACCAGCGTCTCGGCGTCGGCGCTACCGCGTGCGAACTCGCCCACCGCCCGGCCGCGGCGCATCACGATCACGCGGTGCGCCAGGTGCATGACCTCGGGCAGCTCGGACGACACCAGGATGACGGCCAGCCCCTGCGCCACCATCTCGGCGATGAGCTGGTAGACGGCTTGTTTGGCGCCCACGTCGATGCCTTTGGTGGGCTCGTCCAGGATCACGATGCGCGGGTTCAGCCCCAGCCACTTGGCGATGACCACCTTCTGCTGGTTGCCGCCGGACAGGCCCGACAGCGGCGTGTCCTGTGACGCGGTCTTGATGCGCAGGCGCTCGATCATGCGGGCCGCCAGCGAGCCCTCTCGCGCAGCGCTCAGCCACGGTCCGCTGCACGGCGGCTCGCCCGGCACGGCGGGCCCGGCGAGAGCCGCCAGGCTGATGTTGTGGCGCACCGAGAAGCTCAGCACCGCACCTTGCCGCTGGCGCTCCTCGGGCACGTAGGCCAGGCCCGCCGCGATGGCATCGCCCGGGCGGCACAGGCGGATGGCGCGCCCCTCGATGCGCAGCTCGCCGCGCGCCGCCGGGTTCAGCCCCATCAGCGCCAGCATCGCCTCGCTGCGGCCAGCGCCCACCAGGCCATAGAAGCCCAGGATCTCGCCGCGCCGCAACTCGAAGTCCAGGCCATCGAATTCGGTGGGGTGGCTGAGGCCCTTGACCTGCAACACCACCTCGCCCGGCCGGCTCGTCACCGGCGGGTAGACCTGCCCGATGGCCCGCCCGGCCATGAGCTTGACGAGCCCGGCCTCATCGGCATCGCACACGGCGCCGGCGCCCACCGAGGCGCCGTCGCGCAGCACCACGTAGCGCTCGCAGACCGCAAAGATCTCGTCGAACTTGTGAGTGATGAAAAGCACCGCCACGCCCTGCGCCTTGAGGCCGCGCACGATGCCGTAGAAGTCGCGGATCTCGGCCTGCGACAGAGCCGCGCTGGGTTCATCCAGGATCACCACGCGGGCCCGCTGCGACAGCGCGCGGGCAATCTCCACCAGGTGCCGCTGCGCCAGGCTGAGCCGCTTCACCAGTGTGGTGGCGGCAAACCCGGCGCCTACCTGGTCGAGCACGGCCTGGGCCTCGCGGTTCATGGCGGCCCAGTCGATGACCTTGAAGCCGCGCGGCCCCTTCATCGGCTGGCGGCCGATGAAGATGTTCTCAGCCGCGCTCAGCTCGTCGAACATCACGGTTTCCTGGTGCACGGCCACGATGCCGGCCGCCTGCGCGTCGTGGGCGCGGGCAAAGCGCAGCACCTGGCCGGCGAGGCGGATCTCGCCGGCGTCGGGCGCGTGCACGCCGGTGAGCACCTTCACCAGCGTGGACTTGCCGGCGCCGTTTTCGCCCACCAGTGCCAAGGCCTCGCCGGGCACCAGGTCCAGGTCGATGCCGCGCAGCGCATGCGTCGCGCCGAAGCGCTTGTGCACGCCCCTGAGTTGGAGCAGCGGCGCGCCGGGTTCCAC
>Ga0307516_10003826_pt1 | contig 19064 bp, 12 predicted proteins | sample 19_EM_MG_FD_203310 | JGI IMG/M metagenome (GOLD analysis project Ga0307516, IMG submission 203310) | Populus trichocarpa ectomycorrhiza microbial communities from riparian zone in the Pacific Northwest, United States - 19_EM | ecosystem: Host-associated > Plants > Roots > Unclassified | place... | reverse complement strand
CCGAGATAGAGGGGGATAATATTATTGGATTCCGAAATATTTCCATCCATGAATATTTTGGTGTCAATTTCCAGATCGTCTGGCAAATTGCACAGAACGACCTTCCGGTGCTAAAACAGCAATTTTCAAAAATACTGGTTGGACTTGAGGGCAATTGAGATTTGTAAGGCGTTTGAAAATCAATCAGCGGCGCATGCACCCAAAATGGTACCGGATATTTTCTATCCGGCTTTTTTGTGTTTTGAAATATCAGCCGCATGGGAAATGAGCAGAGATGCAAGGAGAGGTCAGGAGCTTAACAAATAACTTTTCATGCATTTTTGGAACTGACAGCAGGGATTTGTAACTTAGGATTTCTGTTTAACGAACTGCTAAAAACGAGAGGCTCCATATGAATGAAGGTACGCCTGGTGCCGGGCAATATTATTCCACGGAAGCGTTAAGGGGTGGCAGCCAAATCGCTTTCCGTGACTTTTATGAGAAATATTGGGAACCTATGTTCCTATGGGCCTGTAGATTTCTCCAAAATGAAGAAGAAGCGAAAGACCTGGTAGCGGACAGTTTTATTAAATTCTGGGAAAACCGTTCCAGGCTAAATTACCGGTATCCCCCTCATTTCTACCTGCATAAGATCCTCAAAAACAGCATGATCAATTCGATCCAAAGGAAAAAGAACCTGCACTCCAAATTGGTTGCTCTGCAAGATGCTGCCAGGGGAAACATCTGTTCTCCTTCCGATAATGCGGCCTCCTTACTGGAGGAAAAAGAACTCCGGCATGAACTGGAGAAAGCCATCGATAGCCTGCCTGTTCGCATGAAGGAGATCTTCCGGATGAGTCGCAACGGGCATATGAGCGTTCCTGAGATATCGGAAACCCTCCATCTGTCCTCCCAGACGGTGAAGAACCAACTTACCACCGCCTTAAAGCTGCTTCGGGCCAGGCTTGGCTCGGTTTTTCATCTTTTTTTCTGATTTTTTTCTTTCACATAGTACTTCCGGCATGTTCGTTTGTATTTGGTAATGCTATAAATATTGTCCAGTGAACAATTTTGAGGAATATATAGAATGGCTGGAACGCCAATCAGGCAGGGCTTTGACCTGGAAGGAACGAAAAATCCTGGAGGAACGGCTGAAATCACTTCATCCGCACCGCCGAGTCGACGCCGGGCCGAACAGCGAGGAGGCCGCAAAGCTCAACCTTATCAGGGAAGAGCTTTGGGCAACCATTAATATGGCTGCTTCGGCAGGGGTTAAAGAATATGAACCGGCACACGCAGGCAGGGGACGAAGCGTTGTATTTTATATGGCTGCCGCCGCGGTTATCGGCATACTTGTCGGTGCTTATTTATTATTTCCTCAACGGCGGCCAGGGCATCCGGGACTGGCGACAACAACTCCTCTGCATGGCCCGGACATAGCACCCGGTCATGCAGGTGCGATCCTGACCCTCGCAGATGGCAGCCAGGTAGTGCTCGATAGTGCTGCTAACGGCAATGTGGCCGTCCAGGGCAACAGCAGGGCGATTAAACATAATGGACTGCTCAGTTATGCACTCTTGAAGCCGGGCGCACCGGTGGAAGCTGTTTACAACATAATGACCACTCCGCGGGGAAGACAGTACCGGCTTATGTTGCCGGATGGGTCCACTGTATGGCTCAACGCGGCCAGCAGCCTGAAGTTCCCCACGGCCTTTACAGGCGGCAGCAGGACCGTAGAATTGAGCGGAGAAGGCTATTTTGACATTGTCCGAAACCCGAAACAACCCTTTATCGTAAAGGTGCGGGACAAGGGGATAGACGTACAGGTGCTCGGGACCAGTTTTGACATCAAGGCCTATTATGACGAAGCCCATACAAAGACGACGCTGTTATCCGGTGCGGTCAATGTCAGGAAGGCTTCGGGGATCAAACGTCTTGCGCCCGGGCAACAAGCGGTCGTAGGCAATGATCCGGGAGCCATCAGCGTTGTCCAAACCGACACGGCTGCTGCGATCGCATGGGTGAAGGGACAATTATCCATTGAAGCCAGTGATATACAGGCATTGATGCGCGAAATATCGAGATGGTATGATGTAGACCTGCGCTTTGAAGGGAAAATGCCTTCGGGCAATCTTTGGGGAATACTCAACAGGAATGCCAATCTGTCCGATGTGCTGGCAGCCTTGGAGAGTTATGGAGTTCATGCAGAGCTGGACGGCAAAACGATCGTGATCACAGCAAAAAAATAGTCAAGCAATTCACTAACCAATAAAACATGTCGCCAATGCCAACTTAATTCAATCCTGTCAGGTAAGGCTATAAAAAACCGGAAGTGTACCACCACCTCCGGCGATGTAAGGATTTACCTGTAAAAACCGGAATTCCCTTTTCAGAATCAAGATTTCACGTTTAACCCAAACTAGACAAATGTATGGAACTTTCTGCTTTATGTAAAGCATTTTCCACATCCGGATCATTGCTGCCAAAAATAACTAAGATCATGCGACTGACTGCTTTTTTTCTCCTCGTCTGCGCATTGCATGTAAGTGCAGGCGGTCATTCTCAGACCGTTAATATTTCAAGGGACAAAATCACGCTGAAACAGGCCCTGGGGATAATCGAAGAACAGACCGGTTATTCGTTCTTAGGGGATAAATCCCTGTTTGAGAACGCACTCTCTATCAGTCTCCATCTTAAGAACGCTTCCATCAAAGGAGCTATGGATCAGTGCCTTAAGAACTTTTCCTACACTTATGAGATCCATGGAAAGGTTGTCCTGATCAAACCCGGGAATTCACTTCCAGGGATAGCTGTGCTGCCCAATATCCCTCCCGCAGAGCAGGAGATCAAAGGGCGGGTAACGGATTCCCTGGGCAATCCGCTCTCCGGGGTGTCGATCCTGGTGAAAGGAACTGCAAGAGGTACCTCTACAGATGCAAAGGGGATGTTCAGCATCCGGGCAAGCGATAAGGAGGTGCTGGTCATTTCGCGGGTAGGGTATGATTTCCGGGAAATTGCGGTGAATGGCCAGACAGATATAACCATCGTATTGAAACTGAGCAATGATCCCCTGGACCAGTTTGTAGTGGTCGGTTACGGTACGCAGAAAAGAAAGGACCTCACGGGATCCGTAGCAAGCGTAAAAGGGGATGACCTTAAAAATGTGACTGCCGCAGATGCCTCTTCTTTGTTACAGGGCAAAGCAGCCGGTGTTGTGGTGCAAAATAGCGGAGGCGCTCCCGGCCAGGCCCCTGCTGTTGTCATAAGGGGCTCCGGAACCTTTGGTAACGATCAACCGCTGTACGTAGTGGATGGAATGATCGCCTCCTCCATGGCATTTATAAATCCCAGCGATATTTCGTCTATTGAAGTATTGAAAGATGCATCAGCCGCTGCTATTTATGGAAGCCGTGCAGCAAATGGGGTTGTGCTCGTTACTACCAAAAGTGGAACCAATGGCGACATAAAAATTAATTTCAGCGCAAAATACGGGTCGCAAAGCCCTACACACAAGTTGAAATTTTTAAATGCACGTCAATATGCCAACTGGAACAACCAGGCACATGATAACGATGGGACTCCCCGGGGCCCTTTAAATGATAATATGTTTAACCCTAACATCAATACGGATTGGCAGACTTTATCCCTTAGCGCTGCCCCGTTAAGCGATTATAGCCTGAGTGTTTCAGGAGGGGGACAATTTTCAAAGTTCTTTATTTCGGGAGAATATTTTGATCAAAAAGGGATCGTGGTAGATTCCCGGTTTAAGAGGTATGCGCTAAGGGCCAACTCATCGTTTACAAAAGGAAAATTCAAACTTACGGAAGCATTATCCATTTCCCGCTCGATGAATAATCCGAATACTTATTTTGGACGGGAAAGGGGAGAGTTGCCGATCATGCCCGTTTATGATAGTGCCAAACTGGGTGGGTTTGCCGGTCTTGAACCTGCAGCGGCAGGCGTAAACAGGATTATCAACTGGTACGGCCGGGCAATACTGGATGACAACCTGTACACAACGGATGAAATATTAGGGAATGTAGGCCTGGAATACGAAATTATAAAGGGGTTAAAATATAAATTAAACCTGGGTATAGATTATTCTGTGTACCATGCGTATGATTATTCACCTGCATTTTTCATGAGCACTTCGCAGGAAGCCAGCCAGGATCAATCCATATTAAATGAAGGCTTTACACGCGGCCTGACCACCCTGGTCGAGCATACGTTAAGTTACACTAAGACTTTTGGCGGCCATCATCTTGATTTGCTGGCAGGATATACCTCACAGGTAGATAACGCGAGGACGGTGGGAGCAACGGCGGACACCTATGCTTCCTCTTTGTTAAGGGTCGTGGACGCCGCATCGAACAGGCTTGCCAATGGCAATTTACAAGAGGCGGGGCTTCAGTCCATTATAGGCAGGTTAAGCTATAGCTATCAGTCAAAATATTTATTAACGGCTACGTTAAGACGGGATGGTTCTTCTAAATTTATTTACCCCACCAATACCTTCGGAAATTATCCGTCATTTTCTGTTGGCTGGAGACCGAGCGAAGAAAGCTTTTTTCCGAAGAATGGGGTCATCAGCGATTTGAAGATCAGGGGAAGTTATGGTACGCTTGGTTCTCAGAATATTGCCAACTATATTACCGCTTCTACCCTGAATATCAATGCCGGGTATTATTTCGCGGGTGGAGTGCAAAATGGGGTCGGGCTAACGAATTTTGCCAACCCGGATATAAAATGGGAATCATCCAGGACGACCGATATCGGCACAGATATTAATCTGTTACAGAATAAGATCCTGATCACTGCTGATTATTTCAACAGGCGCTCTTATGATATCCTGGCCAGCATACCTATTCCCATATATGGGGGTGCAGGGAGCAGCCTGACCAAAAATGCAGCTTCCGTAAGCAACAAAGGGTTTGAGTTATCCGTAACTTATAATCATCAACCAACGGTAAAGAATGGTTTTAAATATTCCGTGACTGGCATTTTCACTGCTATTAAAAATAATGTAACAGCGCTGGGAGACGGTGTCAACCCGATCATTGGGGGCGGATTTACACAGGAAAGCTTAACTGCGACCCGTACGGATGTTGGCCATCCTATCGGCAGCTTTTGGGGATACCAGGTATTGGGTATTTATCAGTCGGCGGATGAGGTCACCAAAGATGGCCGTACGGATGCAAGGCCCGGTGATTTCAGGTTCAGCAAGAGCCCAACCTGGCTGGGCAGCCCCTTCCCAAATTTTGATTATGGTCTGACATTCAGCGCTTCCTATAAAAACTTCGATGTAAACATGTTTTGGCAGGGGGTGGCAGGAAATAAAATATGGGACGCTAAAAGAGCCTGGCAGTATACATTCGATTATGGTAGCGGTAAGGTTACGGACGTATTAAGGGCATGGACCCCGCAAAACATGAATACGGATATAGCAAGGGCTTCCTTCATCGATCCGGCCAACAACAAAAGATCCTCCTCCTTTTATGTAGAAAATGGTTCTTATTTGAGATTAAAAAACCTCAGCATCGGGTATAACCTTCCGGCCTCCCTGGTCAATAAATTAAAGATCACCAGTGCGCGCTTTTATGTAAGCGGTCAGAATTTGCTCACATTCACTAAATACAAGGGCTATGACCCCGAGGTCGGCCGCAGCAACCTGACGGGTTTATTCAGCGTAGGTGTTGATGTTTCAGCGTACCCGCAGTCAAAATTGATTAGTGCCGGCATTGATTTATCATTCTAAAAATTGTTACTTTATGAAAAAAGTACGTTTAAAATACAGACCGTTTGAATTTTTGATTGTTTGCTTATGCCTGGTTGGGTTCCCTGCTTTATTGCAGGAGTGCACCCGGAAAAACCTCAATGTTACCAATCCCAATGCGCTTCCGGTAACCGCTTTCTGGAAAACCACGGATGATGCGGAAAAAGGCCTGGTGGCCGTATATGGTCCGTTAACCAGCATACAGGGCTGGGGCAGGATGCTGGGCGCTATTTTAACCATACAGCGGGGAGATGATGTGAACCCTTTTCCAAGCACCGGGGTACAGGATGTAGGTTCTTTTTTGGCAACTGCTAACGATGGAAGGGTAAGTGAGGGCTGGGGAGAATTAAATGCCATTGTAGCGCGCGCAAATGCCGTCGTTTTTAATGTACCCGGTATTCAGATGGATAATGCCGAAAAAACGAGGATTTTAGGGGAAGCCTATTTTATGCGGGGGCTTGCTCATTTCTATTTGCTGAATATGTGGGGGCACATACCGCTTATTACCAAACCAATCGCGGCGGTGAGTGATCTCTTTGTTGAACAGGCATCGCAGGATGACGTCTGGAACTCCATTGTATCCGATTTTAAAGACGCCCAAAGCCGCTTGCCGGAAACAGTTGCTGCGAAAGATATAGGGCGTGCAACCTGGGGCGCAGCAACAGGGATGCTTGGGAAGTCCTATCTGTTCACTAAAAAATGGCCGGAGGCCGCTGCTGAATTTAAGAAGATCATTGATAAACCCACCCTTTATAAGCTGGTAACAAATTACCAGGATAACTTTCTGGAATCGGGGAACAACAATACGGAATCTATATGGGAGCTGCAATACCAAAGTACGCCAACCGGGAACTGGGGCACCAGCGGAACGGCCAACCCGCTCAGGGGGCAGGCATGGGAAGCGGATGTTGCCCCGGTAGGTTACACCAGCCAGGGCACCACTACGGTTAATCAGTGGGTATTTGATCTGTTTATGGAACAACAAACGATCAACAATCAGATTGACCCAAGGGCTTATGCCACCATCGTATGGAATTACCCCGGCGCAAAAGTTTACCAGGATGATTTCATGACAGCATTGAACGGGGCTAACCGAAATAAAATATGGGTGCGCAAATATCTTAACTATGATAGAACAAGCTCTCTTACACCCGGCAGCTGGGGTTATGCGAACAATAATCGCAGGATGATCAGGCTGGCAGATGTCCTGTTAATGTATGCCGAAGCGCAGAATGAAGCGTCTGGCCCCGATGCAGGCGCGTATGCTGCCATTAACCGGGTAAGGGCAAGGGTCAATATGCCGGATATTACGCCCGGTTTAAGCCAGGATGCGTTCCGCACGGCTGTAAGGAGAGAGCGGGTGCTTGAATTATCGCTGGAAGGCGACCGTGTTTTCGATCTGTTAAGATGGGGTGTCATGGCCGATGTATTTACGGCGCATCCTGAATACCGTTCCAATAGCGGTGGCGTATTTGTCAAAGGCAAACACGAGTACTTACCCATACCGCAAAATGATATAAGCGCCAATCCAAAAATTAAACAGAATAATGGCTATAATTAATTCCAAAAGATCCTGCATGAAAAAATTAACGGGCCTTTCTTTTTATTTTCTTTATTTAACCGGCCTTTCTTTCTGCGCGCTGCCGGCTAATGCGCAAACAAAACCTTTTATCGGCCACGAAACGGCCGAACAGAAAACGAAACGCATGGAGTGGTGGACGGATGGCCGTTTTGGCATGTTCATTCACTGGGGCTTATACGCGCTGCCGGCAAGGCACGAGTGGGTAAAAAATCATGAACGTATCACAAACGAACAGTATCAAAAATATTTTGATGCATTTAACCCTGATCATTTCGATCCTAAGAAATGGGCGAAAGAAGCCAAAGCCGCAGGCATGAAATATGTCGTGCTTACCACTAAGCATCATGAAGGCTTTTGTTTGTTCGATAGTAAATGGACTGATTATAAAGCAACCAATACGGGAGCTAAGCGGGACCTGGTAAAGGAATATGTAGACGCTTTCAGGGCGGAAGGAATAAAGATCGGGTTTTATTATTCTTTAATTGACTGGCACCATCCCGATTTCCCCATAGACCATTTGCATCCTCAACGGCCGTCTAAAGACAGCGATACGGCTTACGAACGGCTGAATAAGGGGAGGGATATGGCCAAATACCGCAAGTATTTATACAACCAGGTGACGGAGCTGCTTACCAATTACGGCCAGATCGATATATTATGGCTTGACTTTTCTTATCCGGGAAAGTATGGAAAGGGAAAAGAAGATTGGGGGGCGATCGATCTGCTAAAACAGATCAGGAAGCTCCAGCCGGGAATAATCGTCGACAACCGCCTTGACCTGAATGATTACGAAGACGGGGCCGACTTCGTTACGCCCGAACAGGTCGGTCCAAAAGAACTGGAGAAATATAAAGGTAAAACATGGGAAACCTGCCAGACCTTTTCCGGCTCCTGGGGTTATCACCGGGATGAAAATAGTTGGAAAACACACCGCCAATTATTGGATCTGTTGATCACTTCCACCGCCAATGGAGGCAACCTCATTCTGAATGTAGGGCCAACGGCCCGGGGAGAATTTGATTACCGCGCCAATAATGCGCTGGATAGCCTGGCCTGGTGGATGCATGCCAACAGCAAATCGATTTATAGTTGCAGTTTTGCGCCGGAAGCCTTTGCTGCGCCCCTAAATGATAAGCTCACTTATAATGGGGCTGCAAAACGTTTGTATGTACATTTGTATGATTATCCGTCAACAGGCAGTTTGACATTACCGGGTTATAAGGGTAAAATAAAATATGCGCAGTTCCTGCATGATAATTCGGAGCTGCCTTATAAAGAACAGGACAATGATATCGTACTGACACTTCCGGAAAAAAAGCCCGGGTATGAAATACCCGTTGTAGAACTGGTATTGAATTGAGTGATATGAAAAAAAGATTCCTGCATTTTTATAAGGCCGCTGTTGTTGTAATCTTATTCTCAGCTTGCAAAGAAGGCAATCATGCGCTTTTTACAAAGTTATCTTCCAATAGCACAGGGGTTAACTTTTCCAATACCATTACCGAGAGCGATTCGGTGAATATACTTACTTACTATTATTGTTACAATGGCGGTGGGGTGGGGGTCGGCGACTTTAATAATGATGGTTTGCAGGATATTTTTTTTACAGGCAATATGGTTTCTTCAAAACTTTATCTCAATAAAGGGAAAATGCAGTTTGAAGATATCACGGCATCCGCCGGTTTGTCGACACATGACTGGATCATGGGAGTATCCGTCGTGGATATTAATAACGACGGGTGGATGGATTTATACCTTTGTGTGGCGGGCCCCGGCCATATGCACAAACATCATAACCTTTTGTTCATTAACCAGGGAGTTAAGAATGGCAGTATCTCATTTAAGGAGGAAGCAGCGGCATATGGACTGGCAGACAGTTCTTTCTGTGTGCAGGCCGTTTTTTTTGATTATGACCGGGACGGTGACCTGGATATGTATTTATTGACCAATGATGTGGATGGGGTGGAGAAAACATTTGTAAATTCCGCCACTTATCCCATTACAAGAGGAGTAACCGTAGACCGGCTTTATGAAAATGTGGCTGATTCAGCGGGCCATCCATTTTACAGAGATGTATCAAAGCAGGCCGGTATTACACAGGAAGGTTACGGGCTTGGACTTGCCATTGACGATCTGAACGGGGATGGATGGCCCGATGTCTATGCCGCCAACGATTTTATGCCGAATGACCAGTTATTGATCAATCAAAAGAATAAAACGTTCAGGGAATGCGCGACACAAAGCATGCGTCATCAGACCTATAATGGAATGGGGGTCGATATAGCCGATATTAATAATGATCTGAAGCCGGATATTATGGTATTGGATATGTTGCCGGAAAATAATGAACGCAGGAAAACAATGATTGCCAGGTCTGACAATGAGAATTTTGCCATGCGGAAAAAAGCGGGGTATGTGGATGAATATATGCGTAATACCTTACAATTGAACCAGGGAAAGGATGCCAGGGGCGTTACGTATTTTTCTGATATCGGGCAATTGGCAGGTGTAAATGCCACAGACTGGAGTTGGAGCGTGCTATTGGCAGATTTCGATAATGATGGTTTTCGGGACTGCTATGTTACCAATGGGTTTGCAAAGAATATTACTGACCTGGATTTTTTGAGCTACAATGCGGATAATAACACATTCGGGACGGCAGCCGATAAATTCAAAAGAACGAGGGACCTGCTTGGTAAATTAAAAGGCATTCATGTTTCTAATTATATTTTCAGGAACAATGGCAGCCTGAGTTTTGAGAATAAGACGGAGGAGTGGGGGATAAAAAATGCTTCTTATTCCAACGGTGCCGCTTATGCCGATCTGGATAATGACGGGGATCTGGATTTAGTGACCAGCAACATTAATGAAGAAGCGTTTATTTATGAGAACAATGAAAATAGTAACAAGGATAAAAATAATTACCTGCAGGTTACTTTACACGGCAGCGAAAAAAACCTGAATGGCATAGGGGCAACCGTCCTTCTGTACTGCGGCAATGATAAATGGTATGCTTATAACTCGCCCGTTAAAGGCTATTTATCCAGTATGGCCGGTCCACTGTGTTTTGGCGTAGGCAAACATATATTGGTCGATTCACTGAAAATAACCTGGCCGGATGGGAAGGGGCAGATCCTGAAAAATGTAGGTGTCAATCAGCAGGTAAAGCTTGACTACAGGGCGTCTCACACCGGGCAGCCTGAGAACCCTGCTGAGCCGGCGATCTTTGTAAATGCCAACGACCTCTATAGTATTCATTACAAGCAGGTAGAAAATGACTATAACGATTTTACCGATGAACGGTTGTCGCCAAAACAACACTTTAAAAAGGGCCCGGGTATTGCCGTTGGGGATATAGATCATAAAAACGGGCTGGACTTTTTTATTGGCGGATCTGCGGGAAATGCCGGCACCTTATTTACACAAGGCGAAAATGGCCGTTTTGCGGAGAAAAAGATCGACCTGCAGGATACGAAGTATGAAGATATGGGAGCTTTATTTTTTGATGCGGACAATGATGGAGATGAGGACCTGTATGTTGTAAGCGGGGGCGACAAATTTAAAAGTTTACCAGGGGCCTGCCAGGATAGATTATATATCAATGATGGTAAAGGGAGTTTTGCTAAAAGCGAACAAGCGCTGCCCCCAATGACATCGGGCGGCAGTTGCATCATAGGGGCGGATTTTGATAAAGATGGTGATATTGATCTGTTCAGGGGCGGGGGGAATTTGCCGGGCTCGTATCCCGTATCGCCAAGGAGTTATTTACTAAAAAATGAGAACGGGAAATTTATTGATATAACGGAGCAAGCAGCGCCGGAGTTAATGAATGTCGGCATGGTTACGTCAGCGGTATGGAGCGATTTTGACAATGACGGATGGATTGATCTGATTGTGGTGGGGGAATGGATGGCGCCGACATTTTTCAAAAATGTAAAAGGCAGGTTCGTCAATGTAAGCAAGGAGACCGGGCTTGCAAATGTAAACGGGTGGTGGAACAGTATTTACCCGGTCGATATAGATAACGATGGCGATATGGATTATATCGTGGGCAATATGGGCACCAATATTGATTATAAGCCTTCTCAAAATATGCCCCTGGAGTTATTCTATAATGATTTTTCGGGCAATGGTAAAAAGCAGCCTGTTTTAACGTCGTATGTAGCAGATGAAAATGGGCACAAAAAACGTTTTCCATTTAGTTTCCGGGACGACCTTTTTCGTGTGATGCCATCGTTAAAAAAAGAGTTCTGGAACTACGAATTGTACAGCAAAGCAGTTTTAGAAGAGGTATTCAAACCGGAGGCGATTTTTCACGCTACCCATTTTAAAGCAGAGTTATTCGTAAGCTGCATTATTGAAAATAAGGGGAAAGGTAAATTTGTAATAAGAGATCTGCCCGTTGAAGCGCAGTTTTCCTGCATCAATGGTATTACGGTAACGGATTTTGATCATGACGGAAATATTGATTTAATTGTAGCAGGCAACTGGCATTCAACTGAAGTAGTGTATGGTTGGATGGATGCTTCTCTGGGCGTATTGCTGAAGGGCGACGGGAAAGGAAATTTTAAAGCAGTACCGCCGGAAAAAAGTGGCTTGTTTTTAAGTGGTGATATCAGGGGACTTGCTACAATGTATGATAACAGAGGCAATGAGCTTATACTAGCCGCAGCTAATTCAGATAGTTTATCGGTATTGAGCCCTGCACAAAAAGAGGCAGCAAAAATATACTATGCAGGGGCTCTTGACGCTTATGCAGAAACAGAATACAATAACGGCCATAAAGCTAAACAGGAATTTAATTATGGTTGTGGGTATTTATCGCAATCTGCAAGGGTCATTGAGATAAACAACCAGGTAAAATCTGTACAGGTGGTGGATACAAGAGGCAATAAACGTACTATTCAATTTTAAACATTTTACACATGAAAAAAGTATTTACATGCTGCATCTTTCTATCTGCTTGTTTTATAACAGAGGCGCAAAGTTATACTCCCGCTGCTGAAAATGTCACTCAACGAAAAAAATTTCAGGATGAAAAATTCGGCATGTTTATTCATTGGGGGCCGTTTAGCCTGCCAGGCAGCGGCGAATGGGTGATGAACCAACGAAATATCACCGTAAAAAATTATACGAGGTTAATGGACATGTTTAATCCCATTTATTTCGATGCTCATGCCTGGGTAAGCGTGGCCAAAAGCGCTGGAATGAGATACATAACACTTATCACGCGACATCATGATGGCTTCAGCATGTGGGACACTAAATTTTCCGATTTCAATATTATAAATAGTCCGTATAAAAAAGATATTGTGAAGTTGATGGCGGACGAATGCCATAAGCAGGGGATACAGCTTTTCCTGTATTACTCGCTACTGGATTGGCGGCGGGATGATTATAGCTACTGGACCGGCCGCACAGGACAAGGCACCGGCCGCACCCACCATGGCAATTGGGCAGATTATATACAGTTTATGAAAGGCCAGCTAACCGAACTACTCACCAACTATGGCGAAATCGGAGGTATATGGTTTGACGGGTATTGGGACCAGATGCCACCCGATGACCACAAAGATACCAAAACAGCAGTGCCAGGTGTTGACTGGCACATGGAAGAGATCTATGCCCTTATACACAAGCTACAGCCACAATGCCTGGTTGGCAATAATCATCATAACGTTCCGTTACCCGGCGAAGATTTCCAGATGTTTGAGAAGGACCTGCCCGGCCGCAACACTACAGGGTTTGGCGGAGCTGAGGCCTCCGGATTGCCGATGGAAACATGTGAGACAATGAACAATTCATGGGGCTTCAATATTACCGATACCTCTTACAAGTCAGTAAAACAACTGGTGCAATACCTGGTGACGGATGCAGGTATGAGTGCAAATTTTTTACTGAACATCGGACCAATGCCAAATGGTAAGATACAACCGGAATTTATGGATACGCTTAATGCCGTTGGTGAATGGGTGAAAAAATATGGCGAAACTATTTATGGAACAAGGGGCGGTATCATTGACCTGCAGGACTGGGGAACGATAACCGCAAAAAACAAAATACTTTATGTGCATATATTGAAAAAACCTTCGGGAAATTATATTTTTATCCCTTCACTCAAGGGAGAAATAAAAAAGGCTTATTCATTTTACGGCAAGAAAAGCATTCCATTTAAACAACAGAACGAAGGCGTATTTCTATATATAGACGGGATGCCTTTGCATGATATTGATACTATTATTGAACTAACCATTGAATAACTCCTGCCAGTTTTGCTCAGCTACGGAGACCAAAGCCATGAGGACTTGCAACCCTTTAAAGAATATCATCATATTTCAGTGGCTGACAACAGGCCCTAAAAATTCAGGGACCTATCCAAATATAGGTCCCCGAATAGGTCCCTGATTAGGTCCCCGAATTGACTTCTCGTTATTCTCCCCGTCTCATAGATGACTTATACTGAAAAGGGCTGATGCCCGTATGCTCTTTAAAAACCTTACCGAAATGAGAAGAAGAGCCATAGCCGCAGAGATAGGCTACTTCGGAGATTTGTTGGTCAGTTTGAACGAGAAGCTGACATGCTTGCGAAATCCTAAGGTTATTCAAAAAATTGAAAAAACTTTTTTTGGTTCTTTTTTTAAAGAAACGGCAGAAACTTTGCTCCGTCATGCAAGCGACATCGGATACCTGTCGCAATGTGATCTGCTCGTGCAGGTTTTCTTTCACGAATTTTATTACGTCGATAATCCGATCCGGGTAGAGGTCGTCATAGTGATCCGTTTCATCACTTGCTATAAACTCCTTTTCATCGGAAGTTGAGATCAGGTGCATGATCTGGAAGAGCCCTTCTATTTTTTCGAATCCTTTGATCTTGGATAGTGCTATAAGCTTTTTAGCAATGAGATTTCTTGTTTCCCCTAATATTCTGATCCCTTTGGAGGATTGTCTTATCATCTCCCGTATGCCTTCAAATTCTTTAATAGAATCGAAGATCTGCTGGAAGATCTTAGGGTTAAAATAGCAGACAATAACTTTTGACTGCAATCGCGAACACTCTTCATAAAAGACAGGATCACTTAGCCACAGATGTGGAACATTTGAACCAATAAAAACCATATCGCCGGATTCGAATGGCTCGACCTTGTTTCCAATAATTCTCTTCCCGTAGCCTTCTACGATAAAGACCAGCTCCAGTTCAGGATGAGAATGAAACGAAGGCTGTGTATGATAAGGAGAAGATAAGAACGGCTGCTCGCGGTATTCAACGCGCATCGGTTCGTTGATGAGTGGAGTAATCTCAGTCTTTAATAATTTCATAATCAGGCAGCAAGTTCGCAATAAAAAAACACTCCACGGATACACTAAAGGCAGGCAAATTAATGATAATGGGCGCTTTTTGAGCGTTTTGTGAATAAGATGTATTTATAATATGATAGAAATTAAAAAAAATATATCAAACGATTCTTTTTGCCGGGTAAAATATCAGAGAATCAGGACAATATCGGGATATTTTTTCATTCTTGTTATTGCTAATTTTAACCAGATTCCCAACAAAAAACTTGAAACCTACGATGTTAAGGAAGAAGCAATATTTATTTACGTCCATAATAATTTCATTCGCAGCATGTAAAGCTCCGGAACACAAAGAATATAAAGAATGGAGAGTCACCGGTGGATCGCGTGAGAATATACGATATTCATCGTTATCGGAAATTGATACGGGCAACGTAGCCGGGTTGCAGGTCGCCTGGACTTATTACTGCGAAAAACAGGACAGTACAAAGTATGGCCCCATGGAGTGCAACCCGATCATAATAGATAGTGTGTTATACGGCGTTTCTCCCAAATTAAAATTATTCGCCATTGATGCCGCGACGGGAAAAGAAAAATGGTCCTTTAATCCTGCAGATTCTGTTCTGAACAAAAAATGGCATCGCAACAGCGTAAATATGAACAGGGGGGTAGCTTACTGGGCAGAAGGAGAAGATAAACGGATTATTTACACGGTTGGGCCGATTGCATTTTGCATCGATGCAAATACCGGAAAGCCCATTCAAAGTTTTGGACAGGAAGGGGGCATCACGCTGGCAAATGGTTTGGGCAGGGACAGCACCAAAGTTTTTGTTGCGCCTACTTCACCCGTAATGATCTATAAAAACCTCTTTATTCTTAGCGGCCTTGTTGGTGACGAAACCCCCGGGCATATCCGTGCTTTTGACGTCAGGACCGGCGAGCAAAAGTGGATCTTCCACACCATACCATATCCGGGTGAGCCGGGCTATGAGACCTGGGAAGATAAACTTGCTTATAAATATATGGGTTCTACCAATAGTTGGGCGGGATTTTCATTGGATGAAAAACGGGGGATACTGTTTGCTCCAACGGGCAGTCCGACTAATGATTTTTATGGAGGCCAGAGAAGGGGCGCAGGTCTCTACGGGAATTGCCTGTTGGCGATAGATGCTGCAACAGGCAAGCTGATCTGGCATTTTCAAACAGTACATCACGACGTGTGGGATATGGATGTCCCGACGCCACCCGCGCTCATCACCGTAGTAAAAGATGGCAGGAAGATAGACGCCGTAGCTCAGACAACAAAGACCGGAATGGTATTCATATTTGAGCGGGAGACCGGAAAGCCTATCTTCCCCATCGAGGAACGGCCCGTCCCAACAAATACTACACTTACCAGTGAAAAACTATGGGAGACACAGCCTTGGCCGGTAAAACCAGCGCCATTCGCAAGACAGACGATATCAGAACAGGATTTGAATACGCTGGTTCCAGATTCCTCCTATCAGGATATCCTTGCCCGCTTTAGGACTTATAAGTCCGGTAGAATGTTTACGCCTCCATCCAAGGAGGGGACGGTTATACTTCCCGGGTATGATGGCGGCGGGGAATGGGGCGGCCCTTCATTTGACCCTGAAACAAATATGCTGTATGTCAACGGCAGCGAGATGACCTGGTTGCTGACAATTGTAGACAGTAAGCCTGACATAGCGAAGAAGAGAACAAACCTGGAGGAAGGCGTTTTCCTCTATAGTCAAAATTGCATGGGATGTCATGGGCCGGAAAGATTAGGTGGCGGAGACTATCCTTCAATAATAGGGGTGGAAAGAAAGTATACGCATAGTCAATTTACAGACCTGGTCACGACAGGCCGGAGAATGATGCCCGGCTTTAATAAATTTTCCAGGGAGGAGAAGGGCGCGCTTGCCTCGTTCATTCTTAATTTGAAAGACGATCAATCCCGGGAATACAAGGGGGTTGTCAAAAAAGATGAGTTGGTGCCAAAGCAGCTCTATGGGTTTACCGGATATAACAAGTTTCTTACAAAAGAAGGATATCCGGCCATCAAACCGCCCTGGGGAACGCTCAATGCTATCAACCTTAATACAGGGGAGTATGAATGGAAGATCCCATTTGGTGAATTCGAAGAGCTGTCAAAAAAAGGGATACCGGAGACTGGCCGGGAGAATTACGGCGGTCCTGTCACGACAGCCGGAGGTTTGCTTTTTATAGCTGCGTCGGAAGACGGATTTATGAGGGCTTATAACAAACGGACAGGCAAGCTCCTTTGGAAGATAAAACTGCCGGCGCCAGGTATCGCTACTCCTGCTGTTTACGCAATCAATGGCAGGCAGTATGTGGTCATTGCCTGCGGTGGATCCAAATGGGGGGGCAAGTCGAGCGATGCTTATGTGGCATTCGCATTGCCGGAAAAAATGACAAAGAATTAAAGGCGAAAACATCCCCCCAATGAAGAACATAATTATTCTTATTTGCTCAATTTACTGTTGCGGATCTGAGACCGTTAAGAGGCCTGATTGGAAGATGGGGATTGCGCTTTATTCGTTCCATGAGCACCCCTATGAGACAGCGATAGCCATGGCCGATAGTGCAAAAGTGAGGTACGTTGAAGGGTTTTCTTTTTATAAAATGGGACCGTCCTTTAATGATAGTTCCATGGGCAATCTTGATTCCCAGGGTATAAACAGGATCAGGCAAACGCTCCAGGAAAGACACATTACCATGTCTTCAATGTATGTCGCTAACCCGGGGAATGTAAATGGATGGAAAAAATATTTTGAACTGGGCGTGTCGCTCGGCCTTGAATATCTCGTATGTGAGCCCGCGAAAGCCGATTGGGATACTATAGATAGCCTTGCAGGGATTTATAAAATAAAGATCGCCATCCATGAGCATGCCAGAGGATCCAGCGATTATTGGCACCCGGATTCGGTGCTGGCTGCAATAAAAGGTCATTCCAACATTGGTACCTGTGCTGACCTCGGGCATTGGGCGAGAAGTGGTCTCGATGTGGTGGCATGTCTAAAGAAACTGGAGGGCCATATCATAGGGATCCATGTGAAAGATATAAACGAACTAAATAACCCCAAAGCGATGGATGTCAATCCGGGGAAAGGAGTTATTGATTATCCTGCGGTGATCATAGAATTAAAAAGGCAACATTTTAATGGCTACCTCAACGTGGAATGCGAGCATAATATGAACAATAACCTTCCCGATGTAAAAAATGCATTGGACTATATTCAACAACTTTCCACAAAACAGGATAAATAGATGAACAAAGAAATGTTCAGTCCCCAGGGACAAATAGCGATTATCACCGGGGGCAGCAGCGGTATTGGAGAAGCTATGTGGCTGCTTTTTGCATCACGCGGCGCCAGGGTCTTTATTTTCGATGTCGATAGAAGAATTGCGGAGCAAACAGCCAGTGAAATTGAAGCCGGCAATTTCAAGGGACAGTCCGTTATCTGCAATATTAGTTCGGCGGATGAGGTAAGGGAGGCGGCTTTCAGGGGAAATAAAAAAGGACAAAAGAGCGAAAATACTCCTTTGTCCTGTCTAGTGACCCCGTCAGGACATAGTTCGAACCTTTTGCTGGCAGATCTTGACCGACTTTCCAAGATTATAGTCGCCTAGTTTTGATATAAGTTATTAATAATGAAACAGGTATCTAGGTTGCCTTAATAATTAGCGATCAGACTGTTTCAACGATTTAAGGACTCAGATTCGAGAGTGGCTTCGGGCGCAATCTCATATTTGATAGAATTCAGGAACATGGAGGGGTTCTTCCCTTTTAACAAGCTGTCTAGCCAGAAGTTTTCCAGAATACCTAATGGTATTTCCGCGGCGATGGCCGCGTCTGGGGCATGAATGGCATGATGTAGGGCGGACCCGGCAGCAAGGAGTGTAAGTGTCTTCAATAGCTTTCCAGGTGTCCGCTCGAAGAAACGGTGCTTTCCTTCGATCTCTTTAATGTATGCTTCCGATACTTCGCTCATATTACTGTTTTCGCCAATTTGATTGATCCATTTTCTATAGTATTTCGCCGTTGATGTGTGCCTTAGCTTGAATAGTGAATCAAAATCGAGACGTCCCTCGATAAATAGAGATTTTAAATCGGGAAGATTCTCCAACTTGAACAGGTTAGCCGTATTGGCCGCAACATTGTATCCTTTGCCGATGTTTTCAAGATTTTTTTTCAATATCTCGAATGCTTCGTAGTTCTCGTAGCTTTTCATGCCATACTTGGAGATAATCGCCGTTTCCGTAACCTTATGGCCGAGGTCAAGGAGTAGCCCGCGCTGATCAAGATTAAGTTGATCTGGTTCTTTCTCATACGGAAGCCCTAGAGCAGCGAGATTATTGTTTTTATAAGCATCAATTATCAGGTTTGCGGCATCGGCGGCTACCGGCATT
>Ga0307516_10003825_pt1 | contig 19075 bp, 15 predicted proteins | sample 19_EM_MG_FD_203310 | JGI IMG/M metagenome (GOLD analysis project Ga0307516, IMG submission 203310) | Populus trichocarpa ectomycorrhiza microbial communities from riparian zone in the Pacific Northwest, United States - 19_EM | ecosystem: Host-associated > Plants > Roots > Unclassified | place... | reverse complement strand
TCAATACGTGCCCTATGATTCGCCGCGCTTTGTCGGCCGCTTCCTCGATCACTGGCGGCCGAGCCTTGCGCTGTTCATCGAATCCGATCTGTGGCCCAATCTGATCCTGTCGAGCGCGGCGCGGCGGGTGCCGATGGTCCTGATCAATGGCCGCATGTCGCCGCGTTCGTTTCCGCGCTGGCGCCGGGTTTCAGGAACGATATCCGCGATCCTGGACAAGTTCGACATCTGCCTCGCCCAGTCAAATACCGATGCCGAGCGTTTCACCGCGCTTGGCAGCCGCAACGTGGTCACCACGGGCAACCTGAAGCTCGATGTTCCGGCGCCGCCGGCCGATCCCGTGAAGCTCGAACGGCTGATCTCGATGACGCGCGGGCGCCCCATCATCCTTGCGGCGTCGACCCATCCCGGCGAAGACGAAATCCTGTGCGAGACGCACCGGACTTTGAGCGGATTCTTTCCATCGCTGCTCACCGTCATCGTGCCCCGGCATCCCGATCGCGGACCGGCGATTGCGCGGATGATCGCAGCGTCGGGCCTCAAGCCGGGCTTGCGGTCGCTCGAGGATCTTCCGACCACTGCGACCGACATCTATGTCGCGGATACACTTGGCGAGCTCGGCTTGTTCTACCGCCTCGCGCCGACCGTCTTCATGGGCGGATCGCTGGTCGCGCATGGCGGACAGAATCCGATCGAGGCGATCAAGCTGGACGCGTCGATCGTGCACGGTCCGCACGTGTATAATTTCAGCGACGTCTACGAGGCGCTCGACAGCGCCGGCGGCGCGCGGCGTGCCGACGCACGCGAAGCGCTGGTGAAGCAACTCGGCCAACTGCTGGGCGATCCGGCCGCGCGTGCCGCGCTCAATGCGGCCTCCTCGCGCGTCGTGGACGAACTGGGCGGCGCTTTGGAGAAGACGCTGGCGGCGCTCGAACCCTACCTCCTGCAATTGCGGTTCGAGATGGGAGCCGCCGATGCGTGAGCCGGCCTTCTGGCACCGGCCGTCGTCATGGAAGGCACAACTGCTTCGACCGCTCGCTTCTCTCTACGGTGCCATCGCGGCGAGCCGGTTGCGGCGCAAGGGGATTGAAGCCCGCATTCCCGTCTTGTGCGTGGGCAATTATCACGGCGGCGGCGCCGGCAAGACGCCCACCGTTCTGGCGCTGACCAAGATCCTGCGCGAACTCGGTGAGACGCCTGTGGTGCTGAGCCGCGGCTATGGCGGGCGGCTGCGCGGGCCGGTGATGGTGCAGCCGTCACGCCACGGCGCGGCCGATATCGGCGACGAGCCGCTGATGCTCGCCAGCCACGTCTCGGTGGCCGTGGCGCGTGATCGCGTCGACGGCGTTGCGCTGGCGACATCGCAAGGCGCCAGCGTCATCCTGATGGATGACGGATTTCAGAACCCGGCGATCGCCAAGGACGCGTCGCTGATCGTGATCGACAGCGATCGCGGCATCGGCAATGGCTACGTCATTCCGGCCGGCCCGCTGCGCGCGCCACTCGCGCCGCAACTGGACCGCACCGATGCGCTGATCGTGGTTGGCCGGGGAACGGCGAGCAACGCCATCGCCGCGAGGATCGCGGCGCATCCCGACAAGCCGGTGCTGTCGGCGCATATCGCGCCAGACCCGGCCTGTGTGGCGCGGCTGGCTGGACAGCGGGTGCTGGCCTTCGCCGGCATCGGCGATCCCGGACGCTTCTTCAGAACTCTCCGCGCGGCCGGCATCGACGTCGTGCGCGAGCAGACATTCCCCGACCATCACCCATTCTCGGATGGCGATGTCGACGCGCTGATCGCGGATGGAGGGCGCGAGGGGCTGACCCTGGTGACGACGGAAAAGGATCTGGCGCGGCTCCGCCACCACGGCGAGCTGCCGGCCTGGGCGGGGCAGATCGTGGCGTTTCAGGTCACGCTCGAATTCGACGATGGCACGACCTTGCGCAAATTCCTCGCCGAGCGACTTTTTCGGGCGCGCGAGAAGCGGTTCCGTTCCGGTTGAATCGGAACCCAGCCGCGTCGCGTCGTTACATGATCTGCGCGGTCACGATCGCATAGGCAATGAACACCACGCCCAGGCCCCAGACCATTGCGGAAATTTGCGACCGGCGGCCCATGGCGACCTCCAGCGCGATATAGCTCAGCGTTCCCAGCGCCATTCCGTTGATCAGGTTGTTGGTCAACACCGTCACCAGCAGCGTCAGCACGACCGGCACCGCATTGCCGAGGTCCGTCATGTCGATGCGCGCGAGGCCCTGCATCATCAGGACGCCGACCAGCACCAGCGCCGGCGCGGTCGCCTGGGACGGGATGATGACGAAGACCGGCCAGAAGAAAAGCGCGAGGCAAAAGAAGGCTGCGACCGTCAGCGACGTCAGGCCGGTGCGCCCGCCGGCCTGCACGCCGGTGATGGATTCGATGTAGGCGGTGACCACGGAGGTGCCGAGCAGGGGTCCGACGATCGTCGCGGTGGCGTCGGTGGCGAACGCGGCGGTGGCATTGGGGATCGAGCCATCGGGGCGGCGCAAATTGGCGGCGCCGGTCACGCCGATCAGCGTCCCGAGCGTCGAGAAGAATTCGGCGCACAGGAAATAGAACAGCAGCGGCAAGGCCACCACGAAATGGCTGACCAGGTAGCCGACATCGAGCGCCATGAAGGTGCTGGTCGGCCATCGCGGCCAGGACAGGATGGCGGAGGGCAGGGAGGTCACCATCTTGCCGTTCGCAGCCGGAACGAACAGACCGATCAAGGTCAGCGCGGTGATCGACAGGATGAGGGCGCCGGGAATCCGACGGGCCACCAGCACCGGAGTGAACAAGAGGCCGGCCAACGTCAGCAGCACCGGCGGGTTGCGCAACGATCCCATGGCGATATAGGTCGTTTGGCTTGGTACAACGAACCCGGCGCCGCGCAGCGCGATGAACACGATCAAGGTGCCGACGCCGGCCTGGATGCCAATTTTCAGCGCTTCCGGGACGTCCTTGGCGACACGCTCGCGCAGCCTGGAGAGGCTGAGGATCAGGAACAACACGCCGGTGAACGCGACCATGGCAAGCGCGCCCTGCCAGGGCATGCCCATCTGCTTCACGATCACATAGGTGAAGATGACATTGGAGCCCATCGCAGGCGCCACCGCGAGCGGCAGATTGGCGGTCAACCCCATCATGACGGAGCCGAAGATCGCCGCGAGCGCCGTGGCGCTGACGAGATCGGCGCGGTCCATTCCGGCGTTCGACATGATCGCCGGGTTCACCGCGATGATATAGGCCATCGCCGCGAAGGTGGTCGCGCCGGCCATCAATTCGCGCCCGACGCTGGTGCCGCGCTCGGTCAGGCGGAAGAAGCCGTCGATCGAACTTGCCGCGGTGCGGCCTGATGAATCGGCAGGATTTGCAATGGGCGCGGCCGGGTCGGAGGCCAATTGCGGCGGCGTCATCTCGTTCATCGTGTCTCTCCGATCGTTGTCGTCACCAGACCACCGGGTGCGCCTGGCCGGTTTGCACATTGATGAAACCGAGCGGCGCCTGCTCGCATGGCGCGACCAGCACCCAGCTCCACGGCGCGCAGGTCAAGGTCGCGAACATCAGGCGCTCCGGAAATCCGGGATACCAGCGCGGCCGGTAGGTCGGTTCGTACATCCAGTCGACCTTGCGACCCTCCGCGTAGAGCGCCTGCATGTCGGCATCGAGGGCTTCGGCCGGACGGCAACTCATCAAGCCACCGACCTCGAAGCGGACGGTGGCGGCCAGTTCGCCTTCGCGCACCAGCGCCCAGCCGCCCTGCAGCTCGACCAAGGCGTTGACGGCCTTGGCCATCGCCTGATCCGAGGAGCCGACGACCCAGATGTTATGCTTGTCGTGCGCAACCGAGCAGGCCAGCGCCGTGTCCGGCGTGCGCGGTCCGCAGCCGCGCCAGAACATTTTCGAGACCCGGCCGTCGCCGGAGAAGCGGTCGACGATGGCGAATTTGGTGATGGATTCGCTCGGGTCCCGCTGCACGGCGCCGTCGCGCACCGGCAGCTCGAGAGTGTAGAAGTCAGGATGCCAGTGGAATGGCCGGATCACCGCGGCCTTCATGGTGGCGCGGCTGGGTTCGGCGGCCAGCGCAAAATCCTCAGGCCTGATCGTGCGATTGATATTGACCGTCCTGGTCGCCCACTCGGGCCATCTGATCTCGGGAACCGGGCCGATGTAACGCTTGCCGTCCGATACCTGGACGCCGTCGGCCCAGACCTCGGCGATGGCGAGCTTGCCGACATCCGACAGCAGCACGACGTCGCCGAAGCGTCCGGGCGACAGGCTGCCGACGTACGGAGTGAGGCGCATGTGGCGCGCCGGGTTGATGGTGAGGCATTGGATCGCGATCTCCGGCGCGAGGCCCGCTTCGATGGCGACCCGCGCATTGTGGTCGCTGGCGCCGAGTTCGAGCGTGTGGCTGGCGCTGCGGTCGTCCGTCGTGAACGCGATCTGCGACCAGTCCTGCAGGCCCTTCGCGAGCAGCCATGCGACGATCTCGGCCATGGCGTAGACGCGCAATTCGACGAACAGGCCACGCGTCAGCTTGTCCCAGGTTTCCTCCGGCGTCTGCACTTCATGGTCGGAGGCGAGCCCGGCCGCGGCAAAGGCGTTGATCGACGGCAAGTCCCGCAACCCCGAGGCATGCCCTTCGACGACGCCGCGCGCCGCGAAGGTCGCCTCGATCATGGCCCAGATCCGCTTGTAGGACGGATTGTCCGGATTCCACACCGCCGGCCAGTCCATCACTTCGTCGAGCCCGGTCACCATCAGGCTTTGGGCCATGAACTGCGCCTGCTCCTCGCCGCCATACCAGCCGCCGCCCCACTCATAGGCGGTGGGCGGCACCGCCGATCCGGGCTGGGGAAAGATCTTCAGCGGCGATCCGCGCCGGCGCGCCTCGAACCAGAATTCGAGATTGCGCGCGCCATTGACATTGGAAAACTCGTGGCTCGCTTCGCAGGTCCAGGTGTTGCCGCGCGGCAGCACCAGTGCCGCCTCCCATTCCGGCGTCAGATGCGAGCTTTCGATGTGCTTGTGCACCTCGCCGAACCCTGGAACGGCGGCGAGGTTCGGCCGGTGCACGCGCTCGCGGACCTCGCCCGGATAGCTCCCTGCCGGCCCCACCCAGGCGATGCGGCGGCCCTTGAAGACGATCTCCTGGTCCTCGCTCCAGCTGCGGCTGTGCACGTCGAGCAGGCGTCCGATCCGCAAGGCGCGGTCGGCCGGGCGGCGGCCCAGCGCCGTCAACACCAGATCCTGGCGGATGCGAATCTCCTCCGCCGCATTGATCAGGAGATCGTCCGGGATCGCGTTCGGGGATGCCATGGCCATTGTCCTGCTCCTATGCCGGTGCTTTCGCGCCAGCTGCCCGCTTTCGCTGTGAGTGACCGCCCTTGCCGGACGACAGTCGCGCGGCGGCCGCGTCTCGGCGGCGGACATCCTTCAGGAGGGTGGTCAGGGCCCACGCGATCGCATCAGCGATCTCGGCGCTGGACATGCCGAAATCCTCACGCAGCGCGGTCCAGGCCAGCACGTTGTTGAGATAGGTCGCGAGCGCCTCGGCCTGGCGGACTTCCTTCGGCTTCAGGTGCTGCGTCAGGGGTGCCATCGCCTTGCGATGATGGTCGATCAGGCGCCGCCGGAACCCGGCGCGCATGGTGCGGCCGGCCCGGGTCAGCGCGATGGCGCGTGCGAGATGCGGATGGCGATCGAAACTCCTGCACAGCTTGCGAAAGATGCCGGGCAACTCGTCCGGCGACGTGAACGGAACGTAGCCGAAGACGTTGGCCTCGATCCATTCGCCCGCCTCGCTGAGGAGCTCCGCGCGTGTCTTGAAATGCCGGTAGATGGTGCGCTCGGCGACGTTGGCGCGCCTGGCGATCACCGCCATGGACACATCGTCGGCGGCCTCGTCCGACAGCGACTCGACGAAGGCGGCAACGATACGCCGGCGTGTTTGTGCCGCGTACTCGTCGCGCAGGTCAGGGCCATGTCGCTTCACTGCACTCATGTCATAACTATGACAAAAGGTGGTTTGGCGCAGCAAGTCCAAATTTGAGGCATCTGCCGCCGCAAGAACGTGCGCGCCGGACCGCCTCGACGAGGCGGGACATCCAGGCCATCCCGGCCAGCGCGCTTCGCGCGCGAGCCGCGACGACAAATTTTTCAGTGAGGATGAGCCAGGGCGTACGCGCCGTCATCCGACGGTGGCGCGACCTTGCGGAGATTTCTTTCCGACCGGATGTTTCAGGCGCGAGAAGAGGTTCGCTGGAGCTTCCTGGTCGAAGCAGTCGCTGTCGTCACGGTCAGGGCTGGTCCCAGGGTGGTTCCGGCCGCCACGCATCGAGCAGCTCATCGATGAAGCTACGAACCTTCGGCGACAGGTGTCGGCTCGAGGGATACACCGCGCGGATCGGCGGTCCGTCAGCGTCAAATTGTTCGAGCGCCGGGAGCAACCGTCCGCTGCGCAGATCGTCGCTGATCAGGAAGGTTGCAAGCCGCGCGATCCCGTATCCTGCGAGCGTCGCGTCCCGCAGCGCCTCGGCATTGGTCGCGGCAAATCGGCCGCTGATCGCCACCGAGCGCGACTGTCCATTGTCGCTGAAGCGCCATTCGACCGGACGCCCGCCATGGACGAAGGCGAGGCAGCTGTGCGCGGCGAGTTGCTCGATGCTTTCCGGCCTGCCGTGGCTGCCAAAATAGGATGGCGACGCGCACGTCACCAGCCGATGCGGCGCCAGCGATCTGGACATCAGCCGGCCATCCTCGCTGCCGCCGATCCGGATGGCCAGATCAACCCCCTCGTCGATCAGATCCACATAGCGGTCGTTGAAGGAGGCGCTGACCGAAATCTCCGGCCATTTGTGCATGAAGCCGCTCAGGATCGGCAAGACGTGCAATCGGCCGAACGAGACCGGCAGATCCAGCCGTAGTCGTCCGCGCGGCGCTTGCGAATGGCTGAGCATCGCCATCTCGGCCTCATCGAGATCGGCAAGCAGCCGTACGCAGCGTTCGTGAAAGGCGGCTCCCTCTCCGGTCAGGGAAACGCTCCGCGTCGTTCGTTGCAGCAATCGGACCCCGAGCCGGTCCTCCAGCCGGACGATGCTCTTTCCCACCGCCGATCGCGACAATCCGATTCGTTCGGCCGCCGCCGTGAAGCTCTTGGCCTCCGCGACGTGGACGAACACGCTGATGTCCTTCATCCGGTCGATGGCCATCGTGCTCTATCCTTGTCGTCCGCGACCCCTCGCGATTCCCCGCGCGATGCGTCCAGGGGCCGCCCCAAGGGATCCGATTATTAGGGCACTCATTTCCCTAGTGAAGGGAAAAAGCGACATATTGTGGCTACCAGACAGCTAGTCTAACCTCGAAACACTGCACGATTTGAGCGCGCCAAATAATTATTACGCGTCCTCAATCGGATATGAAGCGGTAACATAAGAAGGACTGGCCCGGCTCGCTCCGGAGCCGGCGTATGGGGAAGAGCGCTCGTGAAGGCTGTTCGTTACTACGGACGGAAAGACATTCGCGTCGAAACCGTCAGTGAGCCCAAGGACATGGGCTCCAACCAGCTCCTGGTGAAGCCGCTCTGGACCGGCATCTGCGGCACCGACCTCCATGAATACATCGCCGGCCCCATCGTGACGCCGGCCACCCCCCACGTCTTCACGGCGGCAACCTTGCCGCAAATCCTCGGCCACGAGTTCTCTGCCGAGGTCCTGGACGTCGGTCGCGACGTGACGCATGTGCGGCGCGGCGACCGCATTTCGGTGCAGCCGCTCGTCATGCCGATGAACGACTATTACAGCCGACGCGGGCTCAATCACCTCAGCGAGAAGATGGGCTGCGTTGGCTTGAGCTGGGCATGGGGCGGCATGTCCGACCTTGCCGTCATCAATGATTACAACGCCGCCAAGGTGCCGGACTCCATCAGTGACGAGGAAGCGGCGATGATCGAGCCGGCCGCCGTCGCGCTTTATGCCGTCGACAGAGGCGGGGTTCAGGCCGGCAGCACCGTCCTGATCGCCGGAGCCGGACCGATCGGCGCGTTGACCGTGCTTTGTGCGCACGCCGCCGGCGCCGCCAGGATCTTCGTCTCCGAGCCCAACGCGTCGCGGCGCCGGACCATCGAAAGCTGGGGTATCTGCGCCGGAGTCTATGACCCGCAAACCTCCGACGTGGTCGCGCTCGTGAAAGCGCAGACCGAGGAGCATGTCGGGGTCGACATCGCCATCGAATGCGTCGGCAAGGAAAGCGCGCTCAATACCTGCGTCGAGGCGGTTCGTCGGCGTGGCGTCGTCGTCCAGGCCGGCCTGCATGTCGGCAAGGCCTCCACCGATCCGATGCTGTGGGCCCTCAAGGACATCACCATCGAGGCGACGTGGTGCTACCCCATCACGATCTGGCCGCGCATCATCGGTCTGGTCGAGTCCGGCAAGCTGCCGATTGCAAAGATCATCGATGGTCGTATCCGCGCCGAGGACGTTGTGTCGAAGGGCTTTGACGTCCTGACGGCCGCCACCAACGACAAACTGAAAATCCTGGTGTCGACGCATCTTGAAGCACCGTCCTGAGACGGTGCCGGATTGACGCCTGAGAGCGACATCCAAGTCGCCATAGCGGGAAGAATGAGGGGAGGACGTAAATGAAAGCCATCATTGCAAGCTGCTTGTCACTGGCCTGCCTCGTCGCGGCGGCGCCGACGGAGGTGCAGGCGCAATATGCCGGCGCGCCGCGAACGTTCCTGTTCAATCCGGCCATCGACGTCTGCATTCGCGATACCTCGAAATTCAAGAAAGCCCCGCCCTATGTCATCGGCTTTTCCAATGCGGGGCTCGGCGACAGCTGGCGCGTGGTCGGTCTGCATTCCCTCGAGAAGGCCGCGCATGACCACGCCGATGTGGTCAAGAAGCTCCTGATCACGGATGCCGGCCACGATGACGCGAAACAGGTCGCGGATATCCAGGATCTGGTCTCGCGCGGCGTCGACCTGCTGATCGTGAGCGCCAACACGTCGCAGGCCCTCGACCCCGCCATCACCCAGGTGAGCGAACGCGGCATTCCCGTCGTCATGGTCGATCGTCGCGTCGATTCGGACAATTTCGTTACGTTCGTCACGGCATCCGACGCGATGATGGGGCGCATGTTCGCGCAATGGATCGTCGAGAAGCTGCACGGAAAAGGCAATGTGATCATCCTCGGCGGCCAGGCCGGCTCGAGCCCGAACGAAAACAGGGTGAAGCCTGCGATGCAGGTGTTCGGCGCCTATCCTGGAATCAAGATTCTCGACACCGTCTACTCCGACTGGAGCCCGGTCAAAGGCAAGCAGGTGATGCAGGCGATGATTGCCAAATATGGTCACAGCATCAATGCGGTGTTCTCGCCGCACGGCTTGCAGGTTCCCGGCGCCATCGAGGCCTTCCTGGAGGCGGGCTGGAAGGGCGACGAGATTCCACCCATCACCTCGGCCGACATGAACGGGCCGATGAAAATGTCGATCAAGCACAAATTTCCCTTGCTCGACATCGACTACCCGCCGGCCATGATGGGCGTCGCACTCGACGTGGCTCTGAAGGTTCTGTCGGGTGCCTCCGTGCCCTGTGTCTACACGATCAACAGCAATGTCGTGCTCACGCATGGCGACGAGACGCCTTCGATCCCGCGCCCCGATATGTACGTCGAGCAGCACATCGTTCCGGACGGTCCCGATGACATGCTGGTTTCGGGCGGCATGGGCCCGGGCTACAATCCGAGCACGTACAAGATCGATTTCCCGCACTGATCACCAGCGCTCCGGCGTGCCGGCGTCGACGGACGCCGGTATGCCAACGGAGCACGATCGGCCCATGCTCACGCTCAAAGGCATCTCAAAAAGCTTTCCCGGCGTGCGCGCGCTCGGCGGCGTGAGCCTCGACGTCCGGCCGGGAGAAATTCATGGTCTGCTGGGCGAGAACGGAGCCGGCAAGTCCACGCTGATCAAGATCATTGCCGGAGCCTATGCGCCGGACGAGGGCGAAATGATCTTCGCCGGCGAGCCGGCACGCTGGTCGTCACCGCGCGAGGCGAAGCTACGCGGCGTCCACGTGGTCTACCAGGAGTTCGCCCTGTTTCCGCAATTGTCGGTCGCAGAGAACATCTTCGTCGGCCACGAGCGGCGCAACCGGCTCGGCATGGTGGACCATGCACGTAACCGGCGGGAAGCGAAGGAATTGCTCTCAAGGCTCGGCGTCTCGCTCGATCCGCGCACGACCGTGGCGTCGCTGTCGATGGCGGATCAGCAGATGGTCGAAATCGCCCGCGCCATGGTCCACAAGGTCCGGCTGCTCGTGCTCGACGAACCCACCGCCGTTATCGCCGGACGCGAGGCCGCCCTTCTGTTCGATCGGCTGCGTCGATTGCGCGAGAGCGGCGTCTCGGTGCTCTTCATCTCGCATCGCCTCGACGAAATTTTTGCGATCTGCGACCGCGTCACCGTTCTGAAGGACGGCCGCCTCGTTGGCACTCATGACACAGGAGAGGTCACGCGCGAGCGCCTGATCTCGATGATGGTCGGACGCGATCTCGGTGACCTGTTCCCGCCGCGCCCGGCTGTCGCTCGGAGCGGGCGGTCGGTCCTGCGCGCGGAGGGCATCGCCATCGGCGATCGGGTACGGGATGCCTCGATCGACCTGAGAGCCGGCGAGATCGTCGCGCTTGCAGGCATGGTCGGCGCCGGACGTTCGGAATTCGCGCTTGGCCTGTTCGGGGCGACCCCCCTCTCGAAGGGCGCTGTCCACATTGGCGGCCAACGCTTCACCTCGATGTCGCCCGCGAAGGCCATAAGGCTCGGAATGGGCCTCGTCACCGAAGACCGCAAGTCGCAGGGGCTGGCGATGCTGCTCGATGTCGCGGCGAACATCACCGGTCCGGCTCTTGCCGAAATCACCCGGCATGGATTGATCGACAGGCAAAACGAGGCTGCGATCGCCGCCGGTGAGATCGAGCGATATCGCATCGCCTGCCGCGGCCCCGAGACTCCTGTCGCGACCATGTCCGGCGGCAGCCAGCAGAAGGTCATCGTCGCGCGCTGGGCCCGGATCTGCCGAACGGTGCTCATCCTCGACGAGCCAACCCGCGGCATCGATGTCGGCGCCAAGGCCGAGATCTATCGCATCATGCGTGACCTCGCCGACGCAGGCGTGGCGATCCTGATGATCAGTTCGGAACTGACCGAAGTGATCGGCATGGCCGACCGCGTGATCGTCATGCGGCAAGGTCGCGTAGCGGGTGAATTGACCGGGAGCGACGTAACTGAGGAGAGCATCATGCAACTGGCCACCAGCGAGCATGCGGCGTGACCGGGGCCGTCAGCTTGCGATCAGCGATGCCGTGGTGGTTCCGCAACAATGCGGGCCTCGTCGGCGTCATTCTCCTGATCGGCGCCGTCTACCTTGTCGGCACGTCGGTGTCGGACCGCTTCCCGACCTTCAACAACGTCCTCAATGTGTATGAGCAGACCACCGATCTCGCCCTTGTAAGCCTCGGCCAAACACTCGCCGTGCTGAGCGGCGGCATCGATCTCTCGGTCGGGTCGCTCATCAGCCTCACCTCCTGCCTGACATCGGGCCTGATCAACGGCAATCCGGATCGGGTCATTCCCGTCGTGGCCGCCGTGCTCGCGCTCGGGACGTTGGTCGGACTCGTCAATGCGGGACTCGTCGTCGCCCTGCGCGTGCATCCCTTGATCGTCACCCTGGGAATGGGCGCCATCCTGCAGGGCGTCACTCTGCTTTATGCTCTGGGGCCGGTCGGCCGTGTCCCGCGCGGTTTCAGCTTCCTCGCCTATGGGCGCATCCTGGGCCTGCCGCTTGGCGCGACGATTGCGATCATTCTCTGCATCCTCATTGCACTGCTGCTGCGATACCTGCCGCTGGGACGCCAGATCTATGCGCTCGGCGACGATGCCAACTCGGCCCGGCTGGTCGGACTGCGACGGACCCACATTCTCATGCTCGTCTATGGATGTTCCGGCTTCTGTTGCGCGGCGACCGGCCTTTATTTGGCCGCGAGGTTCGGAGTCGGGCAACCCTATACCGGGGCCAACTATACGCTCGCCTCGATCACGCCGGTGGTGCTCGGCGGGACCATGCTCAGCGGCGGCAAGGGAGGCGTGGTCGGCACGCTGCTCGGCGCCTTTCTGATCTCCCTGCTCAACAATCTCCTCAACTTCATGGACATCTCGAAGCATTATCAGCTGGTTGCGCAGGCCGTCATCATCATCCTCGCCGTCTCGATCTATGTCGAACGCCGGAGTACGGAGTGACCGAAAGGATGTCGACGTCCGCCGAAATCGCGCGTTCCGCCCGGCCGTCATGGTCGGCGCGCGCCTTGCTCGCGCGATTTGGGATGATCCTCGTCATGCCGGTTCTGCTCGGCTTCGGCGGATTGATGTCGCCGGCCTTCATCAGCACCGGCAATTTATCCAACCTGCTGTTGCAGTTCGCTCCGCTTGGCATCGTCGCCATGGGCCAGAGTTTCGTGATGATCGTGCGTGGGCTCGACCTCTCCGTTGCCTCGGTGATGGCGACCGCAGCGGTGATTGCCACGAATTTCTCGGGCACCGACCGCGACATCATGATGATCGTCGCCGCGACCGCCGTCGTCGCAACCGCCACAGGTCTTCTCAACGGTCTTCTGGTGACGAAGCGTCAGGTCTCTCCGTTCCTGGCCACGCTCGCGACCATGATCCTGCTGCAGGGATTGAGGTTTGCCTACACGCAAGGCGCGCCATCCGGAAACGTCCCGCCGCTCCTGCGCGTCCTCGGATCCGCGAAGCTCGGCGGCATCCCCTATAACGCGCTGGTGCTGCTGGGGCTGGCCGCGATCCTCGCGATCGTCCTTCATCGCTCGGCCTTCGGCCGCAAGATCTTCATCGTCGGCGGCAACCCGGTGACCGGGCGTCTGTTCGGCATCAGGTCGGACCTGATCACGATTGCCTGCTACGTGATATCGAGTTGCCTCGCAGCGCTCGCAGGCCTGGTCTTGAGCGGCTATGTCGGGATTGTCGACAATTGGGTCGGCCAGGGCTATGAGCTCGATTCAATCGTCGCCTGTGTCGTCGGCGGGGTGTCGCTCAGGGGTGGGCGGGGATCGACGTTGGGCGCGCTGACCGGCGCCGCGGTCATCGTTGTCCTCGCCAACGAGGTGCTGTTGCTGGGGGTGCCAATTCAGGTCCAGCTGATCATCAAGGGCGCGGTGATCGTGATCGCAGCGGCACTCTATGCGCGCAAGGATATCTCCTCAGGCAATTGATGCCGCGAGGCGTTCCTCATCCGGACGATACGATCGACCGCCCTTGCGGGACTAGCTCTGCGTCTTGAGCGCGCGCGGGAAATGCCGCTGCAGCACGGCGCTCGGGAGCGCATAGGCCTCCTGCAGATCGACGCTCCAGTATTTCAACTCGTCGAGCGGGATCCGCACATCGGTCACCGCGCAACGCACATAGGTTCCGGGCGAGATCACGCGGAAATCGCCGTCCAGATATTGTACCTGCGCTTCGCCATGGCCCGAGGGCCCAAACTTGTTCAGCAAATCGGTCGCTCCGATGGATTTCCGCGGATTCCGGACATTAGCATTATCGCGCCTTAAATCATTATTCTATCATAAATGGGGCACGTGGTTCACCGGTCCAACCCACCGATTTGTGATGTTTCGCTTATTTTGCAGCGTGTTACCTTCTGCGCGACCGAGCGCCGCATTACCGGCTGCCCCACCGCATGAGCCCGCAAAGCCGATGTACACCTTGTCGGCCCTCGCAGTCCTGACGCCGCTCCTGATGGCATCGCCGGCTATTGCCGCGGCGCCGGCAGTCCCGCACGAGGTCGATATCCCCCTGCCGAGCGGGACGCTCAAGGCTCAGCTGTTCAAGCCCGCGGGCGAGGGCCCGTTTCCGACCGTGATCGCGCTGCATGGCTGCGGCGGCCTGGCCGCGCGTTCCGATCCGGTCCAGGCGCGCTACCGCGAATGGGCGGAGCAACTGTTGAAGGAAGGTCAGGCGGTGCTGCTGCCGGACAGCTACGCCTCCCGCGGAGTCGGTCCGCAATGCCGCGTCAAGGACGTCGAGGTGAAGGCGCGCCGCGAACGGGTGGAGGATATCGTTGCGGCGCGGCAATGGCTGGTGCAGCAGCCCTGGGTCGTGCACGACCGCATCAGTCTGCTGGGATGGGCCAATGGTGCAAGTGCGCTGCTGTGGGCGGTGCGCCCGCAATTGCCGCGCGATGCGAGCGCGGATTTCCGCTCGGCGATCGCGTTCTATCCGGATTGTCGCATCTCCTCGGGCCTCGGCTGGAGCACGCGCGTACCGACCTTGCTCCTGATCGGCGCCAAGGATGATGTCAGCTCGCCGCCGGCCTGCCGGCAGATGATCGATGGCGCGCGCGGGCGCAGCGCGCTGACGCGGATCGTGGTCTACCCCGGGGCCTATCATGATTTCGACCGCACCAACCTGCCGGTGCACCTGGCCGCGGGAACGACGGATGCCGCCGTCCCCGACCGCGGCCATCTCGGCAGCGATCCGGAGGCGCGTGCCGACGCCCAAAAGCTCGTCGAGGAGTGGCTGGCGCGGTGAGGCGCTCTTACCCTCCCCTGGAGGGGGAGGGTCGGCTCACATTGAGCAGAGCGAAATGTGAGACGGGGTGGGGTGATCTCCCAACTCGGGCACCGTTCGAAAGGAGAGACTGTCACCCCACCCCGCCGCTCATTTCATTCGCGTCGACCCTCCCCCTCCAGGGGAGGGTAAGGAAACGCACCCTAAAACAAGCTGCCCTGATCGACCGGCTTGGCCACCCGCTTCGGCGCAGCCGTCTTCGGCTCCCGCGCCGGCTTGGGCGAATCGCCCGGCGCCGTCGCAGCCGGCGGCCGATCCGCATCCGCCGTGACGCCGACCCGGCCGTCGCCGAACTCGATGGTGAGCGGCGCGTTGGGGCCGATCGACGCCGCGGCACGAACGGCATGGCCCTGTTCGTCGCGCACCAGCGCGAAGCCGCGCGCCAGCACCGAGCGATAGGACAGCGCGGTCAGTAATTGGCCGCTGTGGTTGACGCGTGCGTCGAGCCGCTGCAGCGCGGTGACAAGCGCGCGCCGCGCCCGTTCGGCAAGCCGCTGCGTACGCTCGCGCTCGCGGGCGATGGCCTGACGCTTGGCCTGGGCGTAGGCGAATTTCGAGGCCTTCAGCCGCGCTTCCAGCCCCACATAGCGATCCCTGCGGCTTCGCAGCAGGGATCGCGCCGACAGCGTCAATCGCTCGCCCGACACCACCAGCCGGTGCCTCGCCTGCGCGACCTGGCCGCGCAGCACGCGCAAGGTCAGTCGTGAACTCACCCCGGCGAAGCGGCGGAAATGCGCGTGCGTATTGGCTTTCAGGCCGCGCGGCAGGTGCGCCGCGGCGGCATCCAGCCGCTGCCGCGGGATGGCCAGCACCTCGCTTCCCGAGGGCAGCGCGCGGGCGGCCGCGCGCAGCTCGTTGCGGCGGCTTTCCTGGCCGCGATGCCAGCAGATCATGGTGCGGCGGGCCAGGCTTTCGATCTCGACCAGCAATTCGCTGCGCACCGGGACCGCCATTTCGGCGGCGGCGGTCGGCGTCGGCGCGCGCTTGTCGGCGGCGAAATCGATCAGGGTGATGTCGGTCTCGTGGCCGACCGCGGAGATCAGCGGGATCAGGCTTTCGGCCGCGGCCCGCACCACGATCTCCTCGTTGAACGACCACAGGTCTTCCAGCGAGCCGCCGCCGCGCGCGACGATCAGGAGGTCGGGCCGAGGAATCGTGCCGCCTTCCGGCATGGCGTTGAAGCCACGGATCGCCGCCGCGATCTGTTCGGCGGAACCCTCGCCCTGGACCCGGACCGGCCACACCAGCACGCGGCGGGGAAAGCGGTCCTCCAACCGGTGCAGAATGTCTCGGATCACGGCGCCGGTTGGCGAGGTGATGACACCGATCACCTCGGGCAGCCAAGGCAGCAACTGCTTGCGCGCCTCGTCGAACAGGCCTTCGGCGGCGAGCTTCTTCTTGCGCTCCTCCATCAGCGCCATCAGCGCGCCGATGCCGGCCGGCTCCAGCGCCTCGATCACGATCTGGTATTTCGACGAGCCGGGATAGGTGGTGAGCTTGCCGGTGGCGATCACCTCGAGCCCTTCCTGCGGCTTGAAGCCCATCCGGCCGTGCACGCCCTTCCAGATCACCGCCTCGATCTTGGCGCCCTCGTCCTTGAGCGCGAAATAGCAGTGCCCGGAGGAGTGCGCGCCACGGAACCCGGAGATTTCCCCGCGCACACGGACATGACCATAGGCGTCCTCCACCGTCCGCTTCAGCGCGGAGGAGAGCTCGGTGACGGTCAATTCCGGTGTGTTGGGCAGGCTTTGCGCTGCGGCCATGGGGAGGCGATTCGATCCTTGAGGGGATTTTCCAAGTTAGGGTTTTTCCGCGGCAACTGCCAATCCGGACGCTTGCTTATTCATATACTCTGTGTTACAGAGTACTCTAATTTAGATGAACCAGACTCCGGAAGCCGCTCTCATGGCTGGACAGATCGTTTCGGGAATTTTCAGAATCCTTCTCTGCAGCCTCGCTGCCGCAGGCCTCGCAGCCCTGCTGCTGATCGCCATGATCGCAACGCCGTTGGTCGCCCCACCCGAGCTTCGGTCGATCTCTGCGGCACGGGGTACCGTCGATATGAGTACGTTGCCCGGGATCGAGCGGTTTCAGGCGCGTGACGGCACCTGGCTTGGCTTCCGGCACTACGCCGCCGTCGGCTCCTCGAGCGGGCGTGCGGCGATCGTCGTGCACGGCTCCTCCGGTTCCAGCGCAAACAATATCCACGCGCTGTCCTGGGCCTTGGCGCAGCACGGGGTGGAGAGCTATGCGGTGGATATCCGCGGCCATGGCGTGTCGGGAACGCGCGGCGATATCGCCTATGTCGGCCAGCTCGAAGACGATCTCGCCGATTTTGTCTCCGAGATGCGCAAGACCAATCCCGCGGTGCTGCTGACCTTGATCGGCCACTCCGCCGGCGGTGGATTTGCCCTGCGCGTGGCCGGTTCGAAGATTCAGAATCTGTTCGTGCGCACCGTGCTGCTCGCGCCCTATCTCGGTAACAGTGCCCCGACCAACCAGCCATCCTCCGGCGGCTGGGCCAGCCCGGACATCCCGCGCATCATCGCCTTGATGGTGCTGCGCCGCCTTGGAATCGACTGCTGCGATTCGCTTCCGGTGGTCGCCTTTGCGGTTCCGGCCAATACCGCAAAGGTGCTGGTGCCGGCCTACACCGAGCGTTTGCGCAGCAATTTCGGGGTCCACCAGGATTTCCGCGCCGATCTCGCCGCTGCCACCCGGCCGGTGACGATCTACTGCGGCGCGAATGACGAGCTGATGGTCGCCGACAAATATGCCGAGGCGGTACGCGGCGTCGCGTCGGCCAATGTGAAGCTGATCGATGGCCTCAATCACATGGGCATTGTGAGCAATCCCGCGGCCGTCTCCACCATCGCCGACGACGTGGCGACCACCGGGGCAAGCTCGTGATTGCAATTTCATTCGGATTCAAGCTCGTCGTCTGGGTCCTTGCCCTCATCGGCTTTGCAGGACTCGTGCTTGCGGGGTTGATCGCCACCCCGATCCGGCAGCCGCCGGAATTGATGTCGGTCTCGACCACCGCGCGGGCGGTGGATCGCAGCGATATGCCGCCGCTCGCCCGGTTCCACGCGCGCGACGGCACCGAGCTGGCGTACCGCCATTATCCCGCGGCGTCGCCGTCGACCGGACAGATCGCGATCGTGGTGCATGGCTCGTCGGGATCGAGCATCGCCGTCCACGCGCTGGCGAAGGGGCTTGCCGCGCGGGGTGTCGAAACCATAGCGCCCGACACCCGCGGCCATGGCGCCTCCGGCAGCCGCGGCGACATCGCCTATATCGGCCAGCTCGAGGACGATCTCGCCGATCTCGTCGGCGAGATCCGCAAGTCCAACCCAAACGCGCCCGTGACCCTGCTCGGCCATTCCTCCGGCGGTGGCTTTGCGCTGCGGGTCGCCGGCTCGCCGCTCCAGAACCTGTTCGTGCGCACCGTGCTGCTCTCTCCCTATCTCGGCTATGACGCGCCGAGCAGCAAAAAGAACGCAGGCGGCTGGGCGAGCCCGGATCTTCCCCGCTTCCTCGCGCTGACGCTGCTGCATCGCCTCGGCATGGTCTGCTGCGAGGGGCTGCCGACGATCGCCTTCGCGGTCGCCCCGGACTCAAGACCGATCCTGGCTTCGACCTATTCCTACCGGCTGATGCGCAATTTCGCCGCCTCGGGCGACTATCGCGCGGATTTCGCGGCGGCCGGCAAGCCCGTCGCGGTGTTCGCCGGCGCCGCCGATGAACTGATGCTCCCCGACAAATACCAGGAAGCCGTGGGACCGCGCGTTCAAGTCCGGCTGATCGATGGTATCAACCACATGGAGATCGTCAGCGCACCTGCGGCGGTGTCTGCGATCGCCGATGATGTGGCCAAAGCCGGGAGCGGCTCATGACGAGCATTGATGCCAAGGAAGCCGCGGAGGCGCTGTCGGATATCGACTCCATCGCCCATCATGTCCGTCGATCGAGGACCTACAGGATCTCCAGCCTGATACTGATCATGTGGGGCGCTGTGTCGTGTGTCGGCTATCTCCTGACCTATCTGTCGCCGCACACCGCGAGATATACCTGGATCGCACTCTTTGTCGCCGGCATTGCAGGCTGGATCGCCATCTCCGCCTTCCAGCGAAAACAGTCCGGCGTGCGAAGCTTTGATCTGCGAATGTTCACAGGGTTCGCGCTGTTCGTCGCGTTTGGCCTCTTTACATGTCTGCTCGGTCATTTCGGGCCGCGCGAACTGAGCACGTTCTGGCCGATCTATTTCATGCTCGCCTACACCATTGTCGGGCTCTGGACCGGGGTTGCGTTTGTCGTGATCGGCCTGTCCATCACCGCGCTGACGCTGATCGGCTATGTCTTCGTCGGTGCCTCCTTCGACCTATGGATGGCTTTGATCGATGGCGGCGGGC
>Ga0307516_10003824_pt1 | contig 19076 bp, 14 predicted proteins | sample 19_EM_MG_FD_203310 | JGI IMG/M metagenome (GOLD analysis project Ga0307516, IMG submission 203310) | Populus trichocarpa ectomycorrhiza microbial communities from riparian zone in the Pacific Northwest, United States - 19_EM | ecosystem: Host-associated > Plants > Roots > Unclassified | place... | reverse complement strand
GTGCTTGAGCAGGCCGTGCAGCACGAGATCGATGTGGGTGGCGACGACGCTGTTGGGGTCGAGGTAGTCCATGCCCTCGCAGGCGCCGAACGAATGCTTGTGCAGCGCCATGAAGATCAGCGGCGCAAACAGCACGTGCGTCACTTCTTCGTACGCCACTTCGCGGAACTCGCCGCGCGCGACACCGCGCTTCAGTGTGCGCACGAGCAGGTCGGTGGCGGGCTGGATCACTTCTTCGCGGTAGAACTGCGCGATCTCCGGGAAATTGCGCACCTCCGACATCATGATCTTGTGGATGCCGCCTGCCGGCGTGTTCCCGACGCGCTCCCACCAGGCGTTCATCAGGAAAGCCAGCAGTTCGGTGGTCGGGCCCTCGAACTCATCAGCAATGCCGCTGCTCTCGGCCAAGAGCTGAGACAGGTTCTGCTGGATGACCGCCTTGAGCAGTTCTTCCTTGCTGGGGTAGTAGAGATAGAGCGTGCCCTTGGAGACGCCAGCGCGCACCGCTACCTCGTCAGAGCGGGTGGCGGCAAACCCTTTTTCGACGAATAGCTCAAGCGCCGCGTCCAGCAGTTCCTGCGGGCGGGCTTCTTTGCGTCGTTGCCGCGGCGGTGCAGCGGGAGTGGGTTTGGGCATGGGAAGATACTGACTAACTAGTCAGTAATGTAGCCGCGGCGTGTCCGAGGGTCAAGGCGGCAGCCTAACCGAGGGGTGATCCGTGGCCTCGAGTTCAGGGTAAAGATCGGTGAAGTGCGATCGCCCGTCTTTCAGCGCTGGCTAAGGCAACGCTGAGGATGGCCGCCCGCGAGGGCTTGTTCAGTGTTGCCTAAGTACCGCCCGCTATCATCGCGCGTCGTTTTTCAGCCGGGGTATGCGCGTGGATGTCTTGTTGTTGGTGAAGGCCGCGGTCATGGGTGTGGTCGAAGGCCTGACCGAATTTCTCCCGGTGTCGAGCACGGGCCACCTGATCCTGGCGGGGTCGCTGCTCAACTTCAACGATGCGCGCGGCAAGTTGTTCGAGATCGTGATCCAGTCGGCAGCCATTCTGGCGGTCGTGTGGGAGTTTCGCGTCCGCATCGCCGCAACGCTCGGCGGCATCGGCCGCGACCCGAAGGCCAACCGGTTGCTGATCAACGTGGCCATTGCCTTCCTGCCGCTGGCCGTGCTCGGCATAGTGTTCGGCAAGATGCTGAAGGCCCAACTGTTCAACGCGCCGACGGTGGCCACCACCTTCATCCTCGGTGGCTTCATCATCTTGTGGGCCGAGCGCCGGACGCATGCGGTGCGGGTGAACAGCGTCGACGAGATGACCTGGCTGGATGCCGTGAAGGTGGGCATTGCCCAGGCCTTCGCGCTGATCCCCGGTACCAGCCGCAGCGGCGCCACCATCATCGGCGGCATGCTGTTCGGCCTGTCGCGCCAGGTGGCGACCGAGTTCACCTTCTACCTCGCCATTCCGACGCTGGTGATCGCATCGGCCTACTCGCTCTACAAGGAGCGCGCCCTGTTGTCGGTAGATGACCTCGGCATGTGGGCGGTCGGCATGATCGCCGCATTCGTCTCGGCCTTCTTGTGCGTGCGCTGGCTGCTGCGCTACATCGCCACCCACAACTTCGTGCCGTTCGCCTGGTACCGCATCGCGTTCGGAATCGTCGTGCTTGCCACCTGGTACACGGGCGCGGTGGTCTGGTCCGACTAAGGTCTGGTGAACACCAGGTCCCAGACGCCGTGGCCTAGTTTCAGGCCGCGGTTCTCGAACTTCGTGAGCGGCCGGTAGTCGGGCTTCGGCGCATAGCCTTCGGCTGTGTTGCGCAGGCCGGGTTCGGCTGACAGCACCTCCAGCATCTGCTCTGCATAGGGCTGCCAGTCGGTCGCGCAATGCAGGTAGCCGCCGGGTGCGAGACGGCTGACCAACGCAGCCACGAACGGTGCCTGGATCAGGCGGCGCTTGTTGTGCTTCTTCTTGTGCCACGGGTCGGGGAAGAAGATGTGCACGCCGGCCAGTGAGCCGGGCGCGATCATGTGCTGCAGCACCTCGACGGCATCGTGCTGAACGATGCGCAGATTGCCCAGCTGCTTTTCTTCGATGCGCTGGAGCAGCGCGCCCACGCCCGGTGTATGGACCTCGACACCGATGAAGTCGGTTTCTGGCAGTGTCTGCGCGATCTGCGCGGTGGCGTCACCCATGCCGAAGCCGATCTCCAGCACCACGGGTGCGTTGCGGCCGAACAGCTGGGCATGCACGAGCGGCTGCTGCGTATACGGCAGCACGTATTTCGGCGCCAGCGTCTCGAGCGCGCGGATCTGGCCCGTACCCATGCGGCCCGTGCGCAGCACAAAGCTGCGGATGCGGCGCCGTGGCGCGGTGTCGTCTTCTGGGGGATGTTGTGGGTCGGTCATGGCTGGCCCGCCGCTCGGGGCGGTTGAGGGGCTCGCATTGTGCCTGTGTCGACGCCTGGGCTGGCGCCGCCAATTAGCCACTATGGAACCAGACCGGCGCCTGTTTTCAGCGCCTTGCTGCTGCGATACTGTTTCCTCCTCAAGAGGCATGTTGTCGTCATGGCAAATTGGGTACGTCGAATCGGCAAGCTTTTGTCCACTGAAACGCAGACAGGATCGGAGCGTCTTCAAAAGGAGAAGCTTGCCGCCGATGCGACGATGCCAGCCGCCGCACGCGTGACAGAGCTGCCCGATCTGGACGCTGAACTGTTCGACTGGCTGCTCGACATCCCGCCCGGCCCGGAGCGAGAGGCCAACGCCGCCGAATCCCTCTGGCTTGCAGAGCTGGACCCGCTGATCGCCGCCGACAAGGGACGCGGCGAGTTGCTGCCGCGCGCGGCAGGCGTGATCCCGCCGCTGCTCAACAGCCTGCGCGATGAAAACCAGTCATCCGCCGACTTGGCGGAACGTGTCGAGCGCGACCCCAATCTCGTGGCCGAGGTCGTGCGGCTCGCCAACAGCACCGCCTTCCGCGGCGAAGGGCAGGCGAGCGAGCTGGCCGAGGCGGTGCGTCGCATCGGCACGGCCGGCCTCAAGCAAGCCATCGCGAAGGTGGTGCTCAAGCCGATGTTCGATGCGCAGTCGGGCAGCCTCTCGAGCCGGGCCGCGGCTCGGGTGTGGGCACAGGCGCAAATGCAGGCAGATCTGTGCCGCGCGCTGGCCGTGGCGCAAGGGTTTGACCCGTTCGAGGCGTACCTCGGCGGCTTGCTGAGCAACGTGGGCTGGACGGCCGGGCTGCGGGCGCTGGAGCGTGTGTTCGAGCAGCACACACCGGCAGAGATGGTGTTCGGCAGCGGATTCAAGCAAGGCTTTTGCTCACGGCGCGACCGCTTGTTCGTGCAGCTGGTGACGGCCTGGCGTCTGAACCCGGCCTTGCATGAAGCTGCGCGCGACGTGCAATACACCGGCAGTTTCGCAGCGGCGACCGACCCGTTTGCACAGCTGTTGCTCGCGGGGTACCGACTCGCGAGCTTGCGTGTGCTGGTATCGACGGGCCGTGTGGCCGAAGATGATGCGTTGTTGGCCGGCTGGCCCGACGTCGTGCGTGCGGCTTACATCTCGCCCGGCTGAGCGGCTGCCGGTCAAGGATCGGCACGCTAGAATCTGCGCTCAACGCGGGTGTAGTTCAATGGTAGAACGGCAGCTTCCCAAGCTTCATACGTGGGTTCGATTCCCATCACCCGCTCCATATTTCGTGTCCCGGGCCGCCCAAGTGCGGCCCGCATCGTTTCCGCCATCGCTGAAAGTGATGTGAGATGAGTGACAAGCTGTTGCGCGTTGTCTGGATCGGCTTGCCCCAAGGCGCTACCTTGCCCTGGGCCCTGCCCGCCGGTTCGCCGTGGGGGCCATTCGTGGCCGACTCGGTGGACACGCTCGACGTGTTGAGTGCCGGTGAATCCCAGCCGGCCGATGCCTTGCTGCTGTACCTGCCCTCCGGTGCGCAAGCGCAGCCTGTTGCATGGCCGGCCTTGTCGGCCGCGTGCGCTGAAGCGGCCGTGATCGTCGTCACGGCCGAGGTCGACATCACCACGCAGCAGCGGCTGCTCTCCACCGGCGTGCAAGACGTGGTGCTCGAGTCCAACTCCACCTCGCTTGCGCAGCGTGTGCGCTTGGCCGTGGAGCGCCGTTCGGTGGAGAACGACGCGGTCAAGGCCTACGCCACCGACCTGGGCACCGGCCTGCCCAACCGCCAGCAGTTCATCGAGCACATGAGCCAACTGCTGGCGCTGCGTGAGCGCGAACCCAAGCCCGTGAGCGTGCTGGTGTTTCGCATCGAAGGCCTGCAAGGCCTGGAGGCAGCGCGTGGCCAGGAGTCGGCCAATGTCGTGCGGCGCAAGGTGGCGGTGCGGCTGCGGGCCGGTGTGCGAGCCAGCGATGTGGTGGCTTCGCTCGGCGTGGATGCGTTCGCCGTGCTGCTGTCGTCGACCGAATCACCAGCCGACGCCACCCATGTGGTCGACAAGCTGCAACGCTGGCTGCGCGAGCCGGTGACCGTCACCGGCACCAGCGTCGCGCTGACGAGCTTCGTCGGCGTGGCGCAGTTCCCGAAAGACGGGCGCCAGCCCGACGAACTGCTGCGCCACGCGTCGACCGCAGCGATGCTCGGCGCCTACGGCATGCAGCCGGGCGCCGCCAACGACCCCATTACTTGAGAATATCGCCCAGGGCGAGGTACTTGATCTCGACGTAGTCTTCGATGCCGTGGCGCGAGCCTTCGCGGCCCAGTCCCGATTGCTTCACGCCGCCGAACGGCACTTCGGCGGTCGAGATGAGCCCGGTGTTCACGCCGACCATGCCCGATTCCAGCCCTTCGCCCACACGGAAGATGCGGCCGATGTCGCGGCTGTAGAAGTAGGCGGCCAGGCCGAACTCGGTGGCGTTGGCCATCGCCAGCGCTTCTTCTTCGGTCTTGAAGCGGAACACCGGTGCCACCGGGCCGAAGGTTTCTTCGCGAGCGCACAGCATGTCGCTGGTGGTGTCGGTCAGCACCGTGGGTTCGAAGAAGCGGTCGCCGAACTTCTTGCCGCCGGTGAGCAGCTTGGCGCCCTTGGACAACGCGTCGGCCACGTGGCTCTCGATCTTCTTGATGGCGTTGTCATCGATCATCGGGCCCTGCGTCACGCCGTCTTCAAAGCCGTTGCCAACCTTGATGCCCTTGGCCTTGGCAGCCAGCTTTTCGACAAACTGGTCGTAGACGGTGTCTTGCACATACAAGCGGTTGGCGCACACGCAGGTCTGCCCGGCGTTGCGGTACTTGCTGGCCAGCGCACCATCGACCGCGCTGTCGATGTCGGCGTCGTCGAACACGATGAAGGGCGCATTGCCACCGAGCTCGAGCGAGAGCTTCTTGATGGTCGGCGCGCATTGCGCAGCCAGGATGCGGCCCACTTCGGTGGAGCCGGTGAAGGACAGGTGGCGCACGATCTCGCTCTCGCACAGCAGCTTGCCGATCTCGGCGGACTTGTCGGCCGTGATGACGTTCAGCACGCCAGGCGGCAGGCCGGCGCGCTGGCCGAGCTCGGCTATCGCAAGTGCCGACAGCGGCGTCTGCCCCGCAGGCTTCACGATCACCGGGCAGCCTGCGGCCAGCGCCGGGCCGACCTTGCGCGTGATCATCGCGATGGGGAAGTTCCACGGCGTGATGGCCGCGCACACGCCCATGGCTTGCTTGATGACGAGATAGCGCTTGTTGACGTCGGTGGTCGGGATGGTCTCGCCATAGACGCGTTTGCCTTCTTCGGCGAACCACTCGATGAAGCTCGCGCCGTAGACCACTTCGCCCTTGGCCTCGGCCAGCGGCTTACCTTGTTCGGCGGTCATGATGCGCGCCAGGTCGTCGGCATGCTGGATCATCAGATGGAACCACTTCATCATGATCGCGCCGCGCTCCTTGGCGGTCTTGCTGCGCCAAAGCGGGAAGGCCTTGTTCGCGGCGTCCAGCGCGGCGCGTGTCTCGATCACGCCGAGGTTGGCCACGTCGACCAGCTTCTGGCTGGTGGCCGGGTCGATCACGTCGAAGCGGCCCTTGCCGCCAACCCATTCACCGTTGATCAGCGCATTGGTGCGCAGCAGGCTGGGGTCGTTGAGCAGAACCAGAGGCGAGGATTTCATGTCCATGTCATATCTCCTTGAGGCGAGGTCAAAGGGGTTGGGACCACTCTACTGCGCAGGCGGGGCCCACGGTCGCAAGCGGGTTTTAGGCGATGGCCTCAGCGGCGGCGCCCGCGCAGCCACTCGAGCGCGAGCAGCAGGCTGGTGGTGAAGAGGATCAGCAGCGTTGCCACGGCGGCAATCGTCGGCGAGATGTTTTCGCGGATGCCGTTGAACATCTGCCGTGGCAGCGTCAGCTGCTCGGGCCCGGCGAGGAAGAGGGCGACCACCACCTCGTCGAACGAGGTCGCGAAGGCAAACAGCGCGCCCGAGATCACGCCGGGCGCGATCACCGGCAGCGTGATGCGAAAGAAGCTGCGCAGCGGGCTCTCGCCCAGGCTCAGGCTCGCGCGCACGAGGTTCTGGTTGAAACCCTGCAGCGTGGCCAGCACGGTCGTCAGCACGAAGGGCGCGCCCAGGGCGGCATGCACGAGGATCAGCGCCAGGTAGCTGTCCGCCAGGCCGATCGGTGCGAAGAACAGGTAGGTGCCGACGCCCACCACGACGATGGGCACCACCATCGGCGCGATCAGCAGGCTCATCACCACGCCCTTGAACGCGAACTGCGTGCGCGCCAGGCCCACGGCTGCCATGGTGCCGAGCGTGGTGGCGATCAGCGTGGCGGCGGGCGCGACGATGAAGCTGTTCTTCGTGGCACGCGCCCACTCGGCCGAGGTGAAGAGGTTCTCGTACCACTTCAGTGACCAGCCCGGGATAGGGTAGGACAGGAAGGAGCTGTCGCTGAACGACAGCGGAATGATCACCAGGATGGGCAGCAGCAGGAAGCCGAGCACAGCGACGCACAGCACGCGCAACGCCCACCAGCCGAGCTTGTCGAGCGGCGTGGCGTAGGCCGGGAATGTGGGTAGCAGGCGTGCGGCGGCGTTCATCAGGTCAGCCCAGGCTCAGTTCGGATTTGGTGACACGACGGTAGAACGCATACAGCACCAGCGTGGCGGTGAGCAGCAAGGCGCCCAGCGCACAGGCCATGCCCCAGTTGACGGTGACGTTCGTGTACTGCGCGATGTAGTAGCTCAGCATCTGGTCATCCGCACCGCCGAGCAGCGCGGGCGTCACGTAGTAGCCGATGCTCAGGATGAACACCAGCAACGCACCGGCGCCGATGCCGGGGTAGGTCTGCGGCACGTAGACGCGAAAGAAGGCCGCCAGCGGCGAGCTGCCCAGCGACACCGCTGCGCGCAGGTAGGTGGGCGGCACGCTCTTCATCACGCTGTACAGCGGCAGGATCATGAAGGGCAGCAGGATGTGCGTCATCGCGATGACCACGCCCGTGCGGTTGAACAGCAGCGCGAGCGGCGAGGAGATCAGGTGCAGATCCCTCAGCGCGTGGTTCACCAAGCCTTCGGACTGCAGCAGCACGATCCACGCGGCCACGCGCACGAGGATGGAGGTCCAGAAGGGCACCAGCACCAGGATCATCAGCACATTGGCCTGCCGCGCCGAGAGCGTGCTGAGCCAGTAGGCGAGCGGGTAGCCCAGCAGCAGCGCGAACAGCGTGACGACGGCGCTGATCTCGAAGGTGCGCAGCAGGATGCGGCCGAACACGCGCTGTTCGGGGTCGACGCGCTCGACGCTGCCTTGCGCATCGCGCCGCAGGTCGACCGACGTCAGCAGGTAATCGGGCGTCCAGCGCGCGCCGTTCTTTGCGATGGCGCGCCAGTAGGTGACATCGCCCCAGCGGTCGTCGAGCGTGAGCAGCTTGGCCTTGATGTCGGCCGGCGTGGTGGCGCCCTCCAGCGGCAAGGCCTTGAAGGTGTTCATCACCAGCGAGCGGGCGCCGGGCGTGTCGCTGTTGAGGCGCCGCGCCAGTGCGCCGGCGTCAGAGCTGTCAGGCAGTGCGGCCAGGTCTTTCGTGATGGCGGCGAAGGCGTCTGCTTCGGGCACGCCCTCGCGCTTCCAGCCTTGCAAGGCAGCGACGGTACGCGGCAATGCATTGGCAACTTCGGGGTTCTCGACCGCGCGCTTCAGCAGCGTGGCAATGGGAACCAGAAAAGTCAGCAGCAGGAAGATCAGCAAAGGCAGCGTCAGCGAGAACGCCCGCCATTTGCGCAACCGATCGGCGCGCGCGAGCTGGCGCCGCAGCGCCAGCGGGTCGGCGATGCCGGGGAGGGCGAGGCTGGCAGTGGTCATGGTGAAGCCTCGCTTCTCTTGGCTCGGTTTCAGGTCAGTTGGTTGCCCACGAAGCGAAGCGCTTCTCGAGATCCTCGCCCTGGTCGGCCCAGAACTTGAGGTTCATCTGCAGCGCCTCTTTCGCGTTGGCCGGCGAGGTCGGCAGGTTGTCGAGCACCTTCGCGTCGAGCTTGGCCAGCGCCTTGTTATTGGTCGGGCCGTAGGCGATGTTCTTGGCGTACTCGGCCTGCGCGTCGGCGGTGCTGGCGAAGGCGATGAACTTCAGCGACGCATCCTTGTTCGGTGCGCCCTTCGGGATGACCCAGTAGTCGAGGTCGTAGATGCCGCCGATCCAGGTGATCTTGAGGTTCTTGCCTTCGCGGTTGGCGGCGTCGATGCGGCCGTTGTAGACCGTCGTCATCACCACGTCGCCGGCGACCAGGAACTGCGGCGGCTGCGCACCGGCTTCCCACCACTGGATGTTGGGCTTGAGTTCGGTGAGCTTCTTGAACGCCCGGGCGGCACCGTCTTTGGTGGCCAGCACCTTGTAGACGTCGGCGGGCTTGACGCCGTCGGCCATCAACGCGAACTCGAGGTTGTAGCGGGCGCCCTTGCGCATGCCGCGCTTGCCGGGGAATTTCTTGGTGTCCCAGAAATCGGCCCAGGTCTTGGGGCCGTCTTTCAGCTTGTCGCCGTTGTAGGCCATCACGGTCGACCACACGAAGACGCCGATGCCGCATTCGGTGACGGCTGCGGGGTTGAAATCGGCCTTGTTGCCGATCTTGCTGTAGTCGAGCTTCTCGAACAGGCCTTCGTCACAGCCGCGTGCCACGTCGGGCGACTCGACCTCGACCACGTCCCAGGTGACCTTCTTGGTCTCGACCATGGCCTTGATCTTGGCCTGCTCGCCGTTGTATTCGACAGCGACGACCTTGGTGCCGGTCTTCTCGAAGGGCTCGTAGTAGGCCTTCTTCTGTGCATTGGCGTTTGCGCCGCCGAAGTTCACGACGGTGATCTGCTGCTGCGCCAGGGCGGGCAGCGAACTCGCGGCCACCAGCAGCGCGGCCAGGATGCTCTTGTTCATGGTGTCAACTTCTCCTAGGTTGGGAAACTTCTTGCGGGGGATCAAGCGTAAATGCGCGTCAGCTCAGGCGCCAGTTCAAGCCACACCGCGCTGCCGACCTGCGGCACCTGCGGCGCCGACAGCGGCAGCTTCACGGTGGCGAGGGCCTGGCCTTCGCCGACGTGGCACAGCAGCCTGAGGTGATCGCCGAAATAGATCAGGTTGCGCACCTCGGCCTGCAGCACGTTGCCGCGCTCGGTGGGCGCTTCGGTGTGCACTGCGATGCGCTCCGGGCGGATGCAGGCCTCGACGTGCGCGCCGACCTTCGCACCGTTGATGTTGAGGCCGGTCAGCACGCGCCCGTCGGTGAGCACGATGCCGCAGCGGTCGCTGTCGTTGTCGACCTGGGCGGCGCGCACGGTGCCGCGCAGTGTGGCGCTGTCGCCGATGAAGCCGGCAACGAAGCGGTTCGCCGGTGCCTCGTACATGCGCTCGACGACGTCGATCTGCTGGATCGCGCCGTCGTTGAACACGGCCACGCGGTCGCTCATGGTGAGCGCCTCGCCCTGGTCGTGCGTCACGTAGACGAAGGTCACGCCGAGCTGGCGGTGCAGTTCCTTCAGCTCGATCTGCATGTGCTCGCGCAGCTGCTTGTCGAGCGCGCCCAGCGGCTCGTCCATCAGCACCAGCTGCGGCTCGAACACCAGCGCGCGGGCCAGCGCCACACGCTGCTGCTGGCCGCCCGAAAGCTGGCCCGGCAGCCGCGCATCCATGTTGCGCAGCTGCACCATGCCGAGTGCGCGCTCGACGCGCTTGGTGATGTCGGCCTGCGGCACCTTGCGCACTGTGAGCGGGTAGGCCACGTTCTGCGCCACGGTGAGGTGCGGGAACAGCGCGTAGTTCTGGAACACCATGCCGAAGTTGCGCTTGTGCGGCGGCGTGCGCGTGATCGGCTTGCCGTCGAGCAGGATGTCGCCGGCCGTGGGGGACTCGAAGCCCGCCAGCATCATCAGCGTGGTCGTCTTGCCCGAACCCGAGGGGCCGAGCAGCGTGAGGAACTCGCCGCGCCGGATGTCGAGGTCGAGTTGCTTGACGACGAGTTGCACGCCGTCATACGTCTTCTGCACGCCGGTGAAGCGCACCAACGGCACGTCGGTGCTCGGCCGCGTTGCCGTGGCGGGAGAGGGGCGAGATTCAGCGGCGGGCGATGGCGGCATGGCAGGCTCTCGAGAGGGTAGGCTTGATCAGACCGACGAAAGCAAGCTGTCGGCCAGGATCTGCAGGCCTTCGTCGATCTGGGCGTCGGGCGCCGTCAAGGGTACGAGGAAGCGGATCACGTTGCCATAGCTGCCGCACGAAAGAAGCAGCAAGCCGCGGCGTGCCGCCTCGGCGATCACGCGCTTCGTGAGTTCGGCATCGGGTTGCTCGAGGTCGCCGTTCTGGCACAGCTCGATGGCGACCATCGCGCCCAGGCCACGCACGTCCATGATCGCCGGCACCTCGGCCGCGATGGCCTTGAGGCCGCTGATCAGCCGCTCGCCGATCGCCTGCGCACGCGCCAGCAGCTGTTCTTCTTCGAACACCTTCAGCACCTCGAGTGCTGCCACGCAACCGATCGGGCTGCCGGCGTAGGTGCCGCCCAATCCGCCGGGGCCGGGCGCGTCCATCACCTCGGCGCGGCCCACCACGCCGGAGATCGGGAAGCCGCCGGCCATCGACTTGGCGGTGGCGATCAGGTCAGGCGCGACCGGCCACTGCTCGCTGGCAAACCAGGTACCGGTGCGGCCGGCGCCGGTCTGTACCTCGTCGGCGATCAGCAGGATGCCGTGCTGGTCGGCAATGGCCTTGAGGCCGGCGATGAAGGCCTTGGGCGCAATGTAGAAGCCGCCTTCGCCCTGCACCGGCTCGACGATGAAGGCCGCCACGCGGCCGGGCTCGATGTCGTTCTTGAGGAGCTGCTCCACCGATTTCAGCGAGTCCTCGACGCTCACGCCGTGCAGCGGGTTCGGGAAGCGCGCATGGAATACCTCGCCTGGGAACGGCCCGAAGCCGGTTTTGTAGGGCGCGACCTTGCCGGTCATGCCCAGCGTGAGCAAAGTGCGGCCGTGGTAGCCACCGCTGAAGGCGATGACGCCGGGGCGGCCGGTGTGGGCGCGGGCGATCTTCACGGCGTTCTCGACCGCCTCGGCGCCGGTCGACAGGAACAGCGCCTTCTTGGCGAAGCTGCCCGGCGCCAGCGCGATCAGGCGCTCGGCGAGATCGACGTAGGGCTCGTAGGCCACCACCTGGAAGCAGGTGTGTGAGTAGGCGTCGAGCTGGGCCTTCACCGCTTCGATGATGCGCGGGTGGCTGTGGCCGGTGTTGAGCACGGCGATGCCGCCGACGAAATCGAGGTAGCGCTTGCCTTCCACGTCCCACACTTCGGCGTTGGCGCCGTGGCTGATGAAGATCGGGTGGGCCTGGCTCACGCCACGCGCGACAGCGGCGTGGCGGCGGGCCATCAGCGTGGCGTTGTCGGGTTGTGCAGTGGTGGCCATGGTGTTCCTTTCGTCGGAAAGCCGAGACTCTAGGCAGCGCGGCCCGGCGATACCATATACAGCGGGCTGCAGACGGTGGTGCACTGTGCAGGCCAAAGCACCTGTACATGAAAGCACCTAGGCGGTGCGCCGAAATCACAAGCACCGATGTTCATTCTCAACCCGCAATCGTCCACGCCCCTGGTGACGCAGATCGTCGAAGGTCTGCGGCGCCTGATCGTGGAGCAGTCGCTGCGGCCCGGCGCCAAGCTGCCGTCGATCCGGGCCTTTGCCGCGTCGCACGGCGTCAGCGTTTTTACGGTGGTCGAGTCCTACGACCGATTGGTTGCGCAGGGCTGGCTGGTGTCGCGCACGCATTCGGGCTTTTATGTGAAGCGGCGCGACACGCCGGCGCCTGGCGAAGGCCAGCGCGTGGCCACCGACCTGCGCTTCGACGCACGCTGGTACCTGCAGCAGATCTTCGAGACGCGCAATCTCTCGCTCAAGCCCGGATGTGGCTGGTTGCCGAACGACTGGCTGTTCGAAGACGGCGTGCGCCGCAGCCTGCGCCAGCTGGCGACCGACGGTGCCGAGCTGGGCGGCTACGGCCTGCCGCACGGGCACCTGGCCTTGCGCCTGCTGATTGCCGAGTCGCTCGCCGAGCACCAGATCGCAGTCGGTGCCGAGAACGTGTTGTTGACGCAGGGCTCCAGCCAGGCGCTCGACCTGGTGGCCCGCCGGCTCGTGAAGGCGGGTGATGCGGTGCTGGTCGACGACCCGGGTTACCCCAACCTGATGTTCATGCTGCGCTTCCTGGGCGCACGCCTGATCGGCGTGCCACGCCTCGCCAATGGCTACGACCTGACGGCGCTCGAGGCATTGATCGTCGAGCACAAACCGACGGTGTTCTTCACCCAGCCGCGGCTGCAAAGCCCCACCAACTCGGTGACGCCGGTGGCGCAGCTCTTTCGCCTGCTGCAGCTGGCCGAGCAGCATGGCCTGACGCTGGTCGAGAACGACATCTACACCGACCTCGACCCCGAGGCACGGCCCTCGCTGGCGAGCCTGGACCAGCTCAAGCGCGTGGTCTACGTCGGCAGCTATTCGAAGACGATCTCGCCCAACATCCGCGTCGGCTACGTCGTCGCCAAACCCGACCTGCTCGAAGACCTGGCGCAGCTGAAGATGGTGTCGGGCCTGACCTCGTCAGACCTGACCGAGCGCCTGGCGTTCGGCGCTTTGTCAGAAGGGCGCTGGCGCAAGCACCTCAAGTCGCTGCGCAGCCGGCTCGCAGACGCGCATGGGCGCGTCGCGCGCCGGCTGGCCGACCTGGGCTTCGAGCTGTTCAACGAGCCCAAGGCCGGCATGTACCTGTGGGCGCGCCACCCCGACCTGACCGATGGCGCCGAACTCACTCGCCTGGCCGCCGGCGAGGGGATGATGCTCGGGCCGGGGCAGCTGTTCCTGGTCGAGCCGCGCACCACCGGCTGGCTGCGCTTCAACGTGGCCTTCAGCGACGACGAGCGGGTGTACGCCTTCCTGGCCGGGCAGATCCAGCTGCAGGCGCAGAGCGCAGCGGCCTGAGCTGTCCGACGGGAGCGGCTTTCTATAATCGACGGTTCCGCCGCAGGCAGCCTTTGCCAGCGGCCTTTAAGAGAGAACCGGATGAAAGCCTCCGAGATCCGCGATACCTTCCTGAAGTTCTTCGAATCGAAGGGCCACACCATCGTGGCCTCGAGCCCGCTGGTGCCGGCCAACGACCCGACGCTGATGTTCACCAACTCGGGCATGGTGCAGTTCAAGGACGTGTTCCTCGGCTCCGACAAGCGCCCCTACGTGCGCGCGGCTTCCGTCCAGGCCTGCCTGCGCGCCGGTGGCAAGCACAACGACCTCGAGAACGTGGGCTACACCGCACGCCACCACACCTTCTTCGAGATGCTCGGCAACTGGAGCTTCGGCGACTACTTCAAGCACGACGCACTCACCTGGGCCTGGGAGCTGTTGACCAAGGTCTACAAGCTGCCGGCCGACAAGCTGTGGGCGACGGTCTATATCGATGACGACGAGGCCTACGACATCTGGACCAAGGTGATCGGCCTGCCGCCCGAGCGCGTGGTGCGCATCGGCGACAACAAGGGCGCGAAGTACGCCTCCGACAACTTCTGGATGATGGCCGACACCGGCCCCTGCGGCCCCTGCAGCGAAATCTTCTACGACCACGGCCCCGAGATCGCCGGCGGCCCGCCCGGCTCGCCCGATGCCGATGGCGACCGCTACATCGAGATCTGGAACAACGTGTTCATGCAGTTCGACATGCAGCCCGATGGCAGCATCAAGAAGCTGCCCGCGCCCTGCGTGGACACCGGCATGGGCATGGAGCGCCTGGCCGCGATCCTGCAGCATGTGCACAGCAACTACGAGATCGACCTGTTCGACAAGCTGATCCGCGCCGCCTCGCGCGAGACGGGCGAGAAAGACCTGTCGAACAAGAGCCTGCGCGTGATCGCCGACCACATCCGAGCGACCGCCTTCCTGGTGAGCGACGGCGTGATCCCGAGCAACGAAGGCCGCGGCTACGTGCAGCGCCGCATCATCCGCCGCGGCATCCGCCACGGCTACAAGCTCGGCCAGAAGAAGCCGTTCTTCCACAAGCTGGTGGCCGACCTGGTCAGCGAGATGGGCGCGGCCTACCCGAAGCTCGCCGCCGACCAGCAGCACATCACCGACACGCTGAAGGCCGAGGAGGTGCGCTTCTTCGAGACGCTGGCCAACGGCATGGAAATCCTCGACTCCGCGCTGGCTGGCGGGCAGAAGACGCTGCCGGGTGAGGTCGCCTTCAAGCTGCACGACACGTATGGCTTTCCGCTTGACCTGACACAAGACGTCTGCCGCGAGCGCGGTGTCGGCGTCGACGAAGCCGGGTTCGATGCGGCCATGGAGCAGCAAAAGGCCGCTGGCCGCGCCGCAGGAAAATTCAAGATGGCACGCGCCGTGGAGTACACCGGCGAGGGCCATGCCTTCACCGGCTACGAGCACCTGGAAGAAAAGGCCAAGGTGCTCGCGCTGTACCACGAAGGCAATGCGGTGCAGCAGCTGACCGAAGGCCAGGCCGGCATCGTCGTGCTGAGCGTCACGCCTTTCTATGCCGAGAGCGGCGGCCAGGTCGGTGACCAAGGTTCGCTGACGGCCGAAGGCGTGCTGTTCGGCGTGCAGGACACGCAGAAGATCAAGGCCGACGTGTTTGGCCACCACGGCATCCAAAGCCAAGGCGTGCTGAAGGTCGGCGACACCGTGACGGCCCGCGTCGACGGCAGCGTGCGCGCGGCCACGGTGCGCAACCACAGCGCCACCCACCTGATGCACAAGGCATTGCGCGAGGTGCTGGGCTCGCACGTGCAGCAGAAGGGCTCGCTGGTCGATGCCGACAAGACACGCTTCGACTTCGCACACAACGCGCCGGTGACGCCGCAGCAGATCGCCGAGATCGAGCGCCGCGTCAACATCGAGATCCTCGCCAACGAGGCCACGCAGGCCCGCGTGATGGACATCGAATCGGCACAAAAGACGGGCGCGATGATGCTGTTCGGCGAAAAGTACGGTGAGAGCGTGCGCGTGCTCGACATCGGCAGCAGCCGCGAACTCTGCGGTGGTACGCACGTGTCCCGCACCGGCGACATCGGCCTGTTCAAGGTCGTGGCCGAGAGCGGCGTGGCCGCGGGCGTTCGCCGCATCGAAGCGGTGACCGGCGCCAATGCGCTGACGTATCTGCAGACGCTCGAAGGCACCGTCAACCAGCTCGCGCACACACTCAAGTCTGCGCCGACCGAAGTGCCCCAGCGCCTGAGCCAGGTGCTGGAGCAGGTGAAGGCGCTGGAAAAAGAGCTGAATGCCGTGAAGGGCAAGCTCGCTTCGTCGCAAGGTGACGACCTGCTGTCGCAAGCCATCGATGTCAAGGGCCTCAAGGTGCTGGCCGCCGTGCTCGACGGCGCCGATGCCAAGAGCCTGCGCGAGACGCTCGACAAGCTGAAGGACAAGCTCAAGACCGCCGCCATCGTGCTGGCCGCGGTGCAGGACGGCAAGGTTCAGCTCGCCGCGGGCGTGACGAGCGACAGCACCGGCAAGGTCAAGGCCGGCGAACTGGTCAACTTCGTTGCCCAGCAAGTAGGCGGCAAGGGCGGTGGCAAGCCCGACATGGCCATGGCCGGCGGCACCGACCCGACGAACCTGTCGGCAGCGCTGGCTTCGGTGAAGGGCTGGGTCGCCGAGCGCGTGTGATGCGGCGCTAGACCAGCGCGTCGCTCGTCAGCTTGACGGCGCCCGACGACGCAATGAGCTGCGCCATGTCGAGCAGCGTCAACATCTGCTGGTGCCCGCGCACCAGGCGTTCGCCGCTGTGCGCGCTCTGGTGCACTGGCTGGAGTTCGTTCTCGGGCACATCGAACACCGGGCCGAGTTCGTCGACACGCAAGGCGAAGCGCTGGCCGGCCAGGCCTTGCACCACGATGACGGGTGCGTCGAGGTCGGTGGTGGGGCGTCGGGTGCGCAGCCTCGCCACGTCGACCACGGGCAGCAGCTGGCCTTCGTAAACCGTCATGCCCAGCAGGTGGGCGGGTGCATTCGGGATTGCGGCGAGGCGAGGGCGCTGCAAGGCTTGTAGCGCCGCCACGGCGGGCAGGCCGAGCCATTGGCCGTCGCACAGGAAGCTGGCGATCGACATCACTGGAACCGCTACCGCCGTGCGGCGCGGGGCGGACACCTCGAACGCCGGCGTCGCTGGCGCGTCGGCGGCTTTGTGGCTTCCCAGGCGCAGCAGCATCAGGCCGGCCACGTCGTCGGGCCGGTTGTCGCCGCTGGCGCCATATTCGCGGTAGCCGCCCGACATGCTGTAGCCGGCGGCGTAGGCCGTGCCGTCGATGTCGATCACGGCCGTGTCGGCCGCACCGCGTGCGAGCGTTGGCAGGCCGGGAGGCAGCGGGGCGTTGCTGCCGACGGCCCAACGCGTGTCGCTGCTCGACACCACCTTGCCGCTGCGGGTGACCAGCAGGCTGGCGGCCGATTGAGATTCATTGCCCTGCGGCAAGGAGTCTCTCGACATCGCTTCGAACTGAGGCTCGCCGTCGAACACGATGGCGATGCCGCCGACCACGCGCGCTTGCGCGTCGGGAGAACGCAATGCGGCCGCAAACACGTAGGTGGCGCGGTCGCCATACAGCGGGCTCGGTGTGTGGACCGAGGCGGCGTAGCTCTGCGAATCGCGAAGGCTGAGTGTCTCGCGCACCCACGGTGCATCGAGTGTCTGGCCACGCCATTGGGCGGCGGCCGGGTCGGAGACCGCGATCACTTCGCCTTGGGTGTCGAACAAGACCAGCAGCGAGTACACGGTGTACAGCCCGTTGATGCGCGCCAGCACGGCGGCGGCCGCGCTGGCGTCGCGCTGCTCGGCCGGCTGGGCGAGCACCTGGCGCAGGACGCCGTCGAGCGCCCACCAGCGGCAGTCGTTGGCGCGCTCGTAGAGGTTGCGGTCCATGATGTCGATGGCCAGGCGCGCGTGGTGACGCGCCTGCTCGAACACGGCCGACAAGGTGGACAGGTGCAGCTGCTCGGTGGCCTGGTCGAAGACCTGGCGGATGCGCTCGCCGGTGAGCCCGACCTCGCGCAGCAGCGTGGCGGTGAATGCGGGTGATGAGCCGGCGGTGGCCGGTTGCAGCTTGCCGTTCCACAGCACGCGTGAGAGATCGCGCTGGATGTGCAGGGCTTCGGTCGGAATGCCGCGCAGCTCTTCGTTGAAGAGCGCTTGAGTGTCGATGTTGCGCAGCACGCTCTCGGGCATGGCCGACGAGCTGTCGTCGCGCGGCTCGAAAGCCTGGTCGATGGGCACGATCACGCGGGCCGACCAGCCGGGGCCGTGGTAGCCCTCGTAGGCATTGGCGGCCGCGGTCACGCTCAGGTATTCGCGGCCGGCGAACTTCATGTGCTGGTGGCCGCTGTTGCCGGTGGGTTGCAGCACGGCCCCGAGCGGCAGCTGCCAGCGGTCGGACGAAGCCAGCACCTCGCCGGCCGGGTCGACGAGCGCGATCACGGCGGGGTCGTCGGCAGACAACAATTGCGTGAAAACGCCCTGCATCTCGTCGGCAAAGCGGAACGACAGGCACATCACGCCGAGCGTCTGGCTGCCGTTTCGGATGGCGGCCGCGTAGAGCAGGGCAGTGCGCCCGCCCATGGTGGGCGACGGGCCGTAGTGTTCGACGTAGGGCGCGCCGGCCAGGGCCTGCGCGAGCCAGGGTTCGGTGCAAGGGGCGCTGGTGCTGATGTGGCCGTCGAGTCGGGCCAGCACGCGGCCTTCGGGGGTGAGCACGACGATGTCGTCGTACACGCTGTATTTGGCGGCGTAGTCGGCGAACCGGGTTTCGAGCCGGTGCTGCAGCTCAGCGTCGGGTGCGTCGATGCCGGTGTGGGCCTGCATGAACTCGCGCACGTCGGTGTCGGTCGACAGGAAGCCGATGTCGGCCGTGCGCTCGAACAGGTTGCGCACGAGGATGTCGATCGCCACCTGGCCCTGGTTGCGCATCTGCTGCACCACGTTGGTCAGCAGGCAGCGGCCCAGGCTGTCGAGCAGTTTCTCGGTCAAGGCTTGAAACGCGCTGCGGGTGGCCACGATGTCGGGCAGCGTGCCGCTCATCTGGCCGAGCATGGACAGGCTGTCCCACACGCCCTGCAGGCGCAGCAGCGATTCGCGGTATTCGTCGACCGCGGGCATGCGCGCCACCAGCGGGGCGACTTCAGCTGAGAACGGAATCCCTCGACGCAAGATCTTCTTCGTAGTCATGTCGATGCGGCACGACGATCGGCCACCCTAGTGCAGACAACGTAGGCTAACGAAGCCAGTGCTGTCATAAGCATCGAAAAGCGGGCAGTCCGCCGCGCAATCGCATGCACCAATCCGGCAGGCACCGCCGCAGTGCACGCTTGACGAAGCGCAGCAACTGCTTCGATACTGCACGCATGAACTTCCGCACGAATTTCCGCGCAACCCAGCTGCTGCCGACAACGGCGACCGCCTCCGCGGCCGTCGTCATTCACATGCAGAACGTCCAGACCGAGGGGCTTCTGTAGCGGGCGCGCAGTTTCACCGAATCGTTTCACCCCTCAGCGCCCGCCACCAGCGGGCGTTGTCGTTTCTGGCCCGGCTTAACGCAAGCCACTTCAGGAGTGTTTGT
>Ga0307516_10003823_pt1 | contig 19076 bp, 16 predicted proteins | sample 19_EM_MG_FD_203310 | JGI IMG/M metagenome (GOLD analysis project Ga0307516, IMG submission 203310) | Populus trichocarpa ectomycorrhiza microbial communities from riparian zone in the Pacific Northwest, United States - 19_EM | ecosystem: Host-associated > Plants > Roots > Unclassified | place... | reverse complement strand
CCTATGTGTTTCCGCTGCCCGATCGTGCCGCGGTCACCGGCATGACGATGACCGCCGACGGGCACACCGTCGAGGCGGAGCTCGAGGAACGCGCGGCGGCGCGTGAGACGTACGACAAGGCCATCGCCGCCGGGCAGCGGGCGTCCATCGCCGAGGAGGAACGGCCCGACGTTTTCAGCATGCGGGTCGGCAACGTCCTGCCCGGCGAGCGCGTCGTGGTGGCCCTGCGGCTGGTCGGGCCGCTGCCCTTCGAGGACGGGGCCGCGACGTTCCGGTTCCCGCTGGTCGTGGCGCCCCGCTACATGCCGGGCACGCCGCTTGCCGGCACTCCGGTCGGCGATGGGACGGCCCGGGACACCGACGCGGTGCCGGACGCCTCCCGGATCACTCCCCCGGTGCTGCTGCCGGGCTTCCCGAACCCGCTGCGGCTCTCGATCGGCGTGGACATCGACCCGGCCGGGCTTACCCTCGGCGCGGTGCGCTCCAGCCTGCACACCGTCACGGGCGAGGGCGGCCGGCTGCAGATCGGGCCGGGCGAGCGGGTCGACCGTGACTTCATCCTGCGCCTGCAGTACGCGGGCGCCGGCGAGTCCGCCGTAGCTGCGCCGGACGGGTCGACAGACCGGAACGAGGGCACGTATCAGCTTGTGGTGCTGCCGCCGGACGACCACCAGAGCCGGCCGAAGCCGAAGGACGTCGTGCTGCTGCTCGACCGGTCCGGCAGCATGGGCGGCTGGAAGATGGTGGCCGCCCGGCGCGCCGCCGCGCGGGTCGTGGACACGCTGACCGCCGCCGACCGGTTCGCGGTGCTGACCTTCGACCACCAGGTCGACCGGCCCGACGACCTCGGCGCCGGCCTGACCGACGCGACCGACCGGCACCGGTTCCGCGCCGTCGAGCACCTCGCCAAGGCCACCGCGCGCGGCGGCACCGAGTTGCTCGCTCCGCTGCACGAGGGCCTGACGATGCTGGGAAACTCCGAGCGTGACCGCGTCCTGGTGCTGGTCACCGACGGCCAGGTCGGCAACGAGGGGCAGATCCTCGCGGATGTCGCCCCGCTGGTCGGATCCACCCGGATCCACACGGTCGGCATCGACCGGGCCGTGAACGCCGGATTCCTCGGCCGGCTGGCCGCGCTCGGAGCCGGCCGGTGCGAGCTGGTCGAAAGCGAGGACCGGCTCGACGAGGCGATGGAGCAGATCCACCGCCGCATCGGCGCGCCCGTCATCACCGACCTGAGCGTCACGGCCGACGGGCTGACGTTGCTCGACGACACCCGCAGCCCGCACCGGTTGCCCGGCATCTACCCCGGCGTCCCGCTGGTGGTCACGGGCCGGTATTCGGGCGCTGCCACCGGTTCGCTGACGGTCACCGGCCGCACCCGTGACGATCAGGAGTTCAGCACCACGGTTGCGGTGCTGCACCGCGACGAGCCGGCGGTCACCGCGCAATGGGCCAGGGCCCGGCTGCGCGACCTCGAGGACCGGTACGAGGCCGGCGAGCACGACCTGGAGCAGCAGATCGTCTCAACGTCGCTGCGCTTCGGGGTGCTCTGCCGGTTCACCGCGTACGTGGCAGTGGACAGCCGGGTGGTCAACGAGGGCGGCGAGACGCGCCGGGTCACCCAGCCCGTCGAGTTGCCGTCCGGCTGGGTGGCGCCCGGCGCGGGACCCGAGGCGTTCCTGGTCGCTTCGGCGGCGCCGCTGCCCCCTCCGGCCGGGGCGGCACCTATGCGACCGGCGTTCGCTCCGGTCCGGGCCCAGCGCGGGCTCACCAGGTCGGCTCCACTCGCCGCGCCCGGCGGCCCGCAGCCGTTCGCGGCGATCCCGTCATCGATGACCCGGCAGCGCAAGTCGGTAGCGCCGGCACCGATGTCCGACGACATCGGCGACCTGCTCGCGGTGGAGGCGCGCCGGTTGGCCGAGGCCGAGACCCGGCCCGCGTACGAGCGCCGCGATCTGCTCGCCGACCTGGCCAGCCGGCTCGGGGTGCTGCTCGAAGGGCAGACAGATCCGGCGTACGAGCCGCTGCGGGCGCTGGTCGGCACGCTGACCGGCAGCGCAGATCTGGAGGAGAAGTGGAAGGCGGCCCGTTCAGCCCTGGACGCCTTCGCGAAACCGGCGCCCGAACGCAAGCCCTTCTGGAAGAAATGACCCCTGAAAATGGTGCGCGATGGACGACCTGCCGACGGAGATTAGACCTTGGTCGATATTCGCCCACCTGGAGACTTTTCGGTCGCGCTTGCCGGCCAGCGAAAGTCCGCTTTATCCGATTACGGCGGCGCCCCGGGGAGATCTTGGACGCCGCCCACCCCCAGGAGGGCGAATATCGACCAAGATCTATCTTGGTGCCGGGAATATGGGGACGAAACGAACGCGGCAACACGCAAGTACTCGGAGGCTGGACCTGCGAATGGGTGACTAGGGGGCAAAAGGGACGGGGTTGTGGAGGCAGTCAGCCGGCAGGGCGCTCAGGACGCGAAGCGAAGCGAGCGGCCGCGCCCGGACTCGGCGGGAGCTGCGGCGCGCAACCACGCACGCACCTACGACACGAAGCCCTTGACCTTGACGCTAGGGCGCTGAAGAGTCAGGCAAAAGTCTCGCTGGCTGGACAGGACGGAACCCGCTCGCCCCGCTAACCGTGTGGCAGCGCGGCGTAGGCGGCCGCGGCGATCGCGGCGTGCCCCGCCGCGTTCGGATGATCTCCGTCGGCGGCCAGCAGCCCGGTCGGGTCTTCCTCGCCCGAATCGCCTTTGACGGCCGTCGTGGTGTCGACGTAGACGGCCCCGGCCGCGGCCTTGCGCAGGGCGTCGTTGCAGTCCTTTGTCGCGGCGGCGGCCTCGGCCACCCCGTCGTCGCCGTAGTCCCTGCGGCCGACGTCGCCGTCCTCGACCACATTCCAGTAGCCGAAGATCAGCACCGCGGCCGCGGGCTGCAGCGCGTGCACGTCCGCGACGACGGCGGTGACGTTCTGCCGGACCTGCTCCGTCGGCCCCGCGTACGTGCCGCCGCCGGTGTCGAACGCCGCGGCGACGTCGTTCGCGCCGGCCATGACCAGGACCACCGTCGCGGTGCGTACGGCCGCCTCGGCCACCGGCGTGGCCAGTTGCTGGCGCACGTCGAGCGAGGTGAAGCCGCTCTTGGCCAGGTTGTCCGAGGTGCCGCCGAGCAACTTGGCATACAGGTCGGGGAATGGGGTGCAGCCGCAGGCGGTGCCGGCCGGTACGGAGTCGCCGAAGGTCACAACTTGGGGCGCGGCGGGGCCGGGCGCGGCGATGTTGCCCGGCGCTCCGCACCCGGCGATCAGCAGCGCAGCGAGCAGGACGAGCCGCTTCACGAGGGGGCCGGCCGGGCGAGCCAGGAGGAGAGCCAGTCGAAGGCGGGCGCTTCCATGGCCTTCCAGACCGCGTCGCTGTGCCCGCCGTGCGCGACGACCGCCGTGGTCACCGCGATCGGGGCCGTGGCGAGGCGGGCGAGCAGCAGGCTGTCGGCGCGGGCGTGCCGGTCGTCGCCGGCGTACGCGAGGTAGAGCCCGACCGGTGGCCGGGGCAGGCGCCGCAGCCGCCAGGCCGGGTTGTTGCCCGTCTTCTCCGAGCCGTCGCCGATCACTATGCCCGCCTCGGCGTACCCGGAGAGGCTGGCCGCGGCCGCGTATTCGCCGGGGTGCCGCAGGAGCAGGTTCGTGGAGCAGAACCCGCCGGCGGAGTAGCCGATGAGGCCCCAGCCGGCCCTGTCCGTGCGTACGCGATAGTGGGTCTTGATCGCCGCGGGAATGTCCCGGGTCAGGTAGGTTTCGGCCTGCGGGCCGCCGGTCAGGTTCGTGCATTCCGTGTCCAGCAGCGCGGTGGGCGTCTGGTACGGGAACACCACGACGGTCGGCGCCATCCGCCCCGCGGCGATTTCCCGGTTCAGGTAGCCGAGCACGTTGAGCCGCCGCAGCCAGGCCTTCGGCGAGCCGGGATAGCCGTGGGTCGCTTCGATGACGGGGAACCGCTCGCGCCCGGCACCATAGGCGGCGGGCAGGTAGACGTACGCGGGCATGGTCATTCCCGACGCGCGGCCCGCGACGGTGAGCTCGACGATCCGCCCGCCCTGCCCTGGTGTGTTGTGCTCCGACCGCGCCGGCGGCGGTGCGGGATGCGAACGGAATGCGGAGCCCCTTCCCGGCTCCGGGCCTGGGTCCGGGCCGCGGTCGGGGTCCGCCGAGTCGCCGGCGAGCGCGGACCAGGTCGGATAGGTCTCGGTCAGCCGGTTCAGCTCGAGCGCGGAGGTGACCAGGACGGCCAGCGCGGCGGCCGCGGCGAGGCCGGCCCGCGCGTAGTGCTTCGACCGGTCCCAGGCGGCCGCGGCCAGCACCGCCGTCAGCACAACGAAGGCCGCCGCGAACAGCACCGGCCCGGTTCCGTCGAGCCGCATCAGGCTGCCCCCGCCGGCAGGACCTGAGGCGCGGCCAGCGGCAGCGGGCTCCGGGTGACCGCCCAGCCGGCGGCCGCGGCCCAGGTGCCGGTCAGTGGGGTGACACCACGCGGCAGCGCGCCGCGCGCGGACGCCGTCCGGGCCACCGCGACGGCCACGCCCGGCGGGCAGCGGAATCCGCGCGGCGGCCCGCCGACCAGGGCCAGCGCCGCGAACCGGCCCGGATCGGCCTCGACCATCCTTACCGCCAGCGGCGCGAAGGCCGATGAGGAGACCAGCGCCCAGCCGTGGCCGGTGACCCGCAGGTCCGCGCCGAGCAGCGCGGGCAGGTTCGCCAGGGTCGCAGCGGTCGTCTTCGAGGTCGGCCGGGCGGTGACGCGGACGAGGTCACCGCCGGCGGGCTTGCCGCCCAGCGCCACCAAAGCCGGAAATGAGCCGTGCGAGCCGAGGTAGCCGCGGGGCACAGTCACCTGGGCGTTCGACGCGAGGCGCCAGGCGGCCGAGCCGGGTGGCCGCCAGAGCACGGTGGTGGTGCCCGGCCCGAACTCGGAGTCCAGACGCGCGGGCGGCTGCACGGCGGTCGTCGTAGTGGTGCCGGTGCCGGCCAGGGCCTGCCAGGAGGGATAGAACTGCTCGTGCCGGTTGGCGATCAGGCCCGCCGACAGCACGATCAGGGCCTCGCAGAGCAGCACGCCGGCCGAGCGGCTGACCGGCCGCCAGCGGCCGAACCGGCCCCAGACCAGGGTCGTCGCGGCGATCGCCGCGGCGGTGGCGAGCAGGGTGAGTGCGATAAGCGCTACGCCGGTGAGCGCCATCAGCCCACCCCGAGCACGGACCGGCGGGCCGGCGCGAGGTCGTGGTGCGTGCGGCGCCCGGGCAGGAACGCCTCGGCCGACAGCGCGGCGACCGCGATGCGCGGCAGGTCCCTGGCGGTCGGGAAGCACAGGTACCGCGGCTGCCAGGCCGGTCTGTACTTGGCGTTGGCCCGGTACAGCGACTCGATCTGCCAGAGCCGCGACGCCACCATGAGCAGCCGGTGCCAGAGCCGCAGCACCGGCCCCGCGCCGAGTTCGTCGGCCCGGGCGAAGACCGAGCGCAGCACGGCGAAATTCAACGACATCCGGCGTACGCCCAGGCCCGGCGCGGCCTCGATCGTGCTGACCACCATGAACTCGGTGAGGCCGTTGTCGACTGTGCGGTCGCCGCGCATCAGGTCCAGCGACAACCCGTCGCTGCCCCACGGCACGAACTGCAGCAGGCCGCGGATCCGGCCCTCGGCGTCGCGGCAGATGACGAAGAGGCAGTCGGCGTCGCGGGGGTCGCCGAGCCGGCACAGGGCCATCGAGAAGCCGCGTTCGACGGCGCCGTCGCGGAAGGCCTCGGCGGCCCGCACCGCCTCGGCGAGGTCGTCCGGGGTCAGCTCGCGCTGCCGCACGACCTGGCAGGTGTAGGCGGCGCGCCGGATCCGGTTGACGGCTTGGCGTACGCCGCGCATGGGCCGGCCATCGAGGCTGAACGCGGCCACGTCGAGCACCGCCTCGTCGCCCAGTTCCACAACATCAAGACCGCTTTTCCGGTACGCCTTCCCGCCCGCGTTCCCGCAGCCCAGCACCGCCGCCGTCCAGCCGTGCGCGGTGCAGTCGGCCAGCCACGCGGCGATCGCTTCCGGCCAGGCCGACTCCGCGCCGACCGGGTCCCCGGACGCGAGGCTGACACCGTTGACGACCCGGTAGGCGATGGCGGCCTTGCGCGACGGCGCCCAGATCAGTGATTTGTCGCCGCGCAACGCGAAGTAGCCGAGCGAGTCGAGCGACCCGTACCGGTGCAGCAGCTCGCGCAGTGTCAGGTCGTCGGCGTCGGTGCGCTCGGGCAGCGGGCTTCCGGGCCGCAGCAGCAGGATGACAGCCAGCGTCACGGCGAGCAGCCCGCACGCGCCCGTGGTGAGGCTGACCGTCTCGGCGCCGACGGGACGCAGGAAGCGCAACGGTCCGGGGATGCCGAGCAGCCCGAGCCCGGCCTCTTGCGCCCAGCTGATCCAGCCGGGGTGGCCCTCGAGGCGGTTCATCCGGACGGCGATCTCGACGAAGCCGAGCAGGAACCCGGCGGCGGCGAAGCCGGCCAGGGCCAGCAGCGCGCGCCACCGGTTGCGCGGATCGGCGACGGCCTGGAACCGGCCGCGGACGGCGATCAGCATGATCAGCAGCGCCCCGGAGACGACCGCCGCGTCGTAGTCGAGGCCTTTGGCCAGGTGCAGCACCACGCCCAGGCCGGCCAGCACGACCGCGACCTGCCAGGCCCGGTGTTTACCGCGGCGCAGGCCGGCGCCGAGATAGATGAGCAGCAGCCCAGCTACGGCTGTGGCCGCGCGGGCGGTGAGGAAGCCGGCAGCGGGCATGAACTCGGCGAGCGCGGAGATCCGGCCGTGTCGCGGCGGCAGCAGGCTGGTGGCGATGTCGAACGCGCCGGCGATCTGGACGAGCCGGGCAATCGCCGCCCGGGACAAGGGCGGCCGGGACCGCCAGGGCTCGCCGGCGGGCACCGGCGACAGAGCTTGCCGCAACATCATGCCGCCATGCTCTTTGTGCGCGCTTGGCCCGAGCGTAAAACCACCTGTGAGTCCTCTGAGGCTCGCCTGACCCGGGAGGATGATGCAACGCGATGGTCATGGATCCGAGCATCACCCTGCGCCTGGCCTGGCGGGCGTGCGCCTGACCGTACCGGAACAGCCCGCGCAGAGATCTACGGTCGTCAAGATTTCCGTTGTATCTCTTCCTGGTAGCCGCTATGTTAACGTTCACACTCGGCCGTCCGGTCCACCAACCCCGCGGACCGGATCGAGTCAGTGCACGGCCGGTTGCTACCAACTGTTGATCAACAGCCTCCCACTGCAGGGCCCCTGCCGACAGTCCACTTGCCTGTGTCAGGCAGCGGTCCCGCAGAGCCATCCCCAGGCAACGGAAGAGGTCAGTGATGTCCCCACATCCCCGTTCCCGGCATCTGCGCAGAACCGCGCTCAGCGTCATCGCCGCCGGCGCGCTCGTCGCCGCCGTACTCGTCAACGCCAGCCCGTCCCAGGCTGCGACCTCACAACCCTGCGACATCTACGCGACAGGCGGGACGCCATGCGTCGCCGCACACAGCACCACCCGGGCGCTCTACGGCTCTTACACAGGCTCGCTCTACCAGGTAAAGCGCGCGTCCGACAGCGCCACGCTGAACGTCACGCCGCTGAGCGCGGGCGGCGTCGCCAACGCCGCCGCCCAGGACTCGTTCTGCTCAGGGACGACCTGCCTGGTCACCGTCATCTACGACCAGTCCGGCCACGGGAACAACGTCACCCAGGCGCCCCCCGGCGGGTTCAACGGCCCTGACGTGAACGGCTACGACAACCTCGCCGGCGCGGCGGCCGCACCGGTCACCGTCGGCGGCCAGAAGGCGTACGGCGTGTTCGTCTCTCCCGGAACCGGCTACCGCAACAACAGCACCAACGGGATCGCGACCGGCGACGCGGCCCAAGGCATGTACTCGATCTTCGACGGCACCCATTACAACGGCGGCTGCTGCTTCGACTACGGCAACGCCGAGACCTCCAGCCTGGACACCGGCAACGGCCACATGGAGGCCATCTACTTCGGCAACAGCACGTCCTGGGGCTCCGGTTCCGGCAGCGGCCCGTGGATCATGGCGGACCTGGAGAACGGCCTCTTCTCGGGCGTCAACGCCGGCAACAACTCGGGCGACCCCACCGTCACCCACCGGTTCCTCACCGCCGTCGTCAAGGGCGGGCCGAACCTGTGGGCCATCCGCGGCGGCAACGCCCAGTCCGGCTCGCTGTCGACGTACTACAGCGGCGTGCGACCGAACGTGTCCGGCTACAACCCGATGCACAAGGAAGGCGCCATCATCCTCGGCATCGGCGGCGACAACAGCGTCAGCGCGCAGGGCACCTTCTACGAGGGCGTGATGACCTCCGGCTACCCGTCCGACGCCACCGAGAACGCCGTCCAGGCCAACATCACCGCCGCCGCCTACGCCACCACCTCCATCACCAGCGGACCGACAGTCACGGCGGGCTCAAAGGTCTCGCTGCGCGCCACCACCGCCTGCTGCACCACCCGGTACATCGCCCACTCAGGAACCACCGTCGCCACCCAGGTGGTCACCTCGTCGAGCTCCAGCACCCTCAAGGCCCAGGCCACCTGGACCGTCCGGGCCGGCCTGGCCAACAGCTCCTGCCGGTCGTTCGAGTCCGTCGACACCCCCGGAAGCTACCTGCGGCACTCGGGCTTCCAGCTCTACAGCAACGCGAACGACGGCGGCTCACTGTTCGCCCAGGACGCGACCTTCTGCCCGCAGACCGGTATGAACGGCCAGGGCAATTCGTTCGTGTCGTACAACTATCCGACCAGGGACATCCGCCACTACAACAACAACGTTTACATCGCCAGCAACGGCGGAACCCACACGTTCGACGCCGCCAGCCTCTGGGCCGACGACGCGAGCTGGGTGGTCACCACCGGCTGGTCGTCCTAGCTCAAAGACCGCCTCACCTCGGCGGGATCACACAGCGGTGGCTGCCACGCGATGGCAGCCACCGCTTTTGCATGATCGGCATCCTGTGAGCTGGATCATGGTTGAGGTTGACCTTGGGTCAGGGTGGAAGGTCGTCGCAGCGGCGCGACGCCGACCGGGCATAACGGATTGAAGGAGCAAACCATCATGTCCATCACTCTTTCCGACCAGGACACCGCCGGGCAGGATCGCCCGGAGCTGCGGAAGGCGATCGAGGAGATCGTCGACGCCGGTGTCCTCGGGGTGTCGCTGCGTGTGCACGATGAGCGGGGCGAGTGGGTCGGCAACGCCGGGGCGGCCGAGCTGGGCGGGGCCGCGAAGCCGCCGGCGAACGGGCATGTCCGGATCGGCAGCAACACCAAGACCTTCACCGCGACCCTGGCACTGCAGCTTCTCGCCGAGGGCAAGATCGGGCTGGACGACCCGGCGGCTGACTACCTGAGCGAGTTCGGGCTGGACAAGCGGATCACGGTACGGATGCTGCTGCAGCACACCAGCGGGGTGTTCAACTTCACCGGCGAGGTCTACGAGGACGGGACGGTCGCGCCGGGGATCCCCATCCCGTACGGCACCACGGGCAAAGAGTGGATGGACAACCGGTTCAAGACCTACCGGCCGCAGGAACTCGTGGAGCTGGCGTTGGCCAGGCCTGCGCGGTTCGAGCCGGGAAGGGGCTGGAGCTATTCCAACACCAACTACGTGCTGGCCAGGCTGCTGATCGAAAAGGTCACCGGCCGCTCGTACGCCGAGGAGATGCAGCGGCTGATCCTGGGGCCGCTCGGGCTGTCGGGCACAATAGTGCCAGATGCCTCGCCGGAGCTCCCCGAGCCGCACGCCCACGCCTACTACCGGTACGAGGACGCCGGCGAGCAGAAGACGATCGACATCACCCGCCAGAACCCCTCCTGGATCTCCACCGGCGGCGACATGATCTCGACCACCCAGGACCTCCACACGTTCATCTCCGCGCTGATGGGCGGCAAGCTCCTGCCTGCCCCGCTGCTGACCGAGATGTGCACCCCGCACCCGACGGGCATCCCCAACATGGACTACGGCCTGGGAGTGTTCGTGGTGACGACGGACGGCGGCGGCACCGTCATCTCCCACAACGGCGCCGCCGTGGGCCACGCGGCGCTGATGTACAGCACACCCGACGGCAGCAAGACCCTGACCGCCGCGCTGAACTGCGTGGACGACGCCGACTTGTCCATCGCAGCAGCATTCCAGAACGCCCAGCAAAGGCTAGTCAAAGTTTTCTGCGGTGGTGTGCGTAGTCGCTGAACTCGAGCGCGAGGCAGGCTGAGCAGATGAGGAACGGAGTCACGATCGGGCAGGCGGCGGCATTCGTCGGCGTCACGGTGAAGACGGTGCGGCATTACCACAAGCTCGGCCTAATCGAGGAGCCGGAACGCGACAGCTCCGGCTACCGGCGGTACGGCTCGGCCGATCTGTTGCGGCTAGTGCAGATCCGGACGCTGGCCGCCGCCGGGGTGCCGCTGGCCGAGGTCGGGCCCTTGCTCGACGCCGAAGACGCGCTGTTCGCCGCCACGCTCGCCGACGTCGAGCGGCAGCTCACCGAACGGATCGAGGAGTTGATCGCGCGGCGTGACACACTGCATCGGCTCGCCGACGGTGACCGGGCTCTGCTGCCTGACCGCGCTGTGGCGCTGCTGGAGCGGATGCCCGGCCTCGGATTCCCCGCCGACGAGGTGGCGGCCACCAGGGAGGGCTGGGTGCTGGCCAAAGCCCTGGTCCCAGAAGGCTTCGACGACTACCTCACCCATTTCGAGCACGCCCTGCAAGACACCCGGCTCGTCGCCTTGACCAAGCGCGCAGCCGAAGCCGCGGCCTGGAAACCGGACGACCCCCGAATCGCCGAGCTCGCCAGCGCCGCGGCCGACCACTACCTCGCCAACCCCGCACTGCTGAAAACCGTGACCGGCCTGCAGTCCCGCACCGAGGCCGCGACCAGGTACACGCTGATCGCCCACCACAGCGAGCAGACGCCGGCCGCGGCGCGGCTGGCCGCGCTTTTCGAGACCAAGCTCCGCGCCGCCGGCATCCGTATCCCCAGACCAGACTCCCACTGACGGCACCGCGCTCCGGTCCTTCGGCGCGGGTTGTACGCGTCGCGCTGATAGCCCCTTTTAGACGAGGTGGCAGGGGTCCGCGTGTGGGCCATGACCCGTCGCACGCGGACCCCGGCCGTCGAGCAGTGCGGGAATCGCTCGGCGGATCAGGCGCCGGTCGAATCGCCGATCGTGAGGTGACTGTTCTCGCGCTGGACCCTGACCTCTCCCGCAGCCGGTTGGGGTGCAGGCATTTCACCGATCTGGAACACCTCGTCTGCCGGCCCCTGCCGTTCGTACCATGCTGCGCGCACAGACCCTCCCGGTGTGTTCGTTGCGTCGATCATGTCGGGTTCGGTGTCGTCAGGGCGTCGGCTGGGTTGTGGGTGGCGGCCCAACTGGCGAGGAATTTCAGCGCATCGTCGTCGGGTGAGCCGGCTTCGGCGCTGAAGGCGATCAGGGCGAGGCCGGGGTCGGCAGGCAGTTCCATGACGTCGTAGGACAGGTGCAGGTCGCCGACGACCGGGTGGTGGATGTGTTTGAGTCCGGTGCGGTGCTGGCGGACGTCGTGGGCCGCCCATCGGGTACGGAAGTCGTCGCTGCGGGTGCAGAGTTCCCCGATGAGGTCGGTCAAGGCTTTGTCGTAGGGGTCGCGGCCGGCCTCGGTGCGCAGCATGGCGACGCTGTCGTCGGCGGTGCGTTCCCAGTCGAGCCAGAAGTCGCGGGCGCGGGGGTTGAGGAAGTTGAACCGGGCGTGGTTGACCGGGCGTGCCGGGTCGGCGAACACGGGCGCGAACAGTGCCTCGGCGAGAGGGTTGGCGGCGACCACGTCGAGGCGCGCGTTGTTGACCAGCGCCGGCACGCCGGTCATCCCGTCGAGGAGGCGCGCCACACTGGGCCGGATCTGCTGGGCGGGCGGCTTGCGGCGGCGGGTGCGGGCGGCGGGGCCGGCGGTACGGGCGAGGTCGGCCAGGTGTGCCCGCTCCGCCTCGTCCAGTCGTAGTGCTCGGGCGAGGGCGTCGAGGACGCTGTCGGAGACGCCGGCGAGGTTGCCTCGTTCGAGTTGGGCGTAGTACTCGACGCTGACCCCGGCCAGGTCGGCGACCTCGGTGCGGCGCAGCCCGGGCACCCGCCGGTTGCGGTTGTAGCTGTGCAGGCCGGCCTGTTCCGGTGTGATCTTGGCGCGGCGGGAACTGAGGAAGGCCTTGACCTCGTCACGGTTGTCCACCCGTCCAGGCTAGGCGGCAATCCGGGGACGAGGGGTGGGCTGTCAGTACGCCCTCCAGCAGCAACTTCTCCGCGCTCTCGGCAGCCGGTTATCTGGTATTGCCGCCGCCGGACGGCACAAACACTCCCACCTCTCCGGCCCGAACCTGCAAGGAGTATGGACATGAAGAACGCACACCTCGGCGGCCTGACAGTCTCCCGCATCGGCCTGGGCGCGATGACCATGGCCGGCGTCTACACCAGCGAGGGCGGTCTCGACGACGCCGAATCGATCCGTGCCATCCAGCGCGCTCTGGATCTCGGGGTGACCCACATCGACACGGCGGAGATCTACGGGCCCTTCCTCAGCGAGGAGATCGTCGGCGAGGCGATCAAGGGCCGGCGGGATCAGGTGAAGATCGCAACGAAGTTCGGTCTGGTCTCCCATTCCGGAGGCGGCCCCGGCGTGACCGACAGCAGTGCGGCGAACGTGAAAGCCGCCGTCGAAGGGTCACTGCGGCGTCTCGGCACCGATCACATCGACCTGTACTACCAGCACCGCGTCGACCGCAACACCCCGATCGAGGAGACCGCGGGCGCGGTCGCCGATCTCATCGCACAGGGCAAGGTGCTGCACTTCGGTCTGTCCGAGGCATCGCCGGAGACCATCCGCCGCGCCCACGCGGTGCAGCCGGTCTCGGCCCTGCAGACGGAGTACTCGCTGTGGACCCGCGACGTGGAAGCGGAAATCCTGCCGCTGCTACGCGAACTCGGCATCGGCTTCGTGCCGTACTCGCCGCTCGGGCACGGTCTGCTGACGGGACAGATCCGCACCGTCGACGACTTCGCCGACGACGACTGGCGCAAGACCAACCCGCGGTTCACCGGGGAGAACTTCCAGCGCAATCTCGCCATCGTCGACGAGGTGTCGGCTATCGGAGCCGAGATCGGCGCCACCCCGGCGCAGACCGCCCTCGCCTGGATCCTGACCCGTGGCGACGACATCGCGCCGATCCCCGGCACCCGCCGGGTCGCCCGGGTCGAGGAGAACACCGCGGCGGACGCCATCGTGCTCACGAGCGCGCAACTCGAACGCCTCGACGCGCTGCGACCGGCGGCCGGAGCCCGCCACGACGACGCCAACATGGCCTCGATCGACCTCTAAACAGACTCGGAGCCGCGGGGCGGTGATGTGCTCGGATCAGGGCGTGACAGGGGTTCAGCGGCGCACCCTGAAGCTCAGGTGTAGCACCCGGTCGCCCTGGATGACCACGTGCGGATCCTCCAGTAGATGCTGCCCGTCGATGCTGCCGAAGTAGCGTTTACCCGACCCGAACACGACCGGCACCACGTCCATCGCCACCTCGTCCACGAGGCCGGCCGCGAAGATCTGGCTGCCCACGTCGCCGGCGTTCACGGCGACGGTTCGCTCTCCGGCCAGCTCCTGGGCCTTGCCGATCGCAGCCGTGACGCCATCGACGAAATGGTACGACGCCTCGGGGTGCCAGCCCTCGGGCTTCGGCCGGTGGGACACCACGACCACGTGGTCGCCCGCGGGCGGCTGGCCCTCCCAGCCGTTCACCAGGTCGAACAGGTGGCGCCCCATGACGATCGCGCCGATCGACTCCCACATCGACCGGACGTACTCCGCCGATGCACGTGAGACCTTGAAGCGGCTTCCCGCTCCGGAATGGTCGTACTGCTGGTCGCCGTCTTCGGTGATCGGGGTGTCTCCGTTGAAGTACCAATCGTGGAGTGGCCCGACGTCATCCTTCTCGTCGGCGATGAAGCCGTCCACCGAAACCACGTTGTGCATGATTACCGTGCCCACAGGTTCTCCTCGGGTCTCCTTGCGCCGTCGCCCCCGATCTTGTCGTCCCGAGGGCGATATGGCTTGTAAGAAATCAATCAGCGGGCATCGGACCGCTGTCCGGCGGGAACCCCCGCTCGGCGGGGAATCGGCGCCGCAGGGCCAGGTATTGCGTCGGGGTGTGGCCGGTGAAGTCCTTGAACTCCTTGCTGAAGTGGGCCTGGTCGAAGAAGCCCGCCGTGTGAGCGAGCTGCGACCAGTCGACCGGACGCAGGGCGTCTACGGACAGGATCAGCCGCGCAAAGCGGTAGATCCGCGCCACTTGCTTCGGGGTGACCCCGACATGAGACTTGAACTGCGTAGCCAGGTGAGTGCCGCTCACCCCGGCGGCATCAGCCAGCGCACCGATCGGGATCGCGCCGTGGCAAGCCTCCAAACGCCCGCCTGTGTGCTGGACCAGGTCGAGACCGCGCAACGGCGCCTCGGCAAAGCGCGATCGCAGCTCCGCCTCCAATGCCCGCAGTGTCTCGGTGGCCGATGCGAGGCCGCCGACCTGGTTGCGAATCCGGTCCAAGGACCGTTGCCAGACGGCGTCGACCGGCACCCATCGGTCCCGCAACTCGGTCGCCGGCATGTCGACGAACGGCGACATCCCCCAAGGCTTGAAGTGCACCCCGACGAGCCGCACCCGGGCGGGGTACTCGACGAGGAAACGCCTGGTCCATACACCCATGAACCACCCATCTGTGAACACCACCGGCGGCACCGCAGGGTCGCAATCCCACAGGCGGGCGGGTCCGCCCAGGTTGACGAACAGGTGTGCCGACGGCATCGGCGGGACGTTCATCCGGTGGTGACGCGGCTCGCCGGTCATGCAGTAGATGTCGTCGATGAACCGGTCGAGCGGCGGAGCAGGCACCTGGCCGAGGTACTCCATGGACTCAGTGTGGGCGACGAGGTTTCATTTCACAGATCAAATTTCCAGCGTCGAGCTGTCGATTTCTGGGCTCGTCGTTCGTCTTACTGCGAATCTGGTATCAGCGAGGAGATAGCGATGAAGTACATCATGCTGATCTATCAAGGCTCGGCGCTCGAACGGCAGGCCGCGCTCACCGAGGAGGAGCAGAAGCAGGTCTACGCCGACTACCAAGCGATCAACCAGACGCCGGGCGTCACCCCCATGCCGCCGATGGGTCTGGCGGAGAACGCGACCACAGTCCGGGTCGAAGGCGGCAAGACCTTGACGACCGACGGCCCGTTCGTCGGAATGAAGGAGTCCGTCGGCGGTTTGTTCATCCTCGAGGCCGACGACATCGACGCGGCCATCGAGGTGGCCGCCCGCGCCTTTCTCGTACCGGAGCGCACCATGGCCCAGCGACTGGTACGGGCCAAACGCAAGATCAAGGCGGCCAGGATCCCGTTTCGAGTCCCACCGGGTCATCTGCTGCGTGAACGTCTCGACGCCGTCCTCGCCGTCGTGTACCTGATCTTCAACGAGGGCTACGGCGGTCGCGACGAACTCGCGGCCGAGGCGATCTGGTTGGGAGGTGCGCTGAGCGAACTGGTTCCCGACGATCCCGAGGTTCGCGGGCTCCTGGCGATGATGCTCCTGCACGACTCCCGCCGCGAGACGCGGTTCAGCGACGGCGAGCTGGTGCTGCTCGGCGATCAGGACCGGTCTCGGTGGAACGCCACGCAGATCACCCGTGGGCGCGTCGAGCTCGACCGGGCGATCGCCCTCGGCGGTCGCGGGCCCTACGTCCTGCAGGCTGCGATCGCTTCGTTGCACGCCGAGACGCCGTGCGACTGGGCGCAGATCGCCACCCTGTACGGCGAGCTCACCCGTCTGACCGCCTCGCCGGTCGTCGAGCTGAACCGGGCCATCGCCGTCGCCGAGACCGAAGGACCGCAGGCCGGTCTGCGTATCGTCGACGGACTCGGTCTGGACGACTTTCGCTACCTGCACTCAACCAGGGCCGAACTGCTGCGACGGCTCGGGCGGACCGATGAGGCGCGCGACGCCTATCGACGCGCGAGGGAACTCACCGACGACGGTGCCGAACGACGCTTTCTCGAACGCCGGCTAACGGAACTCGCAGGCGCGACAGACGCAGACAATGACGCGGCGGCACCGGGATGACGCCCGGCAACCGAGCAGGTCAGCCGAAGACTTTGTCGGCCGAGATGCCGAACATCTCGTGGGCGAGGCCGAAGCCGAAGTCCTGCACGAGACGGCGTTTCCATGGACGCGACACGATCGCGTGGGTGAGCCTGCGTGCCGCCCTCGGCCGGCGGCGGATCGCCTCGGCGATTTCCCACGCCCGCGGCAGGAGCCGATCGGCCGGTGTCACCTCGTTGACGAGGCCGAGCTCCAGCGCTGTGCGGGCATCGATGTCCTGGCCGGTGTAGAGGTAGTAGGCCGCCCGTTTGGTGCCGAGCAGTTCCTGGAGGGCGAGGTGCAGTCCGTCACCGGGCGCCGTGCCGGCCAGTAGGTGGGTGTCGGAGAAGGTTGCCGTGTCAGCGCACAGGGTGATGTCGCACAGCAATGCGAACTCGGTGTGTCCCGGATTGGGTCCGTTGATCGCAGCGATGGTGGGGATGTCGATCGCGAACACCAGGTTTTCCAGCAGCTTCATCGCATCGTAGTAGGTGTCGTAGGCGAAGTGTTCGGGTCGCGGAGGTCGCATCATCTCGGTGAACCGCTGGGGGTTTGACGGTGCGAGCCAGTGCTCGCCGGTTCCGGTGAGGATGAGTACCTCGTTGTCGGGGTCGTTGCCGACCTCCTGCCAAGCCTGGCCCCACGCGTTGTGCATGCCGAATCCGTAGTCGGCGGGGCCGCCGTCGGTGTGCATGCGCAATTCGATGATGCCGTTGTGGCGGGTCATCGCGAAGTAGTCGGCGTACTTCTCGGCGTAGTCCTCGAACTGTGGGCGCGCGACATAGCGACCGGCGCGGGCCTGCCAGTCGTCTGGGGTCGATGGCATCGGCGCGTATCTCCTCGGATTGGTGGCAGCGGGGTCGGTTAGGATGAACATAACCGGAGCACTGCTCCGACAATAGCTGGAGCGGTGCTCCGCTTGTCAAGCCCTGGAGATGCCGCATGCCGGAGACGATGCGCGCGGATGGCCGCCGCAACTATGAACTTGTGCTCGACGCGGCCCGCCTCGCGTTCGCCGAGCACGGCACCGAGGTATCACTGCGTGAGGTCGCCCGGCGAGCTGGCGTAGGAATCGGTACCCTCTATCGGCATTTCCCGACCCGCGAGGCGCTGGTCGAAGCCTGCATGCGGCACGGTTTCGACACCCTCCGGGCCCGCGCCGAGGAGCTACTCGACTCTCCTACGCCGGACGAGGCGCTGCTGACCTGGATGCGTGCCCTCGCCGCCGGTTCGATGACCTACCACGGCTTGCCGGCCTCTCTGATGGCGGCACTGCTCGACGAGCAATCCGAACTACACGCATCATGCGCGGCGATGCGGGCAGCGGCCACCCACCTGCTCGACCGTGCCCAGCAGGCAGGACACGCGCGTCCGGACCTCACCGCCGCGGAACTCTTCGCACTCGTTGCCGGCGTCGCCTGGGCCGGCCAGCAGGCACCCGACCAGGACGGCTTAACCAACCGGCTGCTGTCACTGGCAACGACCGGCCTCGTACATCGGCCATGATGAAGACGCCGTCCTCAACCCGGCACGCTGCGCCAGGCAGGAGTCGGTCCTGCCGGGCGGCTCAGGCCCGGCCGGCGGCGTCCTCGCGGCGCGGCAGCTTCCAGTCCGGGCGCGGGAAGTGGCAGGTGTACCCGTACGGAATCCGCTCGAGGTAGTCCTGGTGCTCCGGCTCGGCCTCCCAGAACTCGCCGGCCGGGGTCACCTCGGTGACCACCTTGCCCGGCCACAGCCCGGACGCCTCCACGTCGGCGATGGTGTCCTCAGCGACCCGCTTCTGCTCGTCGCTGGTGTAGAAGATGGCCGAGCGGTAGCTCGTACCGATGTCGTTGCCCTGCCTGTTCAGCGTCGTCGGGTCGTGGATCTGGAAGAAGAACTCGAGCATGTCCCGGTATGACGTCACGGCCGGGTCGAAGATGATCTCGATGGCCTCGGCGTGCCCGTCATGGTTGCGATAGGTCGCGTTGCGCACTTCGCCGCCGGTGTAGCCCACGCGGGTGGTGATCACCCCGGGGCGTTTGCGGATCAGGTCCTGCATCCCCCAGAAGCAGCCGCCGGCGAGGATTGCCTTCTCGGAATCCTGAGTCATCACCCATGCACCTCCGAGAAGAAACTGTAGTCCGCCACCCTAGTAGATCCACTCCGTGGTGACGGCGCGGTCCGCGTACGCCACCCGCAACCGGATCGGGCCGCTCGGTGGTGCGCCGAGCACGAAGAGGCCGGCGCCGTCGCCAGTCGTCTCGTCGAACGTGCCAACCGCGCCCTGGCCCAGGATGTGGCACGGCTCGGCCGGCGTGACCTGTCCCGTGATGCCGTCGGAAGCCACCTCGATGTCGACCGTCACGTCGTCCGCCTGGAAGGAGACCATCCGACTCGCCCCGGCCGCAGTGGCCCGGGTGGCCAGTTCGGCGTCGTACGCGGAGTCGAAAGCCACCTCGGCGAGGGCGAGTTCGGCGTCGATGCCATGCCACGCGTACGCGGATCGCCCGGCCACGAGGAACTCCTGCGGGACCTCCCCGGCCTCGGCCAGGGCCATGCGCAGGTCGTCGAGCAGCGTTCGATCATCGTCCGACGGCGGCTGAGTCATGGCGATCGTCCTTTCCGCTCTGTGGGCCGCGCGGCGAGCCGGCGACGCCCGGCCCGCCCGCCGAGCCGATGACGGCAGTCAATGCCGGGGAGCGTCGTAGCCTGTCCAGACACCGGCCGCGCGTGGGTCCGAGACTGCCGGTCGGCATCCCCGTACGCTCACTGATCTCTTCATAGCTCAGCGGCGGCTCGTGAAGCAGCCACGCGAGCAGGCGCTGGCATCGCTGCGGCAGCTGAGCGAACGCGTCCCGCAGCGC
>Ga0307516_10003822_pt1 | contig 19076 bp, 27 predicted proteins | sample 19_EM_MG_FD_203310 | JGI IMG/M metagenome (GOLD analysis project Ga0307516, IMG submission 203310) | Populus trichocarpa ectomycorrhiza microbial communities from riparian zone in the Pacific Northwest, United States - 19_EM | ecosystem: Host-associated > Plants > Roots > Unclassified | place... | reverse complement strand
AGCTGTGTGGGACGCTGGGGTGGGCACGACTTAGGCAGGAAATTATCACTGCAGCGATTGCTGTGGGAACCGACGCCTGCAGGGCAGCACGCAGCGCACGACGGGCGGTGTGCGCGAGGATGCGCGAGGTGTGGATGGGGGAGGATGGCAGTGGAGGGTGTGATGCTCGAGCGGTGCAGTCTGCGCAGCCAGCAGCCAGTCCGCCAGCCAGCCAGCCAGCCAATTGCCGGCTGTTCCCCCCAACTGGGCACCAACCGACCGCTGCGTGCAGCCAGCGGCGGGCAGCAAACAGCCGGACCGCCGAGGCCAGTCGGAGCCAGCCAGCCAATCGCCATGTGCCGTCGCCGCAGCAGAGGCTTTGCCGATCGAGACCGCCGGCCGCGAGGGCAGCGGGCATCGTCATTTCGGTCGCGGCGCACACTCGAGAACACCCCCCCCCCCGACTGCCTCGGCCCCGTCTCTTGCCCCGCCGCCAGCCGCCAGCCGCCAGCCGCCCGCAGACGTGCGGTTTGCGCTCCGGACCGCCAACTCAGCTGACGCTGCTCGCCTGCTCTGCGACTGGTGTCTGCCGCCGCCGCCCCCGCCGCCCCCGCCGCCACCGCCACCGAGCTGTGGGAGGGGATCCCCGCCCAGCGACTTGCTGCTACCGAACGAACGCTGGCGGACGCCCGCTAAGGACAGCCGTCCAATAGCGCGATGCGGCGGGACCCATGGAGCGGAGTGACCGGGGACCGGCGCGCCGGGGGGACGGTCAGAGAAGGACCCCATGGTAACCATGCTGGGACCCCGGCAGACACCCCGCGGGCTGGCTGGGCTCGAGCAGGACGAAGAAGGGCCGACCAGCCGCAGCGAGACCGCCGTCGGTGGTCCGGTGGTGGTGGTCGCGGAGGTGAGTGAGTGAGCGAGCGAGTGAGTGAGATCGTGTTCTCGCCACTTTCCCGCCAGCCGATGCCGTCCAGAAGACTGCGGCGGCGCGTGCGATCCCTCGGCACTGTTCGACAGACTGCCTGCCCTAGATAGATGACCCGGTGCACCCGGCTGCAATGACGCTGACCGGACAAGGTCCTGTGCTTCGCCACTCCGTAGATGGGACTTTCCGGCGTTGCCTTGCTCCGATCGTCGCCGCCGTGGGCTTTGCCGCCCATGCATTTGCGTTCCGCCGGTTGGTTGTTCGTCGATACGCCTGCTTTCCGTTGGAGGCCAACGACGGCTTCTGTTTGGTGGGTGGCCCTTCCTGTTGTTGCGGTGTCTTGGGCTTGGGCTTGGGCAGAGGCCCAACGGCCGTCGTTGCAGCAACCCACAGCAACCACACCGCATCCCAGCAACCACACACCAGAGCAACCACACCACTACCACCACCTCCTCCTCCTCCTCCACCTCCACCTCCTCCTCCTCCACCTCCTCCTCCTCCTCCACCTCCTCCTCCACCACTTCCTCCACCTCTTCCACCTCCACCAACGATACTGCTCACGATTCGGCCCACCACTACACGTCTCCGGTTCTTGGCTGGTCTCCTCGTCCTCCGGCTTCGACTAAAAAAAGGCAACAGCGTGGTGGATTGGCTGCAGCGCCCGGGCAGGGGGGGCCCATCCATGCTCCGCTAGCACGCCTCCTCATTAGGAAGCAGACCACGACCACTTTCGTGGGGTTGTGCGACGCCCTCGGTCTGCCATCAGCAGTGGCCGAACGACTTGCCGGAGTGGTGAGACGGAAGCGGCAAGGCGGATGCCCCATTCGGCCTGCAGAGTCGCCACCACCACCGCCGCTGGTTGGTTGACAGCGCATCGTCGAGCACGAAAAGAGGTCAGAGCTGCGGCGTCCGGCTCTGGGCCCAACCCGCCCACCGCCGGCTTTGTCGTCGTCATGTGGCCGCAAAGCCCAAAGCGACGGAAGGGCCCGTCTCTTGGAGGTCAAGGCGCTAACCCCCGAGCTTGCGCAGGAACAGAGACAGAGAGCAGGCCACGGCCTGATCGGGCGTAGCAGCGGCCTTCGAGCGAAACAGGCTGCCTGGAGGGCAGCAGCAGCAGCAACAGCAGCACGCAGGCAACCAGGCACACAGGCACCGGGCCGGCGGAAACGGCTTCCCCTCCCCCACGGGAAAGATATCTATGTAAGTAGCGGGTTCCAGCCCAAACGGAACGGAAATGTCCGGAGATGCGGAGGAGTGTTTCCCCGCGCTCGGGTCCAATTTCAGCCTCGTCAGCCCACCACCAGCCAGAGCCACGACGCCTGTGCGGCGGCCTCTCGTGGCGGTGTTTCTGCGCGCTGTGTGTCCTTTCCGCCGCCCGTCTGGTGCTTGGGCCGTCCATCCATCCATCGATCGGCCCATCGTGGGAAGAAAAAAAAAGAAAAAAAAGAAGAGAAAAGAAAAAAAAAAGAAATGCGAACTGAGGCATTCGTTCCGGGTGCACTTTCCAGCGAGCCGTCCACCCACGCAGCTTTTCTGCACTGCGGGTCGACCTTATCCGGACACGCAAGAGGGCCGCGCGCCTGCTCCCTTTCCTGGGCGGATGTGAATGCGTGAGAAACCTCCAACAACGGACAGGACGAAAAAAAAATAAAAAATAATAATAATAATGATAATAATAAATCAATCCGTACCGGTGGTGGCCAGATAGAGTAGAGTAGATAAAAACAGAAAAGAAAAACACATAAGCGGAGGGCGCAAGCAGAACGGACCAACGCGGCGCCCGTCCAATTCGCCGTCCGCACGCTCGATGCAGGACCAGGTGAGACAGCTAATTTACCCAGCTGTCCGCTGCGATTCGCTGGACAATCCTTTATCGATGGCTCAGAATCCGATCCCCTGGCGCCCCCCAGCAGAAAAAGCAAGATGGTGGTTTGCGGGTTTCCTTCTCCTCGCCAAAGTCCAACATCAGCAACAGCAACAGCAACACAGGAGAGCCATCGCACTACGTATGTAGTATGCATCGTGTTCACATTTTCGGCCGGCTCCCACGAAACCGCATCCCAACAATGGGCGGCACGTTCCTGTCGATCTGGCCCCGGTTCCGGTAAAGTTTGGTCGTGGGGGAGACGGACGAGGGTGCGATCTTCTTTCCTTCTTCTGGCATGTCTGGCTTGTCGGAAACCCGCCCTGACAGATAACTACATACAGTATCATACTCTGCACACATCATACTCTACATACAGGGTGTCTGCACGCAGGGTCGACGGGCTGAAGAGAGAGAACCGATTCGCGCTCGCTTCTTTTTTTTCTTTTTTTCTGCGTCGCCGACTCTGGCTGGGCGCGAATCGAGATGGAGAGAGAGAGATATCACTTCTGCAAGGTACCGTCGCGAGCAGCAGCACCGAATGCATGATCATCGTGGATGGTGCAACCAGGCGATGGTAAGAGATTGCCCTATCGCGCGCCCCCGCAGCGAACAATTGCGACGCTTCCTCCGTCGTCGGCGGGGTGGGCTGGTGGGGGGGGGAGGAGGAGCCTTCATCTCGTGTCGGTCACCTATCGAAGCGTGGGGAAGGCATCGCCAGCTTCTGTTTCTCGACATATGCAGATATCTTGGATATCTGGGCGGTGTCGTCGCACATCGCGCGATGTCGCCATAGGCCGGACGCAACCGAGCCTCCGCGACGACGGGTCCTATCGGCCGTCTCGCCGGGGCCAACCACTGCTGCGGTTAGCACGATTGGCTACGACAGCGGCGGCGGCGAGTTTCACGCCCGCTCGTCGTGATCATGGGGCTGGGGGGGGTTTGGTTTGCCTCCGCTTTCGGTTGGGCACGGCCAACGCAGCTGATTCGTCCGCGCCGCTTGTGCGAGCGTCCGGAGCCGCGCGACGGCGGTGATCATGAGCGCAGAGCAGAGCGTCAATTTCAGCACGAGTGCTCTCGACAATGTGGCTCCATTGGACTCTCCCGGAAAATCGTGTTTTGCTTCTTCGCAATTCCCTCAGCCCCGTGGGTAGCATTGTACTTGTGTACGGATATCGAGCCAATAATCCATCCGTCCCACCCGAGCGTCACTCCGTCAGTCGCCAGGTGCTACATATAAAACGAAATGCATCTATTAAAAAGCACCACATGTTGCAGCCTGCGCTGCGAGAGGATGCGATGGGAGGAATACAGATATCTGGAGATGATATTCATGCTGTGCACCCGCATGGAGGGCCCATTCATCCATCCATCCATCCATCCGTCCATCAATCAATCAATCCATCCACCATGGACGCGGCGAGCCAGCGACCGCGAAAACCAATGACATCGACGGAGAGCAGATGATGCTGCTGCTGCACGCAAGCATCATGCCTGCCCGCTCGACGAAACCGCATAAAAACACAATTCCCACATCTTTTTTTTGCACGCGTCCGTTGCGTGTGCATTTTTTTTCATTTTTTTTCCTTCGGGTTTTTCCCTTTCTTATCGCGCGCTTAGATTGAGATGGCCATCGCCCCATGCTCTCTCGTTCCGCTAGTATGATCACCTCCCCTTGACGCGACATGATCCAGCTGATATGTATGTACATACATACTTTGTACTATGTATGTAGATAGTGCGTGGTACAAGCCGAACGCCGCCACGCCAAGCTCCCAATATCCACATTCGTTTTTCTTTTTTTTTCTTTTTTTTCTTTTTTTTCGTCGAACCCCGTCCCGCTGAGAGGGGGGTGGAAATATGTAATGGGCGCAGCACGGCGGGCTCGCCGCCGTCCGTCCCGAATAATCCCCCAGATTTCCGGCGCCGCGGGGGTGGGCGCACCGTAATTCCACAGGAGAGACACACCACACACATTATTATAATATCTATCCACTGCGCCGTGGACCGGGCACTCTCGCACCTGCCGCTTCGCGAACGCAATCCCGCTTGCGTGCGAAGACGTCTGGCCGACTTGTTCGGATTGGATACATACATATGTAGATAGAGTACCTATGTAGATAGATACAATGGACGGAGTCTGGGGAAGGCGGTTCTGTTCTGCGTTCCGGAGAACTCCATGCGCTGATGAAATCCCACCCCTCCGCATTCGCAGCTCACTTTTCCCATTATTCGCTCTGTGATATCTATCTATCAATCGCCGGATGGGAGCTTGCTGTGCACCAAGAGTAGATAGCTACAGCGAGCGTGATACTCTAGCGCCCCGTCTTGTCTCTGTCCCTCTCTCTTCCGTGGAGATGTCGTCGTCGTCCCTGGCGCGCGTTCCGCTCGCGTTCTGGAATCCGCATCTCCACATCTAGATACATATCTACCATGCACACGAGAAGAAAAACGCAGGGGAAACTCGAGCAAGCCACCGACAAACACCATGCGACCGTCCAGCGTCCCCCGCCCCCCCCACCTGCCCCGCCGGGTTAGCCACCGCCAGCCAGCCAAGCATCGCGAATTCCTTCCACGGCTGCTCGCTGTTTCCCCGCACACGACGCTGCGATAATGGAGCACGGAGACATCTACATACATATGCCGCGAGAGAGCGCGCGATGATGAAACACTCCACGCACGCACGCGCCGTACGCATTCTACTCACTCACACACACCCCGGGCCCACAAGTCGAAACGCCGGCCGAGCTCCATCGCGCCATCACGATGCGGTGAGTATGTATGTATGTAGTTATGTACTCTAGTTATCTGTGTGTGTGTATCGAGACAAGTAGTATGTAGATATGTATGTATGTACTCTATGTATGTATGTACATATGCAGGTAACTATGTATCATGTGTGTGTGTGTATGTCCGCCGGCCGCCGAGGACCCACCCACCCACCCGCACCCACCGCCTGCCAGCTCACACGTCTCACCTGTCGTCCGTCCCACATAGTTACCGTGCTGACTGTGGACGGGGGGGAGGGGGTGCAACTCGGACCGCAACGAACGCACGCGCGGGAAATACTTGTACATATGAAAAGTAAGTATGAAGTATGTATGTATGTATGCGGTTGCGTTCGTCCGCACAGTTGCATCGCATATTGCCACAAAATTGAAGAAAAAAAAAAGAAAGAAAAAAAAAGAAAAAAAGAAGGAAAAAAACCCCAACCCAGAATACTTATGTAGACGCATGCGGAATATGTACACATGTGTGTGCACTCCCCACTCCCCATGTATATATATGGTACACGCACACACAGGCTCGGGCTTGTTGACGGATAACGGGGTCGCCCGAAACGTATATGTATGCGCAGAATGCGGCGACCCGTGCTCGGCTGTGCGCACGCAGCGAAGCCCCCGGACCGACCGCAGGCAGGTACATATGTAGATATGTGCTCTATGTATGTGTGTGGGTACCGTCCGTGGGCGCCGCTCTGGCAAGGTGGATGCGTGCAGACATCTACTTACGTATGTACATACGCATCTCGTGCGCGCGGCCTCGTGCAGGGGGGCAGTGAGTCCCGTCCGTCGCCGGCGGACGGATGGTACCCATACATACTTACTTACATACCTCACATGTATACATACATATAGACGTGGTTGCATGCTCGCGCCGCCGTCTCGGCAGTTCTCTTCGGGCGGAAAACGATCGATCGCCGTTTCGGATCCGCCCTTCGACTCGTCCCGTTGCCGTGCCAAGCCGGCACGACCGGGTAACTACTTAACTCACCGCACGCAGAGATTATTTATTTTATTTTATTTTATTTTTTTGCCAAGACAAAGTGCGCGCGATAAAAGCCCCCCCCCCCCCCGCCTTTTCCTCTCTCTCTCTCCTTCGTGCGGCGATCCGTCTTGCAAAAAAAAAAAAAAAAAAAAATACCCGTGTTTGCTCATTTCTTCTCCCGTCCCGTGAAGTTGTTGTACTCTACATACATACTTCTTATGTATGTAAGTACATGTCAAGAGCGTCGGGCGGATCACAGAATAAATCACTTTAATTGCAGAATCCATCGCCCGCAACCGCATGTTCTCCGCGTCCCCTTGCTGTGGACGCCGGGGGCAGGGCGCGGGCGAACATTTTTCTTTTCTTTTCCTTTTCCTTTTCTTTCTCTGTTGGTTGGTTGGTCGGTCGGTTGGCCTGGCTGGCTGGCTCGTTGGATTTCTCCCGCGGAGAACCCGAAACCGCGTCGTGTTTCGATCCTCCAACTTCCACTTCCACTTCCACTTCCACCTCCACCTCTGCTAGATAGCAGCGCGTTGCTTCTTCCTGCTGCTCCCCACTCTGCCGCAGCTCCCCTCGCCGGACAGACCCTAGTCCCACTGCCGTCGCTCTAGAGTAGATAGAGTACATACATACGTCTCGGTAGATACGGCCCCCGCCCCCCCCCCCCCCCGACCCCATCGCGTCGCCTCGGTCAGCCGGTCTATCTACATACATACATAGATACATATCTAACTCGAGCTCGGCGATTCTCCGCGCAACTAAGGGCAGAGGGAGCGATAGATACCGACTAGATATGTAGATATCGACTTATCGACTTATCGACTTATCGATATCGCTTACGGCCGCGGTCGGGTGCTGGTCTTCGTCCGTCCATCCGTCCGTCCCGTACAGAGATATGTACATATCTACATACATATCTATGCATGTACCAGCTCTGTATCTACATGTGATGGATACATGGAGGAGATGGCGATGGAAGGTCCGCGTCGGATTGGATTTCCCGACTCGGGCGTCTGCACGCCGCTACTCCACATGCACTGGAACCTTCTGCGCTTCTTCCTCTCGCTGTCGGCCAATCGCGACGCGACCCCCGACCGCATGCCAGTCCGATCGATGGAACCGTGCTCCTACATACTCGCCTTGTGTGTATGTACTCTATGTAAGTAGAGTTACCTATGTACCTGCGCCCGAATCGCAGGATTTGCGGCGGCGCGTTTCAGGGACGAACAGCACCGGGGGGGGGGAGGGGGGGCGACGAAAGATCTTCACGCACACACACGACACAATACGGTGCTTTACTCGACGCGACGGTGCTGCTCGTCGTCCTATCTACGTACCTACCTTTTACCTACGGAGGCGTGCGAGTGATCGGTGGTCAGCTACTTACATACATACATACAACAACGGAGGATGCCCCGTTTCATCTTCGAAACGCACATGCAACTCGGGGTCGCTCAGCTCAGCTCGGGGAAAAGGGGGGGGGGGGGGGGGGGGTTTATTTTTTATTTTATTTTTATTTTTGTGGTTCTTCTTTTCCTCGGGGAAAAGAATAAAATTGCGAAAAGAAAAGAAGAAAAAAAAAAGCCCAACAGCTGGACGTCGCCCCACGCCCATCCCACTCCACTCCACTCCACTCCACGACCTGAACGTGGTGAGGACGGGGAGGGAGGAGGAAGGAGGATGGAAGGATGGATGGAAGGAAGAAAGGAAGGATGGAAGGATGGAAGGAAGGATGCACAGGACCTTCCCCTTTCCCCCCGCCGACAGCTGTGACGTGGAAACACCGCGGCGGATGCAGTCGTGATGGCCGAACGCTGCCACTCCGGTGGGGGGGCTGATAAGCCGTGGTGGGTATATCTATACTGTACGATAGAAGAGGCAGCCCGTCGTTCCCCCATCCTGCTTGTTTTTTCTTCGAGCAACGTGGTGGTTGGTGGGGGTCGTCTATTAGTTACCACCGACCTGCGCAGGGGGGGGGGGGGGGGGGGGGGGAACGGGGTTTTTTTAAAGCCCCCCCCCCCCCCCCGCCCCCCCCCCCCCCCCCCCCCCCCCCCCCCCCCCCCCCCCCCCGCCCCCCGCGGGCCCCCCCCAGGAACGGGCTTTATGTACAGCCGCGCCGCCGCCGTCGCCGCGGAAGACGATCCGGCGAGGGCGAGGAGCGTGTTATGTAACGCCCAGCCCCAGTCCGTCCGTCCACGGGAGAAAGCGGCACGCGCTGGTTGGCTGGCTGGCTTTCACTTGACAGCACTAGCCCGGCCCAGCAGCTCGTGGAGCGGCAGCGGCGCCGCATCACACGCGATGACTCGACTGCGCCGAACACCCGGGGGGGAGGGGGCGCGGTCCGTCCCGTGACACTCTTCCGACACTTTCTAGTGGACGAGGAGCCCACGTGCTCGGCGTGGAGTGCTGTTTCCTCCTCCTGCTTCAGCCCACCGCCCCCCCACGCGTGCCCGTCGCGTCGAAGCTTTCCGTCCTCCGTCGTCGAGCAATCTCCGTCCAGCTCCGGACTCGCGGTTCCAGCGGGACTCCCCCCCCCCCCTGACCGCAGAGCTCGAGTGGGCGAGCCGTGAGGGACCTGCGAGGCGGAGCGCTGCGGCTTCGTGGGGCGAGGGGCAGACGAAACGGCTGGGCCTGTCTCTAGGGGACGCAGGTTCGTTCGGTGGGCAGGGTGGATAGGGGCTGGCTGGCGTCGGCGGCATCGCGGATCACTCGGCGGAGGACGAGGCTCTGCGCATTGCGCGGATCGGCAACGAGATATACCGGGGTATGTTCGTCCCGCACATACCGTTCCGGAATCTTGCGCCGGGGAGCTGGTGTGCTGAGGAGGAGGAGGAGCGACCGCTCTTCGTCCCCACGCCCTCCTTTCATGGCCTCTGCGGGAGCGGAGGCGGGGGGGGGGGAATTCCTTTCTCGTTATTTTTCCATTTTTCCCTTGGTAGTTATTTCCTTGGTGCCATATTACTTTCGGGGGGGGAGCTTGCAACGGGCCGCGCACAGACTGGTCGAGGTCGGGGCGGACGGCGGCTGGGGGAAGCGGACAGTTTGTTTTCGCCATGGTATAGTTTAGCTACGAGTTGTTGTGAATGAATAACAACAAAAGCCGTGTCGTCCGAGTGTCGTCCTGCGGCAGCCGGCGGCTGGGGCGGCGTGGACTGCGCGCGTAACGGCAAACCGTCCAGCAGCTAGCGCAGTGCCCACCGGATCTGCGCACAACCCCATCCTCGCCGTCGTCGCCGCCGACAGCACCAGCCGACATCGCTCCGACGGCTCCCCTCGCACGGAAAACGGCAGCGGAGCGGAGATCGTGCGGCCACGGATTGGCGCCATCGGCAAGTGCACTCCAGCACCTCGCTCGCTCGCCAAGCGGGGTAGGCACGTGACCGCGTCCAGCCGCCTACCCTGCTCGGTCAGCGGGGGCCCATCTTGGGGAGGAGCGTCCACTCCGCGTCCGAGGCTGGAAGGCGCGCGTCGTGGTGGGGCAGCTTGTCCCAGAGAGCCTCCGTCGCCATCTCTGTCGCCAGTGTCCCCTCCGCCGTCCGTAGACTGGGCCTTCGGAGAGCGGCTCGGACCGCGCAGTCGGGGAGGTCCAGCGGCAAGCAGTAGAAACGGAAACTCGGGGCCATGCAGCGGATTGTATGCAGCCGGCTGATTTCGGTTGCGCTCGGAGTAGATACGTGCAGCACATCTTCCGGCCGTGTGATGTCATCGCCGGTCGTGGGCCAACTTTGCCCCCGCTAAACGCCCGCTCAGACGCAGCGCTCAGGTCGAACACTCCAGAAGCCGTCGAGCTAGATCCTTCCAACGGTAGAATCCCAGCCAGCCCCCACCTGAGGGGGAGGGGGGCGGCTCTCTCGCGAGAACACCCCCATGGTATCGGGGGGAAATCCTCTCCACCCAACAGCTCGGAAGCGGTCGTCCGAGTGTTGTGCGGGCTCCCAAGCGCCGGGCCCTTCCCTCGCTCGCTCGCTAGTGGGAGCATTGACGTCAACGGCACGTCCGCGCCCAAGACGGCTGGCAGCGGCTGTTGCCGTGTTCGCTGTTGTGGATATGTATCCACAGTACTTGCTGGCAGATCATATCTGCTTACCTAGGCTGCTTCCTCCGATCGCCCAGACAGAGGCTGTGTTTGGTTGGTTGGTGTGATCGAAAGATGGCAGGAGCGGCGGCGGCGGTCTTGTTTTTTTTTTTTCTTTTCTTCCCCCCCCCCCCCCTACATACATACTTTCGAGCCGAAAGGACAACAGACGGGCCAACAGCGGCCATCGAGTGAGCCGCAGTGATCCACCCGGGGTCCCGCCAACGCGTATGTGCAGAGTGGGGCACAGCTGCATGCCGTAGTCGGGGCCGCGGCGCGCCCGCTAAGCTATGTATCTGCTGTGCGCGAGCGATACGCTCATTCTGCAGCCCGTCGTTGTTGCCAACGGGAAGCGTCCTCCCGGTCGATGCGGGGAGATCCGTCAGCTCCTGCGCATGGGCCACACCACCGCACCACACCCCTCCGTGCTGGTGGGCGGCGTGCACTGTCCCCCCCCCTGCTCGCAGCTTGTAACCGGGAACAAAAGAAAAGTGAGCGTGCGATGCACGGGCCGTCACTCGCCACGTGGGGTGTCCTGCTGCTGCACCACGCTGCATGCGGAACAAACGGACGCGCTCTCTCCAGCCGCTGCGGCGCCGGCCAACCGAGTCCTTCACCACTGCTGTTCTGCTCCTCCTCGTCATCCTCCTTCTCCTCCGCCGCCGCCGCCGCCGCCTGCACGAAGCCAGCCGCCCGCGGCAGCAACACCAACATAAACAACACCGACGTCAACGACGACAACAGCAGCAGCAGCAAGCCGCCCGTCCGCCGGTCCCCGAAGCGCCGTCGCGCGCGACCAATGGCACGTCGAGACCCGCCCCGCCAACGCGCAGCCTACGGGTGTTGGAGAGCGGATTGCTTGCCGCCGGAAGGCTGCACGGTGCTGGCTGGCCGTGGGGGACGAGAGACGGCCGGTGCCATCCGCCCTCACCGCGTCGGCCTCACGGATGCGGGAGGCGGGGGGCGTCGCTGCGGAATAGACTCTGGCGGCTGCAGGGCGTGGGGGTGTCACGAGGGGGGAGGCAATCGCGATATCCCGCTGCAGCCCAGCGAGACCGAGTGCGGGGCGTGGGGAGAGACCTCACGGGGCCAGGTGCAGCCACCCACGCCGTGCTGCGCATCGCAGCGCATCCCCGTCCGATTCGCTGCGTCGTCCCCCGGGCCAATGCGACGGTCGGTGGTGGATATCCCCGTTCGGGCACCGGTCCCCAAGCATCCCCCGCACTCGCCCCCTGCCCCCGCCCCCCGCCCCCCGCCCCCGCGAGCGAGAAGCTGAGGATATCTAGCACGGGCGATAAGCTTCGGCTCCCTACCGGGCGCCTACGCTGGAGGAGCGACGGGAGCTGGCGGTCGATCGATCGACGGCCTGCATGCGCAGCGGTTGGTGCCGGACAGAGGTCGGCGTTCCTCGTCTGCATACATTGCATAGCTGTCCGTCCTGCTGCTAATAATAACGACGAGTGCTCCGTCCGCGGGAAAGCCAGTCGTGTGGATCAATTGGGCTTGCTCGTTCATCGCTGCGTCTGTCCCCCCCCCGACCAACACGGACAGAACACCTGCACCGAACCATCTGCGCCGGCGGCTACGCCATGCGGGCGGCGCCCGAGTGATGGACATGGGGGGGAGGGGGAGGGCTATTTTTGTAATTCCGCCCTTTTTGGGAAGGAATATGCCGCGCGAACGGTGGGACTGAACCTGCGTGCGACGTGAGTGACGGCGTGTGAGCGACGGCCGGCGTCTATCCAGCTGTCCAGCCGTGCCATCCCATCGACGCCGTGTTGTGTCGATACCGCGCACCGTTCCGACGGCCGGCCCGGCCCGGCTCCCGACGAACGCAGCGACCGACTCTCGGCCCGCAACGAGTGTCTGCGCGCCGCGCTCGATACATACGGCTCCGGTTCGGGCCGCCACCGCCCCCCCACCAGCCACCGCTGCCGGCCGATCCGACACGCGCGACGCAGCGCCGTCCCCCAGGCCACTGGGAGGGACAAAACATCCGCCGGACGACAGGCAGGCGACATCGTGTCTCCGAGCAGTGATCGTGTGGACACCGCCCGCTGCAGGTGTCGAGAAATAGAGCAGTGGCCGCACCTGCCGCTCGCGGTCGCAATTCCTAAAATAAGGATCTCTCTTTCTCTCTCTCTCTCTCTGTCAAAAAAGGGGATTTAGGCCGGATGGAGCACGGAGATATGTATGTGCATATGCACAAACCGCGAACGGGGGGTGGGGAGGCTGTACTACATAGGTATGTATTCGACTTTTCTTTTTTTTCTTCTTCACTTTCGCGTTTCAGGCTGCCCATCTATTTTTACGATACCTTCTAGAAGAAGCTGATACTCGTCGCCGAATATAGGGGGAAGGGGGGAGGGCGTCGCCTGGTTGGTTGGATTGCGTTCTGGAAACCGCAGCACGAATGATGCACATACTATTGTTATATACCTGCCCGGACGAGGCGAGACGGATGCATCGCGGGTTTCCCGACGCTGGATGCTGGCTGCCGGCGCGTTTCGGCCGTGCACAGCCCATAGCCGTCTCTGTTCGGGCAGGAGCGTGGCAGCTAACATACGGCAAGCGCGACGCGACGCGACACAACGCGACGAGACGCGACGTCGAAGCACACGCCTCCTGCGACGGGGACCGCCAGTCCGGACTCCTGGCGGATTTTCTCGGACGACGGTCCGCTGCGCGCAGGCACGTACATATACCGGCGACGGGCGGGGGGGTGCATACACAGCTAGTTGTTCCGCCCACGGCAAAACTGCGCGCCTATGCATCATCCACTCAAGGAGGCCTGTCGTTCGGCGGGGATGTTGGTTCCTCGAGGCTGGCTTCGCTCATTTGCACCTCCCGGGTTCCCTTCGTTTCGCGGTGCCCTCCGCGACGACGATGACGCCCGCGCCTGCAATTATCAACTCGGCGGCGTCCCCGGCACGGCCCCATCGCTGCAGAATCGAATGAAGGACGCCGTGCATCGCAAGCAGAGTATCAGCTGGGGAGGGGGCGCAGAAAGGGACTCGAGCGCGCGCGCGCGCTCTCGCTCTCCCGTCGCGCTGAGGGGGGAGGGCGTCAAGCGGAGAGTTTCGCAAGGCACCTGCCTCGGAACGACCGTTCGACGAAGGTTCTTTCTCTCTCGCTCTCTCGCTCTCTCTCCCGTGCGTCCTTCCCGGGCCGCCCGCGCCGGTACTTACGCACGCGGTTAGCAACTGGCGCCCTCCACTCGAAGACCAGACACCGGAGGGGGGGGCTGCTGGCTCCTGACTGGCTCCCAGACGCAGGTTCGAGCAATCTCCTCCGCACCCCTCCGCACCCCCCCCGGCCGCCCGTTGACGTCTCGTGCGTCCGGCGCGATTGGTCCCGCCCTCCCCCGGAATACATGCGTCTCCTGCTTGTCGTTCGGGACCGCCGCTTCCCTATCGCTCGAGCTTCTCGCCGTCCCCCGTCTAGCCGCGCGGTCTTGGACGCGACGGGGTCGCTGGCCAGTCGTCAGCTGTGCCGAGGACGTTGCGGGAAAGTGCACGATCCCCCCAACGACGGCGGACGAGAAGGCTGAGCGGGGCGCGGGCCGGCGAGAGGAGCCCAAAAAAAAGAACAAGATCTGCTGGGAAGGAGTGAACGCGGCGACCACACCCGCACGCCAGGGGAATTTCGCTGTTGTTGTTGTTGTTGTTGTTGTTGTTGTTGTTGGGGTGTTTCTCTTTTCTTTTTTCCTCTGTGGGTACTTACATACATATCTCGAGTACATACATACACAGATATAGTTATCTATGCACGCCGTGTAGTTCTGCCCACTCTAGATACACATAACTAGTTATAATATGTATTATCTGTAGAGTAGTCTGCTCACTCTAGCCAAGAGTATCTAGTCTGCTCACTCTAGCCACAGAGATCGTCGCCCTGTGCTGACCGGTCGACAGCATAATATCTACGGAGGAGGAGGGATGCAATGCCCCCCCCCCCCAATCCCAATATGCATCACGAGTGTCTCCGGACGCCGTTCGGATTGCTCTCTTCCAGCGCGTGCACGTTCATCGCAGGATCAATCGACCGGCCAGCTGCTATTTCCCGTGCGACCGTGCGGAGCGTGTCCCCTCCGATGTACCTTCTCCACTTCCTCTTCCAAGTTCCGCATTCCCTCTCTCTCCGTCTTCCCGTTGCCCCTCGCTTTTCCCCTCCCCCCAAAACTGCCGACCCGTGCTTAGAGTACCTACATCCTTGGACCAATTGGGTGCGTAGATAGGCGCCGGAGCTACTTCGAGAGGCCAGTGCTAGCGAAGTGCTGACACAGAGATGGCCATCCGTCTCGCACACCGAGTAACGGGTTCGTGGGAAGGAAAGGGCCAAGCTAAGCCTGCTAAGCCTGCTAAGCCTGCTACATACAGCCCAGCATACATTCTCTACATTCATACATACATAGATGCATACATACACATCACATCACATCACATCACATCACATCACATCACATCACATCACATCACATCATATCATAAGGGTGTGTGTCCGCGCGCATCTAGATATGCAGCCGTGTGTGCCTGGCGGCCAGGGCCAGGGGGAAATCTCGCTCCGATGCATGCGTTTCGAGCCGTCTGCTCCTCCTGTATGTAACCATTTTTAAACACGGTGCCATCCCCCTTCTTCTTCGCACGCGTTTCAGAGTTGGGCGGCCCCCCCCCCCCGTTTCCTCCTCTCCACGGGCCACGTTTTGCCATCGGCCGCCGTCCTGGAATAGCAGCAGCAACACCCCCCGCATGACAGATCTCTGGAGCGAGCGCTGGCTGGAGTGCTACAGCAGCGAGTCGGCAGCAGCGGGTGATGATGATGATGATGATGGTGGTGATGTCAAGCGGCGCTGGTGGCGACAACGGTGCTGGTGGGTGATATCTAGCGGTGCTGGTGGTGGCAGCAAGCACCAGGTAGCGATGCCGAGCAAGCGGTGGACAGCCAACAGCACAACGACACCCCGCCCTCCGCCCTCCGCCCTCCGCCCTCCGCCGCACACCCCGCGAAGGGAGATCTCACATCTGCCTTCGTGTGCATGTCGCTTGCGCTGTCAGGCGTGGCCGCAGACGCACGATCGGTGTCCGCTGCGCGCAGAGATAATAATAAATCACCGCCAGCAAAAACAAACAGCGGCCGGGGCGCGGCGACTGTGGCGTGGGCTGGGCGGGGCTGGGCGGGGCTGGGCTTGGCGGGGCTGCGCTGCGCTGTTCCGTGCTGTACTGTGGCTCGCGCTCGCCTACCACAACCCGTGCATGCGCGCGCGCATTTCCGGACCGAACCTCCCTGTGTAGCGGATGTGGGTGGTGGCTGTCCCCTCCCAGTCCGAGTCCGCTCCGAACGCCATATAATAGTCTTGTCTTTCCTCCATCCCCCTCATTCTCCCAATCCCTCCTCCATCGATCCCTTCGGCGTCCCTCCACACACACACCCCCCCCCCCCCACCCCACCCCCCGGGTTTTCGCGAGTCCCCCCCTCCGTGCTGACGCTGCTTCCGTCTTTAAGGCTCCTTGGCCCTTCGCTCGCTATATACCCGCGGTATAGCTCTTGCCTCGCTGCGACCGAGTGCCTGCTCTGCTCCTCAGCGATCGTCATATATCCTGCCCTTCGTTCTTGTCCTCCATCCATCCGCTGTCCAGCTTCAGTCGCCGTCCGCCTCCGCCTCCGCCTCCGCCTCCTCCAACGGCGCCGCGCTGCCCCCCCTCGACTCTCGCTCGCTCGCTCCTCCTCCTCCTCCTCCTCCTCCTCCGTCGCTATGCCTGCCCGGCCCAGTCCGCTCATCACCAAGGGCCACGGCATCCTGCCCGGCTCGTCGAAACTGTCGCCCTTCTCGCCGCTGCCGTCCGAACTGCCCAGAACCCCCGTCGACGGCCGCTTCGACGCGCTCAAGAGCGCTGGCGATGCCATGAAGACGCCCATAACGCCGCCGACCGCCTACACCGACTTCCTCAAGGCGGCCATGAACTCGCCCGCGGTCTCGTCGGCGCCGCCGACCAGTCTGCCGTACTCGCCCGCGCTGTCGACCTCGGGCTCGTACCGCCACCACGGCGGCAGCTACACGCCCGCCACCCCCTACTCGGGCATCAGCATCCGGAGATCGCGACGCGCCGGACTGCCGCCGAGCCCGTCGAGCGCAAACTCGAGTCCGTCCTCCGACGGCCCCCGGAGCGCGCGGTCCACGAGATCCACGCGCAGCTGTCCCGACTACGATGACGACGACGACGGCGGCGCCGGGGGGGAGGACCGCGCGCAGCTGTCGGACGGCAGGGTCACGGTCAAGCAGGTGGTCACGACGACGGTCACGTACACGCCGCGGATGAGCCTGCTGCCCGCGCCCAAGGGCAAGCGACGACGGGTAGCGTAGAGCGGCCATCCGTCGCCTTTGCTTGTACTCTCGTCCAAAACCCGGTCCTCTTTTTACGTTTCTTTACCATTCGGCAAATATCCATCTCCTTTACGACATTATTCGAGCCTTTTTTTTTCTTTCTTTTTTCGTCTTTTCCTTCTGTCACGACACATTCGGGGGGCAATCTTCTGGCGTCCTGATCTTACCCATGCGATTCATTTCATCTTTCTGTCTGCGTGCGTTACGTTTTTCCTGCTGTTTTTTTTTTCCTCTTTTCTTTTTCCCCAGGCGTTCGAGTCTTTGTTTCTTGTTTCTGTTGTCCTTTTCTTTTTTTTTTATTTTCGCCATCGCTATCTACTCTTGTTTTGTTTCTCTTGCAGCTGGGGGAGGGGCGGGGCGGATCCACACTCCCACCCACCCGCACACGCCACGACGACGACACACTCCCAACGGCCATCCTCTTCGCTGTTCCTTCCGATGGAGAGAGGGGAAGGAAAGCAGCCCACACGACGGACAGCGTGGGGCTGAGGGTTATGTTCTCTCGATCGAAAGCGCTCGATTCGCCTTCGGTTCTTCTTGTTCATTCTCTTCTCTCCGGCTACGACGCTCCACCTGTACAGTTCTTTCCTTCCTTTTTTTTTTTCCTTTTTTTTTGTGCTGTGTGTGTGCGTGTGTCTGCGCTGTGTGCGGTGTTTCGTGTGCATATTGGTTGCAGGAGGGTGTGCGAGTGTTTGTGAGCGTGGATGGACGGGGCCGGAAGGGGGGGGGGGGATGTAAGCGGGCCGGCCGGAGCGGAGGACGAGTCGGCCCCGCAGAGGAAGGGAATCTACATTCTATCTGTCCGGACGGGAATACGTGTTGCCCGCCGCTCTGCCTTCTGCCAGCCTTTTGGTCCCGCCGTGAATGAATATCGTGACGACAATGCCCCCCATTTTTTTTTCCAGTTCGCATTCGACAACACCCACCCAGCACCCAATACCTCCTTGTCGCTGGTTGATTGGGTTGGAAATGAGGCTCCAGCCGCCCGCAACCACCGCCTCGGGCCCCCGGCCGTCAGGGATCCACGCCCCACCAAGGTGGAAGTGCGTCGAGTGCGATATATTTAGGCTCCACCCCCATGCTCGTGGCGATGACCTGGGCGCTTGCACGACGAATCGGCGCGCGCTGCCGCCCACCACCCTCGCTCTCTCCCTCCTTTGGTGTTGGGTGGGGAGGACCGGGTTAGATAGTGACGAGTCTCCTCCCCGTTGTCGTCGTCGCCACCGGATGGACGGGAACGGGAACGGACTTGTCTGGCGACGGTGGAGATGGGGGGGGGAAATGAAGGAATAATAGCTGGAGGCGGGGGCGAACTGCCAGATATCTAGATATCTACGTATCTATCCAGTTCTTGCAGTGTGTTGAACGGTGTGAGAGGGGACCGGACTTGGCTAGGGATGCACACAACACCTTCCTCCCCCCCCCCCCCCTTGCAAGGTGTAATATATCGTAAGCGCCCGCACAAATTTATCCATCATTTTTTATTTTATTTTTCTTTAATAAAAGTATTTACCTGCAATTAAATTATTATTATCATTGTTATTATTATTATTATTATTATTATTATTATTATTATTATTATTATTATTATTATTATTATTATTATTATTTAAAACCCCCCCCCCCCCCTTTTTGTCGAAATTTACTCGCATATGCATGTACATACTCTAGCTTGCGGGCGGGGGAGGAGGGAGAGGGGGGTTTCTTTCTTTTCTTTTTTTTTTTTTTTTTTGGTTTGTTTGATGGACCGGGCTTGCCGTTGGCCGGTTGGTTCAGGAGCGAGCGGAGAGGAAGGCGAGAAGACCCCAGCGTATCTAGGTACATAAGGTAGTTACCATAGCACTAGATAGGTACTTGGGTACATATCTAGTCCGGCACTACTCTACACGCCCGGCCAGCCGTCTGGATACATGCATACATATGATACATACATAGCTCGACTTGCGGCGGTGCGGACGGGGCGTCTCTTTTCCGAGGTGGGGCAGCTAAACGTCCACCCGCCCCGCCATCCATCGCCAATGGCTTTGTCGCAGGTGGGGGGGGGGGGGGGGGGAGTTTTATGCAACGCTGTGCGTGC
>Ga0307516_10003821_pt1 | contig 19090 bp, 22 predicted proteins | sample 19_EM_MG_FD_203310 | JGI IMG/M metagenome (GOLD analysis project Ga0307516, IMG submission 203310) | Populus trichocarpa ectomycorrhiza microbial communities from riparian zone in the Pacific Northwest, United States - 19_EM | ecosystem: Host-associated > Plants > Roots > Unclassified | place... | reverse complement strand
GGTTAGGCTTGCTGCCACTTCCGAACCGTCGGGCCAGCTCGTCGATGATAGTGTGGTGCTCGCTCGGTCGCGGAAAGAGGTCCTTGACTACCTGGCGCCACGGCTTCATCTGCGACGACACCGGGGGACAGTCGATCACCTGGAACACGAACTGCACTCTCTTTCCTCTTCCCTGCCTGTCGCCTTGCAGCATGATGCTGTAGTGCACCGGCGCGGTCACCAGACGCAGCCAGTAAACCCACTCCTTCGTGGCGTCCACCTGGTTCTTCGGTGGTTTGCGGTGCGCTTCTGGGTGCTCCGAGGCCGACTGGGGACAGTGCGGTTCCTTGGGATCGTCGAAACCGCTTTCATCTTCACTCCCATCTTCGTCTTGATCTTCGGCGTCCTCAAGGGCAGATTCGAAGACACCCGCACCGAGATGCTGCGGTGCCAAGAATACAGTGATGTACCATTCGAAGAGCTCCGAGTGCCACGCGAGCACAGTCAGCGGCCGAAGAGTGTTGTACACCTTGTCCAAAGCGACCCGCAGCATGTCGTCTGTAGGAGCCTGTCGCTTCAGCCGGAATTTGGTCAGCAAGTTGCGTAGTGCTGGCATGGCGACTTCCAGATTCTCGAGGCAGTCAGCGATCGACAGATGGAACTCCGCCAGTATCCCGAGGTATGCGTCAGGTCCGTCGTCCGGCTTCGGCAAGATTCCTTCCAAGACGGCGGGCAACCGTTGCAGGAGTTCTTTGCCGGGTTTCTCAGTCGGCTCGGTGGCGGGTTCTTCAAGCGGCTTGGACAGACTCCGTTTGAGGGCATCAAACAACTTTGGTTGGCGCGCAGCGGTCAGAATGCCCGGAGGTAGGAGTGCCAACCACACCAGGATTCCAGGACCGAGAATTTTGCGGAGCCGGTCCAGTTGGTCTCGAGGCGGATATCCGAGATCTGTGACGGCCAAACCTTTGAAGACCTCGTAGTGCTTGTGGCAAAAGTCTTTGCTGCGAAACCGGCGAATCAGTTTGTAAGCTCCGTTAAACACCGAATAGTCGATGAGATTTCGGCGGTCGGCCGGTGAGCATGCCGTGGACTGGCACCTCCCGATGAGGACGGCAAGCATTTGTGCGTGCAATTCGAATCTGTCATCACCCCTGCGAGTGGGAGTCAACACAAAGAAACTCAATGGTGGGCGAGGTTGCTCACCAGTTCGTGACCAGGTACGATACGATGTCCTGATCTAACTTGACTTCTGGGACCTGTAATAGCTTGATCGGCGTAGGGGGGGGACTATCACGGGACACAGGTGGAGGGCCGTTCTTGGGGACGAAGAGACTATGCTCGCTCAAGTGCTTCTTCGGCCTGCCCTCGCGCAGGCAGAAGAGAGTAGTCGTGTCAACGGTTCTGCGCGGTATGCACGCCACCACATCCGCCCCTCGCGCTAGCAGAGTAGAAACAGCCAGCATCTTCCTGAAGCCCTTTCTAGTACTGCTCGGTAGTGACGACTTGTATTTGGTCTGATCAGGTCTATTGAAGAGACGTAGTAGGGTCGTCACTGTTCTCAGATGGAGATCGTCGTGCTTGTACGAACCATCGGGCTGAAACGCGTTATCGGCTTCATCACTCCCGCTTTCGCGATCATGCGCAGCGCTCGCACGGGGAGTGTTGGACATGGTTGGTGGCGATCGCCGGGACGGCGGTGGCGGGTGTCGGCGTGGAGAGCGAGTAGTAAGGGTAACTGATACGAGCGCGGAGCGGCAGCGACCAAGGTGGTTGGAGTCTGCAGCGTCGGGTTCCGCAAAGAGATGGCGGTGGTGGTGGTGGTTTGGTTGTAGAAGTAGTTGTAGATGTTAGCGTGGAGGGGTGGTTGTGGAGGTGGTTGTGGAGAGGGTTGTGGAAAGATGGCGAATGAGGGATTTTCACGCTGCGGCTCTGCAGCCAAGCCTAGTTATCATCTTGGCACCACGTGCGCAGCGCTGTAACCCAAAAAATGGTGGGATACGTCGTGAAATGTTTTCCGGATGGGTACATGAAAAATACTTACGTTTATTTTGACCGTTTTGATTTGCATTTACCGGGTAAACTACGTTTTTTTTACCCCCCTTTGACTATACGGAGGCATGACGCACCCTTCCATTTTTGGGTAGCTGCGCGGTGAACGTTGTGCCAAGACGATAACTAGTTTGGCTTGGCTGCAGAGCCGCAGCATGAAAATCCCTCATTCACCATCTTTCCACAAGCGTCTCCACAACCACCTCCACAACCACCCCTCCATGCCAACATCTACAACCACATCTACAACCAAACCACAACTACCACCGCCATCTCTTCCACGACATCTGCCACCTCTAGATCCCCTCTACCGATCCACTATCTTGTGTTTCCTATTCGTCTGCCACATACCAACACAATAGCTACAGATACCAAGATGGAAGAAACCCCACCAGTTACTACAGGTGGAGAACTTCAACCTCCATCCATCGTTGAAGGGTGGACAGAAGAGCAGTTGATCAACTTCATACTAGTACAGAATGTCTTGCAGAAACCCAAGTATCGGATGATATTCCGCAATGCCGAGATCAGTGGCAAGGTACATCTGATGGATGGTGATGGCCTTCACTTCTGGGTGGATGTGTCACCTGCCGCGCCAACCTAGCATAGAGCTTGCAGGATTAGCACACACGATCAAGAATATGGGCAAGGATAAATCGCTAGGTAATACTTTTCTGTAACGGTACGCTGCTGCCGTCACTACCAATCCCGAACGACTAGAGTCTGGAACGTTCTCGACAGCAAGGTGCAAGGAAGGTATTGGGTTCTGGATTCTGGTTGCGTGGCGCGATGAGATCCTGGGTTCTGGGTTCTGATTGTACGACGCGGGGAGGTCTTGGGTTTTGGGTTTCTGGCTGCGTAGCGGGGAAACGTTATGCTGGGTCTGACTGTATGGTGTGAAGAAGGATCTGGATGTGGAGGAGCACACTCATTGTATATAAGGGTATGCTGTTGTCTGTCTTGCATGTTTCTTCTTCACACAACAACTTGTTATCGTCAGTCATAGTCGGCCTTGACCATTAGCAACTGTTTTCGTATCAACGCCACTGCCTTGCCCGCTCCACGTCCCTATGTTGCCCGCTTCACGTCCCTGCCCTCTCCATTCATATCTCTCCCCTCTTGTCAATGTCCCTATCCGCCCACGCCCCTGCTCTCGTCCTAATCCACAGTCGCGATTTGGAGTCAACCGAGCCATGTCCGTTACACTTTGTTGCATCGACACAAATCCCTCCACCTAGCGAATGGTTACGCCATGTCTGACAATACTCCACCGATCTCGCGTGAGATTCGCGCTGATCTCGTTGCCCAGCTGGAATCAATCGCATGCAATGACTCTTTTGCCCCTGAGGCTACACTCCAGACGGCTTATGAGCAACTTCACACGTTGGCTCAAGCCATATTGAATAGAAAAGTACCTGCCACAACTGAAACACCCACCACTACCTATGTGCCTACCGATACTGGTGCACCAGCCACACTGCCCCCACGCAGTAGTGGCAAGATCTCCGATCCCCCCGTGTTCGATGGAAACCGCGAGAAGATCGAAGAATTCATTGCTCAGCTTCGGCTTAAGTTGTTCAGTGACCCAACACTGTTCCCGACACCAGCTTTGCAGATGGCCTTTGCATTCAACCGACTTGAGGGCCGCGCATAGGCCCAGATTCTTCCCTCTATCCAAGCTGGTGCCACCTTCTTCCTTTCTGATGTTGAGGAAATTATCTGCATTCTCAACAATGCTTTTGGTGACCCAGATCCTCTGGCGACTGCAAGATCCAAGCTCCACCAGTTGAAGCAAGGCAAGAAGGAATTCACAAACTACTTTGCTGAATTTCAAACCCTAGTTTCCAAATTGAATTGGAATGAGTGTGTAAAGACCGATACACTGAAGGAAGGCCTCGCCATTGAATTGCGCCGCCAACTGATAGGAAAGTCAAGGGACCTTACCTATGACCAGTTGGTAGCTCTCTGTCAGGAGCTGGACTCGGAGATATATGCCCTGTAGATGACCGAAGGGAAGCAGGGTTACCAGCAACCACGCGCCCATCCGCTGCAAAACCCACCTTCTACCCAGCCTGCTACATCCATGCCACTTGCTACTACTCCAGAGCCAATGGACCTAAGTGGGACCCAATGGGTTTCGGCACAAGAGAGAGCGGCTGACCAGTGTGAGAATCGTTGCTACTACTGTGGTGAGCTGGGCCACAGGGTCGCGGAGTGTCCGAATAAGTCTGTTCATGCTGCTGCCACCAAGTCTGCTACAGGTACGGGTGGACTTCAGCGTGATATGGGGAACCAGGTGGGAAATGCCTAGACCAGCAGCCACAGGATGGCATTCCTGCTGGTCAGAGACCGAGCAAGTTTTTTTCGTTTTCTGTACTTTCAAATGTTTTCAAGTTGTCTAGTTTGTCAGTGTCGGTGATAGCAATGGAAGGAGAACACCTGGTTGTGTCATGTATTCTCTCTGTTAATGGCCAGACCATTGCTACTCACGCTCTAATTGACAGTGGAGCAACAGGAATTGCATTTATGAATAAAGACCCCGCTCGCCATCACCAACTCCCACTTGTACCCCTTCCGAACCCCAGATCCCTTCAAGTTATTGATGGTCACCCAATATCATCTGGCGATATCACTCACACTACTACTGTTAACCTCCTGATCAACGAACACCAAGATGAGTTACCCATATTTGTCACCCAACTTGGTCACTGTCCAATCGTATGCGGTATTCCTTGGATGGGCCTCCACGATATCAACATCCGATTTCACTCCCGGACTGTGACTTTTGGATCCCAGTATTGCTCCACCCACTGCTTGCCACCGAAATCAGACAGTTGCAGTAGCAGTCAGGCATTGAACCTCGCCTCAAAAGTAGGTCATAGATATGAGCCAGCAGTAAGCGTGGGGGCTGGCGAGATTGAGGCCCGGTTATCTATGTCTCATCGAAATCCTGATAAGATCAATGTTGACAATATTCAGAAATCAAGCTCCTCGAAACCAATACAGATTGCCACACACGGTGGCCATTCATTTTGACGAGTGGCACACAAACAGAAACTCACTGTTTTCTTGATCTCCTTACATGTAATCAACCTTGCGCTTCATCCGCCAGAAGAAAAACCCAAGAAGAAACTGGTACTTGAAGGATATGTACCAAAAGAATACCACGATTTTCTGCCTTTATTCTCCGAGGCACTAGCAAAAAACCTACCACCGTATGAAAGCTACGACCACAAAATTCCACTCCGCGAAGGATTCACACCCCCCATTGGCCCACTATATCCTTTGTCAAAAACCGAACTCGAAATGCTGAAGAAGTGGTTGGAAGATAATTTCAGCAAAGGATTCATCCGAGTGTCACCTTCACCTGCTGCCTCACTGATTCTTTTTGTCAAAAACAATGATGGGACCCTACCACTCTGTGTCGATTATCAAGGCCTCAACGAAGGAACTATCAAGAATCGATATCCACTACCACTTTTACAGGAAATGCTGATGCAGCTTTCCAAAGCAAAGTACTTCACCTGCCTTGACATACGTGGAGCGTACAATTTGGTACGAATAGCAGAAGTAGAGGAGTGGAAAACTGCATTTAGAACTCGATATGGATTGTACGAGTCCTTGGTAATGCCATTCGGATTAACAAACGGATCTGCTGATTTCCAGGCACTGATAAACGACATACTTCGTACCTACCTGGATGATTTTTGTACCGCTTATATCGATGATATCATAATCTACAGCAACACCTTGAAGGAACACAAGGAGCAAGTCTACAAGGTGTTGAAAGCTATGTCGGATGCGGGATTACACTTAAAGCCAGAAAAGTGTCAATTTCACAAACAGGAGGTGAAATATCTGGGCTTTATCATTGGTACTGATGGAGCCCGGATGGACCCTGAAAAGATCTCCTGCATCCTCGATTGGCAAATGCCAAAAAACGTCACCGATGTCCAATGTTTTCTTGGTTTTGCCAACTTTTAAAGACGATTTATGAAGGATTACTCAAAGGTAGTGATGCCGTTGACCAGTCTGACCAAGAAGGAGGGAGGCAAGTATATCCCATTCATATGAAGCTCAGAGCAGCAAGCAGCATTTCATCAGTTAAAAAATGGGTTTACAACAGCCCCAATCCTACAACATTTCGATTATGAGGGCGAAATAATAGTCAAAACCGATGCATCTGACTATGTCTCAGCTGGTATCCTCTCACAGCACAATGACGATGGTATCCTGCACCCGGTCGCCTTCTATTCCAAGAAACACAGCCCAGCAGAATGTAACTATGAGATATACGATAAGGAGCTACTGGCGATAGTATGTGTGACACTGGGGTTGTCTCGTAACTGGAGTGTGGGTAGAATCAAAGGTAAACAGGCTACTTTCGATAATTCACAACGGAATAATATTAGATCTTGTCTGTGGGTTCAGTGGTAGTGTTGTAGGTGTTTTGTTTGTTCGGGCTGATTTCTCTTGGTGAGGTGAGAAATCCTTTTTCTTTTTATAGAGAAAGAGCCGTCGTGAGATCTGATGGCTTTGCGTGAGAAGCGGTGACTTGGGTTTGGATTCCCCCGAGGTGTAAGGACCCCGTGGGTGGATCATTGGTCCTGGCCGGGGTGTAGATAAGGGAGATGAGTTTGTCATGCAACTAGGCGGGGGATTCTCGCGTCTAGACTCATACGTGGCTCCCCCCGCAAGGATCCAAGCCAGTCCCCGTGAGGACCCAGTTTCTCTGCGTACGTGGTTTCTCCCCACGAGGAGTCTAGCCAACATCTGGTCTCTCCCCGCAAGGAGTCAGACCATATCTGCTAAGACCGCTTCGTTTGCACTCAGACCCCCACCTTGGAGTTCCCTTGTCCGATCCCCGCAGGGTTCGATCTCTCCCCGCAGGGTTCGATCTCGGCCATAAGCTAACTCCGGCTACTTATCTCCCTCCTAGACTCCTGATCCATCATCTGTCACCCGGTAGCCCTCCTACTACTCCGTTGCTAAGTAATCTAGATACTCTATGTACTTCGTGGAATATTCAGGTGTAACAGTACGGGCATTCGAAGAATGGAGGCAATATCTGGAAGGTTCAAGTCAACCCGTTCAAGTACTGACTGACCACAAAAACCTCGAATATTTCATGTCCACCAAGTTGTTGAATCGCTGACAGGCAAGATGGTCCGAATTCTTGTCACGATTCGATTTCAAGATTATTTTCCGGCCAGGAAAATCAGGAGGAAAACCAGACGCATTGACAAGGAGGTTAGAAGACCTCCCTATGGAAGGGGATGAATGACTGGTTGCCAATCAGCAGGCAGTCTTGAAGCCTTGGAATGTGTCGAGTGTGACTACTTCATCCAATTCTGCAAACAGTTTACTCCAGATACTAGCAGATAACAAAAACGAAGACCTAGAAAATGCGGAAGACCCGGAAAATGCAGTCAAAGGCCCAGACAATGCAATCGAAGATCCGGATAATGCCATTGAAGATGGGGAAAATCTAGACAACACTGGACAAGTATCGACCCTACTTGAGGAAGCTTACCAAGTGGATCCATTTCCCGAGTGGATTCTCAGATTGCTTCGAGATGACATACGGCACTCTAAGGAAATATCACTGGCCGATTGCAAGGAGAAGAATGGCAGGCTGGTATACCGTGATTGCATCTATGTGCCAGATCACAAGCTACTTCGACTATGACTGCTACAAAATCACCATAACCCACCAGCGATCAGACACCCTGGTCGAACAAAAACCTTCGAACTCATTTCCCGGCAATATTATTGGCCCGCGATGAGGAAGGATGTTGACCGGTTTGTTCGTAATTGCAATGTTTGCCACTGGACGAAGGCTACACGTCATGCCCCTTATGGGGTATTACGTCCTTTGTCAGTACCGGATCAGCCCTTGCAACATATCTCTGTCGATTTTGTTGCTGGACTACCACCATCCAAGCAATTCGATGCCATTTGTGTGGTGGTAGATCGATTAACCAAACAAAGGCACCTGATCCCATGCAAGACTACGATCACAGCTGAGGAATTGGCAGAGCTATTCAGTGACAGGGTTTTTCTCTACCATGGATTACCGAAGACAATTGTGTCGGACCATGGGCCCCAGTTTGCATCACGTTTCTGGAAACACCTCTGCCACACCCTCAAAATCGAACCTTGTCTGTCTACAGCATTCTACCCGCAAACGGACGGCCAGACAGAGAGAATTAATGCTGTTGTGGAACAACACCTACGTGCTTATGTCTCATACCTACAGGACGACTGGGTGGACTATTTATTCCTGGCAGAATTTGCAGGTAATAATCAGGTATCGGAAACCACCACTGTGTTACCCTTCTTTGCAAACCTTGGATACCACCCCGGTTGTGACTTTGAATTGGATATCTGTGCAGATAATCCCGAAGAACAACAGGCACCAATGGCAGTTGAGTGGATACAACACATCCACGATTTGGTGAAAACAGAAATGCGATATGCGCAGGCCCGACAGCAAGAGAATGCAGACCAATACCATATACCTGCACCTGCCTTTCAGCCTGACGACATGGTCTGGGTTGATGGATGGAATTGGCACACAGGACGACCAAGCCAGAAGCTTGAAAACAAGCACCATGGATCCTATCGTATCCTATGAACCATTGGTACACAGCTATACGAGCTTCACATACCTGCAACAATCCGGAAACATCGAACGTTCCCAGTCTCCCTATTGCAATCCGCTGCACAGGATCCACTTCCAGGACAGATTATGCCACCACCGCTTCCCATTATAGTTGAAGGAGAAGAAGGATGGGAGATGGAGGAGATTCTTGACAGCAGGCGAATTTGAGGTGGACAACTTCAGTACCTAGACAAATGAAAAGGATTCGATGCACCAACATGGGAACCACAAGAGAATTTGACAGAGGTGCATATGGTCAGTGCCTACCATGAGCACTACCCAGAAAGGCCACACCAGATCGCTCTCGTAGGAACTCGAGTCCTAGAGGCGGGATACTGTAATGGCACACTGCTGCCGTCACCACCAATACTGAACGACTAGAGTCTGGAACGTTCTGGATGTCACGGCGTCGGATCACATGCAACGCTGACGTCGTCGGACCACAGAAGTGGGGGAAAAACGGAGAAGTGAGGGAAGGTTCTAGAACGAAGGGATGCAGGACGCCAGGGCAAGGGAACGAAGGGATGTGCTGGAATGTGAGAATGTGCGGATCGTGAAACGTGTCGGTGTTTGCCCGTGTCGGTGTTTGCCTGTGTCGGTGTTTGCTTGTGGGGGTGCTGGCGGGAGTTCCTGTATATAACGAGCGCCGTCGCCCGCCGTAGATCTGTACGTAACAACTTGTTTACGCCATCACCGTGTCCTTGTCTCCGTCTTGTCCTGGTCCTTGTCCTTGTTCTTGTCTCCGTCCTCGTCTCCATCTTGTCTCTGTCCTTGTCCTTGTCCCCGTACTTGTCTCTGTCCGTGTCTCCGTCCTTGTCTGCGTCCTTGTCTCGTGCCCTCGTTTCTGTCCTGTCCTTGTCCTCCTCTGTCGCTCGCCTGCCACTGCGCTCGACCGCTCGCCCGCCGTCACGCTCCACCGCTCGCCTGCTGCCGCGCCCTACCGCTCGCCCACCACCACGCTCTACCGCTCACCCGCCGCCGCGCCGTACCACTCGTCCGCCACTACCTGGAGCCCTGCCGGAGCCTGCCGTTATACTTTGTAGCGTCGCCTATCTCTCCACCTAGTGGCACCATGTCGACCACGAACTCCAAGCCCGAAACCGAACCCCAACTCCCTCCCATCTTCCGAGAAATCCCACCCGCTCTGCTTGAACAGATGCACCAAATCGCTCTCAACGAATCCTTCGCCCCGGGCGCCACACTCGAGGCCACCTACGCCCAGGTGCAAACTCTGGTGGTGGCTATCCTGAACTCACCTGAGGCCGCGTCAGCCTGGCGGATCGACGACCTGGAGGAGCAGCTTGCCGCTGCTCGACGGGCAATCGACCGACTCGCTACCCTGGAAGGACAACCGCGATCCTGCGCCGAGAGGGTCCCAGATCCAGCAACCTTCGACGGCACCCGCGAGAACCTTGAGCGGTTCATTGCGCAGCTACGTATCAAGCTGTTCAGTGACCCCTCCCGTTTCCCTATGCCCGTCCTGCGGATGGGTTATGCCTTCAATCGCTTGGAAGGCAGGACGCAGGCACAAATACTCCTATTCGTCCAAAACGGAGCATTTCAGCTGACCGACTCCGACGACATTATCTGCATCCTCGAAGCCGCATTTGGCAACCCCGATCCTGCTGCGACCGCCCACACCAAGCTTCATGGTCTGAAGCAGGGCAAGAAAGAGTTCACTGCCTACTTTGCCGAGTTCCAGATGCTGGTCTCCAAACTCAGCTGGGACGAGCATGCTAAGTTGGACGCCCTGAAGGAAGGAGTGTCGATGGAACTCCGCCGCCAGCTGTTGGAACGAACCCAGGCCCTCTCCTTCGACCAGTTCGTTGGCCTTTGCCTGCAACTGGACTCAGAGATACATGCTCTCCAACTCCACGAAGGAAGACACAACACCTCCTCCCACCAAAACCGCGGCAACCAGAACCAATCCCGCAACTCGACCCCCTCAGCAACACCCACCACCAGTCAGAGCACAACTGCCCTGGGCCCGATGGACCTCAGCACCAGCAGGAAGAAACTCTCGGAGCAGGAATGTACAGCCCGGCTCAGGGAGGGCCGCTGCCTATACTGCGGAGGATTGGGGCACATGGCCGCCCAATGCCCCAACAAGAGCCGCAACCCATTCCGTGCCGCCGCTGCTCAAGTTTCCGACTCCGAATCCACTGCGTCCTCCGGAGCGTCTTCTGACCACCACCACACCGAGCACCACCAGCACGCACATGGCTGCTGTGGTAGCTCTCCTCCGTCGGGAAAAGCCTAGGCCAGCAGCCGCATGATGGCACTTCTGTTGGCCGTACTCCGGGCAAGTATTCTTCTCTCTCTCCCCCTGTCTTTCGCTTGTCCAGTTTGTCCAATGTAGCTATGGAAGGAAAACATCTTGTAATTTTGTGCAATCTTTCCTTTGGTGACAAAACCATAGCTAGCCACGCCCTGATCGACTGCAGAGCCACGGGAGTGGCCTTCGTTGACGAAGACTTTGCCCGCCATCACCAACTACCCCTCACACCTCTTAAGTACCCCAGAGCCCTTGAGGTTATCGACGGCCGCCCAATCTCCTCCGGAGACATTACCCACACTGCCAATGCCACCTTATCGATCCATGAACACCAAGAAAAGATACCCATGTTTGTAACCAAGCTCGGTCACTACCCGATTGTGTTCGGTATCCCCTGGATGGAGCTCCACGACGTTGGCCATATGGTTCAGCTCCCGCACCCTGACTTTTGGATCGCCGTATTGCATCGCGAATTGCAATCCCGTCCCCAGCGTATCCCACGCCATCAGCTCCGAACCCCCGGAACCAGCACTCTGTTCCCTCGTGTCAAAAGTAGCTCCAGGAGAGCTTGTCGTAAGCGCGGGGGCCGGCGATATCGGGGCCCAGCTGTTTACGTCACCCCAGGTGAATAATACCGCCCAGGCTGACAGAACGGAACCTAGACTCGACGCCCGTAACGGACTCGGACTCGAGGCTGTCGGACCCAGACTCGACGCCCGTAACGGACTCGGACTCGACGCCCGTAACGGACTCGGACTCGACACCCGTAACGGACTCGGACTCGAGGCTGTCGGGCTCGGACTACACACCTGTAATGGACTCGGACTCAACGCTGGTAACAGACTTGGACTTGATGCCCATAACAGACTCGGACTCGAGGCACCCGGACCCGGACTCGGCACCAAACCGATCCAGATCGCTGCGCTCGGAGGATGCTTATTCCGCCGGATAGCCCACAAGGAACAATTCACAGTTTTCTCGCTCTCACTCTATGAGATCAACCGAGCACTCGAACCAAAGAAAGAAGTGAAACAGCTCGACCTGGCGGACTATGTGCCCAAGGAATACCACGAGTTCCTGCCTCTCTTCTCTGAAGCTGTGGTTAAGGCCCTGCCCCCACATCAGCTATACGACCACAAGATCCCGCTCCGAGAAGGATTCACGCCCCCCTTCGGGCCACTATACTCGCTGCCCAAAACCAAGCTACAGGCGCTAAAGGAATGGCTGGAGGAGAACCTGAGTAAGGGGTTCATCCGTGCCTCGTCGTCCCCAGCCGCCTCACCTATCCTATTTGCCAAAAAAGGAGACGTATCGCTGCGCCTTTGTGTCGACTACCACGGCCTGAACGAAGGAACCATCAAGAACCAGTACCCACTCCCGCTACTGCAAGAAATGCTGATGCGACTCTCGAAGGCCAAATACTTCACCACCCTGGACATCTGTGGTGCCTACAACCTGGTACGGATGGCCGAGGGGGAGGAATGGAAAACAGCCTTCCGGACACGGTATGGCCTTTTTGAATCTCTGGTAATGCCATTCGACCTTACCAATGTGCCAGCCGACTTCCAGGCCCTGATCAATGATGTACTCTGCCAATTCCTCGACGACTTCTGCACTGCCTTCCTTGATGACATCCTCATCTATAGCAACACCCTGGAGGAACACAAGAAGCAGGTATATAAGGTGCTGAAGGCGCTCTCGGACGCTGGTCTTCACCTTAAGCCGGAGAAGTGCCACTTCCACAAGCAGGAGGTGAAGTACCTTGGATTCATCATCGGAACCAATGGTGTCAGGATTGACCCGGAGAAGGTGTCCTGCGTACTGGACTGGCAGACCCCAGGGAATGTGACGGATATACAATGCTTCCTAGGGTTCGCCAACTTCTACCGGAGATTCATAAGGGATTATTCCAAGGTAGTCTCCCCCCTAACCAGCCTGACGAAGAAAGAAGGTGGGAAATATGTTCCCTTCATCTCGGGGCCAGCCCAGCAAAAGGCCTTTGAAGACCTCAAGAAAGCATTCACGACAGCACCAATCCTACGCCACTTCGACTACGACCGCGAAATTGTTGTGGAAACCAATGCCTCGGACTACGTTTCAGCCGGTATCCTATCCCAATACGACGATGAAGGAACCCTACATCCAGTTGCCTTCTACTCCAAAAAACACAGCCCCGCTGAATGCAACTACGAAATCTACGACAAGGAGCTCCTGGCAATAGTTCGCGCATTCGAAGAATGGCACCCACACCTGGAAGGATCGAGCCACCCAGTCCAGGTCCTGAGCGACCACAAGAACTTGGAATACTTCATGTCAACGAAGCTCCTCAACCGCCGACAATCACGCTGGTCTGAATTCCTCTCCCGTTTCGACTTCCGAATTCTGTACCGACCTGGGAAGGCTGGTGGGAAGCCAGACGCACTGACTTGGAGGTCGGGAGACCTCCCTAAGGAAGGGGATAAAAGACTGCTTGCCAACCAACAGGCCGTCCTCAAACCACATAACGTGACAGGATTAGCACTTCACGCGCTCGAAAACGGACTTGGACTCGACGAACGACTTGGACTCCACGACTGACTCGGACTCGACGACCGACTCGGACCCGACAACGGACTCGGACTCAACGACTGACTCGGGCCCGACAACGGACTTGGACTCGACGACCGACTCGGACCCGACAATGCACTCAGACACGACAACGGACTCGGACTCGGACTCGGACTCGGAAAACGTCCTGCGATCACAGACCTACTCAAGGGAGCCTACGAAGCCGACCCGCTACCGAACCGGATCCTGAAACTCCTTCGCGAGGGGTCAAGGCACTCGAGGCAATTATCCCTGGCCGATTGCAAGGTGAAAGATGGCAGGCTGATCTACCGTGACTGCATCTTGGTACCAGACCACCCCCCTCTCCGACTACGACTCCTACAAGACCACCACGAACCGCCAGCCATTGGGCACCCAGGGCACGCAAAAACCCTCGAACTCCTCATGCGTAAGTATCACTGGCCACAGATGCGGAAGGACGTAGACCGCTTTGTGAGGAACTGTCACACCAGCCGCCGAACGAAAGCCACTCGTCATGCCCCTTATGGTACACTACGCCCCCTGCCGGTACCAGCACGGCCCTGGCAACATATTTCGGTCGACTTTGTCACAGGCCTGCCCCCATCGAAAGGATATGACGTCATCTGTGTGTTCGTGGACCACCTGATGTAACAGAGGCACCTCCTCCCCTGCACCATGACTATCACAGCTGAAGGGTTGGCTGACCTCTTCGGTGACAGGATCTTCCGCTACCATGGGCTGCCAGAAACGATCGTATCGGATAGGGGACCGCAGTTCACCTCCCGGTTCTGGAAACACCTTTGTGCCTGCATAAAGATCGACCCACGCCTGTCCACGGCATTCCACCCGCAAACGGACAGCCAAACCGAGCGAATGAATGCAGTAATGGAACAACACCTACAGGCCTACGTCAACTACCTACAGGACGACTGGACCAGCTACCTATTCCTCGCCGAGTTCGCCGGAAACAACCAGGTATCGGACTCAACCACGCTGTCCCCCTTCTTCGCCAATGCCAGCTATCACCCCCGTTGTGACTTCGAGCTGGATATCCGCATTGACGACCTACAGGAATACCGAGCCCAGACAGCAGCCGAGCGCCTGCACCGGATCCACGAGGTGGCCAGAAGCGAGATGCGGTATGCGCAGGCCCGACAACAAGACAATGCGGATTCCCAGCGTACCCCGGCACTGGCCTTCCAACCCTACAACCTTGTCTGGGTGGACGGAATGCACTGGCGCACCGAGCAGCTGAGCCGGAAGCTTGAAAACAAGCACCATGGATCCTATCGAGTCATCCGAGTGATAGGAACCCATGCCTACGAACTGGACATCCCGAATGCCATCCAGAAACACTGCACCTTCCCAGTCTCATTGCTACATGCTGCCGTCTGACCCGACCCCAGGGCAAATTATCCCACTGCCACTCCCGGTGATTGTCGAAGGCGAAGAGGAATGGGAAGTGGAAGAAGTCTTCGACAGTCGGAGGATTCGGGGCCGGCTGCATTACCTTGTGAAATGGAGAGTGTTCGCGGCACCAACATGGGAGCTGGAGGAAATACTAGCAGACGTGCAAGCCGTCGACGACTACCACGAGCGCCACTCGCAACGCCCCACACCAGCTCAGCTCGCTCTCGTGGGAACTGGAGCCTAAAGGAGGGCTACTGTCACGGCGTCGGATCACATGCAATGCTGACATCGCCAGACCACAGAAGTGGGGGAAAAACGGAGAAGCGAGGGAAGGTTCTAGGACGAAGGGATGCAGGACGCCGGGGCAAGGGAACGAAGGGATGTGCTGGAATGAGAGAATGTGCGGATCGTGAAATGTGTCGGTGTTTGCTCGTGTCGGTATTTGCTCGTGTCGGTGTTTGCTCGTGTCGGTGTTTGCTCACGCGGGTGCTGGCGGGAATTCCCGTATATAACGAGCGCCGTCGTCCGCCGTAGATCTGTACGCAACAACATGTTTACGCTGTCATCGTGTCCTTGTCTCCGTCTTGTCCCGGTTCTTGTCCTTGTCCTTGTCTCTGTCCTTGTCTCTGTCTTATCTCTGTCCTTGTCCTTGTCCCCATCCTTGTCTCTGTCCGTGTCGCCGTCCTTGTCTCCGTCCTTGTCTTGTGCCCTCGTTTCTGTCCTGTCCTCGTCCTCCTCCGTCGCTCGCCTGCCGCCGTGCTCCACCGCTCGCCCGCCGACGCGCTCCACTGCTCGCCCGCCGCCGTGCCCTACCGCTCACCCGCCACCACACTCTACCGCTCGCCCGCCGCCACGCCGTACCACTTGCCCGCCACTACCTCGAGCCCTGCCGGACCCTGCTATTACACTGGATGGCAAGGTGCAAGGAAGGTCTTGGGTTCTGGATTCAGATTGCGTGGTGCAAGGAGGTCTTGGGTTCTGGGTTCTGGTTGCACGGCACGAGGAGGTCTTGGGTGCTGGATTCTGGTTACACAGCGTGAGAAGGTCATGGGTTCTGGGTTCTGGTTACGTGGTGCAGGGAGGTCTTGGGTTTTGGGTTTCTGGCTGCGCGGCGGGGAAAGGTTATGCTGGGTCTGGCTGTATGGTGTGAAGAATGATCTGGATGTGGAGGAGCACACTCATTGCATATAAGGGTGCGCTGTTGTCTGTCTTGCATGTTTCTTCTTCACGCAACAACTTGTTATCGTCAGCCATAGTCAGCCTTGACCATTAGCACCTGTTTTCATCTCAACGCCACTGCCTTGCCCGTTCTACGTCCCTGCCTTGCCCACTCCACGTCCCTGTCCTGTCCGTTCATATCTCACCCCTCTTGTCATTGTCCCTATCTGCCTATGCCCCTGCTCTCATCCTGATCCACAGTCGCCATTTGGAGTCAATCGAGCCAAGCACATTACATTTTCATTTTGGCTCTGTCGAACCGGCTAACACTTTTACAGTTGAGTCACCTTTGCCGCCAGAACTGTGGAAAGTCGAAATTGCAAGGCTCAAGTTTCTGCATGGACTACTATGGGGGGAAGGGGATAACCTACATGATACTGTTTTATGCGAATTTGAGCATCCGTCATGGAACTGCAATACAAACTCACACATATAAGGCGATATGTGGACCGCTATAAAGCTGTTGCTAAGTGGCATTAGTACTGGAGCTCAACTGGAGAGTGCTTATGGTCTGCCATGCGAGGCGAATGAGCTACTCGTACGTGGTGCCTATCTAGAGATGTACGATATCCTTCTTGAAGGTCAGGAAGACCGCCTGGATGACCTTCAAGAAGGGGGGGCTATACCGCATTGGAAGAAGACCATCCTGATTCTTGGCCAGCCGGATATCGGAAAGACTTGGTTTCTCATTTATGTTCTCATACGGAGGCTTTTGGAGGGCAAGCCTAACATTTTCCAGCTTGTCCAGTTTGATGACCCAAACCCTAACCCAACTCTTTACCTCGTCGACCGGAATGGTGTCCGCCAAATGGACTCACCATCTCTCAGTGAATTACGTAACCCAGATATATAGGTTTTGGTCGACCAGAACCCGCAGGAGTCCCACGACAGACAGGAGTGCACAAGTGGCTTGTCGTGGTGACGTCCACTCCCTGAGAAGACAATTATCATTACGTAGTCAAGCAATACTCGCCCTAGAAGTTCTACCTCCCTGCTTGGGAATGGGAAGAAGTTGTAGCAGCCGCATAAGTCCTTCCTCCATGTTTGTGCACAAGATGCAGGTTGGCAGTTGAGCTGGCTTGTTCATCTTATGTACAGTACCTCATCAAAAGTCTTCGTGATTGGCCAGATTGTGTCTCAGTTTAGCCGCATTGACAGGGGGGCCCCCCCCTACTTTCTTCTCCTCCCAAGCGCTATAAACATCAGGAAAAAAAAATTCTGCGTTATGTGCGTGTACTGGCATCCAATGCAAAGAACGGTTTCAGCGCTACCTCCCACTTGTAAACGATGGGGCACTGCATGGTAAGCGTTGCAACGTTAGATCTGCGCGCGGGAGACTGGATGCCCCATCTTCGTTTACACGCTGACGTGCGTTAATCAGCGCTAACTCCCTACTGCGAACGATTTTTTCTACGTGTAGACGATACTCGTGGCGTGGTGACGACGATTCCCACCATCTTCCTTTACATGCAGAGGTTTGTTAATCAGCGCTAACTCCCTACTGCGAACGATTTTTTCAACGTGTAGACGATACTTGTGGCGTGGCGATGACGATTCCCACCATCTTCCTTTACACGCAGAGGTCCGTTAATCAGCGCTAACTCCCTACTGCGAACGGTTTTTTCAACGTGTAGACGATACTCGTGGCGTGGCGACGACGATTCCCACCATCTTCCTTTACACGCAGAGGTCCGTTAATCAGTGCTAACTCCCTACTGCGAACGATTTTTTCTACATGTAGACGATACTCGTGGCGTGGCGACGACAACACCAGCGATCCACTATACTCCACGAAGCGTCTTACTTCCAACACATGGGCACAATGCTCCTAATCTTTAAACCTAATTTCGCACATAACAATTGATGAGTGAAGTGAAATGCCAACCGTTCTGATGTATTGCTATTTACCGCATGCTATATATTATCATCATCCTCGGAAAGCTCCAAATGCTCGATATCCGAATCGTCGACTGTGCTATCATCTCCCTCCTCGGCTATCCAGTGATCTTGATTGCCAGCGGTGGCTTCTACTTCGTCCTCTGCAGCGCTGTAGTCATTGTCGGTATTGCTCCCGCGGAGTCTAAAAATTTCGGTTCGGTCCGTTACGCGCTCGTAGTCGCTGTCGTTCTCAATTGGGTTCCTGTTGTTCCTCTGCAGTGTTACAAACGGTCCCAAATCGATCTCCTCGGGTTCAGGCTCCGCAAGAAAGGCGGCCAACAGTTCGGGGTCCATTTCCAGCGTGGGAAGAGGTTCTATTGCCAGTCTCGGTTGGTCAGCTGACATTTTCGAAAGAACTTCAGCCTTCAGCGCATGACGTATTGAGTTCATAGCCTTTTCTCTTAATCCGGGATGAAGGCTATTCCACATGGACATCAAGGCGGCATAACATGCTGTAGAAATAATTAGCAGCACTCTTAGAGTATCAAAATCTACTTACTGCCATCATTCGCTATGTTGAAAAAATAAGTCCAACCGGTTGATTTGAGCTGTGATCGTTGCACCATAAATCCTGATTGAGCCGCTTCTTCCTTGTTTCGCAACTCCCAAAGTGCGTGATGAAGTGCGGTAACCACGTAAACAATAAGAGTGGGGGGTTGCTTGTCGAGCAACCAGTTGTAAAGTCCTGGGTTTTGAACACGATGTTTGTTGAAGAAGTGCAATTGGATGAACCGTGGGATTTGACTTGCAAAAAAAGGGGTTATACGTCTCTGGGAATAGCGTTAGACTGTTTGAGTGCAAAGGATGATCGAATGGGAATGGTAGCCTTCACCCCAGGTGGTAATTTTCGAGCACTGTCCCAGTAGATCAATGTGTAGTTCTGTAGCAATGCGTCGACCGCGGCCAAACGACCAGTCGCGCTCGAATGAGTGTTTATATCGTACAAGTCGACGATGGATTTACGTGCGGTCGAAATCCAACTCGATTGC
>Ga0307516_10003820_pt1 | contig 19092 bp, 19 predicted proteins | sample 19_EM_MG_FD_203310 | JGI IMG/M metagenome (GOLD analysis project Ga0307516, IMG submission 203310) | Populus trichocarpa ectomycorrhiza microbial communities from riparian zone in the Pacific Northwest, United States - 19_EM | ecosystem: Host-associated > Plants > Roots > Unclassified | place... | reverse complement strand
AAAACTCGCTATTTCTTGATTCTAGACACCCTTATCTTTCCGAAAATAACGTCCTTTAAGTTTCTTTTGTGGTGTTGTGGGAAGAGATAGCTGTCAAAGTTGGGGTGTTTTTCCATCGGCTCAAGGCGTCCCCAACCATATACCTACCGATGACAGCGCTCACGCCCAAGTGTTAAAAGAAAAAAAAAAGAAAAAAAAGGAATGACTCGTCACACCGAGTTGACGGATCATCACTAAGACACGCTACATTCATTGACTCGAACGTCACATTCATTTGACTCCCATCACTCGCGATCCACTTTCCACCACCAGAACGGGAGATTCTCCTCTCTGAAAGCACACCTGCTTAGAAAGGGACAGCTCTTTGGGGGTGGCTGGGATATTTACGTGGCAGTTGGTGTATGGGCGTCCGCGACCATGAGGGCCGGCGTCACGTTACTAAGAAGGACATCCCTTTGTTCCAACCGGATCCCTCAAAGTCGATGCTGGGTCGGAGCACCTGATTGGTTCTTGTTTTTCTCTCCAACTTGGCTCCGATTAAGGAGAACCTTTATTCTTACCGTATTACCAATCACATAAAAATAAAAATCGCTTCTATTCCTTTATTCCACAGTCACGCCACTGACCTAACTAACCACATATCCCAATGTTGGGTATATCCACGCAATAGCCATAGCATTTCCCACACGCTCCAGATTCCCCGTTGTGAGGTGCGCAAATCCTACAATCTACCCGACAAAAAAAATAATGAAAAAAATTAGAAAACAAAAATTAATGGAAAAACGGTAAGAGCCTGAAAGCGGTCATGCACAAATAACCGCATGCCATGGATAGCACAGAAAACCGGAAACTCCAGAACGCCCATACCATGCCCCCCACCAATTCTCCACCTTTTGCCAACCTCTGCTCTCATTCACCGTCATGCGTCTATCGCCGTCAACCCCCGTCAACCGCGATATATCTTGATCTGCATTCTAGCTGTTAGCTCGGAAGTGACCGGTGAAGATTGTTGAGATAGGTAAAACGAACCCGATCCACAACCTGAGTGCGGCACATCGGACAGAGCGCATGCGGCATGTGCCTGGCGGAGCGATCTCTTGTCCGTGCACCGATCTGGTCCGCACACCACTGGCAGATCACGAGATGCGCGCACGGCATCAAGACAGTGTCCGCAATCTGTCCGAAGCAGATCTTACACTCACTATCCAGCTTCATGTCGGCCTCTTCAAGCGGTTCCGGTCGTCCTTTCTGCCCATCAAGACCAGTTGAAGTATGGTGGTAATGCCGTTGCTGTTCACGCTCGCGGCGGCGGAGACGGAAGCGTTCGGATACTCTACCGGCATCGTTTGCTAGTGCGTTGATGTCGTAGTGGAACTGCTGGAGTTGCACGTGTTCTGTTGTCTCGGGCTGTATTAGCCCGGCGGGGTTGCGGTCGGGGACTGGATGCTCTGGGAGGGTGCTGGCCGCTGTGGATGAAATCACCGCTGCATTTGCCGCCCGGGCTCTGGCAAAAGCCTCCGACTGGGCTTCGGTAAAGGCCTCGCCAGGCTCGAGAGCATCCCAAGGGTAACTGGACCTATTGTGAATCACTCGATTTAGATATGGATCTCTGGTTAAGTGACGACGACCGGACTTACCGTGTGAATATCGCAGAAGCGTAATCAATATCTCGGTCGTGACGCGTCCTGGGCCACTCTCTCTGCTCCGCTAATGCCGTCTCCACCGCCGATAGTCTCACGGATGGATCCTCCGCAGGTATGGCATTAGGAGTCCTGGTTCCAGCGGTAAGGGTCATTTCGGCTTCCCGCGGCACAGTTAGTAGCCTCGCATTCGTCATAAAGAAATGTCTACTTGCTGCCGCCTCGTACGGCGTTTCCAACTCCGGGTTCATATCCTGGTTACTGTCCTCGACTCTCCACAATCCTCTTGAGGGACGGGTCAACGGCTCGAACCGAGGTGGCTCGGGTGATGTCTCCGCGGTGGGTCTACTGCGGAGTGGGCGAGACGGTCTCGTCGTCGTCGCAGCATCCAACGCTGTGTTCCTCGGTCTGCCCGTTTCCCTCGAGGTCACGGGCGACGGCGGAAACAACGAAGCCCAACTATACTGTTCGGACGAGGGGGCCCTCACAAAATCACTTAACCTCTGCAAATTATCCCTCCTCGTATCCTCTCCATCATGCCCACTCCCATTAGCACCACCGGCCGTATTCTGTGACAACCTTACAACGGGTGACCGCGGACTAGCCGGTCCATTATTCGGCGACCTCAACCCATTATTCGGCATGCGAGGTGGCGCTATAAAATTGCGACCAAACAGCGGTGGCGAGGGCATGGCCTCCAGCTCCCTACGAGCCGCCCGAGCTCTCTCTCGACTCTCCGGCCGCTGACCCTCCAGTAACCGAAGCTGCAGCCGCTCGATGTGGCTTTCGAGGGTGATGATCTGTGCCTGTGCCTGTGCCTCCTCCGATGGTATCCGAGACGTGGGGGTGGTCGATTCGGCGGTGGTAGGCCCACGGCTCGCGCTCACCCGCGCAGCGATGATTGGGGGCGCGGCACTGCTTCCTCGACGCGATGGCGGTGGTCGATTACCATTGGTGCTATTCGACTCGTCCTCGCGGTCGACGGTTCGTCGTCTGCTGTTGTTGCTGCCACTGCCTCCTTCACTGCGGCGCCTGCTCGTCCGCTCGGAGCGTGGGGTATCCATCGCTTGTTTGTTCGGAGAAACTCGGCAGGGGATGTCGTTTGGTCGCGCGTAGAGCTCGCAGGAAGCGTCAGACGCTCGAACTCTGTAGCCAGAGGCGCTTGGGTTCCGTGATGTATGGTGTAAGGCTGGGGCTGTCTAGGGCTGTTGTGGGAATGTAGGTGCGACAGAGCTTTGTTTGCTAGCTAGCAGGGGGCTCGATCGATGCAGAGCTAGTAGTTCGGCGGGGGCAGCTTCTTGCGTTTCTTCTGAGTTCCCCTTCCTTCTCGCTCCACTTTGCCCTCTATCCCTCTGTCCCTCTTCCTCGGTCGATGTGTAGCTCTGGACTACCTCTCGTTGGACGTATGTATGTGAGAGGTATGCAAAGGCGGGTTAACGAACGGACTAGATGGGTGGTAGGGAACCGAAGGAAGAGTCAAAGGAGAAAACAGCGAGCGACCGAATTACTTGTTGGGTCGGGTGGAGAAGAGGGGAGGAGAAGAAGAAAGAGGAGGAGGGGTATGTTTCGCTGGTGCCAGCTGTGCTAGTTTGGGGGAGGTGGCTGCTGGCTGGCTGACAACGCTAGACAGGAAGATGTACTGGAACACCATGACCTGAGAAAGAGGTAACTCCTCAAGTTCTTATACCCCGATAAACTCAAATGATAAAATCCCATTTGAGATGTCTACACAGCTATTCTCCGAGCGAGGCAGTGTCGCTCTAGATTTAACAGAGGCGGAAAAAGACATCATAAGCAAACTGTAAGTAGAGTACAACTCAAGGTGCAATCTCTCTGGAGAGCACCGCTGCGTCCAAATCTAGACGATGTCTGCCGATGGCTGTGAGCAAAGTAACAACAAATTCGCCGGCTCCAGTAAAGCTGTTTTCGGGTGTGGGGATAGGTGTATGGATTTGCGCCATAGGTCATCTCCCCTCTCTTGGTGGGGAGCAGTATCTTTGCGGCATTGTATAATGCCATCGATTGCTCACAAATAGTTGGTGGTAGATATCGCGCCTCTCCGCCAACTCTAATTGGCCCGTCTTGCTGATCACAGCATCATATGACGAACCACCACGAGCCAAGGCAAGCTGGTATAGAACATTCAACTAATGGATGCTGTGTGATATATATATACACTACATGAATGCGAACCTTCATATGACCGTATATACGGTGAACGACTGGTGTTGGGTAATTTTTTTAGGCATGCACCGATTGGTACTGATTGCTCATCGAGTAAACATTGTAGACTAACTCCTCCTATTCGTAGAGTATGGTGCCGGCCGCTTACATATCTAGACGGGTCAATTCTGTGACTAATCCCGAGTGCACGTCTATGACCCCGCTAAATAATCCCCGCATACCCCCGTCCAAACCCATCAGATACCGTCTTCCTGTCAGAGTTTCTATCTATCCTGCTACAACTCTACCAGGTTTATTGTTCTTGATTCCTGAAATCGCCTCATCGTATTTCGTTATAACGGTAGTAAGCCGCTCCAGACTCTAAGGCACTCGGATTGTCCGTTGTCTGTGTTTGGGGCTATGTAGCATCTTTCTACCAGTTTTACAGCTATTGACTTGATTTCAGATTTGCTGTGTTCGCCCTACCGAGCCCAATCCGTTGAGCATAGGCTGTTTCCGATTCGTAAGTCGGAGCAAAACGTGGATTATGGCCTATATAAACGGCCTGACTGCGGAAAAGCGTGAGTATGCGGAGAGGCAGTAAGTACAAGCCACACAGGAGGTCGGACAGGGGGTTTCACCCTTGTTGCATGAGAGTAAGAATAAATAAATAAAAAAAGAAGGTTGGACAGGGTGTATTCATAGTATCCATTGTAAGGGGTCATAGTTTATCATTCGCGCGCTGGCTCAATCAGGATGCCGTTTAGCGTCATAATCCCTGTAGTTGTGAACTAATTCTTTCTTTTGTTGATTGGCGGACCATACTTACACTATCATCAAACCTTTTTTTTTTGTTCCCATTGATTGGGTGCGACCCCCATGGGCCTGTCTATCCCTCTCAGCGCGCACGATATAAGTATACTCTCCTACCACACAAACCCGATATGCCAAATAATACCTACCTACTTAAGTATACGGTGAGAGTTCGGCTCAACACCTAGGTTTCCGGTTTTTGGGGTCTCTATCAGTATTGACCTGGATTTCTACTCTGAAGCTCTAGCTGAGAGGTCTGGGCACTGAAATATATATGCTCAAAAAGAACAGGCCTAGATCATGGCAATATATTACTAGTCCAATTCCCGTCGACTATCATCGAACTCCTTTTTTTTTTGTTTATTCGCCCATCATTGAACCCCCTTTCGCTTTTCGGGTGCAGGAGTAATATTGACGAGTGAGAGCACATGAATTTCTGCGTGTCCATCAACCACTGACAGGAATAATGTCAGTATCTCCAACTAAACCCAGGAAATACATGTGCAAAAAGGACATACATAGGTGAGTACTTTATCTACGCTACTTCCTCCACCTTTGCGCGATGCCATGGACGCGATCCATAAGTACCGGTAGAACCGAATTCATGCTACCATCGATGAGGTTTTTGAAATGCGTAATCGCTTGCTCTTCGCTAAGCTCCAAGTAAAACCTCTCCTTGACCTTGAACACCGCTTTATCGGGCTCCAGTCTGATATCAGGGATATTAGCGTCCACCATCAGCGCGAATAGGTTGAGGATAAGATTCGCGCTCTTGCGGAGCGTGATGTACGCCGTGTAGCAGTACGAGCGGAAGCGATGGTAATTGTCGGATTGTGTGCCGCCCATGCCGTCGATCATCTCTTTGCACACCTTCATCAGTGGTGAGAAGGGCTTGGGGTCTCGACCAAGGATGAAACCAAAATCAGCGTGGAAAAAGTGACCTGGAGACAAAATGTCAGTAATGGTGGATTGCCGTGCGGATCAGAAGAGAATTTGGGGGGTACCATCAGCCGTCAGCAAGAGATTGTCAAGGTGTCGATCGCCAACTCCCAGTAGATACGTGATCACGCAATATCCTGCACAACTCTTGACGTATGTATCCATTACCTCCGCCTTGACTCCCAACTCTTGCGTCGGATCAGGGAAGGTGCTCTTCAGATACGGTAGCACTCCCGCCGGAGACCGTTTCCCTTCTTCGATGGTGGCCAGACTCATACTCGGCACGAATTGTACGATTCCGGTGAAGGCGCTTGTAGCTAGAATTCGGTACGGTGTGAGCTTGAGATCAAGGTTTTCCTTTCGGAGAAGCCTATCCATCAGGATGATGATTTGAATCACGAGCTGGTCTTGTCGAAGGTCATCTCCAGACTTGAAGATGATCGGGTAATGTTCGCCCTTGTCTGTTTTAAGGTGGAGGAGCACTGGGAAAAGTGACGACTTGAATACCATCGAATTCTCTGCAGCACTGTTAGCCCTACCGCCGTCATACGGCGGGACATATTACATACCAGGGAAACAGCCAATGATGTTCACGCTTGGATTCAACGGTAGTGGAATGGGATCGAACGAAAGCATCTCATGAGAAGGGTCCCTCAATAGCTCCTTCAGCTTATCCTCCTTTTTTGTACGATCCCGGACGGCTTGGATCTCCTTTGCCATTTCCCCAATCATGAACACGAAGTCTGCCTGCCGCTTCATCACAGCACGTCTCTTCTCGCCGTCCGGTAGTTTTCTCAGCGCAACCTGAAACTCCCACGCGATTTTGGTGTACAGCTTCTTACGCTCGTTATCAGGGTCCTCTGTCTCGACGACCAGATACCAATGCAAGAAACTACCTAGGACATCGTTGTTGCACGCTCTGCTGATCAGGAACTTCACCAAACTGGACTCCTTCACCGCGTCAACATGAGCGTCCGGCCGTATAGCTTCGAATTTGAGAGCCTGGACAAGCTGCAAAAGGTACAGCTGCAACTCTTCGTCGTCCGCGGCCCGCAGTCGATCGACAGCATACGCACGGACTTCCATATTGTGCACGTTCGGGCCCAAAAGCTCCAGTGCGTCATCCACGTCGATTTCGGTCCACTCCGGTATCAATCGCACTGCGAATTTACTCTCGGACGGGTCGCCCCACGCCACACTCTTAACAAATTTCGTGAGTGCCCGTTTATCCCTTGTGAGATAGAACCGGAACTTCCATATCAAGTCCTTTTCCTCCGATGTAAGTTCTTGCGTCGGCCCGTAGTTGAGGATCTCGCCGAGTTCATCCCTGATCTTAGCATTGGGCCTTAAGTCTCGGTCGATGATTCCGTTGCGGTGGGACCTGACTAATCGCCGGTGCTTCGACTCCGCCGGATTATCCCTCGTAGCCTCCGGATCGAACACCTTGAAGCCCAACCGCGGCAATCCCGAGCTGGACGCCCCATCCCCGACAGACTGCATCTGTCGTTGTATATTACCCGCAGCAGCGGTGTTTGGGGGTGACATGCTGTTCGTAGCGATGCCTTGGCCGGGTAGCGTTTTGTATTCGTGCTCGGAGTACACAATTGGCAGATCGAAACGTTGGAGGTCGATAAACAGGTAGTGTTCGTCTTTCGACTTGCCAGAAGATTGCTTGTTAATCCGTTCAATCTCGCGGAAGACAAGATGGTCGAGCCAGTCAACACGCGGCAGCTCCTTGAGCTCATGCTTCTTCACCAACTGTGCACGGTACATCAGCACTCAGCACCACCGCAGCCCGGGAGTCGCATAGCCAACCTTCTCCAGTCGGTCCATCTCATTACCGGTCTCAACCGGACTCGGAGTAGTAGTATCCGTCAACCCATCCGCAGCGACTCCCATCCAGACCTTACACTTCTGCCTCCCATTCTTCAGTGTGCTGCTGCGCGGTCAGCAAGTTTCTCTCGCTCCCTCGCCATAGCAACCCCAACTCACTGATCCTTCTCAAACAAGCGTATTGTCGTCCCTCCAAACGGCACCGTATTCTGCGGGCCCGCCAGATCCCAGATCGTGATCGCCAGTTGCGCCGAAAGCGGAAGATTGCAGTATCGCACGGGGAGTACGAGCCATTCCATCCACCTACGCCGAGACGCCGGACGTTAGCGTTGTAGCGCTCACGGACACGACGGGAGCGCGACCGACGTTCGCTGCGACTTGAAGGCACGGTAGGAGGTTTGCACTGGAACCGTCAACGGTTTACTGTCGGCCCATACCTGCACCGTCACGTACAGGTCCGAATGGGGGCTAGAGAATTGTAAGCGTGAGAGTGAATCGGCAGCGGGGTTGAGAAAGCGACCTTGTATTCGCGCCAATGTGCTTGAGCTCGGGATGCGCGAGGAGAGTAGTATACGGCAGCGGTGCGCGAGATCCTTCGAGCGTGTCACTATGGAGGGAGGACTCGTCAGCTGGAGGCCAACGGCGGTCAGAGATACGGAGGTTCATGCATTCGTACGCTAAGCTGTAGTATGCCCAGCTCTCGAGAGGTCGCGAACATGAAGGCGTCCATCTTGCTCTGTGAAGGTGCCACCGTCGTGCCTTCTGGCGCTTGGCCTGCCGGGCCAGCCATGTCGGGACCAGGTTCAGCTGTGATAGATCGGAGTTGTTGTAAGTTATCGTTAAGTGGGGCTTATCCAAATCTATTGCAGTATCCAAACCTTGTTCATGGCATCGCGGAACTTCATTCGTGCTACCGATGTTCCATGTGCCTGGTCAATTGTCTTCTGCGTTGGTCTTATCGAATCAATCTAATCAGATAGCCGCGATCTGATCGCGACCAAAGCTACATACATACAGTTGCGCTCTCCTACTCTTGGCACGATCAACCCAGGAGACGGTAGATAAGAAGAGGGTTGGTACGAATTGAATGCCCCGCAAATTAGATAGATAGGGGAGTTGGCCGATCGTGGTATTGGTCATTCTTCGTTGCCATCCATTACTTACTCACACAACACGAGAACTCGATTGACTCCACTCGTAAAACATTCCAAAAAGCAGATGATAGATACACAGCTACTATCGTACACCACATAAAACGATCATCACATACGCTCATTTCTTCGCCGCCTCTTCCTCTTCCTCCTCCTTCTTTTTGCGCTCCTCTTCCTCGGCCCTCTCCTTTGCAAAATCCAACTTCTTTTGCAGCCCCTTGGCGCCATTGAAGACGCCGTCCGTCCGCTTCCCGCAGATCGCGCAACTTGGGTTTTTCTTTCGATATCGGTCGATGGCACACTTCTCACAAAAGTAGTGTCCGCATTTGGTCTGTATCGGGCTCTTGTAATCCTCCTTACAGATCACACATTTGAACGGAATCTCCTCCTCTTCCTTTTCCTCCGTGGGCTTCCATTCACCGGTGCCCATCTTCTTGCCCTGGAGCACCGGCATCTTCCCTCCCTTCTGCTTGATCTCCCACTCGCGATCCAGCTTCCAACCTGCCGCGTAATCCTCTCGCGCATGCAGGAACTTGCATGTATCTCCGAACCCACAGAAGCCGGTGAGCTTGTAGTCCTTGCACACGTCGGGGGCGTAGTCGGTTACCGTTATTGTGCGGATGTTGGTGGGCGCTTTGACGGGGCCCACGGGCTTGCGCGCGGCGGCGTCAGCGGACTTCTTGATGAAACTGCCGTAGCCTTTGGTACCGGTGTAAATGCCGTCGTCTGCCACAGGGCCATCGTTGTTGTCGGTGGGGGCAGCAGGGGCAGGCTTCTTCCGTCGACCGAGTAATGCTGCCTCCTCCTCATCGTACCAGTTGCTCTGTTTCGTCGCGTCGTTCGTCTGCACGATATCTCGAGACGTAGCGGTGTATTTCGCCATGCCAGGGTCGGCCACCCCTGCGGCCTTCAGGTCGCTCGTCGCGGCAACGACGGCCCCCGTGTTCCGCTTCCGCTTTTTGATCTTCGGCTGCCCATCTCTTTCCTCGGAACTGTCGTAGTCGCTGTCGTCGTCTGAGTCCGATGCCGGGGGAGGCGTGGCGACCCGTTTGCGGAGCGAGGATTTTCCTTTAGCGTTGCGACGGAAGAAGACGACGGGCTTGGAAGCGTCTGCGGGAGGGAGGTCAATCGTGGTGGGTGTGGAAGACATCGTGAAGGGTTGCTCTGGGGAGTTGGTGATGGACCTAACGTTCTTATGAGCTTGATGGTGGCTATATTGCTTAGTCAAGTGAGTTGTGACGGGGGATGGCGGTTGAAATCTATAAAGTTACAAGGGCATATGTATCTCGAGAACGTCTCTAGCTTGGCACCTCGACGTTTCCTCAAATCCAGAATCCATGTTTTTTTAATTAATCGCGTACTTTCTAGATCATGGCGATAATCTATAGAATTCATTTTCATACGTATATATCTAGTTTAGGGCAGTTTCCGGGTGATTTGTACGTGAGGGTTGAAACGAATCGTGATGGGGGATTGGATATGATAGTAGGAAGACTTGGCCACTTCCTATCGTATGGGGTCCATGGAGGTCAACACACAGCCGTTATTGCCACCACTGCTGCGGTCCATGGAGGTCGCACTGTTGGGTGTGCCGTATAGATCGGTAGTCTGGCGTGATCTTGCAGCCCTGTTGCTTGCCCAGGGATCGCCCACCAACCTAAAGCGTGGAGTCGATGCAGAAATTCACCTTAAGTCGCTTAAGTCCTGGAATTCGTCGTGGTATTTATTGTGGTACATACGAGTCTCATGGGCTGTCTTCAGTAACGAAGAAAGAAAGAAGTGAATTAGGGTGAAGGAAATCGCATGACAGTACAGAAATTAAGCTTCAACGCAACCCATCCCAGTAGAATCCAACAGGTATCAAACGACGCAACTATCGTAGAGTACAAGAAAAGAACTTGGACAAGCAGCCTCCAGTAGCGAAACCTTGATGAAATCTCCCCCTATCTAAATGGTGTAGTAAAATGACATCGAAGACAAACCAATGCTCCAGGAAGATCTTATGTTAGGAAAGTCTCAAGATCTAAAGCATAGCCCTGGACGGCATCCTGGAGAAGGTGCGGCGGTGTCTGTGGCTGTGGATCTCCAGACCTTGATCCTCGGCTTCGCCAGACTCGGAAGGTGGGGCACTCGGGCCGTGAGCGTGGTCATTGGGAATGTCAGAACCGTAGAGCTCATAGACCTCACCGAGAGATTTGACGGAGGCACGCTTGTCAGCCGATCCAGAATCTCCGCTCTCCTGATGTTCATTTTCGTCGTAAACCTTGGGAATAACTGTTATAGGGAGTGGTTAGTACTGGTTTCGGCTGGTTTGGCGGATAGGAAGGCTCGCATAAACTTACCTCCCTCATGGGCACGAGGGTCTTGGAGAGTGATCTCGGGAAAGCCACCAAGAACCGAAATTCCTGGGGTGGGTGGAGGGGTGAGAGACATAGCACTAGCGGGCGAAACCGAACGGCCGTTCTCCTCGCTGGGAAAGGTCTGAGCAGAGATCTCAGAAGCCCTCCTCCTACGAGTGATGAACGTCGAAAACGCTGGGATTCCCAGGTAGCGGTCCCTGAGGGAAGGGGACACCGTTAACGAAGAAGGTTGAACACGCGTGACAGTGGAGGCCGTCCTAGCCGGAGTTGAGCCGGTGTCAGCAGCCTGTCCCTCGCGAGCCTGGCTGTTTCCAGCAGCCCTATCACCAAAGTCGAGGGCGATGGTGGAGGAGGGTGGGGCAGTCGAAGTGTTGGTTTTGCGAGCGGCCTTTCGAGCGGCGATGACATTATCGATCGAGGTTTCTGGGGGTGCGCGTGCAATTCCGGACGTCTGTGGGACGCCACCGTAGATGCCGCGCTCAAGTGCAACGATCCCGAAGGCGTTATCGTCGTGGACCGGAGGTCTCGTGAAGTTGGCAAGCTCGATGTCCGAGCCGTCCTGTTGCTGGGCAGTCACAGTCTGTCCATCGTTAGAGATCCCCAAGCTTCGGGGAGAAGGGTAAATCGTCGCAAGCATACCTCTCTCATGTTTCTCTGCCTTTAAGGAGCCATCCATCAGTCTTAGGTGCCTTTCAAACAATAAGCAGCGGAGAGAGAGCCTGCCCAACGTACCGAATCTTCCTCCTGTAGAGCTTGTAAGAGCCGAAGACAACGACAAAGATGGTCAAGCCACCCATGATCAGGCTGGAGTAAGATCAATACACAGGCTCTTCACAGGAAGAACAGGAGGCAGGAGTGTACCCAAGGAGAGTGGCTGTCTTCTTGCCCTGAACCCACTCTTTGATAGCCATGGCGAGTGATGCTTGATGCCTATGGGTGTGTAGACTCGGTGCTGACTTCGGGGAGGTACGAGAAGTAGGTATGAAAGAAAGTATGGAGAACAAAAGATAGTAAGGAACGTGTTCGGGATCAGTATCTGAGGGTGAGGGAGAAGAGGAGGTGTGTGGATGAGGGAGGGAGGGGGAGGGAGGGACGATGAGGAGATGAAAGAAGCGAAGCCTCACTGTCGTCCTGCGGGAGCGGGAGGAAGAGGTAGGGAGAAGGTAGGGAGACAGAAGAGGGAACAGAGGAGGGCTCAAGCTATTAGTGCCTTGCCGTGGTGGTACGCAGTTGAAGGGATAGAAGGGCCCTAATTCGAAGACTCGGCGACGACTCAGCGAGTGCCGACGGAATATTTGCATGAGAACGGCTGCAGGATGACCGGAAGGATCGACATGACCTGCGTGGCCGATCGACGAAGCGTCGGTCGAGATCCGATCATGACCACACGCATCGTGGCCGGTCCGTCGATCCGCAGGGGCGGCCATAGCCCACGGGCCAGGTGTAGAGTATATTGAGCTGCGGAGGTTACCTGGGGCGTAGCAGGCGTGGCTGGACGCAGTATTGCAGGCGAGCGGGCAGTTGGGTAGGGACAGAAGCTACCTATATATGCCGACACCAGGCCTGCAGCGAGTAAACAAACCGGCACAGACCCCTTCCAGCTGTGGAATCCGGTACACTACCGGACTCCGGTTAGTTGTGGGGTATGTACGTCTATCTGTGACTTCCGAGGAAGCAATGGTAAAGTCCTGGGGATATGTCAGGACAATGATATCGGTAGCGGACGGTTGTACCGCACGGCTCGGGAGAAGCGGAGCATACGGCCCCAAACCTAGGAAATAGAACCACGAGGGAGTCGTGCAGGTGTATATCCGGGCGTAACAAAGTGAGCAACCAGGTTATAGGTAGACTACCATGGAGTTGTAGTTTAGGTGTCGTTTGGTGAGGCTGGGGTTTGTAGGTTGTGGCACTTGTACGCACTTGAACTCTTAAACAGCTTGCACAACACCCTTCAAAATCGAGATATCCGTGCCGCCGACTGTGGCCAGTATGTAAGGCCATATATCCTCGGAGAGTATCACTGGCCGCACCCCCTAGCGTACTAGACATCACCATTGGTGGCAGACCATTCCCGTGCTTGGTCAGGAAACGGAGCACATAATATTTGATGTCGACATCACCAACTAGCTCGTAGACAGCCATCCAGTATGTACTGCCAACAGCCACTACCTATCCGTCAATTCGGTCAAGACAACCTGATCTCGAACGAACAGGCACGCAAATTATCTTACTCTCACCGGGCGTATACAGCTCATGGTAAGAAACGGGGTTAGCATCAGTGACGGCAGCAATGTCTTTCTTTTCTTTTCTTGCGTACAGTATCTAGAACTCAATCCGATGGTTGGCCCCCAACAGCTCATCGCTCCCCACATGATCACCAGCATCACCCACCAGATTATCGCGTTAGATTTTATGTCCCTCCCTCCTCAGCCCGTCATAAAGCGCGACCGCGCTCAACGCCTTTGCATCGTGCGTCTCCTTCCATAGATCCTTCAGTCTGACAACCTTGAGCGTGATCTTCTCGCCATCTTCCCTCAACCCGGTCAGACGGCCCTTCCACTCCCCGAGCGTCCCCTTGTCTATCCTGTGCCTGTACGCGAAGATCTTCAAGAACTCATCGCAACCTACATACCGTTTCATCGGTTATCCTCAGCGAACGGTTTTTGTGGGAGAGTGTGAGAGAGTACCTCCGGGACTGGGATAGACTGCGCTCTCCAGGCTCGCGCCTCCAGCGGTTTCGGCCGCTAGCGGTTTTAACGCGAGCTCGGTGAGGTCGACAAGGCTGTCGGCTTTGATTTCGATCCCGCACTCCTCCCTGATCTCCTTTGCCGCCGCGCCCGAGAAAGTATCTCCGTCCAGCATCCCCGCGGGGAGCTCGACGAACTCGAGTGCTCCTCCCGCCGGCACCCTCGGTTGGACGGTGAGGAGCACCCATTCCTCCCCTCCCTCCTCCTCCTGGAGGATGACGAGCATCGCCACGGAGCCGCCGCGCAGGAAGACGGTGCCTGGAAGAGACTCACCTGAGGAGTTCTTGAGCTCCGCCGTCACGTTGAGGAAGCCGACGCGGCCGCGACCGAAGAAGTCAACGTGGGAGACAGTCAGGGAGCGGAGAGTGTACGGGTCCCTGTGGAAAGGGTGCGTGGGTTCATGTTGCTGCGAGAGGGAGGCGGTCAGGGAGGAGAGCCAGGAGGTGTATGGCCGGAAGGAAGAGAGCTGGTCATTGCTGAGGTTTGGCGGGAGTTTGGGCGTCGGCCTGGACATTCTGCGGGCGGTGGTGAGATTGGGCTGGGGGAGAAGTGGTTTGGTGAAATGGCCGGGCCGGGGCAGGTTATGAGTGACTTGATGAAGCATATGTAGTGGAGCATCACACGTCGCGGTGAGTGACGTCAGCTCCTGGAGTGTATGCCAATGTACAGGCATTGCACACTACACCGTCCATGTTTCATCGCTGCAGTAGCCGTTGTCTGCTTCTAAATTCCCAATGACCCACCACCTATGTATTAAGTGCTATCTAGAAGCACGTAACACCACAAATTGCCCACTACGATACGGCTGGTGCGAGACAAGACGAAACATAAGATTCGGAGCGAAGCAGAAGTGGCAGTAGAATAGGAATCTCATCTAATTGTATTACTATCCGCCCCGGCGAAACCAGTCCAAGGGAAGAGAAGAAAGACAGCAACAAACGAAGGATATAGAGCGAAATAGACAGTGAACAAAAAAGAAAGGGATGTATATAAACGAATGCTCGGCTCAGTGCGTCCACCAATACGAATGCAAAAGCGGAGAAAAGAAACAGCAAATCCAAAAATCATAAGCAAGGAAGAATGAAACACCGATATGCAACAATGCGAAGACCACCCCCAAAAAGAACGAGTGTAAGAACCTCAAAACCAAAACCCCCCCAAAAAACCCCACCAAAAGATTATGCAGATGGATGAAAGCAGCAGTCTACCAGCCAGCGGGGGGGGCCAACTTGTCCGAGTATAGGCTGCCTTCGCCTTGGTACATGCGCATCTCGCCGTGTCCCCGGTATACAGCAGGTGTGGCGCTGTGTCCCGTTCCGATCGTGGTGGGTCCAAGGTCTGAGCTGGAACGACCTCGGCCCCGTCCACGTCGTCGACTCTTAGTCGCGCCTCTTGGGCTACCTGGGCTGTAGTTTTGTTGCGGCGACGACCTGGGACTTCCGCTAGGGCTGTTTGTATACCGCCGCTGGTTTATGGTCGGATTTCTAGGTCCTGTGGGAGGACTTCTGTCTGCCCTGGGGCCGGTGGGGGGCGAGAAGCACGATGGCCCAGTAGGAGGCGAGAAGCTTGATGACAACCCAGCGGGAGGTGGGGTCGAAGGGAAAAGCGCACGCTTTGGTGCCACATAGCCCCGAGGACCTGTTGGAATGCCCTCCTCGTTGAGGGGTGCGGCTGGGCGTCCACTGCCCACCGACATGTTTGAGGCCCCGAGCAATCCTCCACCATTGATCGAGTTCGAGCTACCGAAGCTTTGGGTACTACCCATCGAGCCACTTCGCGTCACTTTCTGCGTCATCGGGGTGATGGGTCTATCGCCATAGGTGAGTGCCACCCCAGTTTGCGCGGCAGGCCCGGTTGGTGGGGGGTAGGCCAGACCGGTGAGCGCGGAAGGAGTCGAGAGGCGAGCAAGGTGGGATGAAGTGGTACTGCGTGCCAGCGGCGATCCAGCGCGCATCGCGCTGTTGAAAAAGCTAGGCGATGAGATATCTCTGGGCTGTCGCGGTGGCGATATCGACCCTGGGCGCGTCGGAGGGGTTAGAGGATACTCCGAGGGCGACGATTTGGGAGGAGTGATGGTAACTCCGACTGGGGCTTCCTCCTTGGTCGTTACGATAGGAGGGCTGGGCAATGGTTGGGTCGGCAATCGTCCCAATGAGAGAGCATCCGGCTCGTATGGAGACTCCAAGGTGGGCTCCGGGGTGGCAGCCTCGTGCGCAGGCTCTTCGATCGGTGTCTCTTCGGTCTCGGCCTCCTCGGCTCCAGCCTTCCCGACTTTAGCCTTCTCGACTTTAGCCTTTTCGACGTCAGCCTCCTCAATCTCGGCAGCGACCTCCGCTTCCGGCTTGGCGGGGGCCGCCAGTTCAGCCTCAGCCGCCGCCGTATCAGTCTCGATGGCCGCCTCAACTTCGGCTTCGACCTCAGCCTCGTCCGCGGGCCCAACATTCTCAGCCGCATCAGCGTCGGAGTCGATGTCGACACCCTCGTCGACCTCGGGTACAACCTGGACTTCGGGCTGAGCTTCAGCCTCCACCTCCGGCTCAGCCTCAAGTTCCTCATGGACTACCGGCTGTGCGTGGGACTCGACTGCAGCCTCGTCCTCAGAGTAGGTAGGCAACGACTCGACGGTGGACTGACGAGGTTCAGGAGTAGGCCCCCTTTCCTCCGTCAAGATGCCGATAGCCTTGGATTCGGTAGAAATGGTGGTCGCAGCACCCATCGATTCCGGGCCGTTCGAATAAGTCTCGAGAGCCTTGATCACATGCGGGAAGACGAGCTTCTCAACGTCCTGTCCCCACAGGAAATCGAGGTGCTCAAAATGGTGGATCTCGGTGGCAATGGTATGAGACGGTAGCTCCTTAAGCATGATCCTGATGTCAACGAGGGAGTCGCAGCCACCGTAAACCAGCACGACAGGTGCCGTGATATTCCTCGTAGGAAATTTGGCGACCTTGTAGAAACTCCTGTTTGCGATAGAGGCGATGATTCCGGCATGAATATCATCGTCGTACATATGGAAACACTTGTTGCGGATGATCTGAAACCAGTGGGCAACACCTAGGCGACAGAATGAGCTTTTACACTTGTGGCTAGGACCGCTGGACGTACTCTTGACCGAAGTGTAGGAATAAAGATGGGAGTATGCCGCCAGCTTCTGGTTGAGCGGGATATTGCTGCCAGTCCACTTGAATAGGAAGTCCATCGAAATGTCGATTACACGCACAAAGATCGGAGGGTCTGGAAGGATTGTCAGCAGCCGCATGAATCGCAGAGCGATCCATTTCACTTACACAGGATACTCTGCCAGAAGGTCGTGCTAGACAGGATGGACTTCCTCCCGAAGAATAGATACATCAAGTTCGGGCTCAATTTCATCAAGGCATCCACCACAGCGTTGCTCAAGCCAGCAGGGCTCATGGCGGGCGCAAGTGCAACGAAAACGTCGATCTTCTCGTTGAGTTTCGGATGAATGCTCAAGGCAGCGAACGCCTGAGCAGTGCCTTGGGAGAAACCGACGTAGGACAAAGAAGGCTGGTTTGTAGTCTCAAGAATGTAGTTGACGGAGTCGGGGATATCATAGAAGGCGAAGTCGTCGATCGAGAAATTCCAGAATGCGGCCGAGTTAGAATGGTGATGAATCGACTTCTTCGAGTATTTGTTGCCCCGGTTGTTTCCAAGCTATCCATGTCAGCCAGCAAGCCCATCAATGGACGAGGAAGGACGGGGAGGGGACACGCACCCAGACGTCATAGCCCTTCTCCGCCAGCACAAACGGAAGACACTGTTCCTTGTCGAGCAGACAGACCCAAACCTCACTGTTCATCAGAAGCCCTAACACCTCATATCAGTATCTTCCAGACTTGAACGGTGCAAGGATGGACCAACCATGGTGCAAGTACACTACCTTCTTCCCCCCATTCCCTAAAGCCTCGCTGCCCCTCACCCTTGCCCTGGGGGGGCGGTTCATCTCCTCCTCGGTCTTCTTCACAACCCTGTGTAGGCCAAGCAAATATCCATCGCTGGTCTGGACAACGTGTTCCTCGATCCGGTAACTGCCATCATTCCAAATCTCGCACAGATCCACAAATCCATCGGCATCCCGAACTCTTGCAACCATACTCCTCTCCTGCGTCGAGCTCTCTACCGTGGTGTACCGCCTCGCCGAGAAGTAGTTGAATAGTGCTCGCGAGCGCCCGTAGAAGAAGTTTATAAACGACGCGGCTAAATCCAGAAACGAAACAAGGAGTTAGCTATCGGCATTATATGATAGATACGGGAGGGGTTTCACTCGCGACATGGGATATCCATCAAGGTATCACAACAGCCGTTCGGCTACGAAACGAGCATTGGACGTTACGCCGAATAGAAAGGCAGATGAAAGCAAGAAGGACGACTTACGCAAAGCCAAAGTGATGACCCGGAGGAAGCCCTCGGCCAAAAGGAACAGGAACGAAAAGTAGAGAGCTACATATTCCACACTATTTGATGCCATAACAGGACCGCTGTTAGCCTTCGAGAACTTTTCTGTGCTTTCTTTCCGCTCCCACAAGGTAGATGAAGATGTGCTGGCATCCTCCTCCATCGCCGCTGCCTCCTCGGGTTGTGCTTGTTCCTCTTCCTCTTCCCCAGCCTCCTCTTCCTCCTTCACCTCGACGACATCCTCTACATCCTCTATTTTTTTCTCCTCCTCTTCCTCGGCTTCTTCGGATTCTTCGGCGATATCCTCTATTGGCTCGACTTCCTCGAGATGCTGCTCGGACTTGCACGGCGAAGGAGGGGTGGGAGGAGGGGTAAAAGAAGTGTCCACAGCAGTGGCAGCAGAAGAGGGTGCAGGAGAAGGATAATGTAAAAAAGGAAACGATTTGGTAGGATGGGGTATGTACAGATGGAGTCTTCCTACGAAAGGTACTCGGGGCATAGTCGGAGCAGCAGAAGCAGCAACAGTTGTGGCCCCCGAGTCGCACTCTTTCTGTGTAGGCTCTGCAGAATCCATCGTTGTCGTCAGTCTTCCGTGAGTTTTTTGTTTTTGCGCGGCGCGTGTGGAGGGGTGGTGGGGGGAAGCGTCAAAATATAAAGAGGGTAAAAAAGAAGCAGGAGCTGGAAAGGAAAAAGAGAGGGCAAGGCTTCGGAAATAAGGGAAAATTTACCAGAATATCAAGCGGTCTCCTCTCTCTGTCTCTCTTTCTCTGTATTATCCCCTTGACGGAACAGCACACAAGACACTTGTATCGTGCTGTCACTGTGCTTCCGCACGACCCAACAGCCAGTAAGGAAAAACGAAAAAAAAAAGAAATAATTAAAAAAAGATCGAGAGAGGGTGCCGTATCCGTTGTGTCACCTGTATGTTGTCCACGTATATGGGGGGGGGGGGCGGTTTTCGTTCCAATCCTACCAATGGTAGAGCGTTGCGTAGCTTCTTCCTGCGTGCAGCGTAAGTGGTGGGAGTTTC
>Ga0307516_10003819_pt1 | contig 19093 bp, 17 predicted proteins | sample 19_EM_MG_FD_203310 | JGI IMG/M metagenome (GOLD analysis project Ga0307516, IMG submission 203310) | Populus trichocarpa ectomycorrhiza microbial communities from riparian zone in the Pacific Northwest, United States - 19_EM | ecosystem: Host-associated > Plants > Roots > Unclassified | place... | reverse complement strand
CAGCGTAAACAAGTTGTTGCGTACAGATCTACGGCGGGCGATGGCCCCCATTATATACAGGAATTCCTCCCAGCGCCCGCAAGCAAACACGCAACCCTACTCCGACACGTTTCACGTTTCTTCATGCGATCCCTCATTCCCGCACTCGGTCCTTCATGCGATCCCGCATTCCCGCACTCCGTCCTTCATGCGATCCCGCTTACGCGATCCTGCATTCCCGAATCCTTCCGTGGCGTTACGTTTCCCCAGCTCCGTGGTCCGGCGCGGCGACATGTGGTTCGGCATGTGATCCGGCGTGGTCCGGCGGCATGTGATTCGGGCGCCGTGACACAGGGTGTGGGGCCTGACTAACACAGCTCGGAGGTGGGTTGGCGGTGTGAGTAGCGGTGTTGGCCGGGGCACGTGATTGGGCATGACCCTGGGGAATACACTGTTGCTTATGGTAGGTTCGCCCTTCACTGAGATGGATAGAGTGGAACTCGGTATCCGTTTCTTGGCACAGAGCCACCAGTTCATCAAAGGTCAGTTTCTTCGTCCTTCCAAATAACAATCTGTGTAGGTCATGAGACATTCCTTCACGCAGGGTATCCAACTTTGCGTTTTCATTCCAGTTGAGCTTTGCCACGAGCATGTGAAATTCGGCGAAGTACGTGTTAAACTCTTTCTTGCCCTGCTTGAGGTTGGTAAGTTTGGCGCGGGCAGTGGCGAAGGGGTCAGGGTCGCCGAAGGCGTTGTGGAGAATCCGGATAATGTCTTCGGCATCCTCCAACTCGATGGTCTCTCCCTTAATGAAGCGGAGGACTTCGACCTGTGCCCGACCTTGCAGCCGGTTGAACATATATGCCATTCGGATAGCAGGAGTCGGAAACATATAGGGTCGCTGAAGAGTTTAAGATGTAGCTGGGCAACAAATCCTTCGAGGGCGTCGCGGTTGCCATCGTATATGGGGGGGTCGGAGATCTTGTCACCCCGGCTGTGAGTGGGCGCATTGCAAGAGGCTAGTGGGTCTGCAACTCATCTGGACCAAGCCAATTGTTCCTCCGAATCGTCGATACGTCAGGCTGGATATGCAGCAGGTGCGTCGAAGATTTCCTTGACCAACTGCTTGACATTGGCGAAGGCAGAGTGTAAGGTGGCATCTGCTGCAAAGGCACCGCTAGTTGAGATGAAGCTTAACTTCTCGTGGAGGTCAGCAGAAATTTCGAGGTAGACAGGGTGTGCCGGCTGGGACAATTCTCCTGACATCTCATCTGCTATGGACAAGGGGTTCTTGAGGAATTCGAGGGGTTCTTGAGCGGTTTCGGGTGTTCTTCCGCCACTGGCAGAGTTTGGCTCACGCAACAAAGTGTAATGGCATAGGGTCAGGTGGGCTACCGGTAGCAGACAGGATAAGGGTGGCGGCGAGCGGACAGTGCACAGCGATGACAGGACAGGGACGGCGCGTAGCGAGCGGTCAGCACGCAGCATGGAGAGGACAAGGATGGCAGCGAGCAGGAAGTGTGCAGCGAGCTGGCAGAGGACAGGACCAGGACAGCGTGCAGCAAGCTGGCCAAGGACAGGACAAGGACGATGTGTAGCGAGCGGGTGGTACGCTGCAAGTGAGAGGGTTGTGGGGAAGTACTAATATTCTTCTAGTGAGGAAACAAGGGAACAAGTTGTTGTGTGAGGAAGGAAAAGGAAGGGAAAGAAGTGCGCGACGGCTGCTTAAAAGGATATCCATCACCCGTACGGCGTCACTCCACATTCTATCCTCCTGCATTCCAGTCGCCGTCAAGGGTCTAGGCTCAGCTTGTAGGCGCCGTAACATCAAACCCATCTGGGGTTGCGCAATATCTAGGTATTATGCATGAATACTTCCTCTTCGTACAAGGGAGAAAAACTGATAGGGACATGGCACTGATTAATAGGTATGGACCTAGAAGATCCTTGATTTGGGCGCTTACGAACAATGTTCGTTTGTACCCCCTTGGAGTCGTCGTCACCCTTGTGGGCTTGTTTGGAATTCTCACTGGCTAGACACCTTATGAGTGTCTATATGATGTGCAACTTCGCCTCCCTAGTAGCTTCCCAGAATGCTTGGTGACGTCGATACAAGTGCCGCATCAATCGCAGTGAACTGAAGATAACGTATCGGTAACTCAATGAGCTATAATCTGATCTTCTCCAAACATCTGACAGATAGTCTGGCTCCCCTCATATACCTGCCGGACCTGTTCTGCCTCTCACATACTGCACGACCGTGCGGCAGTTATATTTGGTACAGAGAATGTAGCTCTTTTTGCTGGTAACCAGAAACTAGTAACTTTCTGTATAGGGCTTGTGGAGGATAACCTTAATGCCTCCTAGGGATGTGGCTGAACCTTCTCCTAAGGCTCCCACTCATTCCGTTGCCCATTGGTAACCTTCTGTTACCCCTTTGGCTGTTGTCAGGTCGGTTCTCTGTTACTGAGCACTCGCCCCTGCCCGTAACTTCTACTCATGAAATATCACTCGCCCTCAATCCTCAGATTAAGCCTCTGTAGTTGCTAGTCAATATAACTTTATGCCTTTGGGGTGTGGCCAGTGTACTGGGTGTAACACTGGTACACCGAAAGGCTAAATTGGAAGCTGGAGAAGAAGTACCATGGGTCCTACCAAGTCATCTGGGCAATCAAGTCCCATGCCTACAAGTTGAACATCCAAAATATCATCCCGAAGAACTGCACCTTCACGGTTTCCTTACTACACACTGCCATCAACAAACTGATCCCAGGATAAGTCATCTTGCTGCCGCTTGTGGTCATTGTTGAAGGCGAAGTGGAGTGGAAAGTGGAAGAAGTTGTGGACAGCCAAAGAAATTGGGGTCGACTGTAGTACCTCGTGTAAAAGAGGGGATTTGTAACCCCAATATGGGATCCTGAGGAGAGTCTGACCGAAGTATAGGCCGTCGATGACTACCACAAGCACTTCCCCCGACCACCCGCACTGGCTCAGCTTGCGCTCGTAGAAACTTCAGACTAAATTGGTACTATGGTCATAGTATCGGACCACTGGCTGTCATGTCATGGAAGTGAGGGAATGCAGCACTCAAAGTGCTGGAATACAGTTCTATAGGGTGCTGGAATGAGGTAACATGAGGTGCAGAGATAAGGGAATGGAATTGCCAAAATGAGGGAGTAGAAGTTTACTTGTATTAATGTTTGTTCAAGGGTATTACCCATCTGGGCACTAGCTGAGTTCCTCAATATAACGATTCCTGCCACCCACGATAGATTGGTACCCAATAACTTATTTACATTGTCGTCATATCCTTATCGTTTGTCATTGTTCTCTGTCCTTATTCCGTATCCTTATTCATATCCTCGCACATATCCTTATCTTCTCTCCTTTATTCTGGCCCCGCGTGCCCATTCCGCTTGACCACCATACCCGCCCACTTGACCAGCATGCACCACTATCTGGAGCCTTGCCCATACCACTCCATGACAATAAACACGCTTTTCAGTTTCTCTCCTAGTATATTAGGAATAAGATAGTAGTAATACAGTATAAATCTAATGAAAATGGGAGTTTTTAGGCTGCCAATGTGATTATAACATGCTTTTAGTGTAAAACAACAGTTTTTTATCCCCACTTCAACTATACAGTATGAATCAACCAAAAACCAAAAAATAACTATAAAAATGACAATAGCATGAAATATCACTCATGTTAACGAACATGAAATATCACAGCAACATTAAAAATCACTCATTTCTGTCATCAGGAATTATCACTCGTGAGGCATCATAAATTATCACTCTGTTTCTGAAAATCATGATTTCTCACTTGGATTTGGCATCATACATTATCACCATTCATCTGAATTTGGAATTATCATTCATACCTACATTCAATCGGATTACATAGCTGGTAGGAAAGCTGTTTACAAGCAGGAGAAATGTGGTATACAATGAGCCATTCAATGACAATAGTAGCACGCAAACTGTTGGGATAGACGTTGACAACTATTACGGCATGCTGCCTGTTGTTATAGCCGTCAATCAGAGGTAGCGATGAGCGATTCGACATGCTATTCGACGACAATTGAGGAGCGCAAACCATTGGGATAGCCGTCGATGAGCGGAAGCGATGAGCGATCCGCCACACTATTCCACAAGCATTGCAGCATGCAAACTGTTGATATCCGTCAAGGAGCGGAAGTAATAAGTGATCTGACGTGATCTTCGACGATAATTACGGTAAGCAAGCCATTGCGATAGCCATCGAGAAGTGGAAGGGATGAGCGTTCTGACTCGCTATTCAAGGAGCATTTCGGCAAGCAAACCGGTGTCATACCCGTCGATGAGCGATCTGAGGTACCATTCGACAATTGTGTTGGATAAACCGTTGGGATAGCCATCAACATGCGGAAGTGGTGAGCGATCCGACATGCTATTCGATGAGTATTATGGCATGCAAACTGTGGGGATAGCCGTCGGCAATTATTGAGACGCGTAAATGGACAAGATTGCCGTTAACAAGCGGAAGCTAAGAGCTATCTGATGCGCTATTCGACAAGAATTGTGGCACGCAAACCATTGGGATAGCCGTTGGCAAGCAGAAGCGATGCACCATCTGACGCGCTATTCGACGAGCATTACGGTGCGTAAACCGACGGGATAGCTTTTGACGAGTGGAAGCAATTAGCGATTCGATATGCTATTTGAGAAGTGTTACGGTGTGCAAACCACTGGGATAGCTGCCGACAAGTATTGCGGCACCTAAACCGACAGGATAGCCCTCGATGAGTGGAAGGAATGAGCCATCCGACATGCTATTTGACAAGCATTGCAGTGCATAAACCAACGGAATACGCGGCAACTAGCGGATGCGATATGCTATCTGATGTGCTATTCGACAAGTATTGCAGCATACAAACCGACAGGATAGCCATTGACAAGCAGAAGCAATGCGCCATCTGAGGTATTATTTGACGAGTATTGCAGCGCGTAATTCGATGGAATAGGCGTGGACAGGCAGAAGTGATCAGCGATCCGATGTGCTATTCGATGAACGTCGTGGTACGCAAACCGTAGGGATAGCTGTTAACAAGTATTGCGGTGGGAAAACCATTGGGATAGCCTTCGACAAGTATTTCAGTACGCAAACTGACGAGATAGCTGTCAACAAGCGGAAAGGATGAGCCATCCGACATGCTATTCGACAAGCATTGCGGCACATAAACCGATGGGATAGCCCTCGACAAGCGGAAGAGAGGAGCAATCCGACATACTATTCGACGAGTGTTGAGACTCTCAAAACCTTGGGATAGCCGTTGACAAGTATTGCGGCGTCCAAACTTTTTTGGGATAGCTGTCGACAACTATTGTGGCATGCAAACCAACAGGATTGCCGTCGACGAGTGGAAGTATTGAGCCATCCAATACGCTATTCGACGTACGTTGCTGCGCGCAAACCATTATAATTGAACATAGTAGTAACATAGTTTACACATGTAAAGTAGTAACTTAGGTTACACAAGACACTCGCATTTTTTCTGACTCACTTGTGTAACCTAAGCTTTAGTCATCCATTGGAGTTGAAATATTTGGTTTTTCCGACATATTTCCTACATGTTGAAAGTTTACACCATCCGATGCACTATTCGACAAGGATTGTGGTGTATAAACCAACAGGATAGCCGTCAACGAGCCGAGGCGATAAGCAATCCGATGCGCTATTTGACAAGCGTTGCGGCTTGTAAAACTTTGGAATAGCTGTTGACAAGTATTACGGCATGTAAATCGTTGGGATAGGCGTCGACAAGTATTGCAGTGCCCAAACTGTTGGGATAGCCATTGACAAGTATTGCAGCGCGCAAACCGATGGGATAGCCATCAACAAGTATTGCTGCCTGCAAATAGTTGGGATAGCTGTCGAAAAGGGGAATCAATGCATAATCCGACGTGCTATTTGACAAGCATTGTGGTGGGTAAACCGACAGGATAGCCCTTGATAAGCAAAAGCGATGAGCGATCCTGTACGCTATTAGACGAGCGTTGCGGCACCCAAAACATTGGGATAGCCATTGACAAGTATTGCAGTGCGCAAAACGTTGGGATAGCCATTGACAAGTATTGCGGCACGCAAACCGTTGGGATAGCTGTCGACAAGTATTGCGGCAGACAAACCGACAGGTACCGTCGACGAGCGCAATCATGAAGCCATCCTATGCGTTATTAGACACGCGTTGCTGCGGGCAAACAGTAACTTAAGCTACACAACTAAAGTAGTAACTTAGGTTTCACAAGACACTCGCATTTTTTCTGACTATCTTGTGTAACCCAAACTTTGTTCATCCGTTGGAGTTCAAATTTTGGTTTTTCTGACATATTTCCTTCATGTTGAAAGTTAATACCATCCGATGTACTATTCAATGAGTATTACGGCATGTAAACCAATGGGATAGTGGTCGACAAGCGGATGCGATGAGCGATGAGACGCACTATTTGACGAGAGTTGAGGTATGCAAACCGTTGGAATTGCTGTCGACAAGTATTGTAGCGCGCTAACCGTTGAAATGGCCATTGACATGTATTGTGGCGTGCAAACCGTTGAGATAGCTGTCGACAAGTATTGGAGTACACAAACCGTCAGGATAGCCGTCGAGAAGTATTGCAGCACGCAATCTGATGGAATAGCCGTTGACAAGTATTGCGGCACGTAAACTGTTGGAATAGCCATTGACAAGTATTGCCGCATGCAAACCGACGGGATAGCCATTGACAAGTATTACTGGGGACAAATAGTTAGGATAGCTCTCGACAAGCGGAAGCGATACACCATCCAATGTGCTATGCGACGAGCATTGCGGCATGTAAACCGACAGATTAGCAGTTGACGAGCGAAAGCAATGATCGATCTGATGCTCTAGTCGACCAGCATTACGGTGCCCAAACCATTGGAATAGCCGTTAACAATTATTGCAGTGGGTAATTATATGGGATAGCCATCGACAAGTATTGCTGCACAGAAACAGTTGGGACAGCTGTTGACAAGCGGAAGCTTTGAGTCATACAATGTACTATTCGATAGGTATTGCGGCCCGTCAACCATTGTCACAGCTATCGACAAGTATTGCGGAGTGAAAACTGTTGTGATTGAACATAGTAGTAACTTAGGTTACACAAGACACTCGCATTTTTTTTTGCCTCTCTTGTGTAACGCAAACTTTAGTCATCAGTTGGAGTTCAAATATTTTGTTTTTCCGACATATTGCCACATGTTGAAAGTTTACACCATAACATGCACTATTCAACCAGCAGTGCTACACGTAATCTGATGGGATAGCCGTTGACGATCGGAAGTATTGAGCCATCCAATACAATATTCGACGACCCTGGCGGCGCCCAAACCGTTGGGAGAGCTGTTGACAAGAATTACAGTGCGCTAACAGTGGAAGCCGTCGACGAGTGAAAGAACAAGAATGCGCTAACATCCACTGAGCAACACAGCATGCAAACTGTCGGGAAAGATGTTGATGAGTGAAAGAATGAGCAATACGCTGCCATCCGCTGCTCAATAAGATGTACAAACCTTTGTGAAAGCTATTGGCGAGCTGAAGAACAAGGAATTCGCTGCCATCCAAGCAGTAGGGGTGCGAATTGTCTGAAAAGCTTTTGACGAGTGGAAGAATGAGCAATGGGCCACCATCCTGAGAGCAATATGGAGTGCAAACTCATGTGATACCTGTTGACGAGCGGAATAATAAGGAATGCGATGCGATCCGCTGAGCGAAATGGTCCCTAAACCGAGATCGCCGTTGACAAGCGGAAAAAAGCACGATACGTTGCCATCCGCTAAGGAGTATGGCACGCAAATTGTCAGGAAAGCCATCAAGGAGCGAAAGAATGAGCAATGCACTGCCATTGGCTGAGCAATACAGCACACAATCAGTCATGAAAGCTGATCATGAGTGAAAGAATGAGCAATGCGCTACCATCTGCTGAGCAATACGCGGAGAAAAGTGTTGGAAAAGCAGTTGACAAATGAAAGAATGCGCAATCCACTAACATCCTCTGAGCAATACGGCGCGCAAACCGTAAAAGCCGTTGGCAAGCGCAAGAACAAGCAACACGGTGCCATCCGCAGAGCAATATGGCACGCAACTGTCGTGAAATCCGGTGACGAGCGGAAGTATGAGCAATCTGCTGCCAGCTGCGGAGCAATACTGCGTGTAAACCGTGATGAAAGCCGTTGACGAATGGAAGAATGAACAAGCCGCCACCATCCGATAAGCAAAACGGTGTGCAAACCGTGAAACCCATCGGCGAGTGGAAGAACGAGCAATGCGCTGCCATGGGTTGAGTAATAGCACACGTGAAAGGTCGGGAAAGTCGTAGACGACAGGAAGAATGAGTGATACTGCATGTAAACCATCGTGTAAGCCATGAATGAAGGGAAGAATAAGCAATCCTCTGCCCTCCACTGAGCAATACAGCGTGTAAACCGTGAAAACCGTAGACAAGGGGGACGACAGGAAGAATGAGCGATACTGCGTGTAAACCATCGTGTAAGCCATGAACGAAGGGAAGAATAAGCAATCCTCTGCCCTCCACTGAGCAATACAGAATGTAAACCGTGAAAACTGTAGACAAGGGGCTGAATGAGCAATACACTGCCATCCCCTGAAAAATGCAGCACGCGAAACGTCGGGAAAGCCATTGACCAGCGGAAGAATGAGCAACACGGTGCCATCTGCAGAGCAATACGGCACGCAACCGTTGTAAAAGCTGTCGACGAGTGGAAGAATCTGCAACAAGGTGTCATCTGCGGAGCAATATGGCGCCCAACTGTCGTGAAAGCTATTGACAAGAGGAATTATCAGCAATTTTCTGCCAGCCCCCAAGCAATACTGCACACAAACCGTCGTAAAAGCCATTGACAGGCGGAAGAATGAGCAATCGGCTGCCATCCGCAGAGCAAAATGGTGGGCCAACCATGAAAGACATTAACTAGCGGAAGAATGAGCAACGCGCTGCCATCTACTGAGCAACATGGTACGTAAACCCTTGTGAAAGCCATTGACGAACAGAAGAATAAGAGATGCGCTTTTATCCGCAGAGCAAAACAGTGTGCAAACCGTGAAAGCTATTGACAACTAAGAGAACAGGCAAGCTGCCGCCATCTGCTGGGTAACATGGCATATAAACCGTTCTGAAAGCCATTGACGAGCGGAAGAATGAGTAATCTGCAGCCATCCACTGAGCAAAACAGTGCGCAAACTATGGAAGCCATTGATGAGCGGAAGAATGAGCAATCCGCTGCCATCAGCTGAGCAAAACGGTGGGGAAACAGGTAAAGCCGTTGATGAGCATAAGATATAGGAATGTGCTGCCATCCACTGAGCAAAATGGCGTACAAACAGTGAAAGCCGGTAAAAAGAAGAAGAATGAGCAATGTGCTGTCTTCCGCTTAGCAAAACAGTGCGCAAACCGTGAAAGCCATTGACGAGCAAGAGAACAAGCGGGCTGCTGCCATCCGCTGTCCAATACAGTGCGCAAACCGCCGAGAAAGCCGTTGACGATTGTAAGGCAGAAAGTGCAATGCACTGCCATCCGCGGCGCAATACGGCACGTAAACCGTCGTGAAAGCCATTAACGAGTGGAATAATGTGCAATGTGCTGCCATCCGCTCGAGAATATGGCGTACGAATGGTTAGGAAAGCCATCGACGGGCGGAAGAACGAGCAACTCGATGCCCGCTTCTGAGCGATACGGTGCGCAATCCGTCTCGAAAGCCGTCAGAGTCACTACGTCCAGTGTTGCTTTGACTTATATGGCCCCCGATACTGCTCCACGGATGCCGTTTGTCACCCTCGAGCGGAATATAAAAATCAGTTGCCGTCCGCTGAGCAATACAGTGTGCGAACCATCGGGAATGCTGTTGACGAGTGGATGAATGACTAATCTGCTGCCATCCATTGAGCAATTCGGTGGTCAAACGGTGAAAGACTTTGACCAGTGGAAGTATGCGCAATCCGCTGCCATCCACTGAGCAATACGGCGCGTGAACCGTCAGGAAAGCCATTGAGAAGGGGAGATATGAGCAATCCACTGATGAGTGGAAGAATGAGCAATCCGCTGCCATCCGCTGAGCAATACGGCATGCAAACTGTGGTGAAAGCCTTTGACGAGCGGAAGTATGTGCAATGCGCAGTCATCCGCTGAGGAAAAGGGAGTGCACACCGTGAAAGCCGTTGACGAGCGGAAGAAGAAGCTATCTGCTGCCATCCGTTGAGACATACAGCGCGCAAACACTGAAAGCCATTGACGAGCGGAAGAACGAGCAATATATTGTCATCCGCCTAGCAAAACAGCGGGCAAACCATGAAAGCCGTTGTCAAGCGCAAGAATGAGCAATCCGCAGCCATTCACTGAGAAAAACAGCGTGCAAACCGTGAAAGCCTTTGACAAGAGGAAAAATGAGCAATCCGCAAACATGGGCGCAGAAATATGGCGCGTAAACCGTGGTGAACGCCTTTGACTAGAGGAAGTAAGAGCAATCCACTACCATCCACGGAGCAATACAGCACGCAAACCATCGTGAATGCCGTTGACGAGTGGAAGAACGAGCAATCCGCTGCCATCTGTTGGGAAACACGGCGCGCAAGCCGTGACAGCCGTTGACGAACGGAAGTATGAGCAATGCTCTATTATCCGGTGAGCAAAACAGAGCCCAAACTATGAAAGCCGTTGACGAGCGGAAGAACGAGGAATCCGCTGCCATCCGTTGCGCAATCCGCTGCCATCCACTGAGCAATACGGCGCGCAAACCGTATTGAAAGCCATTGACAACCACAAGTAAGAGGAATCCGCTACCATTCGCAGTGCAAAACGGCGGGCAAACCGCGAATGCCGTTGACGAACGGAAGAATGAGCAATCCGATGCCATCCGCTGAGCCATACGGCGCGGGAACGGTCTTGAAAGCCGTTGACAAGCGGAGGTATGAGCAATCCGCTGCCATCCGCGGAGCAATACGGCGCGCCTCCGTCGTGAAAGCCGTTGACGAGCGAAAGTACGAGCAATCCTCTGCCATCCGCCGAGCAATACGGTGCGCGAACCATTGGAAAAGCCGTTGACGACAGAAAGAATGAGTAATGCGCTCCCATCCGCTGAGCAATACGGCGCGCGAACCGTCGGAAAAGCCGTTGACGAGCGGAAGAATGAGGAATGCGCTGCCATCCGCTGAGCAATACGGCACGTGAACTGGCGGAAATGCCATTAACGAGTGGAGGAATAAGCAATGCGCTGCCAACCGCTGAGCAATACGGCGTGCAAACCGTCGGAAAAGCCATTGACAAGCGGAAGAATGAGCAATGCGGTGCCATCCTCTGAGCAATACGGCGCGCAAACCGTCGTGAAAGCCGTTGACAAGAGAAAGAATGTGCAATCTGTCGCCATCCGCTGAGCAATACGGCGCACGAACCGTTGGGAAAGACGTTGACGAGCGGAGGTATCAGCAATCCGCTGCCATCCGCTGAGCAATACGGCGCGCGAACCGTCGTGAAAGTGGTTGACGACCGGAAGTAAGAGGAATCCGCTACCATTCGCGGTGCAATACGGTGCGCAAACTGTCGGGAAAGCGGTTGACGAGTGGAAGAATGAGCAATCTGCTGCCAGCTGCGGAGTAATACTGCGTGCAAACTGTGATGAAAGCCGTTGACGAATGGAAGAATGAACAAGCCGCCACCATCCGCTAAGCAATACGGTGCGCAAACAGTGAAACCCATCGGCGAGCGGAAGAACGAGCAATGCGCTGCTATGGGTTGAGTAATAGCATACGTGAAAGGTCGGGAAAGTCGTAGACGACAGGAAGAATGAGCGATACTGCGTGTAAACCATCGTGTAAGCCATGAACGAAGGGAAGAATAAGCAATCCTCTGCCCTCCACTGAGCAATACAGCGTGTAAACTGTGAAAACCGTAGACAAGGGGCTGAACGAGCAATACACTGCCATCCGCTGAGAAATACAGCACGCGAAACGTCGGGAAAGCCGTTGACCAGCGGAAGAATGAGCAACACGGTGCCATCTACAGAGCAATACGACACGCAACCGTCGTAAAAGTTGTCGATGAGTCGAAGAATCTGCAATACAGTGCCGTCCGCGGAGCAATATGGCGCCCAAATGTCGTGAAAGCTATTGACAAGAGCAATTATCAGCAATTTGCTCACAGCCACCAAGCAATACTGCACACAAACCGTCGTAAAAGCCATTGACAGGCGGAAGAATGAGCAATCGGCTGCCATCCGCAGAGCAAAATGGTGGGCAAACCATGAAAGACATTAACTAGCGGAAGAATGAGCAACGCGCTGCCAGCTACTGGGCAACATGGTACGTAAACCCTTGTGAAAGCCATTGACGAACAGAAGAATAAGAGATGCGCTTTTATCCGCAGAGCAAAACAGCGCGCAAACCGTGAAAGCCGTTGACAACTAAGAGAACAGGCAAGCTGCCGCCATCTGCTGGGTAACATGGCATATAAACCGTTCTGAAAGCCATTGACGAGCGGAAGAATGAGTAATCTGCAGCCATCCACTGAGCAAAACGGTGCGCAAACCATGGAAGCCATTGATGAGCGGAAGAATGAGCAATCCACTGCCATCAGCTGCGCAAAACGGTGCGGAAACAGGTAAAGCCGTTGACGAGCGTAAGATATAGGAATGTGCTGCCATCCACTGAGCAAAATGGCGTACAAACAGTGAAAGCCGGTAAAAAGAAGAAGAATGAGCAATGTGCTGTCTTCCGCTTAGCAAAACAGTGCGCAAACCGTGAAAGCCATTGACGAGCAAGAGAACAAGCGGGCTGCTGCCATCCGCTGTCCAATACAGTGCGCAAACCGCCGAGAAAGCCGTTGACGATTGTAAGGCAGAAAGTGCAATGCACTGCCATCCGCGGCGCAATACGGCACGTAAACCGTCGTGAAAGCCATTAACGAGTGGAATAATGTGCAATGTGCTGCCATCCGCTCGAGAATATGGCGTACGAATGGTTAGGAAAGCCATCGACGGGCGGAAGAACGAGCAACTCGATGCCCGCTTCTGAGCGATACGGTGCGCAATCCGTCTCGAAAGCCGTCAGAGTCACTACGTCCAGTGTTGCTTTGACTTATATGGCCCCCGATGCTGCTCCACGGATGCCGTTTGTCACCCTCGAGCGGAATATAAAAATCAGTTGCCGTCCGCTGAGCAATACGGCGTGCGAACCATAGGGAATGCTGTGGACGAGTGGAGGGATGAGTAATCTGCTGCCATCCATTGAGCAATTCGGTGCTCAAAGGGTGAAAGACTTTGACCAGCGGAAGTATGCGCAATCCGCTGCCATCCACTGAGCAATACGGCGCGCGAACCGTCAGGAAAGCCATTGAGAAGGGGAGATACGAGCAATCCACTGATGAGTGGAAGAATGAGCAATCCGCTGCCATCCGCTGAGCAATACAGCATGCAAACTGTGGTGAAAGCCTTTGACGAGCGGAAGTATGTGCAATGCGCAGTCATCCGCTGAGCAAAAGGGCGTGCACACCGTGAAAGCCGTTGACGAGCGGAAGAACAAGCTATCCGCTGCCATCCGTTGAGACATACGGCACGCAAACACTGAAAGCCGTTGACGAGCGGAAGAACGACCAAAATATTGTCACCCGCCATGCAAAACAGCGGGCAAACCATGAAAGCCGTTAACGAGCGGAAGAACCAGCAATGCTCTGCCATCCGCTGAGGAAATCGGCGCGCAAACCGTCGGGAAAGTCATTGACGAGAGAAAGAACGAGCAATCCGCTGCTATCCGCTAAGCAATACGGTGCGCAAACCGTGAAAGCTGTTGACTAGTGGAAGAACTAGCAATGCACTGTCATCCGCCGAGGAAAGCAGCGCGCAAACCGTGAAAGCAATTGACGAGCGGAAGAACCAGCAATGCACTACCATCCGCTGAGGAAATCGGCGCGCAAGCAGTAGGGAAAGCCGTTGTCGAGCGCAAGAATGAGCAATGCGCAGCCATTCGCTGTAAAAAACGGCGCGCAAACCATGAAAGACTTTGACAAGAGGAAAAATGAGCAATCCGCAAACATGGGTTCAGAAATATCGCGCGTAAACCGTGGTGAAATCCTTTGACGAGAGGAAGTAAGAGCAATCCGCTACCATCCACGGAGCAATACAGTTCGCAAACCATCGTGAAAGCCGTTGACGAGCGGAAGAACGAGCAATCCGCTGCCATCTGTTGGGAAACACGGCGCGCAAGCTGTGACAGCCGTTGACGAATGGAAGTATGAGCAATGCGCTATCATCCGGTGAGCAAAACAGCGCCCAAACTATGAAAGCCGTTGACGAGCGGAAGAACGAGGAATCCGCTGCCATCCGTTGAGCAATCCGCTGCCATCCACTGAGCAATACAGCGCGCAAACCGTATTGAAAGCCATTGACGACCACAAGTAAGAGGAATCCGCTACCATTCGCAGTGCAAAACGGCGGGCAAACCGCGAATGCTGTTGACAAACGGAAGAATGAGCAATCCGATGCCATCCGCTGAGCCATACGGCGCGCGAACGGTCTTGAAAGCCGTTGACAAGCAGAGGTATGAGCAATCCGCTGCCATCCGCGGAGCAATACAGCGCGCATCCGTCGTGAAAGCCGTTGACGAGCGAAAGTACGAGCAATCCTCTGCCATCCGCCGAGCAATACGTTGCGTGAACCGTCGGAAAAGCAGTTGACGACAGAAAGAATGAGCAATGCGCTCCCATCCGCTGAGCAATACGGCATGCGAACCGTCAGAAAAGCCGTTGACGAGCGGAAGAATGAGCAATGCGCTGCCATCCGGTGAGCAATACGGCAGGCGAACTGGCGGAAATGCCATTAACGAGTGGAGGAATAAGCAATGCGCTGCCAACCGCTGAGCAATACGGCGCGCAAACCGTCGGAAAAGCTGTTGACGAGCGGAAGAATGATAAATGCGCTGCCATCATCTGAGCAATACGGCGCGCAAACCATCGGGAAAGCCGTTGACGAGAGAAAGAATGTGCAATCTGCCGCCATCTGCTGAGCAATACTGCGCACGAACAGTCAGGAAAGACGTTGACGAGCGGAGGTATCAGCAATCCGCTGCCATCCGCTGAGCAATACAGTACGCGAACCGTCGTGAAAGTGGTTGACAACCGGAAGTAAGAGGAATCCGCTACCATTCACGGTGCAATACGGCGCGCAACCTGTCGGGAAAGCCATTGACGAGTGGAAGAATGAGCAATCCGCTGCCATCCACTGAGCAATACGGCGCGAAAACCGTCGTGAAAGCCATTGACGAGTGGAGGTATGAGCAATCCGCTGCCATAAGCTGAGCCATACGGCGCCCGAACCATCGTGAAAGCGGTTGACGAGCGGAGGTATGAGCAATCCGCTGCCATCTTTGGAGCAATACGGTGCGCAATCTGTCGTGAAAGCCGTTGACGAGCGAAAGTACGTGCAATCCACTGCCATCCGCTGAGCAATACGGCGCGCAAACCGTCATGAAACCCGTTGACGAGAGAATGAATGAGCAATCCGCTGCCATCCGCTGAGAAATACGGTTCGCAAACCGTCGTGAAAGCCGTTGACGAGTGCAAGAATGAGCAATCCGCTGCCATCCGTGGGGCAATACGGCGCGCAAACCATCGTGAAAGCCGTTGACGAGCGGAAGAATGAGCAATGCGCTGCCATCCGCGGAGCAATACGGCGCGAAAACCGTCGTGAAAGCCGTTGACGAGAGAAAGAATGAGCAATTCGCCGCCATCCGCTGACAAATAAGACGCGCAAACCGTCATGAAAGCCGTCGACGAGTGCAAGAATGAGCAATCTGCTGCCATCTGCGGGACAATACGGCGCGCAAACCGTGGTGAAAGCCATTGACGAGTGGAAGAATGAGCAATACGCTGCCATCCGAGGGGCAATACGGCGCGCAAACCGTCATGAAAGCCGTCGACGAGTGCAAGAATGAGCAATCCGCTGCCATCCGCTGAGCAATACGGCGCAAAAACCGTCGTGAAAGCCATTGACGAGCGGAAGAATAAGCAATGCGCTGCCATCCGCTGAGCAATACGGCGCGCAAACCGTCGTGAAAGCCATTGACGTGAGAAAGAATGAGCAATCCGCCGCCATCCGCAGAGAAATACGGCGCGAAAACCGTCGTGAAGGCTGTTGATGAGAGAAAGAATGAGCAATCCGCTGCCATCTGAGGGACAATACAGCGCGCAAATCATCATGAAAGCCGTTGACGAGTGGAAGAATGAGCAATCTGCTGCCATCCGCGGAGCAATACGGCGCGAAAACCGTCGTGAAAGCCGTTGACGAGTGGAAGAATGAGCAATGCGCTACCATCCACTGAGCAATACGGCGCGCAAACCGTCATGACAGCCGTTGATGAGAGAAAGAATGAGCAATCCGCCGCCATCTGCGGTGAAATACGGCGGGGAAACCGTCGTGAAAGCCGTTGACGAGCGGAAGTATGAGCAATCCGCTGCCGGAGCAATACATCGCGCAATCCGTCGTGAAAGCCTTTGACGTGCGGAAGTATGAGCAATCCGCTGCCATCCGCTGAGCAATACGGCGTGCAAACCGTTGTGAAAGCCGTTAAGGAGCGGAAGTATGAGCAATGCGCTGCAATCCGCAGAGCAATACGGCGCGCAAACCGTTGTGAAAGCCGTTGACGAGCGGATGTATCAGCAATGCGCTGCAATCCGCTGAGCAACACGGCGCGCAATCCGTCGTGAAAGCCTTTGACGAATTGAAGTATGAGCAATGCGCGGCCTTCCGCTGAGCAATACGGCGCGCAATCCGTCGTGAAAGGCTTTGACGAGCGGAAGTATGAGCAATCCGCTGTCATCCGCTGAGCAATACGGCGTGCAAACCGTTGTGAAAGCCATTGACGAGCGGAAGTATGAGCAATGCGCTGCAATCCGCAGAGCAATACGGCGGGCAAACCGTCGTGAAAGCCGTTGACGAGAGAAAGCATGAGCAATGCGCCGCCATCCACTGAGAAAAACGGCGCGCAAACCGTCGTGAAAGCCGTTGACGAGAGAAAGAATGAGCAATTCGCCGCCATCCGCTGACAAATAAGGCGAGCAAACCGTCATGAAAGCCGTCGACGAGTGCAAGAATGAGCAATCCGCTGCCATCTGCGGGGCAATACGGCGCGCAAACCGTGGTGAAAGCCATTGACGAGTGGAAGAATGAGCAATCCGCTGCCATCCACTGAGCAATACGGCGCAAAAACCGTCCTGAAAGCCATTGACGAGCGCAAGAATAAGCAATGCGCTGCCGTCCGCTGAGCAATACGGCGCGCAAACCGTCGTGAAAGCCGTTGACGTGAGAAAGAATTAGCAATCGGCTGCCATCCGCAGAGAAACACGGCACGAAAACCGTCGTGAAGGCCGTTGATGAGAGAAAGAATGAGCAATCCGCTGCCATCTGAGGGACAATACAGCGCACAAACCATCATGAAAGCCGTTGACGAGTGGAAGAATGAGCAATCCGCTGCCATCCGCTGAGCAATACGGCGTGAAAACCGTCGTGAAAGCCGTTGACGAGTGGAAAAATGAGCAATGCGCTACCATCCACTGAGCAATACGGCGCGCAAACCGTCGTGACAGCCGTTGACGAGAGAAAGAATGAGCAATCCGCTGCCATCTGCGGTGAAATACGGCGGGGAAACCGTCGTGAAAGCCGTTGACGAGCGGAAGTATGAGCAATCCGCTGCCGGAGCAATACAGCGCGCAATCCGTCGTGAAAGTCTTTGACGTGCAGAAGTATGAGCAATCCGCTGCCATCCGCTGAGCAATACGGCGTGCAAACCGTTGTGAAAGCCGTTAAGGAGCGGAAGTATGAGCAATGCGCTGCAATCCGCAGAGCAATACGGCGCCCAAACCGTCGTGAAAGCCGTTGACGAGAGAAAGAATGAGCAATCCGCCGCCATCCGCTGAGGAATACGGTACGCGCACCGGAGGGAGACAATAGCCATCAACGAGGCGAAGAAGGGTCGATCCGCAGAGCTATCGGCGGAGCAATCCGGCATGTAAACCCTCGTGAAGGCTGCCGACGAGCGAAGGAATGAGCGATACGGCGAGCAATCTACGGCGTGTAGAACGTTGGCAATGTCATCGACAAGCGGAAGAAATGAGTGAAGCCACTACCGAGCAGTAATGCCATCCGCCGAGCCATTCGCAGAGCAATACAGCACGCAAATCCTTGTGAAACCTGTTGACTAGCGGAAGAATGAGCAATCCGCTGCCATCCGCTGAGCAATACGGCGCGCAAACCATTGTGAAAGCCGTTGACGAGCGGATGTATCAGCAATACGCTGCAATCCGCTGTGCAACACGGCGCGCAATCCGTCATGAAAGCCTTTGACGAATTGAAGTATGAGCAATGCGCGGCCTTCCGCTGAGCAATACGGCGCGCAATCCGTCGTGAAAGGCTTTGACGAGCGGAAGTATGAGCAACCCGCTGTCATCCGCTGAGCAATACGGCGTGCAAACCGTTGTGAAAGCCATTGACGAGCGGAAGTATGAGCAATGCGCTGCAATCCGCAGAGCAATACGGCGGGCAAACCGTCGTGAAAGCCGTTGACGAGAGAAAGCATGAGCAATGCGCCGCCATCCACTGAGAAAAACGGCGCGCAAACCGTCATGAAAGCCATTGACAAGTGCAAGAATGAGCAATCCGATGCTATCCGCTGGGAAACACGGCTCGCAAACCGTCGTGAAAGCCGTTGACGAGTGGAAGAATGAGCTGTTACACCTTAGTAATTAGCTAGAGTACGTAGGAAGGGAGACTCATCACGGGCCTTCAGAGAAGCCCTAGTTGCTCTCTGAAGCACGGGTAATGATGTCAGAGAGTCTAGGTAGGAGATCGAGGAGACGGAGATTAGCTGTCGGCCGAGAAAACCGGACCTAGGCTAACTCCGGAGATGAGGGGGTGAGTGCAAATGAACGGATCTCCTTCAGAGGGAGATTGCGTCACCTCAGGGTGATCGACAGGCTCTAGAACTTAGACCCCGCACGACCGCATGGCCCTCATGCAGTACGTGGCTCCCCAGGGAGCTCTCACCTCAGGG
>Ga0307516_10003818_pt1 | contig 19103 bp, 16 predicted proteins | sample 19_EM_MG_FD_203310 | JGI IMG/M metagenome (GOLD analysis project Ga0307516, IMG submission 203310) | Populus trichocarpa ectomycorrhiza microbial communities from riparian zone in the Pacific Northwest, United States - 19_EM | ecosystem: Host-associated > Plants > Roots > Unclassified | place... | reverse complement strand
TCCAGACGGCACGGGCGCTCGAAAAAAAACGGTCCGCAAGCTATCGGCAAGTCCCGTGGCGGATGGAACACGAAGATCCACCTCATCGCCGCGGACGCGCGCACCGCAGTAACTTTCTCGCTATCGCGCGGCCGGCAAGCGTGGGTAGGAGTTCCCGAGCCCGCAGGCGTGAAATACTCTAACGGCTATGTCCTCCACAGATCCAATCGAAGACCTCGCCTTCACCGTCATTTTGGTGAGCTGCCACACGCCTGCCTGTCAGAATATTTTCGAGCCGTCGTTGATCGAACCGTTCACGGACCCGATTGAGCAATGGGCTGTCGACATAGCCGTTCGCGCCCGACAAGCTGGCTGGAGCGCTGGGGCCGACGGAACCGTCCATTGCCCGGCTCATGGCGAGCTCAACCAGCCCCACGACTGACGTGTAGCCGATCGCTGGCGCCGAAGCCACATGTCGGCCAGTACCGGTCTGTTACACAGGTCCGCTTTGCGGCTTTCTGCTGAGCCAGAGGCTACCCAGCGCGCCGTTCAGGGCGCACCGATACACTCCGACCCGATACGCTGATCGGGCGGAGCAAGGGGCCATGCCGCGTGTGCCTGTTCGCCTGCCATATTCATTGGAGGACGACGGATGTTTACGTTCGGGCGGGAGCACGAAAAGAAGTGCGCCTTGGCGTATGTGCGAAAGCCAGGCCAGGCAGCATTGGTTTCCACGATGATCGATGCAATACACGATCTTCTGGAAGGCAAGGGCAACGCCGGCCACGCAGGCGCTGCGATCGGCGAAGCGTTCGCAAATGGCGGATCAGGCGTATGGGAGAGCGCGGGATCATGGCTTCGTAAGATTGACGCCGAGTACCCCGAGACGCGTCAGCTTTGGGCAGTCCTTGCGCGAAATGAATCAGCAGCTGTTCGGTTCCGTGTCGCATGCTTCCTGAACGAGATGCCGCACGAGGAATTCGCCTCCGTGTCGTCCCTGCTCCTCAACGACAAGAGCAAGAAGGTAGCGGCCATGACGAGGACGAGAGCTGCGGAGGTCGCGCTGCGGGCAACTACCTGAGAGATCCGCTGGAAGACGGTAGCCGGCCGGTTGCTGCCGTTGGCGAGTGACTGGTCACGGGAAGGATCGTTGCACTTCGAATGAAGTTTCGGGAACCAGTTCACAAGTTCCAGCACCGCACTGACGGCTCAGGCGCATCGTGCCCGTGACGAGATTCGACAATGGTCACCGCCGTGCGTCCGCTGATCAAGAAAGTGCGCGCAAAGACCCTCATAAGAAGCGAGAAAACATGCTTTTTCGACCACTCCATTACGTCTTGACGTCCGCGTTGGTTGGCGGACTCGCTTGTTTTCCGGCTCATGGTGCCAGCCCTGCGTCATCGGAGGTGGCCAACCCGATGGCCGCCGAGTTGTCTCGCTTCGTTCGCGACTACAGAGTCGCGGAGGCTACCTCGATGCAAGTGAAAATGCAGATCGCAGCCCAGGAACGCAAGCCCGGCGCGGACCGCGCTTTCCTGGAATGCATCAATTCGCGGTTGCGCCCGGAGATGTACGAAGACCTCGCTTATGGCGTCGCCGCAACGACTTTTCACGACCCTGACCGGCTGCGAGCGATCAATGCGTTCTTCGAAAGCCCGGCGGGTCGCATCATGACCGACTCTGCCATCACATGGCTCGCAGACAGCGAGCGCCGCGCTGAAGAGGGGTTGGCGCCAGCACCTATGCCAGAGCCTGCCATGACTGCCTCCGAGCGCAGGTCAGTAGAGGCTTGGTCGCGCAGTCCAGGGCACGAGGACTTCCAGCGATTCATTGACCCAGGTCTACGGACGCTCGGTTCGAATCCCCAAGCCACCGCCGTCTTGAAAAGCGTTGCCACGTCTTGTCGCTCCTGAAGCGTCACCCTGGCCGCTCGGGCGGCCGGCGGCCGCAACCAGACGGTCCTGACGGACAGGTTTCGGGATAGTCAACTGAGGGAAGCGATGGAGGGATTTCCTGAACGGCAAGGTACCGAGTTTGACTGGTTCGCCTTGGACGACGCGGGCGAGGTGGCAGTCTTCGCTAAAATCAGCGAATGTTGTCGCTTCCCTGGCCGGGCTCGGCACGGCGAGGCGGGGGAGCTTGTTTTGTGAGGTTAAGGAGGAGGCCGCAGGCCGGGGGACACGAACAAAACAAGCTCCCCCGGTGAGTCGTGCCTGACCCAGCGCACCCCAATATGACCAGCACCGTACACACACACGAAAAAGCCCGCGCGTGGCGGGCTTTCGTTCGTCCGGGCAGCTGTTTCAGCTGCTGAACAGGAAGTTCAGGACATCGCCGTCCTTGACGATGTATTCCTTGCCTTCCGCGCGCATCTTGCCGGCGTCCTTCGCCCCCTGTTCGCCCTTGTTGGCGACGAAGTCGGCGTAGGCGATCGTCTGGGCGCGGATGAAGCCCTTCTCGAAGTCGGTGTGGATCACGCCCGCGGCCTGCGGCGCCGTGGCGCCGACGGCCACCGTCCAGGCGCGCACTTCCTTCACGCCGGCGGTGAAGTAGGTCTGCAGGCCCAGCAGTGTGAACGCGGCGCGGATCAGGCGGTTCAGGCCGGGCTCGGTCTGGCCCATCTCGGCCAGGAACATCTCGGCGTCGGCGGCGTCCATGTCGGCCAGCTCGGCCTCGGTCTTCGCGCAGATCGCGACGACGGGCGCGTTCTGCTTGGCGGCGAACTCGCGCAGGCGGTCGAGGTACGGGTTGTTCTCGAAGCCGTTGTCGGACACGTTGCCCACGAACATCGCCGGCTTGGCGGTGATCAGGAACAGCGACTTGACGATGACCTGCTCGTCCTTCGTGAAGTCCAGGCTGCGCACCGGCTGGGCCTGGTCGAGCGCGGCGCGGCAGCGTTCGAGGATGGCGCTCAGCTTGACCGCTTCCTTGTCGCCGGCGCGGCCGAGCTTGTTGGTGCGGTGGATCTGCTTCTCGACGCTGGACAGGTCCGCCAGGCACAGTTCGGTCTGGATCACCTCGATGTCGGAGATCGGGTCGATCTTGTTGTTCACGTGGATGACGTTGTCGTCCTCGAAGCAGCGCACCACGTTGACGATGGCGTCGGTCTCGCGGATGTGCGACAGGAACTGGTTGCCCAGGCCTTCGCCCTTGGACGCGCCGGCCACCAGGCCCGCGATGTCGACGAACTCGACGATCGCCGGCACGATCCTCTGCGCGGAGACGATGTCCGACAGCACCTGCAGGCGGGCGTCCGGCAGCTCGACGATGCCCACGTTCGGCTCGATCGTGCAGAACGGGTAGTTCTCGGCCGCGATGCCGGCCTTGGTCAGGGCGTTGAACAGGGTGGACTTGCCGACGTTGGGCAGGCCGACGATGCCGCATTTGAGGCTCATGGCGCTTCTTTCTTTGCCGCGCGGCGCCGGGTGGCGACCGGAATCCGGCGTTTCGGGGGAAAACCGTCGATTTTAGACGGTGTCCCCGTTCAAGGCGGATTCACGTGGCTCTCCCTACAATGCGGAATGTCCAAGATCGACGTACGAATCCACGGCAGCGGCATCGTCGGCCGCGCGCTCGCGCTCACGCTGGCCCGCCAGGGCCTGGCGGTCGGCATCGACGCCAGGCCGGCCGCCCCGCCCGGCGGCGAGCAGCGCCCGGACGTCCGCGCCTATGCCCTCAACGCCGCCTCGGTGGCGCTGTTGAGCGAGTTGAAGGTGTGGGACGGCATGGCGCCGGACGCCCGCACGCCCGTCTACGACATGCGCATCGCCGGCGATGGCCAGGGCGCGCTGGCGTTCTCGGCCTGGCAGCAGGCGGTGCCGGCGCTGGCCTGGATCGTCGATGCAGCCGAGCTGGAGCAGGTGCTCGAGACGGCCATCCGCTTCGCGCCCGCGGTCGCCACCGTCGGCGCCGACACCACCGCCGCGCTGACGGTGATCGCCGAAGGCAAGGCCGCCGCGGCGCGCGACAAGCTGGGTGTCGTCTTCGAGCGCCACGCCTACGGCCACAGCGCGCTGGCCGCGCGCGTGGTCTCCGACACCGCGCACGGCGGCGTCGCGCGCCAGTGGTTCCGCGCCCCCGACGTGCTGGCACTGCTGCCGTTCGACCGTCCGCAGCCCGAGTGTTCGTACGGGATCGTCTGGTCGATGCCGCAGGCCGAGGCCGAGCGGCTGGCGACGGTGAGCGACGCCGAGTTCGACGAGGCGCTCAATTCGGCTACCGACGGCGCCGCAGGCGTCCTGCGCGTGCAGGGCGCGCGCGCGACCTGGCCGCTGATGCAGGCGAGCGCCACTGATATTGTCGGCCCGGGCTGGGCGCTGGTCGGCGACGCCGCCCACGTGATCCACCCGCTGGCCGGGCAGGGCCTGAACCTGGGCCTCGCCGACGTCGCCGCGCTGGCCAAGGTGGTCGCCGAGCGCGAGTCGTGGCGCGCGCTGGGCGACGAGGCGCTGTTGCGTCGCTACGCCCGTGCCCGCCTGTGGCCCACGCGCGCGATGGCCGGCGCCGTCGACGGCCTGTGGCAACTCTTCTCCGCGCCGGTGCCGGGGCTGCGCGAGTTGCGCAACCACGGCATGACGCTGGTCGACCAGCTGAGCCCCCTCAAGCGATTCCTCGTCTCGCGCGCCCTGGGCTAGCGAGCGCCACCTTTCGGAACTTCCATGAACCCGTTTGCCCGCGCCCTGCGCGTTCTTCTCGCCGCCTCGCTGGCGCTCGCCTGCGTGGGCGCCTGGTCCGACGACGCGGCCATCCGCAAGAACTGGAACCTACACAACCCCAAGGGTCCGCCGATTGACGAGATCACGAAGACGCCGATCGCGGGCCTCTTCGAGCTGCGCGTGGGCGCCGACATCATCTATTCGGACGACCAGGGCAACTACCTGATCTACCCGTCGCGCGATGTGGGCAACGGCCGCCTGCCGGACGGCCACCTGCTGGACACACGCAACAGCACCGACCTCACCGACCAGCGGCTGAACAAGCTGATGGAAAAGGAAGTGCCCAAGCTGCCGTTCGGGGACGCGCTCGTCTTCAAGCAGGGCAACGGCTCGCGACGGATGATCGTGTTCGAGGATCCGAACTGCCACTACTGCAAGGATGCCGAGCGCAACTTCATGCAGCTGAAGGACGTGACCATCTACATGTTCCTGATCCCGATCCTGGGCGATGATTCGGTGGCCAAGGCGCGCACGATCTGGTGCTCGAAGAACAACGCGCAGGTCTGGCGCGCCTGGATGCTGCAGGGCGTGATGCCGGCGCGTCCGATGGGCCGCTGCGACCTGGCGGTGCTGGATCGCAACCTGGACCTGGCGGCGCGCCATCACGTGAACTACACGCCGGCGATCATCTTCGACGACGGCTCGCGTTTCGCCGGCAACGCCGACGTCGAGCGCCTGGGCAAGCGACTCGACGAAGTCGCCGCCGCCGCCGCCAAGAAGGGCTGAGCCCGCGGCGCCCGGGACGACCCCCGCCGCCGCCCGGTCACAATAGCCCAATGACTTTCGATTGCCTGTCGCGCGCCGCTCGCGCCGCTCTTGCCGAATGATTCACTATCGAATCGAGGTCGCCGACGCGGCGGCCCACCAGTTCAAGGTCACGCTGACCATCGCCGATCCGGCACCCGAACAGGTGCTCAGCCTGCCCGCGTGGATTCCGGGCAGCTACATGGTGCGCGAGTTCGCGCGCCATCTCAGCCGCCTCGAAGCGCGCCAGGGTGCGCAGGAACGGTCGCTGGTGCAGCTGTCCAAGGACCGCTGGAGCGTCGCGACCTCGGGCCGCGCCGCGCTGGTCGTCACCTACTTCGCCTACGCGTTCGACCCGTCGGTGCGCACCGCCTGGCTCAGTGACGACCGCGGCTTCTTCAACCCCACCAGCCTGTGCCTGGCCGTCGACGGGCGCACTGCCGAGCCGCATCGCATCGAACTGCACAAGCTGCCGGCGGGTTGGGATGTCGCCACGGGGATGACGCGGGTCGACGCCGGCGCGAAGCCCGCCAAGGGCGCCAAGGGTGCCAAGCCCAGGCCGGCGCGCCTGCAGGCCTTCGAGTCGGCCGACTATGACGAGCTCGCCGACCATCCGTTCGAGCTGGGTTCGTTCTGGCGCGGCGAATTCACGTCCGGCGGCGTCGTGCACGAGTTCGTCGTCAGCGGCGCATGGCCCCAGTTCGACGGCGCGCGCCTGCTGGCCGACACCAAGCGCATCTGCGACGAGGAGATCCGCTTCTGGCACGGCGGCGACAGGCCGCCGTTCTCGCGCTACGTGTTCATGCTCTACGCGACCGAGGACGGCTACGGCGGCCTTGAGCACCGCGCCAGCACCGCGCTGATCGCCGCGCGCAAGGACCTGCCGCGCCTGGGCGTGGCGGGCACCAGCGACGGCTACGTCACGCTGCTCGGGCTGATCAGCCACGAGTACTTCCACACGTGGAACGTGAAGCGCCTGAAACCGGCCGAGTTCCTGCCGTACGACTACACGCAGGAGAACTACACCGAGCTGCTGTGGTTCTTCGAGGGCTTCACGGCCTACTACGACGACCTGTTCCTGCTGCGCTGCGGGCTCATCGACCCGGCGCGCTACGTCAAGCTGATCGGCCGCGCGCTGAACGGCGTCCGGCAGTCGCCGGGCCAGCACGTGCAGAGCGTGGCCGAGGCCAGCTTCGACGCCTGGGTCAAGTACTACCGCAGCGACGAGAACACGCCCAACGCCACGGTCAGCTACTACACCAAGGGGTCGCTGGTGGCGCTGCGCCTGGACCTGGCGCTGCGTGCCGGCGGCAAGGCCACGCTGGACGACGTGATGCGTGCGCTGTGGCGCGACGCGCCCGGCGGCGCCGTCACCGAGGAGCTGATCCTGAAGACCGTCGCCCGCCTGGGCGGCAAGGCCGTCGCGGCGGAATTGCGCGAATGGGTCCACCAGCGCGGTGAGCTCGACGTGGTTCCTGCGCTCGCGCGCGTGGGTGTCGAGCCCGAGGTCGAGGCGCTCAACCTGGCCACCGAGCTGGGCGTGCGACTGTCCGAAGGTGTGGTCACCGGCATCCAGGTGAAGGCCGTGCTCACCGGCGGCGCGGGCGCCGCGGCGGGCTTGTCGGCCGGCGACGAGATCCTGGCCGTCGACGGCTGGCGCGTGCGCCGGCTCGACGACGCGCTGGCGTGGATCCGCACCGGCGCGGCCTTCGAGCTGCTCGTCGTGCGCCAACAGCGCGTGCGCACGCTGCGCGTGGCTGACCGGCTGAGCGATCGACGCAGCGAGGCCGCGTCGCGCAGCCTCAAACTGAGCACCACGCCCAACGCGGCGACGCTCGCCCGTCGCAATGGCTGGCTAGGTAAGTAGCGTGCAATCGCCCTGGCGCGAGTCCCGGCGGCGTCGCGCCGCCTGGTTCGGGCTGATCCTGGCCGTCCTGGTCGCGCACGCGTTGTTCGGCCTGCGCGTGCTTTCCAGCGTCATCGGCTGGAACACGGCGCCCCGTTCCAGGCCCATCCAGGTCACGTTCTCCAAGCGCGTGATGCCGACCGCGCCGCCGGCCGTCACCGCGCCGGCTGCGCCGCCGCCCGCGCCGCACCCGATGCGCTCCTCGCGCGCGAGCGCGGCGCCCCTGCCCGCGAGCGCGCCCGACGAACCGGAATTCCATCCCGCAGCGCCCGGCGCACCGACGGAGTCGCGTGCGCAACTGGTGGGCAAGGCGCTGTCGCTCGCGGCGGACCTGGAGCGGGCCCAGCGCGCACGTGACGAGGCCGAGACCGCTCTCGCACTGCAGGCGCGCGCCGCGGAGATCGCGGCCGCGGCGTCGGCCGCCGCGCGTGCGGCCGCCAACCCCGCGGCCGTCGTCGGGCCCGCGCGTCCGCCCTTCGAATGGCCCCCCGCGACCCGCCTGGTCTACACGCTGACCGGCGAACGCGGCGTCGGCGTGCACATCTACGGCCACGCGACGGTCGAGTGGCGCCTCGAGGGCTCGCGCTACCAGGTGCAGTTCGACGTCCACATCTCGCCGCTCATCGACCAACACATGTACAGCGACGGCACGATCGGCGCCGACGGCCTCAGCCCGAAGCACTACGACGAGTCGTTCAGCTTCATGTTCGCGACGCCGCGCGCGCGCCGGATCGAGTTCGGCGACAACGAAGTGACGCTCAACAACGGCAACCGCGTCATCAAGCTGCCGCAGACCCAGGACGGCGCGAGCCAGTTCGTGCAGTTCGTCTGGATGTTCCACACCCACCCGGAGTGGTTGGCGCCGGGCCACGTCGTGCAGATCCCGCTCGCGCTGCCCAACAACCTGCGGCGCTGGAACTACCAGGTGGTGGGCCAGGAGCGGCTGGCGCTGGCGTTCGGCACGCTCGACGCCGTCCACCTCAAACCCATCCTCGAGGGCCCGCGCCGGGCGAACGAATATCCTTTCGACATCTGGACGGCGCCGTCGCTGCAGTACCTGCCGGTCCAGATCCTCGTGAAGGTCGACGAGCACACCTGGGCGCTGCTGACGCTCGACGAGCTGCCCCTGCAGGCGGCCGGCGAGCGACCGGCGCCGCCCGCGCCGACCGTGCAAGCCTTCCCGACGCCCCCGTCCGTGGGAGAGCGTTGAACCGTTCGATGCGCGGCCTGCCGCGCCGCCTCAGTTTGCCCAAGGAGATCCTGATGACCTATGAATGCATCCTCACCGAGACCGTGGGCGCCGGCCCGCTGAAGACGGGCGTGATCCGCCTGAACCGTCCGAAGCAGATGAACGCGCTGAACGACCAGCTGATGGACGAGCTCGGCGCCGCGCTGCTGGCCTTCGACGCCGACGACACGATCGGCGCCATCGTGCTCACCGGCAACGAGCGCGCGTTCGCGGCCGGCGCCGACATCTCGGTCATGGCCAGGTACAGCTACATGGACGCCTTCAAGAAGGGCCACATCTCGCGCAACTGGGAGACGATGCGCCAGGTGCGCAAGCCGGTGATCGCCGCGGTGGCCGGCTTCGCGCTGGGCGGCGGCTGCGAGGTGGCGATGATGTGTGACATGCTGATCGCCGCCGACACCGCGAAGTTCGGCCAGCCCGAGATCAAGCTGGGCATCGTGCCCGGCGCCGGCGGAACGCAGCGCCTGCCGCGCGCGATCGGCAAGGCCAAGGCCATGGACATGGTGCTCACGGGCCGCATGATGGACGCCGCCGAGGCGGAACGCTCGGGCCTCGTCTCGCGGGTGGTGCCGGCCGACGCACTGATGACCGAAGCGTTGGCGGTGGCCGAGCAGCTGTGCGCGCTGGGCATGCCCAGCGTGATGATGGCCAAGGACGCCGTCAACCGCTCGTTCGAGACGGGCCTGACCGACGGCATCGCCTACGAGCGCCGCCTGTTCCACTCGCTGTTCGGCACCGAGGACCAGCAAGAAGGCATGGGCGCGTTCCTCGAGAAGCGCAAGCCCGAGTTCAAGAACCGTTGAGGCCGCCCGCCGCGGCGCCGCCATGGAGCGGGCGTCGTCCGGCGGCAGTCAGGGCGTGAAATCGCGCCGCGTTTCCGCGTCCAGCCGCGCCGGATCGAACACGAAGCCGGCCAGTGCGATCGACGGGCGCAGCGCGACGGTGCTGGCGCGTTCGACGCGGTTGCGATGGCCGTGCGTGACGTCCTCGATCACGTCGAGCTTGTCGCCTGTGACGAGGTTGGCGGTGTTGACGTAGCGGTGGCTGTCGCTGCCCGAGCGTTCGGCCAGCACCGTGCGCATGCCGACCAGGCGCAGCACGCCGGGCTTGTCCTTGGCCGTGGCCATGAACTGGTAGCCGACGATGCGCGTGCCGGCCGAGTCGGCGACCGTGGTCTGCACGACCAGCGCGCGACGCGCGATCTGCACCTGCACGTCGCAGCCGCGGCAGGCACGCGACAGCGAGCCGCTGACGGCGCCCAAGCGCAGGCTGCCGTCGGGCTGCGCGAGCAGCAGCGCCAAGATCGTGTCGGCGTCGGCGCCGGCCGCCGGCGCCAGCACGACGGCGATGTCGCGCCCGCCGTCCGCGCGCAACGCCCCCGCGCTGCGCGCCTGCACGGTCGCGCCCGGGAAACGCGTGCGCAGCAGGGTCAGCGCCGCGGGCGGCAGCGATTCTGTCGGCTCGAAGGCAGACACCGGCAGCCGGCGCAGTTCCGGGCCCAGCGCCTGCGGCGTGAACGCGAACGAGTCGAAGGCGATCGCCGGGCGCAACGGCACGTTGGACTTGAGCTCGCGGCGGCGCGTCGGGTCGCTCTGCGTCGCATCGAGCGTGTCGATCTTGGCGCCGTTGAGCAGGTTGGCGCTGATCGCGTAGCTGTGCGCGATCGGGTCGTCGCCGGCGGGCTGGGCGGCCGTCACGCCGACGAGGCGCAGTGCGTCGTCCGAGTTGCGATAGCCGAACTGGTAGGTGACGCGTTCGAACTCGGGATCCGACGGCCGCATCACGTGCACCGACAGCAGGTGGCGCGCGATGTCCACCGTCGTGGTGCACGTCTCGCAACCCGGCGCCACGACCTTGCTCACCGTCGCGACGCGGTACTCGTCGCCCGCGCCGGTGACCAGCACCGCGACAACGGCATCGTGGGATTGGCCGAGGGGCGCGAGCACGACGGCGAGGTCGTCGGCATCGTCGACCTGCAGGTGGCCGCTGCTGTGGCCCACGGGATGCATGGCCGGGAAGCGCTGGCCCAGCGCCCTGGCTGCGGACGCGGGCAGGCCCGTGTCAGTGGGCAGCTCCGCACGATGCACGACCGGCGCTGGCGGCGGCGTCGGACGCAAGGTGGTGCAACCGCTGAGCAGGGCAGCGGCGACGGCGACCGGGGCGAGGAGGCGGACGGGCCGCGTGCGGCCGGAAAACGAGGGGCGTGCGAATGCCGGAAAATCCATGTCCGAGATCATGCCTTGCCGCGGCGTCCGCTTCGAGTAACGACGCGTATCGGACGACGGAGGAAACCCTCAGGCGGGTGGCGCGACGGTACGCGGCCGCCTCGGCGTGCCCGACCCCTCGGGTCGCCTGTCGCCTCAGGGCTGTACCCAGCGAGAGCCCTTGGAGCCCAGCACCGCGCGTCGATGGCCTTCGGGGTGCAGCTCCAGCCAGTCCACCGTCTCGGCCATCGCCTCGATCATCGCGAAGTGGCTGCGCACACCCAGCTCGGACAACGGAGCGTCGAGCGGACGGCCCGGCGTGGCGACGGACTGGTAGTCGCGCGCGCCCGCCGAGGTCTGCAGCTTGGCCCAGCGCGACGACACGGCCAGGCCGGCAGTCTCGACGTTCAGGCGTACCTGCATGCGCAACTGCCAGCCGAGCTCGCGGCTGTAGAAGATCAATGTGCCCTGCGGCGAGGCCTCGATCTGGCGTACCTTGGGCGAGCGGGCGTCGGTGTAGAAGACGAGTCGCCGCTCCGCGGCGTCCACTTCCCGGAGCACCAGGCTGCGGGCGTCGGCCTGCCCGTCGTCGACGGTGGCCAGCACGGCCACGCGCCACTCGTGCGGCGGCTCGCTCGCGGTGATCTCGTCGGGCCCGGAACGCGGCCGCGTGGCCACGCAATGCTCGAGCTCGTTCCAGATGCTGGCCTCGATCTCGTCGAGTTCCTGCAGACGTGCTGTCATCGCAGACCTCCGGGCGGGAAGGGGAGCGCCAACACTACCCTTGCCCCCGCCCTCGGTCAATTGCCGACCGGTAAATTTTCTTGATCGGTCCGCGAGGAACGCGAAGCGATCTAACCAGCGTCTCAACCCTCGTGACGCAGCGCCGGGAACAGGATCACGTCGCGAATGCTGGCGCTGTCGGTGATCAGCATCATCAGGCGGTCGATGCCGATGCCGCAGCCACCGGTCGGGGGCATGCCGTACTCGAGCGCGCGAATGAAGTCGGCGTCGTAGAACATCGCCTCCTCGTCGCCGGCGTCCTTGTTGGCGACCTGGGCCAGGAAGCGGGCGGCCTGGTCCTCGGCATCATTGAGCTCGGAGAAGCCGTTGGCGTACTCGCGGCCGGTGATGAACAGCTCGAAGCGCTCGGTGATGGAGGGGTTCGAGTCGGACGCGCGCGCGAGCGGGCTCACCTCGACCGGGTAGTCGATGATGAAGGTGGGCTGCCACAGCCTGGCCTCGACCTCGGCCTCGAACAGGCCGAACTGCAGCTCGGCCAACGACCAGTGGGCCGGCGCCTTCTCGCCGGCGGCGAGGATGCGCTGGCGCAGCAGCGCGGTGTCTTCGGTCTGGGCGAGCGTGAGGCCGCAGTGTTCGACCAGCGAGTCGCGCACCGTCAGGCGGGCGAACGGCTTGTCCAGGTGCACCTCCTTGCCGGCGTAGGTGAGCGCGGCCGAGCCGGTGGCGGCGATCGCGGCGTGGCGCAGCACCTGTTCCGTGAAGTCCATCAGGTCGTGGTGGTTCCAGTACGCCGCGTAGAACTCCATCATCGTGAATTCGGGGTTGTGCCGAACCGAGATGCCTTCGTTGCGGAAGCTGCGGTTGATCTCGAACACGCGCTCGAAGCCGCCGACGATCAGGCGCTTGAGATAGAGCTCGGGCGCGATGCGCAGGTACATCGCCTGGTCGAGGGCGTTGTGGTGGGTGACGAAGGGCTTCGCGTTCGCGCCGCCCGGGATCGGGTGCAGCATCGGCGTCTCGACTTCCATGAAGCCGTTGGCGATCATGAAGCCGCGAATCGAGCCGAGCGCGTCGCTGCGAGCGCGAAAGCGCTTTCGAGCTTGCTCGTCGGTGATCAGGTCGACGTAGCGCTGGCGGTACTTCACTTCCTGGTCGGCCATGCCGTAGTAGTCGCTGGGCAGCGGACGCAGCGACTTGGTCAGCAGGCGCAGCTTCATGACCTTGACCGTCAGCTCGCCTGTCTTCGTGATGAACAGCGTACCTTCGGCACCCAGGATGTCGCCCAGGTCCCAATGCTTGAACTGGGCGTAGGCCTCTTCACCGACGTTGTCGATGGCGACGCGCAACTGGATCCGGCCCGTGGCGTCCTGCAGCGAGCAGAACGACGCCTTGCCCATCGTGCGCTTGAGCATCATGCGACCGCCGATGCTGACCTGGATCTCCTGCGGCTCCAGTTCCTCGTTCGTTGACTGGCCGTATTTCGCGACCAGGTCGGCCGCCCGATGGGTCGGCTTGAAGTCGTTCGGAAACGCGACGCCGCCCTTGGCACGGATCGCAGCCAGTTTCTCGCGACGCTCCGCAATCAGCTTGTTCTCGTCGAGCGGGGGAGTGGGCGAGGTGGTGTCCATTGCGGGGATCTGCTACCAAAAAGGGCGGGGAGCGGCACGGGGCCGACGGAGAGGAACCGCGAATTTTAGTTGATCTACTGGAAAACGAGCGGTCGCCCGATGCCGACGCGTCGCAGAGGCGCGACCGCAATGGCTGCCGTGACCTAAAATCGCGGATTCCCTTCTTTCACCTGCCCGCCCGCGTCACGCGCGGACGCAGGCGCGCCTCGGCACCGTGCCGCGATCCACGCGCCAGGCTTTTCCAAGCTGCCCATGTCCTCGCACAGCCTCCGCCCCCAGACCCACGCCCCCGTCACCGACCGCAAGGTGCGCTTCGCGCTGGCGGGTGCGGGGCGCATCGCCGCCAACCACATGGAGTCGATCAAGGCGCATGCCGAGCGGGCCGAGCTGGTGGCGGTGTGCGACCCGGATCCGGCCAGGCTGGCTGCGGCCGTCGAGCGCACCGGTGCGCGCGGCTACCCGAGCCTGGAGGCGATGCTGGCGGCCGAGACGCCCGACTGCGTGATCATCACCACGCCCAGCGGTTTGCACTCGCAGCAGGTGATCCAGGTGGCGCGCGCGGGCTTCAACGTGATGACCGAAAAGCCGATGGCCACGCGCTGGCAGGACGGCCTGGCGATGGTGCGGGCCTGCGACGAGGCCGGCGTGCGCCTGTTCGTCGTCAAGCAGAACCGGCGCAACAAGACGCTGCAGTTGCTCAAGCAGGCGATGGACGCGGGCCGCTTCGGCCGCCTGTACATGGTCAACGTCAACGTGTTCTGGACGCGACCGCAGGAGTACTACGACTCGGCCGCGTGGCGTGGCACGTGGGAGTTCGACGGCGGCGCGTTCATGAACCAGGCGAGCCACTACGTGGACCTGCTGGACTGGATCGGCGGTCCGGTCGAGAGCGTGATGGCCTACACCGGCACGCTGGCGCGCAACATCGAGGTGGAAGACACCGGCGTGGCCGCGCTGAAGTGGCGCAATGGCGCAATGGGCTCGGTCAACGTGACGATGCTCACGTACCCGAAGAACCTCGAAGGATCGATCACGATCCTCGGCGAGAAAGGCACGGTGCGCATCGGCGGCGTGGCGGTCAACGAAATACAGCAATGGAACTTCGCGGAGCCGCATCCGATGGACGCCGAGCGCGACGACGCGAGTTACCAGACGACGTCGGTCTACGGCTTCGGCCACCCGCTGTACTACGACAACGTCATCAACACGCTGCGCGGCGAGGCCGTGCCCGAGACCGACGGCCGCGAAGGCCTGAGGTCGCTGGAGCTGCTGATCGCGATGTACCTGTCGTCGCGCGACGGCAGGCGCATCAACCTGCCACTGGAATACTGATCTTGCCGACCACCATCCATCCGACCGCGATCGTCGACGACGGCGCCGTGCTCGGCGACAATTGCCGCGTCTGGCACTGGGTGCACATCAGCGGCGGCGCGCGCATCGGCGCGGGCTGCTCGTTCGGCCAGAACGTCTATGTCGGCAACGACGTGGCGATCGGCGACAACGTCAAGATCCAGAACAACGTGTCGGTGTACGACGCCGTGACGCTGGAGGACGACGTGTTCTGCGGCCCCAGCATGGTGTTCACCAACGTCTACAACCCGCGCGCCGCGGTCGTTCGCAAGGACGAGTACCGCCGCACGCTGGTGCGCCAGGGCGCGACGCTCGGCGCCAATTCCACGCTCGTGTGCGGCATCACGGTGGGCCGCCACGCCTTCGTCGGCGCCGGCGCCGTGGTGCAGAAGGACGTGCCCGACTTCGCGCTGGTGGTGGGCGTGCCCGCGCGCCAGATCGGCTGGATGAGCCGGTTCGGCGAGCGCCTGGAGCTGCCGCTGTCCGGCCAGGCCGAGATCGCCTGCCCGAACAGTGCCGATCGATACCGACTCGATGGCTCGACGCTATCGTTGATTTGAGACCTTCATGAACGCTCCTCTCCCGCCGCAGTCCAGGATCGAATTCATCGACCTGAAGGCCCAGTACGCCGCGCTCCGCGACGAGATCGCCGTGCGCATGCAGAAGGTGCTGGACCACGGCCAGTACATCATGGGCCCGGAGGTGAAGGAGCTCGAGGCCGCGCTCGTCGCGCACACCGGCGCGAAGCATTGCATCACGGTCTCCAGCGGCACCGAGGCGCTGTTGATCGCGATGATGGCGCTGGACCTGAAGCCGGGCGACGAAGTCATCACCACGCCGTTCACCTTCGCGGCGACCGCCGAGACCATCGTGCTGCTCGGCGGCGTGCCGGTGTGGGTGGACATCGAGCCCGACACCTGCAACATCGACGCGTCGAAGATCGAGGCCGCCATCACGCCGCGCACCCGGGCCATCATGCCGGTGAGCCTGTACGGCCAGTGCGCCGACATGGACGAGATCAACGCGATCGCCGCACGCCACGGCCTGCCGGTGATCGAGGATGCGGCCCAGAGCTACGGCGCCATGTACAAGGGCAAGCGCAGCAACAACCTGTCCACGTTCGGCTGCACCAGCTTCTTCCCGAGCAAGCCGCTGGGCTGCTACGGCGATGGCGGTGCCATCTTCACGAGCGACGATGCGCTGGCGCAGGCCGCGCGCGAGATCCGCGTGCACGGCCAGAGCGCGCGCTACACCCACACCCGCGTGGGCGTGGGAGGGCGGATGGACACGCTGCAATGCGCGATCGTGCTGGCCAAGCTCGGTCGCATCGACTGGGAGCTGCGGCGCCGCCTCGAGATCGGAGCGGCTTACCACCAGCGTCTCGCGGGCCTGAACCTGCGGACCCTCGCCGTGCGCCCCGATCGCGACAGCGTGTGGGGGCAGTACACGGTGCGCGTGTCCGATCGCGCGCACGTGCAGGCCCAGCTGGCCGAGGCTGGCGTGCCCACCGCGGTGCACTACCCGAGACCGCTGCACCGCCAACCGGCCTATGTGAAGTACGGAGATCCCGACAGCTGCCCGCTGGCCATCGCCGCCGCCGACGAGGTGATGAGCCTGCCGATGAGCGCCGACTTGTCCGACGTCGACCTGGGCCGCGTGGTCGCCGCGCTGACCGCGGCTGTCGGCGTGCGCGCCCAGTGATCGTGTCGTGACGTCGCCGGCTGGACGCGGCCTGCTGCGCGCCGTGCTGACGCTGGTCGCCGGCGGCGCCCTTGCGCAGGCGCTGCCGCTGCTGCTGGGCCCGTGGCTAACGCGGCTCTATACGCCGCAGCAGTTCGGTGTCTACCATCTGTTCGCTGCCGTCTCGGCCAACCTGGCCGTGGTGGCCTGTGCACGCTATGAGTTCGCGCTGCCGCTGGTGGGAGACGCGGTCGACGCTGCCGCGCTGCGTGCGCTGTGCCTGCGCGTGCTCGCTGGCGTGACGCTGGCGAGCGCGCTCGGGGGCGCGGCCTGGCTGGCGTGGTCGTCTCAGATCTGGACGGCGTGGCTGCCGGTGGCCGTCGCGGTGCTCGGCTGGCTGTCGCTGGCCACGTTGTGGGCGACACGCGCCCAGGCCTATCGCGCGCTGGCCGTCGCGCGCGTGGTGCAGTACGGCGGCGCGTCGCTGGCCCAGGCGGGTGCGGCGTTGCTGGGTGCGGGCGTGCAGGGGCTGATCGTCGCGCCGATCGCCGCCGCTGCGGCCGCGGCGGCCGTGCTGCGCCTGCCTTTGAGGGGCGACGCGACCCCGACAGCCCGGCGTTGGCGCGAGCTCGCGCGGCGCTTCCGTGACTTCCCGCTCCTCAACACCCCGCACGCCTTCATGGGGGCGCTGCAGGACACCGTCTCGATCGGCATGATCGCCGCCTGGCAAGGCCCGGTGGCAGCCGGCTTCTGGGGTCTGTCGCTGCGCTACCTGAAGGCGCCCGCCACGCTGGTGGGCGGCGCGGTCTCGCAAGCACTCTATCCGCAGCTCGCGGCCCACGGCGCCGCGGCCGATCACGACGTGGACGCGCACGCGCCGCTGCGCGTCACGCGCGAAGGGCGCGCGGCCGTGCGCCGCGTGATGGCGGGCCTGGCGGCTATCGCGCTGCCGCTGGTGCTGCTGCTGTGGGCGTTCGCGCCATGGGCGTTCGAGCGCCTGTTCGGCACCGACTGGCGCGGTGCGGGCGAGCTCGCCCGCACGCTGGGCCTGTACATCGGCGTGCACTTCGTGGCCGCGCCGCTAGCCGTCGTCACGCTCGCGTGGGGCGCGCAAGCGTGGGCGCTGCGGCTCGCGCTCGTGGGCCAGGCGGCCTTCGTCGCGGCGCTGGCGGCGGGCCTCGAACTGGGCGGGTTGCCCGGGGCGGGATGGGGCGTGTCGATCGCGATGACGCTGTACTTCGGCTACTACTTCGTGCGCCTGGCCACGTGGCCGCTGACCGGGAAGGAACCCAGATGACGATGCGGACGACATTGAACCGGCTGCGCCGCCGCTGGCTGCGGCGCTGGGTCTGGCAGCCGGTGTTCGGCGAGGCGCAGGGCGGCCGGCTGCTGCCGCACACGCGCATCTCCAGCGCCAGCGTGATCGAGCACGAGGACAAGCTCGTTCTCGGCGACAACGTCTTCATCGGCGCATTCAATTTCATCGAGGCCAGCGGCGGCATCACGATCGAAGAGGGCGTGCAGATCACCAGCCACAGCGCGATCGTGACGCACAGCTCGCACCGCTCGCAACGCCTGCTGGGGCCGGCGTATGTCACGTGGCCGACCCCGCTGGGCAGCGAGCGTCCGGGCTGGATCTCGGGCCCGATCCGCATCGGTGCGTACAGCTTCGTCGGCCCGCACTGCCTCATCGAGGCCAACACGCGCCTGGGTCGCGGCACGCTCGTGTGCGCCGGCAGCTTCGTGCGGGGCACCTACCCCGATTTCGCGATCCTGGAAGGCCGTCCGGCGCGCGTCGTCGGCGACAGCCGGCATGCCGACGAACGCGCGCTGGTGCGTTTCCCGGAGCTGCAGGTGCTGTACGACGCGTGGGCCGCCGCACCGCAGCCCGTCGATCTCGGGGCGGCGAATTGACCCTGGCGAAGCGCCCGTTGCGCGTCGTGCTGTTCGGCGACGGCGAGAGTCCGCACCTGCTGAAGTGGGCGCGGGCGCTGGCGCCGCGCGTGGAGCTGTACGTCGCGTCCAGCCGCGGCCTCGCGCCGGCGCTCGCCGCACTGGTGCCGGCCGAGCGCGCGCTGGTGCTGGGCCATGCGACGAAGTTCGCCGGCGGCAACGCGGCGCTGCTGAGGACGCTGCCGCGCCTCATGCGCTGGCTGCGCGGCGTGGACGCCGACTGGATCAACGCGCACTACCTGACGTCGCACGGCACGCTCGCCTGGCTGGCGCGCGGGCTGGGGGTGCGGGCACGGCTCGCCGCGTCGGCCTGGGGCTCGGACATCCTGGTCGCGCCACGCCAGAGCGCCGCGTTGCGCTGGGTGACCTCGCGGGTGCTGCGCGACGCGACGATCTGCACCAGCGATTCGGCCCATATGGCCGCTCGCATGGTCGAACTGGGCGCGCGCGACGTGATGACGTTCCCGTTCGGCCTCGACGTGCTGCCCGCCGCGTCGACCGCCAAGGAGCCGCACCTCTTCTTCGCCAACCGCGGGCTCGAGCCCATCTACGATCCGCACCGCGTGCTGACGCTGTTCGCCAGCGCCGCGACGGCGTGGTCCGACGCGCGCCTCGTCGTCGCCAACAGCGGTTCGCTGGCCGGCGCGCTCGAGCGCCAGGCGACCGAGCTGGGCCTGGCCGAGCGCATCGAATTCGTCGGGCGCCTCGACGCGGCCGCGCAGGGCGCGCTGTATGCGCGCGCCCGCTGGTACCTGAGCGTGCCGCGCAGCGATTCCGTGTCGGTCTCGGTGCTGGAAGCGATGGGGCACGGCTGCATCCCGCTGTTGTCCGACCTGCCCGCCAATCGCGAGCTCGTGCGCGATGGGGTCAACGGCCTGATCCTGCCCGACGCGCAGTCCGCGCTGACGCCAGCCGCCCTGCAGCGGCTGCAGGCCGGCGCCGCTGCCATCG
>Ga0307516_10003817_pt1 | contig 19105 bp, 12 predicted proteins | sample 19_EM_MG_FD_203310 | JGI IMG/M metagenome (GOLD analysis project Ga0307516, IMG submission 203310) | Populus trichocarpa ectomycorrhiza microbial communities from riparian zone in the Pacific Northwest, United States - 19_EM | ecosystem: Host-associated > Plants > Roots > Unclassified | place... | reverse complement strand
CGCGCAGCTGCGAGCGATCTTGGAAGCAGACGAAGGTATCGAAGTGGTGGCCGAGGCGCACAACGGCGACCAAGTGCTGCGGCTGATCGACGAGGTGTCGCCGCACATCTTGCTGGTCGACCTGCAGATGCCGGGCACGGGCGGACAAGAGACGATCGAGCGCGTGATGGCGCACCAACCGCTGCCCATCTTGATCGTCACCGGGCAGCCCGAAGGCGTGCGCCGCCAAGCCGTGTTCGAAGCCATTCGCCGCGGCGCGCTGGATCTGGCCGAAAAACCGCTACATGGCGACACGCGGGCGGCGGCGCGGCTGTGCGCCATGGTGCGTGAGCTGGCGCGCGTGCGCGTCGTCCGGCACGTGGCCGGAAAGCTCAACCGCCGAGACGGAGCGCCGGGGCTGCCGACGCCAATCCCGCCGCGTCCTCTCGACGGCTCGAACTCGCCGCTGGTCGTAGGCGTAGCAGCGTCCGCCGGTGGCCCGCGGCCGCTCGTCAGCCTGCTGTCGGGTTGGCCTGCCGATTTTGGGGCTGCGGTAGCGATCGTGCAGCATCTGCCGAATGGTTTCACGGCAGCCTTCGCCGAGTTTTTGCAGAGCCGCGTGCCGCAGCGGGTCACGATCGTGAGACAGCTCACACGGCTCGAGGCCGGTCGCGTCTACCTAGCCGGCGACGACGAGCACCTAGTCGCGCTGAGCGACAAGCAGCTCGGCCCCGATCGCAGCAGCGCCGTCGACGGGCATCGGCCAGCTGCCACGGTGCTGTTCGAGTCGCTGGCGGCGCGGCTCGGCGCGCGCTCGTGCGGCGTCATCTTGTCCGGCATGGGTAAAGACGGCGTGGCGGGGCTTCTGAAGATGAAGGCGCGCGGCGCGCTCACGCTGGCGCAGGAAGAAAATGGCTGCGCCGTCTACGGCATGCCCAAGGCCGCTATCGACGCCGGCGCGGTGGTCGCAGCGCTGGATCCGCTCGGGCTGGCGCGCGAGGTTTTGACCTGGGTCTCACTGCAACCAAGCCTGTTACCGCGAGGCCGATGAACGCACGCCAACGCCTCGACCAGCTGCTCGAGAGCTATACCGGCATCGAGGTCACGCGCGGCGGCATCGACGCCAGTGTGGACACGTTCTTGGCGCGCCGCCTGCCCGAAGCGCGCGTGGCGAGTCTCGAAGAATACCTGGCCCGGCTCGGCCCCCAAAGCGCGGAGCTCGAGCTCTTGCTCAACGCCATCACGGTCACGCACACCTGGTTCATGCGCGACCCCGGACAGCTGGCCATCGTCTCAGAGCTGCTGGCTAAGCGTCCTCAGCTCGCGCCGCCGCTCAAGGTTTGGGTACCGGGCTGCGCGACGGGCGAAGACGTCTACTCGGTCGCCATGCTGGCCGAACAAGCGGGCAGAAATGTGGAGCTGCTGGGCACCGACATCAACTCCGCGGCGCTGCGCAAGGCCGAGCTCGGCGTCTACGGCAGCTGGGCCGTGCGAGATTTGAGCGACGTGGAGCGCTATTTCGAGCGCGGCGAGCGCAGCAGCTTCCGCATTTTCGAGCGCCTCAAGCGCGCCGCGCGCTTCGAACGCCACAACCTGCTCGACGACGCGAAAAGAACGGATTGGGACGTGGTGCTGTGTCGCAACGTGCTCATTTACCTGTCGCGCGAGCGCGCGCGCAGCGTGGTAGAGCGCTTGGCAGATTCGCTCGCGGTCGGCGGGCATCTGCTGCTCGGCGCGAGCGAGGTCGTGTTCGAAGTGCCGCCGCAGCTCGACGCGACCTACGTGGCGGGCCGCCTGGCGCTACGGCGCGTCGCCACGGGCGGCGAAGCGCGGCGTTCCACTCCCCCAAGCTCCGCCTCGCTCGTACCTCACGCCCCGCGCCACGCCTGGCGCGCTCCGTTGCCGGCGCTGCCGCGCGCTGCCGCCAGCATCACCGAGCGGTTGCCTGCGGCTGCGGTCGGGCCGCTGAGCGCCGAAGCGCTCTTGGCGCGCGGTCACGACATGCTCGACCGCTCGGATCTGGCCGCCGCCATCATCGAATACGAGCTGGCCGTCGAGCTCGACGCGACCGAGGCCGAGCCGCACATGTACCTGGGTATTGCGCTGTATTTGAACGGCGCCATCGAGGCCGCGCTGCACGAGCTGCGCGCCGCCGCTTTTCTCGAGCCCGAGCTGTGGCCGGCGGCGTTTTACCTGGCCGTGTGTCATGAGGCGCTCGGTCAGCTCGACGAAGCGGCGCGCGAATACCGGCACGTGGTGCGCGTCGCGGCGCGCTCGAGCGGCGCGAACCTGCCGCGCCGGCACAGCGCCTGGCACAGCGATCTGCTCGAGCTGGCGCGCAAACGTGCCGGCAGCGCCGCCTGAGCTATGCTGCCCGCGTGAGCCGCGAGGAATGGCAAGAGATCGTCGCGCGGGTCACGTCAGCCTGCGCAGAGGCCGGGCTCGATCTGGTGCACGCTTTCGACGTCGGTCGCTACAACGCCGTCGCACCGCCCGCTGACCAGCTCCAAGACTTCGGTGCGTCGAGCGGTCTCGGCATCTTGATCGGCAACACGCGAAAGCTCTGGCCGGTGTTCGTGCGCGCGGTGGAGAACGACCCCGCGCTCCGCAACAGCGAAAATCCGCTCGACACCTACGTCATCGAGCGGCTCGCGAACGTCGTCGACCGGGCGACGCCGCACCGGCACTGCACCGTCTTGTCGCACGTGACTGAGCCGCGTGCCTTCCCGATCCAGCGTTTGGCGGAGCTGGTCGGTTTTGCGGCGCTTTCGCCGAGTCATCTGGCGATCCATCCGCTGCACGGACCCTGGCTCGCTCTCCGCGCCGTCCTGGTTTTCGACCTACCGGGTCCAGACGCGGCGCTGGCGGAGCCCACGCGACCATGCCGTAGCTGCAGCGCGCCGTGCCTACCGGCGCTCGAACGAGCCGTCGCGGCCTCGGGTTGGCCGCTCACGTCAACGGCCATCGCCGAGCACGCCACGGAATGGGTTCTCGTGCGCGACGTGTGCCCGGTCGGCCAAGGCTCACGCTACGGCGACGCACAGCTGTCGTATCACTACATGCCGGCGCGCTCGCGCATTGGCTTGGGGTAGCGCCGTCCAGCTGGCGCGGGTGGGTAGGGGGGTCACGACGCCGAAATGCGTGTCCGAAATCGGACAGAGATTGTTCAATGAATTCATAGTGGCGCACCGTCACGCAAGCGCTGTCCGATTTCGGACAGGCATTTTGCGTTCATGAAGGGCATTCGCCCGGAGTCAGCACTCTAGTCACGAAGCGGCGCCTCGCAGCGGTCGTGCCGACGCGCGAACGGCTTCGTTGGCAGACTTCTTCGACAATTCCCCGCACCCTACGGGATTAGCAGCGGTGGGCTCTCGAACAGCTTGATGAAGGTCGAAGCTCCCGGATTCACGATGCTGTCGTTGGTCTTGTGATCGCTCCCTGGGAGCAGACAGACGACGAGGGGGGTGAGCTCCGGGCAGCCCTTGATCCGCTTGCACGTGGTGTCGGGGTTGCCGCCGCCGATCGGGAAGTCTTCGAGCTTCGCGTCGTCGTAGCCGGTGCCGATCGTGCAATGGTCGACCATCATCGCGCGAGCAATCGCGAGCTTGTCGGAGCTCCACACACGAAACGGGTCGAGAGCCTGATGGACCCACATGCCCGCCATTGGCTTCGTGGTGCAGGTGGGCAAGTATTGCGGATTCGTCGACCAATCCCCGTCGTTCGAGATGACGCCGCGAATGGGACGCTTGGCATCGCCCGCGTACTTGCAAGCGAGCTCGTCGACGAACCGTCCTCCGCCATCGCCGCTGCCGTTGCTGAAGACCCGGTTCTTATCGAAACAGACCTGCTTAGCGAGCTGGTCGTAGAGCTGCTCATAAAAAGGCCATTCGACGGAGTCGTCCCCCTCGCTCTCGTCGAAACAGTCCATTTGGGGATTGGTCGGGTGCCCGACGTCGTTCGGTGGCGGCGTCAAGCCGACGCGGATCACGGTGTTACCGACGTTCGGGGGACCATTTGGGTAAGGGTCGTTCAGCGGGTAGACCATAGAACCGTCGGCGCCGCCGCAGCCCGGCCCCTGAAAAACCAGTGGGTAGGGCTTGTTGCTTTGGTAGCCGAGCGGCAAGGTGACGAAGTACTCGCGCACGTACGACCAAGGGCCGCACACTGGCGTGCCGTCTCGCAGCTTGTCGGCGCAATCCGGAGCTTTGATGCCCATCGTCTGAAGCGTGCCGCGCACGGTCTGCCCCGGCTCCTGTGCAGGGGCCAATCCACAGCCCGGCGTCGCCGCAACCCTCGTGATGTCGAAGGGACCGCCGCCACCCGCGCCACTGCTCGCGCCGCCGGCCGCCGCGCCCGACATGCCGACGCTGCCCCCGACGCCGCTGCCGCTCGCGCTCGTCGTGCCGCCGACTCCGCTGCCAGCGACGCTCGTCGTACCGCCGACTTCCGCGCCCGAGAAGCCGGCGCTCCTACCGCCGTTGTCGCTCGCGCCCGAGCCGGACGGAGCGGGCATGGCCAGCGTGCCTGCCGCGGAGCTCATCGGGTCGGCGCTGCCTTGACCGCCGCTGGCTGCAGCTCCGTCGAGCGAGGAGCGGCCACCGCAGCCACCGGTCGCAAGCCCGGCGACGAACACGAGCTTGGAGACTACTGAAAATCTCATGGCGCGGGCCAGAGGCCACGCGGACTGGCCTCTCTCTCAGGGATCATACCCCAAGTTCGGTCCGAGCCAGCGTTCGACTTCGGCGACCGACATGCCTTTGCGCTCGGCGTATTCGCTGACTTGATCGCGATCGATCTTTCCAAGACTGAAATACTGCGCTTCGGGGTGCGCGAAGTAGAGCCCGCTGACGCTCGAGCCGGGCCACATCGCGTACGATTCCGTAAGCTTCATGCCCGTGTTGTGCTCGACGTCGAGCAGCCGCCAGAGCGTGCCTTTCTCGGTGTGATCGGGGCAGGCTGGGTAGCCCGCGGCGGGACGAATGCCGCGGTACTTTTCCACGATTAGCTCCGCGTTGCTCAGGCCCTCGGTCTTGCCGTAGCCCCAGTCTTCGCGCGCGCGCTTGTGCAGGCACTCTGCAAACGCTTCCGCCAGGCGATCGGCCAGCGCCTCGGCCATGATCGCGTTGTAGTCGTCGTTCTCGCCCTTGTACTTCTCGACCAGCTCCTTCAGACCGATGCCGCTCGTCACCGCGAAGCCGCCGATGTGGTCGGAGAGCTGGCTATCGAGCGGCGCGATGAAGTCGGACAGCGAGCGGTTCGGCTCGGCTTTGTCTTTGTGCTGCTGCTGACGCAAAAAGCAGAGCCGGGCCAGCGGCTGGGTGCGCGCCTCGTCACGGTACAGCTCGACGTCGTCGCCCACGGCGTTGGCCGGGAAGAAGCCGTATACGCCGCGCGCGCGAATCAGCTTCTGCTCGATGATTTGGTCGAGTAAGGCGTTGCCCTCTTTGAAAATCTGTCGCGCTTGCTCGCCGTACTTTTCGTGCTCCAAGATGCGCGGGTAAACGCCCTTCAGCTCCCAGGTGTGGAAAAACGGCGTCCAATCGATGAATTCGCGCAGCGTGGCGAGCGGAAAATCGTCGAGCACACGCACGCCCTTAAAATCCGGCAGCGGCACGTCTTGTTTGCGCCACTCGAGCTTGGGACGGTTTTCGCGGGCTTGCGCCAAGCTGACGAGCTTCTGCTTTTGGCCGCCGTGAATCTCGCGCAGCCGCTTGTATTCGGCCACGTGCTGCTCGACGAACGCCGCCTTGCCATCTTCGCTGAGTAGGCTGGTCGTGACGGGCACCGCGCGGCTCGCGTCCAGCACGTGAACCACGGGCTGGCTGTAGTGCGGCGCGATCTTCACCGCCGTGTGCGCCTTGCTGGTCGTCGCGCCGCCGATCAACAGCGGCAGCTTGAAGCCTTGGCGCTCCATCTCGCGCGCCACGTGCGTCATCTCGTCGAGCGAGGGCGTGATCAGGCCGCTTAGGCCGATCAGGTCGGCTTTCTCGAGCTTGGCGCGCTCCAAAATCTTTTCGCAAGGCACCATCACGCCCATGTCGAAGACTTCGTAGTTGTTGCAGGCCAAAACCACGCCAACGATGTTTTTGCCGATGTCGTGCACGTCGCCCTTGACGGTCGCCAGCACGATTTTTCCCTGCGTTTTCACGGCTTCGCCGCGCGCCGCCATTTCGGCCTTCTCGGCCTCCATGAACGGCGTGAGGTACGCCACGGCCTTTTTCATCACGCGCGCGCTCTTCACGACCTGCGGCAAGAACATCTTGCCGGCACCGAACAGGTCGCCGACCACGCCCATGCCGTCCATCAGCGGGCCTTCGATGACCGACAGTGGCCGCCCCAGCTTGGCGCGCGCCTCCTCGGTGTCGATGTCGATGTAGGCGTCGATGCCCTTGACCAGCGAGTGGGACAGCCGCTCTTCGACGGTGCCCTTACGCCACTCTTCTTCTTCCTTCTTGCTGGCCGCGACGGCGCCGGCACCCGCACTTTGCGTCTTCAGCTTCTCGCCGTAGTCGACCAAACGCTCGGTCGCGTCAGGTCGACGATTGAGCAGCACGTCCTCGACCAGCTCTTTCAGCTCCGGCTTGATCGCCTCGTACACCTCGAGCATGCCGGCGTTGACGATGCCCATGTCCATACCGGCAGCAATGGCGTGGTACAGAAACGCCGAGTGCATGGCTTCGCGCACCGGGTTGTTGCCGCGAAAGCTAAAAGAAATATTGGAGACACCGCCGCTGACCTTGGCGTGTGGCAGGTTCTGCTTGATCCAGCGCGTGGCGTTGATGAAATCGACCGCGTAGTTGTTGTGCTCCTCCATACCGGTCGCGACCGTGAGGATGTTCGGGTCGAAGATGATGTCTTGGGGCTCGATGCCTTCCTCGAGCAAGATGCGATAAGCACGCTCGCAAATGCGGATTTTGTCCTCATAAGTGGCGGCTTGGCCCTGTTCGTCGAAGGCCATCACCACCACGGCCATGCCGAAGTGGCGAACCGTGCGCGCGTTGTGCCGGAACTTATCTTCGCCCTCTTTGAGCGAAATGGAGTTGACGATGCCCTTGCCTTGCAGCCAACGCAGGCCCGCCTCGATCACTTCCCACTTCGAGGAGTCGACCATGAACGGCACCTTCGCCACCTCTGGCTCGCTCGCCAAGAGCGACAAGAAGCGCGACATGGCCGCCACGCCGTCGATCATGCCTTCGTCCATGCAAACGTCGATCACGTTGGCGCCGTTCTCGACCTGCTGGCGCGCCACGCTGACCGCTTCTTCGTATTTGCCCTCTTTGATCAGCTTGGCAAATTTCGGCGACCCGGCGACGTTGGTGCGCTCGCCGATCATCATGTACACGCCCTTCTGCTGCGTGAACGGCTGCGAGCCCGAAAGCCGCAATGGGCGCCAGTCAGCGTCGGCGACGGCCGCCGGAATCGACACCACCTTCTTGGCTTCGTTCTTTTCGGCGAGCTCGCGCGGGTGCCGGCCTTCGAGCGCCTTGGCGATAGCGGCGATGTGCTCGGGTGTGTTGCCGCAGCAGCCGCCGGCGATGTTCACCAGCCCAGAATCGGCAAATTGACCGAGAAAGCGCGCCATATCGGGCGGCTCGAGATCGAAGCCGGTGGGCGACAACGGATTCGGCAGGCCCGCGTTCGGGTAGCACGAGATCGCGGTGCCCGCCTTTTGCGACAGCTCGCTCAAGAACGGATACATTAAGTCGGGACCGAGCGAACAATTCAGCCCGACCGACAGTGGCTTGACGTGCTTCACCGCGTTCCAAAACGCTTCGATGGTCTGCGCGGAAATCATCGTCTCACCGCCGCGGCCGACAGCGGCCGAAATCATGATCGGCAGCTCTTTACCGTCTTTCTCGAACACCTCTTGAATGGCGACGAGCGCCGCCTTGGCGTTCAGCGAGTCGAAGATCGTCTCGACCAGCAGCACATCGGAGCCGCCCGCGATCAGCGCGCGCACTTGCTCGACGTAGGCTTGTTTGACCTGATCGAAGGTGCAGACGCGAAAGCCCGGATCGTCCGCGTCTGGCGAGTTCGTGAGCGAGACGGTGAGCGGCCCAATCGCGCCCGCCACGAAGCGCTGGCGACCGTCGGCGTTTGCGACCTTGTCCGCCCATTCGCGGCACTGCCTGGCCGATTGCTCGTTGATCTCCCAGGCTAGATCTTGCAGCGACTTGGTTTCGATGATTTTCTGGTAAAATTCCGGGTCTTTGCGGCCGCCGTGCTCGCGCGGATCATCGACGAAAAACTCGCTCTGCGTGATGCTGGTGGCGCCGAAGGTGTTGGTCTCGATGATGTCGGCACCGGCCTCCAAGAAGCGCCGATGAATGTCGCAAATCATCTGCGGCTGAGTCAGCGAGAACAGGTCACCGTTGTTGAGCAAATCCTTGCTCGAACCTTTGAAGCGCTCGCCGCGGATGTCTTGCTCCTGCATGCCGTAGGTACGGATGGTCGTACCCATGGCGCCGTCGATGATGGCAATGCGCTTTTGAAGGAGCTCTTGGAGGGGGTGCATGGGGAATTTGGCCGTCAGTTGTCAGTTGTCAGTGAGTTGAGGCGGGCTTGGAGGCGATCGCGAGGACCACTTGCAGGTGAGGCTTTCGGGACTCTCGGCACGCCACCTCGGAGGTGCGAACAACGAGACCCGTGCGCGACAGCAAGTCGCGGACGGCGGCGGGGCTGAAGCCGGGGTGGCGCTCGCCGTAGGGAGCGGTGATTTCGTGCTGGCGGTGCTCGTCCAGACACAAGAGCACGAGCCGGCCGCCGGGGCGCAGCACCCGCGCGCACTCGGACAGCGCTCGGGCCGGCTTTTCCGCATAGGTCAGGGTGTGGAACATCAGCACGCAGTCGAATGAGGCGTCCGCGAACGGCAATTCGTGAACGTCGGCGACGAGCGCCGTCACGTGCTCCGACTTGTTCAGCCGCTCGCGTGCAGCTTCAATCATGCGCAGGCTGGTATCGATGCACGTCAGCGAACGACAGTACGGGGCAAGCGAGCTGGCCGCGGCGCCGTCACCCGAGCCCACGTCGAGCACGTCGCCCAAGTCGAGCAGCGCCGAAAGCCCGACCGAAAGTGAGTGCCAAGTTCTGCCCGGCGAATAGTAACGTTCGATGTCGTCGGCGAATTCGGGGGCGCCGCCGCGCCGCTCGGCGTCCAGCTCCGCCAAGCGCTGTTGGTCCCCCTCCAGCGTCGGGTCGGTCGAGCAGGCAGCTTCATCGAGCACCGCGCGCGCAGTCTGCGGCAGCGAATCGAGCGCCAGGCCGTAGAAAGACTGCTGGCCCTGGCGCCGATCGCGCACGAAGCCCGCCTCGCGCAGCCTGCCTAAATGGGTGGAGACGCGCGACTGCGAGATACCCGTCACGCGCACCAAATCGGTCACGCACAGCTCGCGCTCGCGGAGCAGTGCACAAAGCCGCAGGCGGTTCTCGTCACCGAGCAGATTGAGCGTTTCGACGAACTGCGTGAGGGCCACGTATCCTGCTATCCTGATTAGCGGATTGGTTTGGTCCCTCGGCGCCGGCTTGTCAAGCCGTCTCGCAAATTCTTCTTTATTATCCGGCTATTAGCGACCGGCCTTCGGCGCCGGGCGGTCGCTGACCGCCTTCTGCGCAGCCGCGAAATCCTTGCCGCTGCCGCTGCGGAGGCAGCCGAAGCAATCTCGCAGGCCGAGGAAGCCGCAGCCGCGTCGATCCGCGAGGCGGGTGAGCGTCGGAGAGACGCGCGCGTCTCCACTCTCTTGCACGCGCGGCAAGAGTTTCTTCACGGCGCCGCAGCTGTCTTTCTTGGCCTCAGGCAACTCGAGCGCGACCTTGAGCGCGGCGCTTTCGTGCGCCTGCACGTCGTCGCTGTCGAGCAAGGCTTTGGCCTGTTTGGAGAGCGTGGCGTTGGTGGAGCGATTGTCGTCGTACACGTCGTACAGAAAATCAGCGCCGCCCGCGCCCAGCACGCTGGCGACCTCGAGCGTGAGCTGCTCGTTCGCTTGATCCGCTAAGCCGCGGCGCAGGTCGGCCAGCACTTCGTTCGAGTCGCCCAGCTTGGGATCGAGCTTGCCGCCGGAGCGATAGGCGCGGAGCCCTGCATCGACTTGACCGATCTTGAAGTAACCACGACCCAAGGCCCGGAACGCCGGCGCTAGCTTGGCCTCGGCAGCGCGTCCCAAAAGCTCGGCGAGCGCGGTGCGATCGCCGCCCTCGGCGCGCTTCATCAGCGCGGCCATGTCGTCGTCGACCGGCGCTGCCAGCGCTGCGCTGCCGGCCGGCGACGCTTGACTCGCAGCGCCGCCGGACACCGCCGAAAAAGCTAGCGCGAGCACCAGCGGTAAACCGAATAGCGCGCCACCGATCGCGCCGAGCGGCACCTGCTTCTGGCCCACGGCGATGCGGCGCTTCGCCAGCCCGACAGAGGCAGCCAGGGCTGGCCCAAGCGTGGTTTTGAGCCGCGAAAACTGCGAGACGGGCGGCACCGGCAGCGGGGCATCGCCCACCACGGTGTTGGCGAAAGCCACCCCGACTGCGGCTGGGCTCTTGCGCAGCGCCGCGCCCTGCCCTGACACGGGCGCGAAGGCCACGCTGGCGGCGGGCGAATAGCCCAAGATCGCGTCGATGTGTGTCACCAAGTCCGCGGCGCTTTGCAATCTGTCTTCCGGCGAACGCTGCAGCAACCGCCCGACTAGCTCGCGCGTGCTGGCCGAAATCTGCGCCGGCAAGGGCGGCGCATCTTCGGTGAGCTTCTTGGTCAGCACCACGACGAACTCTTCGTGCCGAAACGGTGAAGTCGCCGCGAGCATCTCGTACAAGATGATGCCGGCCGTGTAGAGGTCAGCGCGATGATCGACGGGCTCGCCGCGCGCCTGCTCGGGCGACATGTATTCGGGCGTGCCCATCACGGTGTTGAGACGTGTCAGCGCCTGTTGATCGGGCCCGGGCTCCTCGATTTTCACCTTGGCGATGCCGAAGTCGAGCACCTTCACGAAGTCCGCGGCGCCGTCTTTGATGATCAGCATCACGTTGTCGGGCTTCAGATCGCGATGCACGATGCCGGCGCTGTGGGCGGCAGCCAGCGCATCGGCGATTTGGCGCGTGATGACCAGCGCGCGTTCTTCGGGCAACGCGCCCGCATCGGCGATCAGCTGGCTCAGGCTCTTGCCTTCGATGAACTCGAGCACCAGGTAAAACGAGCCGTTTTCGAGCTGACCAAAGTCAGTCGCGGCGGCCACGTTCGGATGGTCGATGCGCGCGGCGGCCACGGCTTCGCGTTCGAAGCGCGCCACGACCTCCTTCACCTGCGTCATCTCACGGTGCAGCACCTTGACGGCGCAGGCCTTGCGCATCAGCACATGCTCGGCGCGATACACCGAGCCCATGCCGCCTGAGCCGAGCAGCCGCTCGATGCGGTAACGCCCGGCCAGCACGGTGCCCACGAGGGACACTTCGGCTTCGGGTTCGCTGGGGTCGGTCACGCTCCCGCCATTCTGGAAAGCTTCGGCGCGAGAGTCGAGCATTGGCGGTGTTACTCCATGTGTCTCAACGGCCTGAGCGGAACCCGGCTTAACCTGACAGGTAGGACAAGCCACTACTCGGTCCCATGCTTCGCGAGCCCCCAATTCCCGCGAATACGGCCGCGGTCATCGGCCCGGCAATTGTTTCACGCTGCCGCTGCTGCCAGCCTTCACGCCACGGTGGAGCACGATGTTGCGTCCGGCCGTCTGGCCTCGCGCGTAGGCCTCGCCGCCGGTCGAAACGGCGTGGCGGGCCCAACGCACGTGCGGGTGGCGACGCCGGAAGTAGCCACCGAGCTCGGCGTCGCCGACCCACACCAGGCCCTGGGCCTCGGAGCGCTGACGTTCGCTCATTAGGCGTTCGTGGAAGCCGCTCATCACGCCGGCCAAGAACTTGCGGCGCGCTTGGTGACTGCGGTCGCGGCGGCGCTTGCGATCGGCGCGGTACAACGCGTCGGCCGTGTAGATCAGGAAATCGTACACGTAGGCGGCAAGCTCGAGGTTGTCGCGCGAACCGCAGACCTCGAGCACGCTGCCGCGCTTCGCCTCGTTTACGCGCCAGACGGGCACCCAAATCACCTGCACGAAGAAGAATTCATCCAAAATCATGGCCAGGCGGCGCTCGTGCTCCGAGACGCGCCCGGTTGGCTGACCCAGGTGCCGAAAGCAATAGTTGGCCGCGGCGCCCGAAACCGCGGCCTCGATGTTGTGCTTGAGCATCAAGCGCTGCGCGGCGCTCATGGCTGCCTGGGCCTCGTGCTCGTTCGGGCTTTCGGCCAGCGCCAGCAGCTTGGCGATGCGCTCCAGCACCGGACTGCTCGCTGCGTCGTCCGGCGCGTTCGGCGCCCCGGCGGCGCGCGCGTCGATGCCGCGCTCGGCGCAAATGCGGCGAAACTCCGGGCCATGCGCCGGTTCGTCACGCACGCGCAGCACTTCGTCGACGTACTGGTGCGCCATCTCGTGCTTGAGCACCTCTTCGAGCACCCCCCAGCCGTGCTTGACCAATAAGTCGCGAGACAGCTCCAGCGTGCGATGCGCCGGCACCCAGCGGCCGAGACGATCGGCGCCGTCGGTCAGCTCGAAGGCGGGTACGCGTAGCTTGAAGCGAAATAGCGAGCCGTTTACGTGCTCGAAGGTTTTGTGGATCGCCCTGAGCGCTGCCTGCTCGAGCTCGATGCGCAAGGTCCGCGAGGCGTCCACGACGCCGAGATTATACTCGGCGACCCGGCCAGCGCTCGGGCTCTTTCCAGAAACCTTCGTCGCGCGCTCCATAGTAGCTGGCAAGCGCTCGATCCATGACCCAAGACGTGCGGGCCCCGCTCACGCCGCTGCTCGCGCAGCTGCCGCGCCCCAGCAAGCTGTCGACGATGCTTTGGATCAATGGCTGCTGAATGTGCGGCGGATTGGGCAACGCGAAGGCCTCGGACCCGGACGAGGTCTCGAGCTCCAGGGGCGTCTCGCCGAACGTGGACAGCCGCAGCACCCCCGCCGAGCCTTCGATGCTGATCAGGTCCTGTTTGTGGGGGCTCGAGAAGTTCCACGAGCCGAGGCCGCGCGCCCCGCCCGGCGTCGAGAAACGCAGCACCACCCGGTCCTCGACGTCACCTGGCGACGCGACGTTGATGGCCTCGCCGCTGACGTCGCGCAAAGGCCCGAAAAAGAAATCGAGCACGTCGAGCGTGTGACTAGCGAGATCGAGAAACAATCCGCCCCCGGCGTTCTCGGCCTGCACGCGCCACGGCAGCCGCGCAGGGTCGAGCCGCAGCTGCCCATCGCTCGCGTAGCGCACGTCGATGCCGAGAATGGTGCCCAGGCGGCCGCTGTCGAGCAGCTGCTTGGCCTTGACGAAGCGATCGAGAGCGCGGCGGTAGTACGCGACGAACAACGGCTGCTTGGCCTGCTCGAAGGCCGCAACCATGCGCAGGCATTCGGCGTGGTTGCGCGCCATCGGCTTCTCGACGTAGGCGGGCTTGCCGGCAGCGGCGACTTTGAGCGCTAGCTCCAAATGATTCCCCGGCGGCGCCGCGATGTAAACCGCCGTCACGTTGGGGTCGGCGATCAACTCGTCCGCGCTGTCGTAGAACGCGCCGACGCCGTGACGGCGCGCGAAGTCCTCCGCCAGGCCACGGTTACGGCGCATGACGGCAACGAGCTCACTGTCCCGAGCCCGTTGAAACCCCGGACCGCTCTTGACCTCGCAAACATCCCCGCTGCCGAGGATTCCCCAGCGAATAGTCATCCCTTCTAGAATAAGCCGCCGACGGTGGCGGAAACAAGCCGGGCGTTTGGTAAGCTGTTCGGAGATGTCTAGACGCGAAGAAGCGCTCAAGTATCACTCGAGTGGCCGCCCCGGAAAGATCGAGGTGACGTGGACGAAGCCGGTCGCTTCACAGCTGGACTTGTCGCTCGCCTACACGCCGGGCGTCGCCGAGCCGTGCCGCGAGATCGCGAAGGATCGCGAGCTCGTGGATTTGTACACGGCGCGCCGCAATCTGGTGGCGGTCGTGACCAACGGCACGGCGGTCTTGGGCCTCGGCAATATCGGCCCGCACGCGGCCAAGCCGGTGATGGAGGGCAAGGCCGTTCTGTTCAAGCGTTTCGCGGACATCGACGTGTTCGACTTGGAGCTGGCCGAGACCGATCCGGATCGCTTCGTGCAGATCGTGCAGGCGCTCGAGCCGACCTTCGGCGGCATCAATCTGGAGGACATCCGAGCGCCTGATTGCTTCGTGATCGAAAAGGCGCTGCGTGAGCGCATGTCGATTCCGGTGTTTCACGACGACCAGCACGGCACCGCCATCATCACCACCGCTGCGCTGCGCAACGCGGCCGAGCTGGTCGACAAGCCGCTGTCGTCGCTCAAGGTCACCTGCATCGGCGCCGGCGCGGCCGCGACCAGCTGCATGATGATGTGGGTACGCCTGGGCGTGAAGCGCGAGAACATCACCATGACCGACGTCGACGGCGTGCTGTACGCCGATCGCGGAGACATCGACGAGTTCCGCGCGCCGTTCGCGCGTCCGAAAGGCGACGGGCGGCGCACGCTGGCAGACGCCATGATCGACAGCGACGTGATGATTGGGCTTTCGGCGGGCAACGTGGTCACCCCGGCCATGCTCAAAACGATGGGCAAAAAGCCGATCATTTTCGCGCTGGCCAATCCGGATCCGGAAATTCCGTACCAGCTGGCGATCGAAACGCGACCCGACGCGCTGATCGCCACGGGGCGCAGTGACTACCCGAACCAGGTCAACAACGTGCTCGGCTTCCCGTACATGTTCCGCGGCGCGCTCGACGTGCGTGCCCGCACCATCAACGAAGAGATGAAGCTGGCAGCCGCCGAAGCCATCGCCGCCCTGGCGCGTGAAGACGTACCCGACGACGTGCTGCGCGCATACGGCCGGCAGCGCATGCGCTTCGGCAAAGAGTACATCATTCCCAAGCCGTTCGACAGCCGCGTGCTGTACTGGGTCGCACCGGCGGTAGCGCGGGCGGCCGTGCAAAGCGGCGTGGCGCGCGAGACCATCGACACCGACGAGTACCGCGAGCGGCTGATCCGCACCATTTCGCCGGCGCGCCGCGTGCTGTTTCGCATCACCGAATCGGCCAAAGGCGACCCGCGCCGCATCGTTTATCCGGAGTCGGAGAACGACAACATCTTGCGCGCCGCGCACCGCGTGCTCGAAGAAGGCCTGGCGCGGCCGATTTTGCTGGGCGTGCCACACCGCATTCGCGAGCACGCGGAAAAGCTGGGCGTCGATCTGGAAGGCGCGCTGCTGATCGATCCGCGCGAGGCGAGCGAGCTCGACGCCTACGTCGAAGCCTACTGGCGAAAACGCCAGCGCCACGGCATGACGCGCCACCACGCCTTCAAAGAGCTACGCCGCTCACGCACCGCCTACGGCCTGATGATGCTGGACGCCGGACACGCCGACGGCTTGGTCGCGGGCGTGCGCCAAGACTACCCGGCCACGATCCGGCCCGCCCTGCAGATCATCGGCGTGCGCGAGGGCGTGAAGCGCGCCGCCGGCATGTACATGGTCGTGTCCAAAACCGGCGTGCGCTTTCTGGCCGACACCACCATCAACATCGAGCCCGATGAAGACACCTTGGCCGAAATCGCCATCTTGGCGGCCGACGCCGTGAGCGATCTCGGCATCGAGCCGCGCGTGGCCATGCTGAGCTTCTCCAACTTCGGCGATGCGCCGCATCCGGCGTCGCGCAAGGTGGCCAACGCCACCGCCAAGGTCAAACGCCTGCGTCCGGACCTGATGGTCGACGGCGAGATGCAAGCCAACGTGGCCCTCGACGAAGAGGCTCGCGCTCCGTACCCGTTTTGCAGCCTGAAGGGCGCCGCCAACGTCTTGATCTTCCCCAACCTGGACGCGGGCAACGCCGCCTACAAGCTGTTGGCCGCCACCGGCGGCGCCGAAATCATCGGCCCCATCGTGCTCGGCATGAGAAAGCAGGTAAACGTGCTGCAGCAGGGGGCCACCGTGGACGCCATCGTTCACATGACCGCCATCACGGTCGCGCGTGCGATCCGCCGCGAGGCACTCGAGCGCGACCAGGCGAAGCCCTGAGTGCTATGCTGGCGCGCATGCGGCGGGTAAATCGACTCCTGGCCTTCACGGCATGCGGCGCTCTCGGCGCGCTCAGCGGGGCCTGCGGTTCCAATTCGAACGGTATGGCCGCGAACGTGGCCGGCACGTCCGGCGGGGGCACGGCACAAGCGGGCGATGGCTCGACACAAGCCGGCGGCGGAGCCGCTGCGGGTGGCACCAGCGCCACGGCCGGCAGCACCAACGTCGGCGGCGGGCGACCAGCGGGCTGGCTGTACGCCGACGGCGCCAAGCTCAAGCTGTCCGATGGCAAAGGCTCGGGCAGCGTGTGGGTCGGCCGCGGCGTGAATCTCGATGACATCTTTTTCTGCGGCTACAACGGCGCGTTGTGGATGCCCGCACCCGCCGACGAGCTGAAGAAGGTGATCGAAACCTTGATCACGGGCTGGAAACCGACGTTCATTCGGCTGTCGCTGGGCATGGCCAGCCAACAGGCAGTGAGTTGGTTCGCCGATACCGACAAATACCAAAAGCCGATGCTCGACGTGATGAGCGCGCTCGGCAAGCACGACGGCGTGTACGTGCTGCTGACGCTGCGCAGCGACGCATCGATGATTGGGCATGACATGGCGGACGGCGATCCAGAAGCCACCGGCATCCCATCGGATAGCCAAACCTCGCCCGATAAAACCAAGTTTCCGAGCGGCACCGACGCCGTCTACACCGCGCTGGTCGACGCCTTCAAAAACGACAAGTTCGTACTGTTCGGGCTGACGAACGAGCCAGGCGGCAACAAGCGCTCGAATGATCAGATCCGCGGCGCCATGGACCACGCGGTCAAGACCATCCGCGCCGAAGAAGACAAGCTCGGCGTGCCGCACCACGTGGTCGCGGTGCAAGGGCAAGCCTGGACTAGCGACATCAGTTTCTACGCCCAAACGCCGCTCAGCTACGACAACGTCGTCTACGAGGTGCACGGCTACCCGCCGGCCAAAAAGTCGTACACTTACGACAGCATCCCCGTGATCATCGGCGAATACGGCGGCCTCGATGCCACGAGCGCCCCGGCCTTCTTCGCCGATCTCGAGGCCACACAGGTCTCGAGCCTGGCCTGGGATTTCGACTCCTACAGCAACTGCGCCCCCGACCTGTTGCAAGTCAATCAAAGCTCCACCGACCTCAAGCCGAGCGATTGGAGCACGCTCGTCCAGGCCTACCTGCTCGCCCACTCGAAATAGGCACGCAGGGAGCGGGGCCAGAGCCAGACAACCTGGCGGAGCGGGCGTAAAGCGCCAGAAACGTGCGCGTTTGCAGCGGTCCGGGACAGATGGCATGGTGCGCGGCCCTCATGTCCAAGGACAGTTTCGCTTCGCTCATGGCCAATGGCTCCGCGTCCGTCGCCGACCGCGCGCGTAAGCGCCTCGATCGCGGGCAGGTGCTAGACGGCACTGTCATTCAAGTCTCGAGCGAGTTCGTCTATGTCGACGTGGGCACGCCGGGCGACGGCAAGATCCCGGTCGCCGAGCTGACCGACGAGAACGGCAAGCTCCGCGTCAAGCCGGGCGATACGGTCCGGGCCAGCGTCATCGAAGCGCACATCACCGGTTCGATTTTGCGCGCGCTGCAAAGCGCGCAAGGCAAAGACATTCCGAAGCCCGACGAGGTGCTCGAAGGCAAGGTGACGCGCGTCGAGAACTACGGCGTGTTCGTCAACACCGCCAAAGGCGACGGCCTGGTGCCGGTGCGCGAGCTCGGCCTGGCGCCTGGCGCCGATCTACGCAAAGCCTTCCCGCTCGGCAAAGAGCTGACCGTGGTGGTAATGGACGTAGACGAGCGCGGCCGCATCCGCTTCAGCGCCAAAGAGGTGCTGCGCGTCGAAGAGCAGAAGAACTTCCGAGAGTTCAACGAAGGCGGGGGCGACGAGCAAGCCGAAGCCGCTGCGCCCGCAGGCACGCCCGGCGGCAAGAAACCCGCGCCCAAAGTCGACCGCGGCCCGCGCAACTTCGGCAGCCTCGGCGATGTCTTCGCCGAGAAGCTCAAGCACCTCTCAGCCAAGCCCGCAGCGACACCGCCCAAGCGCAAGTAGCGGCCGTGTAGCGAGCCGCGTAGGGCTAAAACCAGCCACCCACGATGCTCGACAACCCAATGAAGGTGCGGCGCGTGTTGGCTCTGCTGCTGCCGTTGTCGACCGAGTACGTGATGTCGCGGAACGCCTCCGGGCCGAGGCCGAGGAAGAAATGCGACGCCGGGTGCACCAGCAGCGGAGCGTAGAGGCTGACGAACACGGCCGTCACGTTCACGTCGGGCCCCACCGCGATGGCCGCGCCGCCCACACTGGTCGAGGCGCCCGGCTCGACCGCTTCGAAAGAAGTCTGTGCTTGCCAGAACCCGAGCCCGGCCACGGGCTGGAACGAGACGAGCTTGCTCAGGGGCAGGTTGACGCCGAAGCGCGCGCTCAGCCCGAACGTCCCCGTGCTCGCCTTGAAGCCGAGCGCCGACGTTTCGTTCGCGTAACGCATGAGCAGCGAGCCCCCGAGCAGCAGGCCGTCGGCGAAAAAGTACTCGAAGGCCGGCTCGAAGCTGGCCGAGCTGCTCGACGCCGAGCTTTGGTCGTAGCTCAAGAAACCGACGTTGGCGCTAAACTGCCCGGAGACCACGACCTGTCCGATTTGACCGAAGTGCGGAGGCGGTGGCACGTCTTCCGACTCTGGCTCGCGAGCACCGGCCGGACTCGTGGTGGAGGGCGGCGCCGGCGCGGGTGCGGGTGCGGCCCGCAGCGGCAACGCCGCAGACTCCGGCTCGGCTGGCGCGGGCATCTGTGAAGGCGCCGTGGGCGACGGCATCGTCGTGACCGGAAAACCAACGCCCATTTGCGCGCTCGCGGATCGTGTCGCCCCCAACGTGGCCATGAACCCGAACGCCACCGCCGCGCGCCGCCCCAACCCGATCACACGCGAGCGCTTGCCCCCAACAACCACCAACCCTAGCGTCATCGCGGCTCGGTATCGCGGCCCTCGCTCGACGTCAAACTGTCTGCAACCTGCGAATCCGCTCTTCGATCGGCGG
>Ga0307516_10003816_pt1 | contig 19113 bp, 24 predicted proteins | sample 19_EM_MG_FD_203310 | JGI IMG/M metagenome (GOLD analysis project Ga0307516, IMG submission 203310) | Populus trichocarpa ectomycorrhiza microbial communities from riparian zone in the Pacific Northwest, United States - 19_EM | ecosystem: Host-associated > Plants > Roots > Unclassified | place... | reverse complement strand
CGAGACGGCGGTAGGAATACATAGTGGCTGGTGAGTGGGGTCTTGCATACCCCGCTGGAGTAGAGTTCTCACCCTAAACCGAAATTTTTTACACTAGTGTGGTGCCCGGCAGGGCCCTGGCGGGCCCGGCAGTCTTCGGCAGTCCGTCCAAATCCTATACCAGGACGGACTAGGGCAGAGGGGACCCTGCCCGGGGCGGGACCGTCCTAAAAGACTGCCGGGCCCGGCCGGGCAGGACGGACTATTGCGAGGCCTGCATTCATACACGGGCCGGCCAGTCTATAGATAGACCAGCTAATCTATAGACCGACCATTCTGCCCACTGGGATAGAACATATACAGTCCGTTTCCTGTCCGCTGTCCGCGCAGTGGCGGCTCGTTGCAAGCTCCCCACTGCCCTTCGCCCAGGCTTGTCCCAAGAAAGTGTGGTGCACCAGGAAACTGACAATGGAAAAGAAAAGAGAGAAGGAGAAACGACAAATGAAACCGCCTAGCCCTCTCCTGCGGACGCCATGCCATGAAGCTAGGCGTGGGCAAGAACATTGGCGTGCCCACCGTGACCAGCTCCTCGGCTCCCGCTCCGTGCTCCTCTAAGAACTCCTGCAGCTCCGCCTCCGGCGCCTCGCTCACTGTATCCTTTTCGACCGGCGCCCGCCCTTCCCCGTCCGTGGTAGAGAGGAAGTCCAGTACCGCCCGCCTGCATCTCTCGTCCGCCAGGGGGTCCCGGATCTTCCACCGGTCCTTCCCCCTCCCGGTCCCCTTCCGCACCACCGCCCACAGGATCTTTTGCTGGGCCTTCCACTCCGGTCACACCTTGAAGAGATGCTTCCGGGTCTGGTTCGGGTGTCGGCACCACCAACATTGCGGGGTGGGCCGGCTCTTCGTCCAATTGAGGTACTGTCCGGTTAGACAATGCCCCGTCTTGATCTGGTAGAATCGCGAGGCAAGCCTCTTTGGTGCTCCCAGCCACCGTGCTGTCCGGTCTCTGGCTTTTTTGCATCCGGTACTTTTTCTTGGAGATCCGGCCTCCAGCCCACTGACACGCCTCCACCCACTTCTTCTCCGAGATCTTCCGCTTGAGGTTGGCGAGGGACTGTGGGAGGGGCATCGCCCGTACCTCCGTCCGGTCGGAGTACTTCCGCCATTCCACACCGCGGGTGTCTGGCTCCTCCGCCGCAATCTTTGCCCGCTCGTCGGCCTTCACGTTGCCGGCGATTCCCTTGTGTGCTGGGTACCATTGGATCTCGATAGTGATGTCCGGCCTAGCCCTGTGCAGTGCGGCGATATGCTTCCGCGTCTGGATAGCGTACTGCTGCCCAGGGCCAGGTTCATCCGATGCCATCCGTTCAGTCCCGGCGTGTGGATCGTGATACTCTAATTGGCGGATTGACGTTTTTTGTCAGCCCAGATATCTTGTTCTGCTTTGCCCTGTCCTTTCGCCTGCCCGGGTGCTCCAAACGCCCACCCAATCCACTTCTTTTCGGGCCATTTGGCGCAGTCCGGTTTTGATACACTGAGCCGTTGTCTGGGCGTAGATCTTGAGGATACCCAAATCGATGGCTGACTCCGGTGGGTGTCTCGGAAGTAGCCTTGCAATTGGGCACTTTCATCGGCGCATCCAATGAACACGTCGGTGATGTATGGTCGCTGCCGCGTCCCGTTGTTTTGCCCGTGAGGGACGACGTAATCTAAGTGGGCGACTTCGGAAGGCAGGAATATGATCGGTCCAGATTGCTCGAGTCGGTATTTCTTTTCCTCGTTTTCGATCGCCGTCGCGTCACTTTTCCTCATATCGCTCGTTTTCGCTTCTTTCTGTCGGTATTCCATCGCGTTGTCTTCCCTGGACTTTCAAATCCGAGATTTGTAAATCCGACTCATTTTCCGGATCCCCTCGTCGGTGATTACTCGGTTACCCGGGCGCTCGATCTGGCTTTTTTTGTCCATTCTGATAGGACATCCCCTGTGGCTCGCACGACCTGGTTAATTAACCGTGTCCAGATCAGTCAGATTGCAGACCGTTCCTATATTGGGTATCGGCTCAACGAACTCGTTTTCGTTTATCAAGCAATTCGTACAGGATTAATAGCGCTCTCCCCATCCGTGTCTCCCCATTCCTTGGTTTGATCAACGCATCGAGGCTGTCGAGTTCACCCTCGGACTCGCTACCGGAGCCTCGTTGGCGTATTTTAGCTTTCTTGGTTGTGACGGCCTGCTATTGGGGGGCGCAAAGGCTGGGCCAAGGATATAACTAATGCGGCGTCCGGGGGCCGCTGGGGAATGCGGGAAGTATTCGGGAATACTGAAAGGAAGGGATATGAAACCTAGAGCCTGTGAGACGCCCAGACCTTAGGCAGCTCTCCCTAGGTATATGGAGCCACTGCCCACTGTTCTTTTCATTTCTTCGGGACCAGATTATGGCCCTCCACGACGTGCAGGAGAAGAACAACGAGACGGAAAGACTGGTTAGGCTTACAAGGACTGGCCAAAAGAGAGGGTGCATTTTCTCCAATGACGAATCAATGGATTTCGCTGGTCTTAGAAACCCCTGTTGGCCCTTCAGGTTACACAGGGACCTGGCGTCCCGCCTGCAGATAATTATGCCACCTACGAGATGTGGGTTTACAGGTATGCGTGCAATCCGAGCAGGTCTCGCAGGCCTGGAGCTGATTGCCATAGGATTTCGATGCCGGCCGGCGAACTCGAACGCGAAACCAGAACCACACCATCGACCGCGGATCCCATCACCAGTGAACCGCAACCGCGAACTCGTAACCCTCCTTCACAAGCGCCCCAAGACGCGCTGGTGACTCGACCTACTACTCCTCCCCGAATCTTTGACAGCGCTCCGGCACAGCAGCTATCAGCTACATCTGTGCCAGTTGTTTCCCCTGTAGCCCATCCAACCGTTATTCCACTTTCATCAATACACCTTGCACCCTGGTTACCTCGCACTCCTCGGTACACATATTCAGATTGGCATGCCAGCAGGTGCTGCCGCCCAGCGCTCCGGTTCGCTCTACGGCTCCCGTTATAGAAGAGGCGGCACCGTTTTCCCAGCGGAGTTTGCGCCCGAGGAAGCCAATCCGGAGGCATCCAATGTGCTGGGAGATGCTCGGTACAAATAGAAGAGGAAAAGAAAGGGGGGTAAAGCCGATTCAGGTGACAGAGAAAGTCCACGTTGTTGCGTAAAGAAGAAACAAAAGACGGCTCCTTATAAGGATATCCGTCGACTGGCAATTTAGTACTCCCAAATTCCCGACACCCCGCATTTATCCTACGCGTCCCGCCTTTTTCCTTCCGGCATTCCGAACCGACGATGAGGCATGACAGTTCTCGTACGTCGTGGGTGAGGTGTTCTAGGCCGCTGCGGGGAAAGTACTGCGGCGTCGGTGGCAATGAACAGGTCTGCCAGCAGAGAGCGACGCAGGTGTGAGGTTCTGTCGCGGGCGGCGATGATGATCTGGCGTGCCAGCAGCGGTCAGCACGGGCGAGGTGTGAGGAGGCCATGAGTCTACACGATGACGGGTTGCGATTCGCAATTATAGAGGGGGGTTCTCTATCACGTTTAAATTAGACATGAAGTTGGTGACCTGAGATGTGGCTCGGTGCCGAAACACATTCTCGGAGATGAGACTGATAGCGTCGGCGTATCGTCCGGTGGTCTCTAGCCACCAAAACTGATAGCATCGGCATAATTGTCTCCGGCGGAATAGCCACGGAGACCGATATAGTGGGGCGACAGTAGAGAAAAAGATCTGAAATTTGCAATCCGTTCCAGAGCATTGAGTTCCAGCGTCGGCCTCGTGCATGTGTTGAATTCACTCTTTCCATCAGTTTTGCCTATACAGTTCTATTAATATACGAAGTTACTTAGTTCGTAAAAGGGCCCAAATTCGCGAACTAGCCAGGTTCGCGTAATTTTTTGGTTTAATCATTGTTCGCATAACTACGACCTAGGTAGATCATGGCGAGGATATATACTGTCCATTTCCTGCCCGCAGTCCGCGCGTGGCGGCTTGTTGCAAGCTCCCCTTGACCTCCGCCTAGGCCTGTCCCAAGAGATGTGACGCGCACCAAGGAAATAACAAAAAAAAAACGTGCGAGACAAAAAGAAAAGCGTATTCGTCCCCTACTTCTTGTCCGCGGACGCCATGAAAGCGGGCGTGAGTCGAGCAGCGGCTCCTCCGTCACCCAGTGCCTCCGCCTCCGCCCTCCTCTTATCTTCCCGCTCTATGCGCTCCATGCGCTCCCCCTCTGACACCTCGCTCCCCTCGTCCTCCCCAGGAGGTGCCAGCCTTCCCACACCCGTAGAGGACAGGAAGTCCAACACAGCCTGTCCACACCTCCCCCCATTGGCCAAAAGGTGATCCCAGACCTTCCACCGACTCGTCCACCTCCCGGTCTCCTCTCGCACCTCCGCCCACAGGATCTTCTGCTGGGCCTTCCACTCCGGACAAACCTTGAAGAGGTGGTCTCTCGCTTGCGTCGGGCACTGGCCACCAGCTGTGGGCGGACCTTTGTCCAGTGCAGGTACTGTCCGATCCGGCAGTGCCCCGACTTCAGCTGGTAGTACCTCGAGGCCAGCCTCTTGGTGCTCCCAGCAACAGTGCCATCCGGCTTGTGGCTTTCTGGCACTTTGTATTTCTTCCTGGAGACCCGACCACCGGCCTATCACCGCGGTTCCGTCCACTTCTTCTCCGTGATCTCCCGCTTGAGGTTTGCGAGGGATCGTGGGAGTGGCATTGCGCGTACCTCCGTCTAGTCCGAGTAGCTTAGCCGTTCCACCCCATGGGTATCTAGCTCCTCCGCCGCGAGTTTCGCCCACTCATCCGCCTTCTCATTCCCTTCGATCCCTTTATGGGCCGAGCGCCATCTGATCTCGATGATAATGCCTAGTCTATTATGGGCCGAGCGCCATCTGATCTCGATGATAATATGGGCCGAGCGCCATCTGATCTCGATGATAACGTTGCCCCGCTTCGACCGGCACCCGCCGCCCCCCCCCCTACGAAGCGCCACGATGTGTTTTCTCGCCTAGAGCGCGTAGGTTTGGCCGGAGCCAGGCTCCTCCGAGGCCATCCGCCTGATGGCTGCCTGCGCGTCGGTGAAGATTGTGACTCGTTCCAGTGTCGTGATCGCCAGGTTCGCGTACGGGTCAAAACAAAATGGTCGGTGCAGACTAAGAACAGACAGAGATTGCCGTCGCCAGAGCGAACTTGCGGGAAAAGGAGCACCTGCGGGCCGACGCGAGATCGGATCAGCGCTAGATACCCGATTCGAAACGAGATCGGTGGTAATCGAATGGAATGCGTTCAAAAGGGGCACTTCTCATGTTCTGGCAACACTTACGAAGGTCAGCGTGCTTCGGATTGTTACAACTACACAGTACAAACGCAACGGAAGCCAAACTAAAAATATGCAGAAAAACGACTCACTGCGATACAGCCCGTAGCTACTCAACGAAGTCGTGACCACACGGGATACAGCAAAGGGGGGGGGACAGTCGAACCGGGGGCGACAAGACAATGCCGAGCAGATCCTACTCTCGATACTCGCGATGCATTCAATCGATACAGACCACAGCCCGTATTAGCCGCGTGTCCCGACGATCAACACGCTGTTCGAGCTGCCGACTGTAGCCCGATCATACCCGAACCTTCTACCCGGCCAGAAGCCATCGCGCGTCCGGTGAATAACCGTCAGCCCAGCCTGAACCCGAAGCCCCCCCCCCCCCCCCAAATCCAACGCGTGGAGCGCGAATTGCCCTGCGCGCCCTTGGTCTGGAGAGCGGCTCGAGCTGTTCGTGCTTCGGGTTCGTAGGAGCGAGCTACATCGCCAGTTCGCGCATGCCGACTGCCACCGTAGCGAGTTAAGTAGATGACACGAGCTTGAGCGGCAGAGATTGGCGAGAGAGAACGCGGAGGATCGCCGAGCGGAAGACGTTCGAAAGACTATGTATGGTTGGGCGGTGTAGTCAACGACGGCGAATAGGAGGAACAAGAGGAGTTAGTACTGTATGGGAGGGAAACAGTACTGGGGCGACTAATGGTCCCATAGTACGAGTGTCCGTGCGCAGCGGCGGACTTGCGAGTGCGGGTATTGCGGCTCAACGCTTGTTTTCACAAAGGTCCGTATCTAGTTACGAGGTGTGCACGTGACACACGCACTTAGGAGCGGGTTTTCATTATTACTCGCACAAAAATTATGATGAATACGGAACTACTCCTACACTTCCTCCCTCTCCCCCCCATTTCCGTGCTTGTCCTCCTCTTCTCCCCCTGCCTCCACCTCCGGCTCTTCCTCCTCATCGTCTGACCATGTCTGGTACTCCATCGGCGGGTCTCCCGGCTGGAAGTATCCATTCCTCGACCGTTTGTGCCCGAAGTCATTCCTGTAGTACGTCGCCGCATCGCCATCCTCGCTCTCGTCGAGACCACGCTTCTTGCCGATGATGACAGGACTGTCGAAGCCCGCACGGTGCGCGCGCTTGAAACGCTTGAGCGTGCTGACAAGAAACGGGCGCTCGTCTTCGTCGGCGAGGCAGGAGAGGCGCCGCTTGACGGTCGACGGAGCAGCGGGCAGCGGGAACTCCGGCGGTTCGGTGGGGAAGGACGGCGAGGTCTTGCGACGCTTGCCCGGCGTCGTCGGTTCGACTCGCGCACGCTTGGTGGCTGATAGCGGAGAGGGGTCCATTGCCGTCGTCTTAGTAGGGGGAGTCGTGGCCGACGGGATCTCAGTAGCGATGGGCGGGGTGGTGGCTCCCTGGCACGGGGAGCGCGCGCCGTCTCCGGTAGAAGAATCGCCCGAGAGCTTGTCAGTAACAGCAGGAGTGGGAGCGTTGGAACTGTCGACGATGGGCGTGACAGTAGGGGTTTGGGGTGCATCAGGCGCGAGCGTGGCGATGGCCTTGGCATTCTTCACGACTGCGCGCACTCTGCATCAGCACGGCAGTTCTCGTCCTGCAGCTGTAATTGGAGTTGTACAGGTAACCCACGTTCTCCCATTACGACCTTGATCCTTCCCAGCGCGCTCGCGGGAGCGCCCGCATCAGTGATCGCTGCCATCAGGAGCAGGTCCCGCATCGTCTTGTTCACCTTCTCGGCGTCGCTGCCACACGGGGAGTCGCGTCAGCATCTCAGCATCGCCGGTGGGATTGAAGCAGAGAGTGGGGGGTGAGTGGGGCAGGGCAGGGTGCAGCGACGCGACAGTCTTACGCTTGGAGCTTGTTCAGGTATATCAACAGGTTGTCCTGCGCCGTTGGCGGGATCCCGTCGATCGGGACCGAGAAGTATTGCGGTCGCTCGGCGCTGCCAGTGGTACTATCGTTCCGGCTGCACTTGGACGAGGACTGCGGGGACGACATCGTGATGATGGGTGTGTGTGCGCGCGCGTGAGGGTCGTAGCAGTGGAGATGAGCGGAAATGGTGGAGAACGGTGTCGAGCGGAATGAGAAAAATCAACAAAGCCACAGATGTCGGCTTTAGGTACTTAGTGTGTGTTGTCGCTACATATTTTCTTCGTGCATCACGTTATCGTGAACTTCTAGTCACCTTGGGTAGCTACATATCATCTATCTACGCATATAGAGTGTCGGACACTTAGACGGGCTAGCGTCTTGGCATTCTTGGCAAAGTACAAACCACCTTCCGAGTGCCAAGAGATCGAGTGCTATGCCATGACTACGTACAAAAATCACGCGGCTCCTACCCCGCCTTCCCCATCCCACTTTTCACTCTGCCCCAACACCCCGGTATTTCGGCCCACATACTCAAACATCTCTACCAGCGCACGTTTTTTATATCGCCGACTGGCCACTGCAGGTATAGTAGCAGCTCTAACCTTTCACTGTCAACTGTTTTTAACAAAAATCTTTTTAGTTTGAACAAGATTACCACAATTATCGGTGTCATCACTACCGTGTCAACCGCGCCCGCAAATTTATTTGCTTCGCTCGTTTATCATGCCTCGCCCCCCCAAGCGAGTAATTGCTACCCGAGCCCGCGCATCCGCACACAAACAAAGACTGGTCGAGACAAGACACATATGTATCTGGATCTGCTCTATGTATATACTGGGCCCCACTACACTAGATAGATAGATACACTGCCCCGGACCGCGCTAACCACCGCCCATGGAAAACCTGTTCCGCTCCGTTTCAATATATTAGCCCAGGAGTCACGGCCGACTCTCCTCCGTTTGTATCCATACCTACATACATACATAGATACACATCCACCTATCCGTCAATCCCCGCTGTTCTCAAGTTCTGCAAACGCGTCACCCTTGTTTCCATTGGCACTAGCCTGTCCATCCAACCGTCCATCACACATCCAGGTAGGATATCTAGCAGACGATATTTCATGAAATATCACTCGATCTTCCTTTTTCGGTTAGCGGCATTTCTATTTGTGGTTAGCGCCGGTACAAAACACCCCCCCGCCATATAAAAATGGAGAAAAGGTCTACAATGCCAGAAGATACGCTAAAAAGATCCACAATGCCACAAGGGTTCTACAATACCAGTTTTTAGTAAGCAATTTCTCGGCTCGGAATATTGCAGGTAAGGTAGGTGGAGTATGGCTGGCGAGGCGGAGGATACACCGCTGCGACCAAATACACCGCCGCGACCAAGATCATCAGTTTCTACATCTTACGAACGTGTAACTCAACTAATATTCATCAGATTGACATGAAAAGTGGCTATTAACGAGGCAGAAAGTGTGCCCGTCGTCGCCATTGCGCAAATACATGAACTCAAACAACTCGAAAGCAAAACTCGTAATATCACTTTTACAACCACCACCCGCTGCACCCCTTTGTCCCCACACAACTCCACCATCGATCGGATTGACATGAATAGTGGCTATTAACGAGCTGAGAGTGTGCCTGTCATCGTCATCCGGTCGGATGTCACATGCCTTCAGGCAACGCCCGGCAGCGAGCCACATTGTGACCCTCCTGCTTACATCTGGAGCAGTGCTGGATACGGTTCGGAACATCCTGCAAAGCGCCCCTCCATGCAGCAGTCCTGGCTCTCATCTCTCCAGCCGTCAGACGCTTAGTCTGAGGGCGCCCACAAGGCTTCCTGAAGCGAGGTGGCTGGCAAGGAAACTCTTCTTGGGGTTGCAAATCTGTGATATCGACCGGAGGTATGACTCTTGCGTAGGTTGTCTTGAGAGCAGCGACGGTAAGGTTGTAGGAGACAAAGTCACGAGCTGAGCGCTGAGGGCCTTCGTTCGCAGCAACATGGAATCCTTGGATGACGGCAATCGTATGGCCGTACGGAACGTCATTGTACTGAAACCGTCCGCAGCTGCAAGTACGCTGCTGAAGATCAACTGCGTACCACTTGCCGCGGAAAGATAATACGGAGCCACGGAATTCATCTGCCATACGGACGACTCGATGATTGCTGAACTCCATCGATTGGGCAAGAAGAGTGGTCGAATATTTCGTGAGAGGAGTTTGCGGTGCGTACTTCTCCGCTTCCTGTCGGTGTCGGAACCATAGATCCATGTTTTTGCTCCACAATGAGTGTAACAAGTCAATGATGGAAAGTTTCCGCTCTTCGACAATCCAGCTGTTCATGATTTCGACCAGTTTGGACGTATTGTGGCCGTACCGTTTTCCTGCAAGGTGGGGAGTTGCCCACATACTCATATTGATGTTGCGAAGATAATCGAGAGCCTGGGGAGAAACAGTAGCCAACTTGTCGAAGCCAGCTCGCAGCTTCGTCTCTGTCAATGCAAAGCGGATTTCTGCATTGAAGGTCGTACGAGAGGGGAGACCGAAATTCGTCTGCAGATTCCTGGAGATATGCTCGAGACAGTAGGCACGGTGTGCCCTTGGTACTCGATCGTCTGCGGCGTCGATGCCTTTGTCGCGGTCACTGATGATGGTTGTAGATGGATGATTGATCTGAGGGATAGTGGTGACCAAATGACCGAGGAAGTAACGCCAGGAGTCCTCCGACTCCCCCTCCACAATGGCCCAAGCCAGCAAAACGGCATGATTATCGGCATCGACAGAAGCTGCCATAAGGATCGTGAGGTTGAAGATCTCCTTCGTAAATGTTCCGTCAACTGCGAGAAGATACCGGCAATGGCGAAAGCTCTCTGCGCTTACTTCAGGGCAGATGAATAACCGCTGAAACCGCTGGACACCCTCATGGATCCCAGTTTGAAGATGTACGTGTGCATGGGGATCAGCCTTACGGACGGCGTCGATGTACGCGGGAAGAAGTCGGAACTGGTTGCCTTGTTGTTGTATGTCGTCCCCAAGGACAAAACTCTTCGCTTTTTTGGCGGCCTGATAGCTGATAGCGACTTGGTGATGAAGCGCCATAGCATCGATGATTTGCTTCGGAGTTGTCGTCTTGGTGACAGTGATCACAGTCGGTAGTATTTCTTGCAACCACCATTGCTGTGTGGCGAGGCCGCGTTTGGCCGGAGGAGCGCCGACGCAATTGTGCTCGTCCACGATGGTCGCCACCGAAACATATTCTTTATTGCCAGATAGAACTGCATAAACACGAAACGGACAGCCAGTGTGGGCGCAAACGACGATTTTGCGGGTTGAATCGGATTTTTGATACCGGAAGTTGAATTTTATCTGTCCCTTAAGACCCCAATCTTGCATAGCAGTCTTGAAAGCCTTAAAGTCGGGGAATCGGTCACCCTCCTGCAGCGCCATTGTGACAGTGCAGGTGGGGCTCGAAGGTAGCGGATGAACTGGCGAAGTCGCGAGCGGCAAGCGATGAGCGAGGGATTGACGGGCGGCGAGCTGAGCGACCGGTGGTTGCGTGAGGAAGAAAAGAAGAGCGGGCGACGGCTCCGTATAAGGATATCCGTCGTCCGTTATCCCACATTCTTTCTGCCCGCAATATTCCGAGCCAAGAAATTCCTTACTAAAAACTGGCATGGAGGAACCCTTCTGGCATTGTGGACTTTTTTAGCGTAAGTTCTGGCATTGTAGACCTTTTCTCTATAAAAATGGTCAACATTCAACCGTAAATAGTGCTCCACCCTCCATATTATTTTGTAATTTGAATTTGTAGATTGAAGTCTACCCTTTTATCTTTCGTTCTACAAATTCCTTTTCCTCTCGTTATTTTCTGGTTGTCTGGAGTAAAGGATGGAGTTGTGAGCTTTTTGCAACTCGGAAACCCCGGTCGCGCTACCCCGCCTAAGTGGCCGACACTCTAGTACATATCATACTAACATTCGGCCTCTAGCTGTAAACGTGCCGCCACGCGCGCACTGCGGACGGGAGACCCCGGATGGCGTCATGATATGTCTAGTCTAAGTCACATGCAAGTAACGAATATACAAACAGAAAAAAATTGTTAGCTAGATATTAGATAACTCACCTAAGAGTAACACTGTATCTATATCCTCCTTACAGCGGTGTAAGCTCCCAAAACAGCAACAAACGCACAATTTCTACAGTCTTGGCGGCCTTCCGAGACACTTACAACCAAATAGAGGCCCGTATTTACGGTTTGGGAGATTATTTTGCTACTATTTAAGCGCCGGAAAATACAGATGTCCGTGTGCCTCGCAAGTGCGTTAATACGGGGGGGGGGGTTGTTTATTCATACTCATACAGCCCCTCCAGATAATGGCGGCGTACATTTTACCCAGGTTTCCCGTCCGCAGTCCGCGCAAGGTGGCTCGTTGCAAGCTCCCCTTTGCCCTGCGCCAAGGCCTATCCCGAGAAGATATTAAGTGACAAAAGAAGAAGCAAAGAAAAGGTGCGCACGCGTCTTACTCCCCTTCTGCAGAGGCTATTATGACCGCCGACGGCACTTGGCTCCTCCGTTCCTTGATTTCCTCCCGTTCTCTCCTCACGGAATTCGCACTCTGACACCTCTATCTGTGCAGTGCTTAGATAAGTAGGCGAGTGGCGGAGGGATTACTTAGCTCCGTACCCTATCAATTAAATAATAATAAAAAAAGCCTACATCACTCCATAGCGGGGTCACAACCACAACGTTTGCCATCCGTTAGCACACTAACCCCCACACGATTGTCCACACGATGGTCAGGCCACTAATTGTCCAGAACACCCACTCTGAAATATGCAGTATCTAGGCTCGCAAGCGCAGCGAATACATCAGGCTCCAGATCACTCCCATTGGAGGAAGGAAGAGAAAACACGCCACCACATCGTCGCCCCTGTACTCACCTCGAGCGAGAGATCTCCGAGAAGAAGTGGACGGGAAATCGGCATTGGGCTGGACGCCGGGCCTCCAGGAGGAATTACAGAATGCTGAGCAGTCAGAGCCGGACGTCACAGCTGCGGATAGCTCCAAGAGGCTCGCCTCGAGGTTCTATCACCTGAAGACAGGTTACTGCTTCACCAGGCTATACTGGACTTCTTCTCCACCGCAGTTGTGGAAAGGCTGGTCCCGGCTGAGTAAGCCATGGAGGGCGAAGTATCGGAATGGGAGCTCCGAGAGCTCCGGGAGCGGAAGAGGAGCGAATGGTGGAGGCCAAAGGGTTGGGTGCCGGCGAGGTACTACCGCTGCCCCCCCCCCCCTTCCCACGCCCTCCTTCATGGCGTTCGCGGACGAGGAGTAAGGGACGGGTACACTTCCCTTTTGGTCTTAATTCGGTCATGATTTCCTTTGTCCTTTCTTCGTGATTTCCTTGTGCCTATCTATTCTTTCTTGCGACAGGCCTGGGCGGAGTGCAAGGGGAGCTTGCAACGCCGCCATCACGCGGACGGCAGACGGGAAAACCAATTGTGCCGCCACAGTCTAGATAGGCCGAATGCGAGTATGATTAAACCAAAAAAAATATTCGTCGCCCCCATCTCCTTCCAATCACTCCACTTCTACACGCTCCCTAAGTTCCCACACCTAACCCCCGGTCTCTCCCACCTTTGCTGTGGGTGCCTCTTCCTCTCCAACCTTTGGAGGGGACTGTCATTCGTATATCGTTTCCGTCGATGGCGTTTTCCGCCTTGAGCCGCAGCCGACCGTGAGGTCACGATTTCGTCGTCTTTCGGCGCATGGTAACCGGCTTTCCGACGATGAACTCCTTTACTCGATTGACGGTCATCGTACGGGGCGTAGAAATTCAAGCCGGCATCGCTGCATCTCTCGTCCGTTCAGAGATCTTGATTCAAACCTGTCCTTGCTACGGCTAATAGCCCCCCCCCCCCCGCCCGGCACTCGCGGGAGCGGTAACCTTGCCCGGGTTTTTCGAATATTTGATCTTCGTATTCCCAGACGCGGTCATCTTTCTCAAAACTGCCAGCAGCGATGGTGCTTGTTGTCGACAATCTTGTCGTTATAAATGTCCGACTAGTTGGCATAATGCCAGTCCGCTGGCGCATCTTGCTGGGAATCCCACTCCTTGGTGGTGTTCCACTGGCCGGCCTTCGCGGGGGCCTCTTCGGGCGCGCGCGGTAGCTCGTCGGCCGTTTGCCCTCTCGGCGGGGGCCCTGCACCATTCCCAGGAAAAGCGATGGCCTTCCGAATAACGGGGAAATATTTTAGCAATCCCCTTCTTTGGGCGCCGGAGGAGGAGCAGGCTGGGCTCGGAAGTTCGGGTTCGGCGGATGTATCCCCGCTGCCGCCCGCCATCTCGGCGGTTGCCCACGACCTTTTCCGGTATTGAGACGCAAACCGCAACAGCACACATACGGCGTAAACTTGATTGCGAATGATCTTTCCATTAACTCATTCTCCCGGTCAATGCAGGGCTAGGCGGAAACGCCCGGCGAAGTCGGATGCGTCCGCTAATCCAATCAACCGTGCTGTTAGAATTATCCTAGTTGATGTGATCGAATGTGAGACACTTACAACTTCGCCGGCTTTCTGCCTGGCGATGTTGACTATCAGGAGCTTTGGTCCTGAGCGGAGGGCAATCGTCTTCGTGGCTCTACCGACGGCTTGCTGTATTCTCGACAGAAAAAACCGGTTTTTCGAGGATCTCATGTGTAGGTGCGGCGAACAGCAGGTGATCGGATCGCGCGCTTAAACAGCTTCAAAGGTGCAAAGCACGGGCCCGCCTTATTGTAAAATCATATCACCTCTCTCGCTCGGGTGACAGTGTGACCGGCTCAATGTCCATCGACACGCCTTCATTTTTGTTGAAGTCTTCCACCCATCCGGGAAGGAGGCACCTTGCGACTTTGGGGAAGGCAGTACTGAAGGGTCGGTAGACTGGGTGTGACTCCTTTTCGGATTCCAGGAGACCCCTATAGCCATTAGTGACTACATCTTATACGATTAAACAGGGCAACTTACTTAGTCAACTGGTTCTCGGTTGTTGACAACACCGCATTGATGGATTCAAAGGAATCCTCGTTGGAATGCAACTTGTCGAAGGGTTTTTGGCAGTGCTAGAGTTTGTTAGCATGTATATTTTCATATAATATTCAGACGTCTCACCTTGACCTAAAGCCTGTAACTGGTTCGGTAGGAATTGCCATTAACTTCGAGTTGTCGGAGTGGAAGTAGACCAGGGAGAACGGTGCTAGGCCATAGGCTGCACATGAACTTCCCACCCTTCAAGGGCCCGGCCAGTATTTGGAGTTCAAGGGCCGGCGATGCCTCAGGAACTCCTCCTCTTCTCGATCCTTGGACTTGGCTGCTGCGCCTGGGTGCGCACTCGGCGCCGACTTCCCTGGATGTGACGAACTTCGTCATAATAACCCCGATCACGGCCGACGAGAGGCTTCCGGCACGGCGAGGAGTAGTCGTTGCGGCGGCAACCTGCTGCCGGGATTAGTGGTAGGGTTCAAGGGTTTTTCAGCTCCCTATGTATGTTCAATACAGAAATCTTGAAGGCGTTAGTTATGATCTGGTGTCATGGTAATATCTTGTAGGAGAACATACAAGTGTTTGCCGACACGGCAGTATCTTGTGTGAGAGATTGCTAAAGTTGTGGGGGTTGCCACGGTCGGTATTGGGGATGATGATTGTGATCATTGTGGTAATTGCGATCGGGAGTTGAAGGAAGGAAGGAAGGTGTGTTGTAGAGATGGAAGGAGGGAAGGAAGGAAGGGGGAATTCTTTCTTTTCTTGCATACGGCCTTTCTAGTCCCCGGCGGCTCACTTTTTAACCCGTGTTTTCCCGCCTACAAGTCTGTGCGAGGCGGCACGTTGGAAGCTCCATTGCGCCCTCGCCCGGGACCACCTCTTCAAGGTGTGCCCAGAATGGAAGGTCCAGCAGAAGATTGGGTGGCCAGAGGTCCAGAAGGAGACTGGAGAAGAGAAGCCCCGGTTCACGGTCCTGGACTCTTCCCGATGAGGGATGTAGCCAGTCGGTACTAGACGCCCGATCCACCACGGACGTGGGAAGGCTGGTCCCGCCCGAGGAAGATACGGGGGCGGTGTGGGGATAGGAGCTCCGGGAACGGGAATAAACGAGGGGAGTGGAGGCTGATACGAGCTCGGAGTGAAGACAGCATCATTTGTCGGGGGTTCTCTTTTATTTCACGAATATAAGTTTATATCTTTCGTTTGTGGGGTGTTCGAGTTACAGTTTGTTGTGGGGTATTGGAAACGGGATCACAACACACTACAAAAGTCCGGCTAACCCCGCGAAGGTTTTTTTTTTTTCACTTAATTCAACTCGCATGCAGCCTATCTAGACTATGGCGGCGTACATTTTACCCAGGTTTCCCGTCCGCAGTCCGAGCAAGGCGGCTCGTTGCAAGTTCCCCATTGCCCTCCGGCCAGGCCTGTCCCAAAAAAATAGATGCGCACCAACGAGGATTACAAAAGAATAACCAAAGGAAATCGTGGCCTGTCCCAAAAAAATAGATGCGCACCAACGAGGATTACAAAAGAATAACCAAAGGAAATCGTGGCCTGTCCCAAAAAAATAGATGCGCACCAACGAGGATTACAAAAGAATAACCAAAGGAAATCGTGGCCTGTCCCCTACTCCTCGTCTGCCAATGCCATGGAAGAGGGCGTGGGTGTGGACAGCGGGCACCTCATCACCCAGTGCCTCTCCACCCTCCTCTCCTCTTCCCTCCCCGGGGTCCCCGGAGCTCCAATTCCGACACCTCGCTCCCCACATCTTCCTCAGCTGGGACTAGCCTTCTCACATCCCTAGCGGGGAGGAAGTCTAGTACCGCCTGGTTGCATCTCCCATCGCCAAGCAGGTCGAACCGGTCCTTCCCCTTCCCGCTTTTTTTTCTGCACTTCCGCGTTCACAGGATCTTCTGCTGGCCTTCCACTCCGGGCACACCTTGAAGAGGTGATCCTGTGTCTGTATCCGGTACCTGGATTATTTTTTTTATCGAGGATCTTGGGGTGGCGTTTTCGATAGTTCCGAAAATGAAGCGGGGTCATGGGAGGATGAGATGAAAGGGAAATGGAATCGATAGTGCCCAGTAGTGTGCTAGTAATCACTTTTTTTTTTTGGATTCTCATTATTCGCGTGCGATCTAAATCTGGAGATCATAGCGAAATACACACTCTGCGTTTCTAGTCCGCTGCCAGCGCGATGGCGGCTCCCCTTCGCCATCCGCCCAGGCCTGTTCAGGGAGTAGCAGAGCGTACCGATTGCTGTAAAGGTACAAAATCACTATCGAGCCGACAGTCGACGACAGGGCGAGAGAACAGAATGTAGGAGTGACACGGAGAGGGATGGCGGCAGAGTAACGGAGATGGATACGTATTATCTCTGCTGATGTCTAAGTATATCAAAGAAGAGAAGAAGAACAGAAAGAACTAAGTACAGAACGCCAAGCCATCAAACAACGCTAATCCTAATCTGTCTCCCTTGCAGCCCAGTGTTGCTCCTTACGGCGTTGCTCAGTCGGCACGCCGTGCCGGAGCGGCGAGAAGTATTTCCAACACCGATGAACGAACAAAAGAAAATAACAAAGGGAAAAGACACAGGAAAATCTGCTCCGCGTCTCCTACTGTAACGGCACGCCGCCGCCGTCACCACCAATGCCGAACGACTAGAGTCTGGAACGTTCTGGATAGCACAGCACAACAAAGTTTCCGGTTCTGGATTGCGGCACGTGGAGAAGGTTTTGGGTTCGGGATTGCGCGGCGCGAGGAGAAGGTTTTGGAGTTTGGGTTTTGGTTGCGCGGCGCGATGAGGATCGCACTCCTTTTATATAAGGGTGCGCTGTTGTCTGTCTTGCATGTTTCTTCTTCACGCAACAATTAAATGTCACTTGTTATCGTTAGCCATAGTCGGCCTCGAGCATTACCAACTGTTCTCGTCACAGCGCCTTGTTCCACGTCCCTGCCTTGCCCCGTTCCCCGTCCCTGCCTTTCCCCGTTCACGTCTGCCCATTCCTGTCCTTGTCCTTGTCCGTCCACGTCCCCACGCCCTCGTCCTAATCCTTGGTTTGCTATCTGGAGTCACATCGAGCCACGCCCATTACACCTACTCTTCCTCCGCAGAGGCGATCTCCACGTCCTCATCCCCCCTCGTCGCTGGCCTGCCACCCGGAGCCACGCCAGACCACGCCTGTTACGACAAGGCCGCAATGCCCATCAAGGCCGGGAGCAGTGGTACATAAGTTGCTTGAACCGACGGCAGATCTGAAGGGCGGCCACACTGGGCGGGGATGCAGGCGGCCGAAGAAGGTTAGAGGCCTCGCGGAGGCGGGCCGCGGACGGGGTCACGTTCGGGCTGCCACGGCAGCCGTATGGGCACACCGCGACCGCAGAGAGCAGGGCAGGGGCCCAGGTGGTGCAGCAACAGCAGGCCTCCATATCAGACGAGCAGAGTATTCCAGAAGGAGGGCCGGAGCGGCGAGGTGGGCAAAGAAGCCCGCAGGGTTGGAACCGATCAAGGGCCCCTCCCCTGGGACCAGAGGGCCATTGTGTTCCAACGGGCGATAGGCGCAGCGCAGATCAACCCAGTGGTGGCGGCCAGCGCGGCAGGGTTCGTCAACATCGCGCTGAGCACGGTTTTATACACGGGAACATGTACGCACGGAGGGATATGGGATTTCGAGCTACGGCGGCCTGTCGACAACCGCTAGGTTCGGCGTGTCGGCGGCAACGCTCCTTCGTTTCGAGAAGGACGACATCGAACCTGCACCGCGGGCGGACAAAGGCAATCGCAAACGTGATCGCCAATGAGAGATGGGCGGAGCTAAAGATCCTATTGCCATACACCAGATGCTGGGGTGGGGATGGGTTGGCAATGTTGAGGGAGGAGATTGAGGCCGAGAACGAGGAGGTCGTGATTCCCCGTTCTCTATGAGGTGGATGCGCCCAAAGAAAGCCATTGAAGTCCATTAGCAGAGGTGCCGACTCCCGCTGGCGATGGAATCCGTTGTCTTCAAAGGGCGCCCTACTCCGCACGATCTCCTCAAGGCCGGTGGTACGGAATCCCGACTGCGTTGGCGGGCATACGCACAACTCAACAACCACGACGGCGCGCCAGACGCTACCGTATGCACGCGCTTTGATTCGAAGAACTTTTCGTTAAGAAGATCGTTGATCTATATTAATGTTCTGTAGTGGCAAGATCAGACTCGAGATGTACCGGCCACCTGAGGATGTCTACGACACGGAGGCCATGTGATGGCGAGTGCCAGGGTCACCTCACGGCAAACCCATCGTAATCCACAGATGGAAAAGGGAGAGGAGAGGAGGTAGGGAGTTGAGGCCGAGGACGAGCTTCCGTTCTTCATTTCCGTGTGGGTGATATTGATTAGGGAAGCTACTGATCAGTGATAGGATTTTGATCAGGTTTTGATTGCGCTGTGCATGTCGTACGATTGATATTGTGAGATCAGTAGACACTGAGTGAATGGTTACTGAGCGATCGGGCAACTCTCAACTTCGTTGTATACTTCAGTATAGAGAAGAACAAAAGATCATCCTCTCGTACTTCCCCGCTCTTGCATGAACCCACATCCAACCACGTACTCAACAGACTGCGCCATATAACTATAGAACTACATCAATACGAAATCCAGGAACGAGGAGCATGTCCAACAGGTGGCCGGTCGGGGCAGGGCGACGAGACAACAACAGCAGAGTTGGAGTGGCGGGGGGCAGCCCCCCCCCCCCCCCCCCCCCCCCCCCCCCCCCCCCCCCCCCCCCGGGGGGGGGGGGGGGGGGGGGGGGGGGGGGGGGGGGGGGGGGGGGGGGGGGGGAGGGGACGCACGGAA
>Ga0307516_10003815_pt1 | contig 19113 bp, 18 predicted proteins | sample 19_EM_MG_FD_203310 | JGI IMG/M metagenome (GOLD analysis project Ga0307516, IMG submission 203310) | Populus trichocarpa ectomycorrhiza microbial communities from riparian zone in the Pacific Northwest, United States - 19_EM | ecosystem: Host-associated > Plants > Roots > Unclassified | place... | reverse complement strand
CGGTTCGATTCTGACAGTTTTGCGCTCAGTTGTTATATGATCTCCCTAAAAAAAAGTCGCGAAAACCAAGATTTATTTGCAGTGGTTGTGCCGGAGCACACAGGGATCGCGAAACGTGTTTCGGAAGAATGAGAATGCACGAAGGTACAAAAGTGTCTCGAAAGGAAGAGAGGAAAAGGTGGAGAAAGGCGAAAGACGAGCTGAGGACATCGTCCATCTGTTTCTTTCCCTTCCCTGACTCGACGCGAGAGGCCTGCAGACTCTCCGTTCCTTCGCCCACCTCTCCCTTCGTCATTAGTTAAGCCAATCTAGAAAGGTTACATGGGACCGTGGTTGACTATTTGCTGGCCGTACTGCTCGATCACCGACGAACAAGGAGCGAGTCGGGGAAAACCGAGAAGAAAGTCACCGCCGAGAACGGACGCGGCCCATCCAGCTTCCGTGTGAAGACTGTGCGAACCGTTTGCTTTTGTATTGGGGTGGCCATACCTTGAGCTAGGGAATTCGACTGAGATTCCATCGCGTAGTCAGTCAGGGTGCGATGAGTGGGGAGGGATACTGTCAAACGAAGCCGGGACCGATACTGGTGACCGGTACGCGCTTTCGCCAAACCTGGCACGTTTTTACAAGCCAATATTCACTCTTGGGTTTGAGGAGGGAGGAGGACCACAGGGACAATGGTCTGGCGTTGGATGAGGATGGTCAGTGTTCAACCTCGGAGGTCCCGACAAACCAACCAACCATCCCCAGAATCTGTGTATCACTTTGGGCTCCTCTCCTTCGTTTCTAGAGTCGAGGCCAGTCGCACGAGCAGAAGATTCATGGTGAGAAGAGGAAGTGAATCGATCACCGATCACCAGCACCGGCCAAGGGTTGCGAATGCGACTCCCAACTACCATGTCCGTTCCCACTGCCGGTCTAGTTTCTTCGATGTTCCAGCACCTATGCGCGACCAAGAAATCCCACAAGGTGTGACCTTTGGCGCAAAGCGTATCCAGACCGATGAAATACGTTGCGTCGGAGGACTGACCTCCGGGTTGACAGGGCCGTGGCGTTTGTATCTTGGGGTGGTGTCGACTCTGCTTTTCGACGTTATTGAATCATAGGATTAGAGGATCCTCCAATCCTCAGTTACAAGGCATGGCGCGACCCCCCTTCTATGCCACGCCGATCCCTTTGAGACCTTACATCTCGTGAATTTTCGCGGTAGGAGGGGCAGTTTTATGCCAGTGTTGTCCCCTTTCTGGGTAGGTTCTGAGGCGTCGGGCCGCTGTTCGCATTTCGGCAGATGTTCTGTGCACGGCGTTCGGTAACGGTATCTGGCTCGTTCCATCAATGCGTCCAGGGTTCATCCCCCTGTTTTTTTAGGAGCGTTCATTGATGAACCCACCCGGCTGTAGCTGCGTACGTCGTGATATGAGTTGCGAAATATCGGGTTCTGTCCTCGAATGTAGTGGGAGGGCGCTTGACACTTCCTGCCAGCCCTCCTTTTACGTGTGCCTCGTGTCCCGATTGCCACCCTGGCAAAACCAACCGCCACGTACCACTCGGCAGATTGGCAAACTACCTCCATCTATGTCTACCCCCACTGCCAGTCTGGCTCCTTCAATATCTCAACACTTACATAAGACCAAGAAAGTCCTACGATGTGTCACTTTTGGCGCAATGTACGTCCGAAGCGATGGAATATATCAGGTCGGGGGGCTGACATCAGGGTTTTCAGGAAATCGATGACCCCAGATATGGCTGAGGTTAGACGAAGAAACGAACGGACACAGTGTTACAACTGACTCGTGTTGATTTCAGTTCGACGATCTCGAGCGGGACGCCTTCGAGATCCTCCACCTGATTCGATCCTGGAGGAACAGGGTTGCACCAATCAGCCGAATCCCTCCAGAAATTCTCTCTCTCCTTCCGGACTTTTGGAATACGCGTTGTTGGAACGCACACGAGAAAGAGCAAAATGTAATCGCACTCACCCACGTTTGCCAGGCTTGGAGACAGATATTCATGTCCCGGCCCTCCTTGTGGACCGATCTCGATTGCGTGGACACGGACAAAACTCTCACCTATCTCGAACGCTCGAAATCCTCCCCCATCAACCTGTCATTGTGCAGAGACGATGATCTGCCCCCCCCCCACGATTCCTTCCTCCAGATCGTCCCCCACGTTGTCGGACGACTCAAATCCCTGACTGTCTGGGGAACGCAGGAAAATCTCCAAGACATCACTGCCCGCCTATCTCACCCCACCCCCCTTCTTGAGAAAATCTCAATAAGTGCCAGTGGATACCTGTCGGAGGATCACCCCGTGCTCGCACCCGCATTTTTCGGCAAAGATCTCACTTCCTTGCGCGAGTTGAGTCTGTGGCACATCTGGGCCGAGGTACCTTGGAGAAGAATGGTCAACCTTGTGTTGCTTAAACTGACTTACACATTACCAATCTCCACGAGGCGACTCCTCGACTTCTTCGAAAGTACTCCCCACCTCCGCATAGTCAACCTCTCGATCAGTACCCCAGTCGAAGATGCTCAAAATGGGCGGTTGGTGTCCCCGGCATGTCTGGAGAGGATGGTGGTTTACTTTGATCCGCTTTCCGCCCTGCTCGACCACCTGTTGATTCCGGTTGGGGTGGTTCTGATAGTACACATGGATTTAGAAAGCCTCCCGGATGAAGACCCGCCCACGTTCCTCGGAAACCTCAGGAACCTCCGCTGTTTCAACAAAATCCTATTATACCCTGACGAAGAAGATCCATCCATCCATTTAGAGGGACCGAATGGGGATTTCTGCATGATCCCCACGTCTTCCCTCGACCACTGGACTTGCCCAATGCTCAAATGTCTTGTACATTTTGACGTCTCCAAGGCCGAACGTCTGGAGATTTCCTACGGCCACACCCCCTCCAGCGGTTCTTTTCGAGCGGTGCTTCGTTCCCTGAAACACCTTCGCTTTATCAAACTTTACCATTGCGAAAGCCCGCACACCTTCATCCACGCCCTGCACCCCAGTACGAGTTCGTCAGGGGTTAAGGTCTGCCCCAAATTGGAGGGGATGGAATTTGTCCAATTTGTCCAATATGACAACAGACTCGTGAAAAACATCGTAGGAATGGCGGCAGCGAGGGCATCAAGAGGAGTAAAACTCAAGTCCGTTACGCTGACTCATTATTGCGGGGACCAACATCCACAGCTTGACCTGGTGGAACTCGAGAAACATGTTTTGCATGTAGAATGCAATCCACAGGGCCAATGGTAGCGATAGCGACGGGGAAGTTTGAAGGATGAAGGAGGCAATGTTTTACGACGCACTATTTTGTGAGTGGGTTCCCGTTCGCGTCTTCGGGGTGGTATCGGTTCTCACTTTCAATAATATTACACACCGGACAGGAGAACCCTACGACCTTCGGTCGTTGGGCTAGTAATTAATGCCCACCCCACTGTTATATGTCTTGTTCCTGCACCCTATGTATTCTCGTGTGCTCCCAGTCAATGCTCAGAAACCACCTACCCGCCCGCGTACCTCCTGTTGTGACATTCGAGGCAACCCTTCAAGTTTCAGCTTCAGGCGATTCTTGCGGACCTCAAGTCTGCGATCGTGATTTTACCCATACAACCTGATGTCGTCGACCCGAACAATGGAAAGTAGTGTGATGACCAGCGTCGTCGCGGCCCAAGTGCGTGGCTGCGAGATGGTGGAGTCTGTCACAAACAGGTAGTGGACGTGGGGGAGTAAGGGCGGTGTTGTTGGACGGGCACTTGTTTCGGAATAGACGAACGGCTTCCCCTGATGTTGAGGGACGGGTGGATGCACGACGAACAGAGGGATGGAAAACGTCTATTTCGAATTTTCTGCCAACATGGGAGATTGTAGCGCAATACCATACCGAGCCACCGCACCAAAATCAAGCAGAGCCGAACCCCCCCCTCGGAACATCAGCCTCCGGGAAGAATAGCGACGCGTCGGTTTCGGTCGTTCCGGAGTAATGTGACCGGCGTCGACGGTAGTGACTGAGTACAGGTTCGGTTACATCGTACTAAACGAGTTCTGGAGAGCGACTGACTAAGATTGCGCGCGCGGAAGCTTGGGGGAGAGCAGGCGCGGAAGAGAGCTCTTCTGCAAAGGACGAGAGTGTGTACGAGTTTCGATGTACCCGGGGAATGCATATAATCTGGCTATGCACTCGATATACAAACGGAAAAAAGACACGCTGGGTAGGAATGGAAGCAATGAACATCGGACCGTCAACGAGCATGCTGCTCGGCTAGAATTCCCTCATGTACCAGAATGCCGCAGCATCGGTTAAGCAGGAAAGAATATCCTCCACACCAGGCCGTGCATCGCGATTCTCTAGCCAGCATAGTTCGACAATCCCCCACAGTTCATCGCTGAATCCAAGCTGTTTCGCCCTCTCCGGTTTCTCCGGCCGAATCCCTTCCACGATCGCATTGACCGCTAGGATATCCGACTGCAACTCGACGTAGGGGTGGTGACCGCATAACACCTAGGACGTCACCAGTTAGCCGTCCACAACGGCGAAGTTAATCAGGCGAAAACGCACTTCGTAGATGACCATCCCAAGGGCGTAACAATCGGATTGCCTGGTCGGCCTGTTGTTTTCTGATTCCGGGAGCCCAAACCGTTCCGGATGTAAAAGTTCAGGGCTCATCCACCGACGAGTCCCTCCGCCGGTAAATGACATGAGTGTGTCGCTTGAGATCAGTGATGCCAGAGAGGCCCTGGCTGTACGAGTTCCGACACCAGTGATGGTCGAAAGACCGAAATCGGCAAGGCAGGCTTGCCGCTCTTCGTTGATTAGAATGTTCGCCTTCATAGATGGGTGAGAAGTGCGCAGATGCTTGATTCAAAAGAGCCGCATACCCCCTTCAGGTCTCCGTGAACCACACGGAGGCCATGCATATACCTCAAGCCGTTCGCAATACCAACCAACTGAGCAACGCTACATCAGTAAGGTTCCTGCGGGATCGAGTGACACCGTACAAGCTCAGCGCGGTTTACATGCCGATCCCTCTGAATGAACCTGTTGATGTTTCCGTTTTCCATCCACTCGGAGACCAGAGCGAACCGGGATTCGTTTAACATCACGCCGAGCAGCGGCAAGATATTCGGATGCCGAAGATGTTTCCAAGCAACGGCCTCTCGACAGAATCTCTGCGATGGATTCGCTTAGACAGGTGTGACAGCGTAGGCGGGAAACTCACGCTACGAATGACATCCAGGTCGCTGGTAACGTACACGCGCACGATCTTGACGGCCACCAGACGCCCTTCGTAAGTGCTCCGCGATACATTAGCGAACCCCCCGCATTCGACTTCCTCTGACTCTCCCAAACAGTCGGGGATGAGCATGGACTTTGGGATCACGCGATGTCGGCTGCATGTTTTGCAAAGCTTATTGAACAATTTTAGTCGTTGCCGGTCCGACATAGCTTGGTTCTCTAGACGCTGTAGTCTGTGTTATGCTCGGAGGAGAGTGGTACATGTGGAAAAGCTTACCTCATCCATTTCATTGGCGTGCCTCTGTGTTTCTGGCCCCGAATCTCGCAGAAATTGAAAGAAAGCTGCGATCCGCGGAAGGAGCTTTCCACGCTGCTGTAACCCTGTTTCGAGTTGACTGGACGTCGAAAGTACGCGGTCCGCAACAGAGAGTTCGCATCGCTGTTCTGGTTTCCGGCGCCAACCAGTCGTGATAACACTCCAAACTGGGTCGCGCAACCATTGATTCTGACTTGGGTCCGTTGGACGGGATGGTCGCTCACCGCTCCTGATACGCCTGATTATCGTGTAATCAGCGTCACTGTCACTGTATGGCAATATCCCTGTGAGAACCTGATCGTAATGAGTGGATTGTATCAGATCATTGGATGGTTCACGACAGAGGCGCGTACCTCAAAGGAAGTCATCGTGAGGGAGTAAACGTCGCTCTCTTTCGAAGGGCTACTGATTCTCATCGACCAAGGTATATCATCGTCCATCACCAAAAAACGTTCCGGGGCTATATACCGAAGAGACTCTCGCCTAACGGTGTCGGACGAGAGAAAACTGAACGCGCCCACGATCCCAAAGTCTCCAAGGCATGCCTTGCCGCCCCGAGTGATCAGAATGTTGGTCTAGTTGTATTCAGCATCAACGTGCGGGTTCACCAATTGTTTCGTTTCACCCACCGGAGTGATACTACCGTGTAAGACAGTCAACCCGTGAAGAAATGTAAGGGCATGGTATACCTGCGCGACCTATTGTGGGAATCAGCGAATTTCCCCACCTACCTTTAGGTCACCTGGCACGTACCAGTACCAGCCGATCGGTACCCTGGTTCATCTGGATGTATTGGATGATGTTCCCATCTGGCATCCACGGAGTCATGATGCAAAGCGGAAACACCGTCTTGGATATCTCAACAATGGGCAGCACATTTGGATGGGGATCGGACTCGGTCCCTTGAATCACACGACGAAATATCTAGTAAAGGGCGTATTGAGTACACCACCAGTGAAGTAAAAGTGTAACATGCCGCTTCAATTTTCCTCAGGCGGTCCAGATTCCGTGTCCGAATCACCTTGATGCATACCGGCTCCCCACAATAATTTCCCCTCCAAATATCCGTAAACCCAGTGGGTATGTAGTCCAAGGGTTTACTCGGCAGTTCCAGATTGGGGAAGATTCGTGATTCACGGAGAAGCGCGTGGGCGTAAAGTCTGAACCATAACCTCAACAAGGGAGGACCCTCTTGGGGGGAAGATAAGACCGACACGAACTAAAACCACCAGAGGTGTAAAGACCAGGGGAAAAATCGACGGCCAAAACGTACCCTGCGATAGGTTCTCACCATCACTGCCACTTCCGCCGGGGATAAACCCGTCGGAGAATTTCCGCGCCTGGATATTGCATCGGAGATAATCGCTATCCACTGACGTTCTCTCTCCGTTGGTTGGCCCCACCCATCCATGAAGAGGACGGAGAATACATGCAAAAAATCCTTCCCCAGTCGAATGAGGTTCTCGGAACCAACCGGCGGGAACTCAACTAAGTCGTCTGCTTGTCAGCCATCACTCTTGGGTTTGGTTGGTTGGCGACCCACCCTTCAAATGCGCTGTGTAGGACGCGACCGCTTGTCCAAGCGGGAGGATCGTGGTCATGGAAAGGGAAAGCAGTGAGCCGCTGTCAATGCCAACATAGCGTGGGGAGTGGACGCTACTTATACTCCCGGCGTTGGGGCAGTTCGCTGCCAATCTGCCAAATAGCACGTGGTAGGTGCTTCTCCTAATCAGCGCTGGATGTCTGCCAACGCAGCCGCACTGTCACCCCGCGCGGCTGCCAGTTGTTGCAGCCGCCTGGTAGCCAATGGCCGGAGTCTCGCAGCTGGAGCCAGCTGATCGGAGTTTTTCAGCGAATTGCTCCTCCTGTGCAGTGACTGTGTTGGACAAAGGAACGTAGCCTCATGGTGAAGCGCTTTTCGTGCCGCGCTATCCCCCTGATCGGGGTTCTCCGGTCGGTCCGCTTACGCCCCCGACCGGTAGCGGATGGTCCGGTGTCACCAGGGAACTTGAAGGAGGTAGGGGCGAACAACGGCCCCGTAACCGTTCTACGCGTAGGGTACTGTGCCGTTCGACCAACGCCAAGACACTACCCCCGGCCTGGAGCTCCAAACATACCCATTGCGACCGTTCCGACCGATATCGCCCCCCGACTCTGATCAGACCTTTCACACGCGACCTGTGCGGTATACCCCAGACCTTGCAACTTTGGGACGTTCAAGGTAGCTTCCAAACGTCCTACCTCCGTGTACTCTTTTTCAATTCCAGTTTGACCGTCTTTCCACCATCACGATCGCCAATCTCCCGCTCATCGGGACAAGTCACTGATGATTCGATTGGAGAACACAGTTACGTCGAGGCGTACAGGAATTGCGAAAAGTTCCCCAGAAAGAAAATGTACGAACCCACAAAAATGTCACGAATGAAAAGGTGCAAAGTTGAAGAGGTCCACAAGATGAGCCGAAAAGATTACCCATCTACTTTGTCCCATTCCCCGATCCGACCCGAGAGATTGATGGACCCTCCACTCCGTCATTCGCCTCCCTCCCACCGTTCTCCCAGCCCTCCAAGCGAGTCTTTTCTAGTTCGGCTTCAGCACGGAGAGATTCCTTCATCTTCAGCTCAAGCCGGTCTAGGAGGCTCTGCATCGCAACAACACGGTCACTGACCATGGAACGAACGACAGCAAGACCCCCCTCCTCACAAAGCATAGCCACACGTACTCCTGCCATCGCAACACGAAGAGTGGAAGAGTCAGGATCGGCTCGGTGGAGGACCTCCATGTAAGGGTCGAGGCTTTCGAAGAAGACCACCTCTCTGCGACTTGCAGGGCCCTCCTGGTCTGGAATAGAATAGGCGGTGTCCGTCGTCTTAACTGCCGTCCTCTTCGACGAGATTTTGCTCCCCTCGCGAGAACTCTTGGAGGGTGGGACAAGAGACGTTGTAGATCCCACAGACTTGGCACGCGTCGAACGCATCGAGAGAGGGGAATGGCCAGGGTTGTGCCTCGCCGAGGTAGGCCGTCTCCTGGCGTTGTCTTCCTTCCTGTGAGCATTCCCCTTCTGGGTCCTGAGGAGTGTCGGAAGCGCAGAGATCCCCCACCGCGAGTCGCGAAACGAACAACCTCTCTTGTGCTCCTTGCAGAAAACACAACGGAAAGTCACCTTCCCAGTCTGTGTGTTTAGGTGCCAAGCCACCTTGCACCCACCCACTTCCTTCTTAGCGCACACCTCGCACACTGCCCCCTGTACCGACGGAACCAGCTTTGGATCCACGGCGGAGTCTTCATCGAATACGTATCCCCCGAGATTGATTCCATCTGCTAGGGCCTCGTCAACCCGCAACCGTTTTGTGGTGTCCACCCTGTTGAAAGATGACCTTGTCCTGCGCTTGGATCCGGTAGGGACGCTCTCGTCGGAAGATGACGAGACGCCGCTATCCTCCTCTTCGAACTTTTCTCCCTTGACCTGCTCCTGGGGCGCAGGGGCGCCTCCGTTCCCTCCATCCACCATTTCCTGGTCCTCGTCCCCAGCCGTGGGGCCTTGTTCTACCAGACGATGGTCAGCCAACCTATCCCATGACGCAAGCGGGTCGGGTGTAGATGAGGTTGTGGTCGAAGGAAGTGATAAGGTTTCGATGGTCCATGCGGGGGACTGGTGGGAGAACAAAGTAGGATCAGGTGGCGGAGTATTGCCAGGAACACAAGCGGAAAGAACGGTAGGCTGCTGTTGGGCAACCAACGTCAGCTTCGGAAAGGCACTTCTGCTGGAATGGTTACCATCGAATGGATCATCCCGATAGGTAAGGTCCCTCTCCGCTCCAGTTCTGCAACGTAACCCGTGATGACGTCGAACGGTTCGATGTCCGCGGCGAGACACAACTTTCGGAATCGACACTTCCGCGCCCATCAGTAACCTCGCCCTCCACGAACGGACGCGACGTACCAGCCACGCTTGGAGGTGACTTTTCCAGATCTCACAGTTCCTCCCTTCCTCTTCAGAACATTTTAACCTCCAAATCGCGACCACGGCCGCCCAGAGCGGCGCTTTCATCTCTGGGTCCGCATCGAGAAGGGGCCCGAGAGCTGTCATCGACCAGCGACAGTCCGAGTCGACCCTGGAGCTTGGTTTCAGGTCGTCTGCCACGAGGTCGGCGATTAAGGAACATGGATCGAGGATCTTCCCGTTCAGAGAGGGGATCCATGGAGGGGAGGACATACTGGCGGGAAGGGGCGGGCGAAACCGGACGACGGTGAGATGGCAGAACGAAAGAAAAAGAGAATGGGCTCCGATTGCGGAGTTGGGGGTCGACTTTCCAACCAGGGATGGTTGAGTTTCCAAAAGTCCCCTCCCATTTCGCGTGTTCGTGAACCCACTCGACAACCACGGGCCATTTTGTCCCTTTACCGGTCTTATACGCTCACCAGCCTCCTCATTTCCCGCTCCGTTCACACTGTTCCCCATCCTTGAGGCACCTTCTCGTGTCCACCGGGATGTCACGCCCTCTACTCTACGACGCCACTTCTCTAGATCTTGTTCTCCCCCCTACGCCTTAGGTCACACTCTCCTCACTCTGGTCTTGTGCAAGTAATCTGTATTGCAGTACTGGTTTATCTAATCTGTGGATTCGGGCTGACGGTGAATCGAAGACCCCGATCACTACAAGTAACGACTTGGAACCTGATCGAACGGCACCAACGAGAAGTTGTCCGTGGTTTTGTAGAAGTTCTGTACACCAGAGGGTCGAACGTCGTCGACTCGAGTTTGTATGGGAAGTCAGGACAGTCCAAGTGCGCATCTTGACGAACCTGGGACATGCCCCGGATGACGAGGGCGCAGTTCTGTCACAAACCTCTGCATTGTCTGCAGGATCGGGTTCTACCCAGGAGCCTCCCATCGTTGGTGAAAAATCTCCGCGGGAGCACCTGTTGAATCGCGGGCAACCTACAGAGAACGCAATCCCGGGCAAAATCATCAGTGCAACGGCGTAGCGAAACCACCCAATGTCACCCGAGTAACAATCTTGTTCCATTCAAAGCCACCACCGCGACGAAGGTTGGTGAAGAATGGAACCAATACCGTCCTCTCGTAGGAGTGTGGTAGATGTAGTGGGCGAATGAGCCTTCGTGCCGGTTGCAGGCTGAGCGAAACGGAGAAAGCCAGCGTTGAGGGGAGCTACGACCACACGTCAGAACGCTCTGAACTCAGACGCCTCATACAGACTCACCCAATGAGGTCCTCCGTATCGGTTTTCACCCCGACGGGCTTTCTATTTCACTCCCTCTCCAGCTTCGCGTTGTACAACAAAATACCCTCGATGTCTGTGACATGATATGAGCGCCGAAGGTGATATGTAAGCGGTGGAGGAAACACGACGGGCGATGGTTCCGGTGATACGGCTTGTGGAGCCTAGCAACTGTGGGGATTAGAGGGCGAGGGATGGTTTGGAACCCAGAAGCGACAGTCGTGTGTTTCTCCTGGAAAGCCTGACGAGAGGTGGGGTTGAAGCGTTTGAGGGACTTGGGAGATGTTGGAGGATGTTGGGTGATCGGTTCAATTCTTCCCACCCACAACCACGTCCACCCTCCATCAGTGAAAATCCCCTCCACCTCCGCGTCTAGACCCTCATTTCTACGGATGATGTGCACCGTCAAGCTTCAAGACTCGGCTTTTGCGGATCTACGCATAGGAGCGGGCGAAAGACCGTCGGGTTTCAGCCCTCGAAATTTTCGTGATTGCTCTCGCAAATGGTGACCATCCCAGCTGAAGTGTCTTTCCAAAGCTGACGTTGGTTCAGCACGTTACCCGGTCCACCTTTGATCAACTCCAAGCCCATCCCTCCCCTTATGCCTTCATGCTCTTGTAGAGGGCGGTGAGGAGGCGCCGTTCAAATGCTTTTAAAGTTCCGAATTTTAACCGGGCCGTCTTCGGATTCGTTTTCCGGGAACAACCCAATCCACCCCATGTTATCGCGCAGAGTTCAAGTTGCCATCAGCCAACACTTGGCCCGCTGATAATCTTATCCCGGAGCCTAATGCGTCCAGGGAACATCCCCCCGTCGGATAACAGTCTCTCTGTTTTCGCGACACCCGTAGCGAGGAGCTGGGGGCACTTGGTTAGTTTTATCGTCGTCGTGTCCACGGAGAATAAACCTGGTGATATAGATTTTGTTTACAGACGCCAGCCCCTTGTGTAAAGGTGCGAAGCCCCCGTCATACATCACTCCGACGGCTCTGGAGGTTTCGGGAGAGGGTGTGTGAATGATGTTTAATAAAAGTCGAGGAAGTCGATGGCGGGTGGGGTCGAGGAGATCAAGGCGATCGGTTGTTTCAGGGTACCAGAGTCCGATAACTACTCCCCTCATTGCCGGATGTCGCTGGGGCAACCCTGGCTGAACGATGACCAAAAGTGTATTTCTAACTCTCGAGTCGACCTTTCTGGTTACACTTGTTCCGACGAGTCAATCGCTATACTTACGTCGAGGAGATCGGTTTGCCAGCCATCGCCTGTTGGAACATAGCCAAGGCGGCCACTCCGGGTGATAAACCTTCGACTTTGTAAGCAGGAACAAGGTGACCAGCGCTGGAAGCAACGGAGTGAGTTTAAATCGGGAAGCTTCGAATAGAGGCACGAACTCCTTGATTCGGACGTAGGAGAATGATCCGGCGTTCTTGAACAGACCGACCGTGATCCCCTTGATCCTCCATAAGGTCATGGGAACTTCGGAAGCGAACTGCGAGCTGTGCGTGAACTTTAGGGAGCTGACCATCTCCTCAACTCCCATGTAGTTGCAGATGTAGTCTGCATCACCAGCGTAGATGACAGTACGGATTCCAGCGTTTATGACCTTTTCCAGGAGCGGCCGGCTGGTCCTCATCAAGGCTCCTGTAACTCCCAGCCATGTCAGCGTGCGTGCAGGATGGGGCACACTCGACGACCACACTGACCGGTGCTTAAGAAGTTTGCAAAGATATCCTTACTGCTCGAAACCCATGTTATTTTATCGTCAACGCCGATCTTGCCCACATGGGCATTCAACCAGGCAGTGATGTCTGCGGGGTAACCCGAGGGGTAGCGACTGAGGACATAATAGGGATCCCATTCGCCATGAAGGGTATCCATGATTGCAGCGTTGCAGAACTCCTGGGCATTTTTGCAAGCGGAGTTGGTTCCTGCGTTGGCACATTTGAGGATCTACATTCGAGTTAATCGAACCGAAGAAAGAGGAGAGACCGCCCGAACCCGGTCTGCACATCCGTTGGGTGAATTATAAGCGATGTTGGCCACTTCAATTACTATGTCTTTCACCAGTGCAGGCCTGTTGTAGGCCGCCTCCGCGTAGGTCATGTATTCTGGATATTGAGTGCTGGCATCCTAGATCACGACACGGTGAACACGATGCTCGTCATAAACCCAATTATACGGAGCGTACAGTGAGGCCGTTTCCGATGCCCAGAACTTTTAAGTTGATGGGGATACCGGTGATCTTCCCCGCAGCGATGGCGGCGTTTTTATCGAGGAAGTACCTGGGATGACATTAGACATGGATTGAACGGACGAGAAACATGCTCACGATGCCATCACGGGACCGTAATGACCGCCATACGACTGTGTCCAGATAGCGAATTCTCTAGTCTTGTATTTGCTGAACTTCTGGTCCGAAAAAAAGATTTGAAGGAACTGAAGGTTGACCAAGGATGATTAAAAACTGCGCCCACGAAGGATCCCAACTTATAAATAACTCACATCCCACACGCCTTGAGCAGCCTCTGCAGTTGAGCTGGTGAGCAGATCACCGGTACTGTACGAGAAGCCGACGCCTATCGGTTGATCAAGGTACAACCTGTACACCAGGGAGAATGGGTGAGACTGGTGGACGGAACGTACAGAACGAAACACCTACATGTTGGAGTTCTCGTTCCACGATTGAAGGTTCGAGTCGACCGCGGTCCCCTCTTTGTTGATCAGACAGGGTCCGTGCTCCCTGAACAGGCCATTCATGGAAGAACTTCCGGGCTTTGGGATATTGAGTACTTGACAACTGGATTGAGATAGCCAAAGTGCCTCACCCCGCCATTCAACCAAAGTGTTAGCGGTGCAGCGTCCGGTTTATTGCGTGCCGCAAAGAACCAGAAGAACATGTGGTCCGTGGAAGTCAGGTCCGCATAGCCCGAAGCCGAGTACACGTTGGTATTTTCTGTCCTGCGGTGAGCATACAGGCTGGCGGTAGATTCTGGAGGGGTCTCACCACAAACGCCGCTGTTTTCGACGTATCTCATGGAGCCAACTTGGGTGACAACATCCCCTCCCGGGATTCCTAAGACCCCTTGGGTGACCTCTCGGTCAATATGTACGTTGGGTGGCGCTCCATCGATAACGCCATTGTCGGCTGGGAGTACCCCACCAAATACTGCGAGGGGTGGTGCTGCAATGAGGAGGGTCAACGATGAGAAGAGCATCTCAGATCGTCGAGGGGGTGTTTGTTTCCAGAAGGCATGATTGCTCACAGTTTTAGCAAGAGCGAGATGGCAGGACGCACGTAATCTTCAAAACCATCGTATCACCGACGGACGGGCGTCCGAGAATTGTGAAGGGCTAGCGGAAATACTGCGGGTGCCGCTCGGGATAGGAATAGTCGGATACAACGCCCTGTGGTATATACACAGGGCCAAAAAACATTCGTTCGTGTTTTCCCGCGAACGCAAATCTCAGCCTTCCGATATAATGCGTTCCGACGTACTTTGCACACCTTACGGTTCTTCGATCGATCGCACATCTGCATCAGTGCTGAAATACAGACGGGCCAAGCTGGGGGAAGGACGGGCATGATAAGACTTTGTGACCGCATCGCGATGATGTGTAAGCAACGGGGATCCCATAAAAGGCGGGAAACAAAACGGAATGTCAGACAATGCGAACGGGTATCTATTCGCCACTCACTTATCGTTGCACGAGGGTTGGAGAGATATCACTTGGGCATTCTGGGATGAGGCACCGTCCCCCCCCAGAGCGAATGACGGGAACGAACTCGGTTCCTTGGTCCCCGTTCGCTCCGCCTAGGTCGGTGCCACATTTGCACGTCAATGGGTTGTCGTTGGAAAAATACACACCAGATCCCTGATGGCTAGAACGCGACTCCATCATAGTCACTATACTATCAAGCAGATGTCCCCATTAGCCTTGTATTTGCTTGTCCAGCAGTGAACTATCCTATTTGAGCATTAGCCGGACGCATTCAGCTGACTTCGTTAGTTTGAACTTGCTTTCGTCGCTGCTCGATACTTCGAAAGGTTACATTACATTTTCCATGTCTTTTACGTATGTAAGGAACGGGGCATCCACTCGGCCTCTTATCATTCATACCGCATATCTACACGTTCACATTACCGTGGTTTTCAGCGAGCAATTTTGACCTTCGCATATAATTCCCACTTTTGCGACTCCCGCCGGAGTTCGGAGGTGATTAGCAACGGTGACCGGGTTCGGACCGGGTGACCATTTGCAGCGGGATCACGTGCATTACTGATGAACTCGCGTTAGCCTCAGGCGCTTCAAGTTTGAATTCTGATCTGGCATGATCACCGCCACAGCTGGTTTAGGGATCTTCGCTGCCAACAGTCACCTTCTGTCATGTCCAACCTTACCCCAAGTCGGGGCTCCTCTGTTCCTCAGCATCTCCACGCAACCAGGAAAACCCTACGGGATGTGACGTCTGCGAAGTACGTCCAGGGTGGCGAAACACGTGGTGTCACAGGACTGAAACTCGGGTTTGCAGGATTGCGGCGACCCTAGATGACGCTGAAGTCAGCAAATGAACGAGGGCCGTGCACGTATTGTGACTAACGCGTGTTGTGCTTTAGTTCGACGTGCTCGAGCGAGACGTTCTCGGCATCCTGCAGCTGATTCGATCCTGGAGCGGCATAGCTGCACCAATCAGCCGAATCCCTCCCGAAATCCCCGCTCTTCTTCCGGGCTTTTGGGACAGATTGGGGAAAGACGAAGGCACAATCGCACTCACCCACGTATGTCGGGCTTGGAGGAGGCTGTTCATATCGCGTTCCCCATCTCGATTGTGTGGACTTGGACAAAAATCGCGTCTACCTCGAACGTTCAAACACGTCCCCCATCAAACTATGGCTACATGAGGACAACGGCCCGTTCTGTTTCAGTTCTTTTCTCGCGGTCATCCCCTATTCTACTGGACGACTCGGATCCCTAACCGTCAGCAGAACGCCTGGACGCCTACAAGGGATTACCTGCTTCCTATCCCAGTCCGCTCCTCTTCTTGAGAAGTTATCGATAACCAGTTGTGGGGAGGAACCATACCATAGACCCACGCCTCCGCAACCCCACTAATCGGTGCTCAAAATAGGCGGTTGGTGTCACTTGTGCACCCTGAGAACATGTCCATCGATGGAAGTAGCCCGCCTCGACCACCTGTTGATTCCGGTTGGTGCGCGTTTCAGCGTAGAGGTGGACTTACCCAATACCCCGATCGAGGGTCACACCCCGAGTTTCTCAATAACCTCAGGAACCTCCCCGACTTCACCTCGATCCAACTGTGTGGCCACGCATGAGGTTTAGCGGACCGAACAGGCAGGTCAAGATTTTTCCAAACTTTTCCCAACTCGAAAACAAATGGTCTGTACTCGAGTGCCTCGCCCAATTTGACACTTCGAAGACCGAACGGCTAGAAATCAGGTACTTTATGAGTGCAGAGGCCTATGTGGTTTCGTTGACGCCTTGATACGAGCTTGCGCAGATCGATGTGTTGGAGCTCGAGAAACACGTCGCACACGTGGAGTGTCGACTTGGATCTATCGGCTCCAACAGTGACGGTGAGGGTGATGGTTGGGAAGTCTGAGGAAAGGGAGTTTCGTGATGGGTGCCTTGGTGAGTAGGTCTCTCGGAAGGTGCTGGTTCCTAATTTTCGACGTTGGATCTGAATCCGCCCAATAGGTTTTTCGATTCTTGGCCGTTCGATGATGATTGATGAACAGTCCCGGTCAGTCGGTGCCTGCCTCATGTTGAGGCGTTTTGTTTCCCACATTCTGTGCAACTTTCGACGCCCTACGGACGTGGTACTCCTGCCTGTCTCAGATATTTGGATTCTGGTTTGGCGGTCACGCGGTAGTTGGAAGTGATTTTTTCCATGTCTTCTGTTACCGGGGAGTCGTGCAGTTTAACGCGGAAAGAGCGCCACGGAATCCTCAACGATAGGGAGAATGTTCAGGGGGAATGGTATTCGTGGTCCTCAGGGAGGATTGGTGTGTAATGCACCGAGTTTGTCACGCAATGCAGCGAGGCCGAATTCAGGTACCTTCGGGTGAGATATCGTCTGACCCACAACTCTGCAGCAAGTCAGGCCGCTTCCGGGCTGAACTCCGGATCCGACCCTCCCATTTCGGAGGCCAGTGGTCTACTCTTTGGCATAGAATCACGATCTATTCGACGAGTACATGGCTCCTTATTGACGCTGTTAGAGGGGCAAGCCTTCGTTTACTTCAGCAATTCTAAAATCCGCTCCGTCCCGGCTGGGAAATGCTAGACTTGAAGCTCTTGAACCTTTGGGATGCTCTACTGGGAGAAGCGGAGGTGGGCAGGATCGGCAACAGCGGGGTCTCGTTCGCCCAGATGCGAAGGTTGCCTGTGCTTCGTTGCCAGTCCGGCACCCGATCTCCATAAACTGCGTATATCATGTGGGGTGGGGGATTTGGTGGTGTCTTGGGGTAACGTTTACCGTGGATAGTTGTCGACCGATCCCGGGCGGGGGCGCTCGGATGGCGGGCCGGTTGGGCGCGGTGTCCACCGGAAAGGGCTTTCCCGCGGACGCGACGACCCTCCACCCCCACTTGATGCCAGACGAGCCTCATGCCCACCGCTCTGCTCCCCAGATGTGTTTCCGAAGATAAATGATCCGGGCCCGGTTGTCGTCGTTGGGCGGGGGGATAGGACGCGTCGTGTCAAACCGATTGAATGCGAAAGAGGAGCGTGTGGTGTGGTGGCGGACGCGAGTTTGTAGACCCGCTTGGAGGGGAAGATGGCTCTGGGTACGAGCGTCTTCACGGTGGGTGTTGCCAAGAGTGGTACCGGACGATCAGACCCAGGAGCCTCCCATCGTTGGTGAAAAATCTCCGAGGGAGCACCTGTTGAATCGCGGGCAACCCTGCAGAGAACGCGATCCCGGGCAAAATCATTATGGCAACGGCGTAGCGAAACCACCCAAGGTCACCCAAGTAACAATCTTGTTCCATTCAAAGCCACCGCCGCGACGAAGGTTGGTGAAGAATTGGGAACCAATACCGTTGGACCCACATCCTCTCGTAGGAGTGTGGTAGATACAAGAGTTGCCGGGCTTCGCCCCGGCATGTGATCGGGGCCGTTATTGCCATATGGGATATTGGCCTTGTCACGGGAATAATATAGTGGAAGTATGTCAAGATTTGGAGGTCGAAAACCTATCTTACGGAGTACGAAAATACTACTATGATTTTGTGGAAGTCTGGGTCCGGTTGGATCGCAGTGTCCGTAGCAGGGTGGCCACATAGTAGCTGCGGAGAATCAAAGTTCCGAAGTTTATGGTGGAACGACTGTAGGTACCGAACGTAAAAATCTAGGATCTACAATGGAACTATCGTACTGAACAGACCGCAGCATCGGTGGTGGGGTGACCACGGATGGCCACGGAATGACTACGGAAAATGGAAGGAATTATAGGAACACTGACCGAGGAAGTCCTCAGATCAACTTCGAATTCGAAGGAGCACTTCGAGTCTATTAGTGTCCGTACCCCACGTTTCATCGAGACGTCAATCTGCTGATGCAATCTCACTATCTCTTGGGACCGGGAGTAGTCTCACTATTAGACAAACCCCGCATGCTTGCCATTCAAATTCCCCGGCTCGCGTGAAACCTGCGGGCAGAAAAGGAACCTGACGCATCGTGGTTGTAGTAACACATGATTATATTAGTCTCTACATGTATTAGCCACGGGCCCGGTTGACACAAATCGACTAATATTGCCCGCGATTGATGTCCGTTGCCCGAAATCGCCACAAAGCGACTGCGGCAAATTGACAACTATCAACCGACGTCGGCCGACGTCGACCGGCGTTGACTGTCGTTGATGCCACTCGCTACGTGGTCTACGATGGGCGAGGTTTTCAGCTCGGATTCTTAGATGATTAAAATAAGTCCATTTAGTCTACAACAGTCGAGAGTACTCTACGATGGGCGAACATCAAATGTATTGAACGCCCGAAGTTGCCCAGTCTCGTTGCCGACCGACCGGAATTCCCACTGGGAGAAAGGCCTTGAGCGTGAGGCCGCAGGCCTGCCTGACCCGATCGTTTACCGCGGTTTCGGCCGCAGTAACGGTCTGAGTCGAGGGGGTTCGCAGGTTTTCGCAGGTTTCTAAAGGGAACCGAGCTCTGTAAGAGGGGTTGAGTAGCTAGTACAAAATCCAGCCCTTTATATACTAAATACATGAGATCATAAGCGGAAAGTCCGCATAAAACATATCTCGAAAGAAAAGTAATGTACTCGGTCTGGACCGGCACG
>Ga0307516_10003814_pt1 | contig 19114 bp, 23 predicted proteins | sample 19_EM_MG_FD_203310 | JGI IMG/M metagenome (GOLD analysis project Ga0307516, IMG submission 203310) | Populus trichocarpa ectomycorrhiza microbial communities from riparian zone in the Pacific Northwest, United States - 19_EM | ecosystem: Host-associated > Plants > Roots > Unclassified | place... | reverse complement strand
TGGCGTACAGGATATTGGCCACATATTCAAAAAATAACGACCAGCCAGGCCCGTTGAGCGGATGCATTTCCTGCCAGCCGCGGATATCCCAGGAAACTGGAATGGGTATGAGGGTAAACCCGATGAGCATGATCAGCAGCATTTTCCATACCGGTACGGTATGGATCAGCGGCCACATATGAGAGTCGCCAAAATAAAAGCAGGCTGCGCCGATAAGCGTTCCCATTATAACCATTGGGTGCAACCGCTCCAGGCGGCGTTTAAAAAATCCTCCTATGGTAAGCTTGCCCCACCGGTCATCGTAAGCGTAACCTATCACAAACCCCGACAGAACAAAGAAGAAATCAACGGCCAGATAACCGTGGTTAATCAGCTGGTCATATGGGCCTGCGGAATTGGCCTCACAAATATGGAATAGTACAACAATAATAGCGGCAACCCCGCGGAGCCCGTCCAGTATCGGGTAATGTGGTTTGGATTTAATAGAATTTGCGTCCGGCATTTTATTTTTGTTTTAAATCAGCCGCATCCCCAGACCTCTGAAGTCATCGAGCCTGGGGTCATCGGCAGGCAGGTCGGTGATCAATCCTTTGATCTCTTTTAAATCACAAACCTTATAATGCTCTGTAGCATTTAATTTCGCATTATTGGCCAAGGCAAAGGTTTTAGCAGAGTTTTTCAGCATTTGCTGTTTTACTTCACCGTCGGATTGAAAAACGGCGGAAATGCCAAGGTCTTTTTGGAGCGCACAAGTTCCCATCAGGTATAGGTCTGCGATGTATTTAGCGGCTTCGCTACAGGTCTGTCCTCCCGTGTTAGCGGCCGTCTCCCGATCATATATTCCCCCCAGCACGATCAGCTCGATATGCCTGAATGTTGAAATGACCGGCACCAGGGCCATATTGTTGGTTACCAGCCTGAACTTCGAATTGGCGGGCAGATGTGACGCCACTGTGCAGATGGTCGAGCCGCCGTCCATAAAGACCGTCTGCCCCTCCCTGATCAGCTGCAGCGTTTTTAAGGCAATAATATTCTTTTCTTCTGACTGGTGCCGGGTCCGATCCTGGAAGCTGAGCGGATTCTGAGAGAGGGATATGGCGCCGCCGCGTACTTTCAGGAGCAAGCCGTTATTATGAAGCGATTCTATATCTCTTCTGATCGTGTCTTCAGAGACGTTCAACTCACCCGCAAGGGATTCGTAATTGGCTTTACCCTTCTTTTTAATAAGGGTGAGGATATGACTGAATCGTTCTTCTTTTAACATCTCGTTTGTTGTGAATTAGACAATAACATTTAAGTCGAGGGCTAGAGAAGACCCGATACATGAAGCTCGTGTCTCAAATCTGTTTGCTCCGCCACATGGATCGTTGAAAAGCCTATGCCTTTTGCGGCATCGATATTATTCCGATTATCATCAATGAAAAGCGTGCTTTTCGGATCTATATGATAACGATCTAGGATCACCCTGAAAATCTTTTCATCCGGCTTGACCAACTTCTCTTCGCCAGAAACAACAATGCCATCGAACAATTTAAAAAAAGAAAATCTTTCCAGCGCTATCGGGAAGGTTTCCGCCGACCAGTTCGTTAATCCGTATAACTTATACTTCTGCTTCAATTCCTGCAAAAGTGCAACATTTTCAGGAATCTCTCCCTTGAGCATCTTGTCCCATTGTTCATAAAACAGCTGGATCTTCGAATGGTAATCCGGGAATTGGCGTTGAAGAAGTTCGGTAGCCTCTGCCAGCGACCGGCCTTTGTCCTGCTGAAGATTCCATTCTTCCCATCCGATATGGGCGAGGAAAGCTTCCATTGCGGCATCATCCCCAAATTCCCGGCGATAAAAGTACCGGGGGTTCCAGTCTACCAGCACGCCTCCGAAATCGAATATTATGGTCGTTATTTCCACCTGTAGTCTTTATGCCGAGATTTCTAAAATATTCCCTTCGGGGTCCAGGACAACGCTTTCATAATATCCATCCCCTGTCGTCCGGGGCTCGCCAAAAATGGTATAGTTGTCCTTTCTTAGCCTTTCTGTCAGCGTATTGACCTGGTCTTTCCCGCCAACTGAAATGGTAAAGTGGGCAAGCCCCATATTAAACCCTCTTTTTTCGTCGATAGAGGTAATATCGGGGCGGGTCATCAACTCCAGTCGTGTTTTGTCTTCCCCGAAGAGGATAAAATAGGCGGTGAACTGCTTAGCGGGATTTATATATTTTTCTCCCGAGGTCGTATCGAAGTATTTCAGATAAAAATCTCTCATGCCTTCCAGATCGCGGACCCAAAGTGCGAGGTGTTCGATTTGCATGGGTGTTGCTATTTTTTACTATGTTTTGATTATTCGGCGACTATCTTACCCTGCATGGTTCCCCAATGACCGGGGAAACTACAGATATAATCATATATGCCTGGCTGACTGATCGTAAAATTCACTTCATCCGAGTCCCCGCCGCTGACTAGTTTTGTATGTGCGATCACTAATGATCCCACCGAGGAAGGAACATACTGTTCGTTTTTTGCGTTATGTACCGCATCTGCAAAGTCGGCGATATCGGTTCCTTCCTTTAGAATGACGACATTGTGCGCCATAGCCGTATTCGAGCGGGCGCCGGTGTTTTTGAATATGAGCCTGATCTTTTTTCCTGTTTTGATCTTAAACATCTCTTTGTCGAAGCGCATGTTTTCGTTCGCCTGTAATTCAATGACATCTGTGAATTCGAGCTTTTCGGCGCCGGGGATTTTTCTTTCGATGTTTTCGTTTTCTGCTAGTTGTTGGGCTTTGGACAGTTCTTTTATCTTGATATTCCTGAATGCTACGCCGTTTGTCCAGTCCTGGAGAGCAAGGTGTCCGCTGACCGCGACGCCGAATTCAGGGTATTTACTGAGGGAGCTGAGAGCCACCAGGTTTTTCCATTCAGCGCTTTGCAGGTCGACCTGGACAGTTTGTGCATCGTTCAACCAGAATGTCACCTTTCCGTTTTGCTGAAGGATACGCGATTGGTTCCATTCCCCGGGCTTCGGCATGGAATTGCTGTTGTTCGGAACTACGCCGAAAATGGCAGCCGCCTTATGTGTCGGGTTCTTTAAATAGTCTGGCTCTACGTTTTTATCGTCCAGCAACTGGTATTCCGGGCCGGTAAAGAAGGTAGTCGCGAGTTCCGGCCGTTCCTGGACATTTATGAACAAGCCGCTGTTTCCGGCCCTCGATATCTTCCATTCGAATCGCAGATCAAAGTCCTGATATACTTTGTCTGTCACCAGGTCCCCGTGTTTTACATCTTTTGCATGAGGATTGCATATAAGGCGTCCGCTGTCGACGGACCAGGCTGAGGGGATAGTACCTTTGTTAAACAGATGCCATCCGTTCATTGTCGTTCCATCGAAGAGGAGGGTCCAGCGGTCCTTTTTTTCCCGATCGGAAAGCATATTTTGCTGTTCCGGGGTAGAACAGCCGTACACCGAAAAAAGGATTACTGTGAAAAGTCCGGCAATCGTTAGGTTATGTTGCATCTTTGGCGATGTGCAAATTTAGACATTATTTGCAATATTATACAAATTTGCACAATATTGCAAATAGTTCTCCCTGATCTCTTCACTACCCGCAAAAATTGCAGTTAGTTGCTGTAGCGGTTCGTTGTTATTGTCTGTCCACTGTGTAATTCAGTTCAGTTACCCCGCAGGTAAATTGTCGGGTAGTCAATAGTTTTAGTTTTATTTTGTCTTTGATGTCTACAAACAATGGGATGCCTCGTCCAAGAATAATTGGATTAACAAATAGCCAGTAGCCGTCAATTAAGTTCAGTTGAATAAGTGAATGTGTTGCTGTCGGGCTACCAAAAAGCAAGATGTCTTTACCTGCCTGTTGTTTTATTTCATTTATTCTGTCCGAAAGGTTGTCGCTAATAATTTTTGTGTTAGTCAAACCCGCGTCTTTCATTGTTTTTGATAAAACAACTTTGTGAACATTTTTATACCACTTTGAATGTTCAATGTCGTGCTTGGTCGCTGTCGGCTTGTCTCCTGCGGTAGGCCAGTAATTTTCCATCATCTGATAAGTTACTCGTCCATATAAGGCAGTGTCGCCTTCACTTATCCGCTTACCGCCATAATCAAAAATTTCTTCATCAACTTTAATCCAGTCCATTTCTCCGTTCAGTCCTGCTACAAAACCGTCAAGCGATATGTGCATAAATGAAATTATTTTTCTCATATGGTTCTTTTTTTTATGGTTGTCTATGGTTTGTTACTTAACTAATATTTTAAGGTAGTTTTCAAGTCGATTTAAAGTTTGCTTACCACCTTCAATGGCATTTACCTTTCTATTTAATTCTTCAATAATTGCTTTTGACTTAAATACCGACTTCATTGTCAATAATGTTTTTCCTTCAACCTCTTCAAATAAAATTGAAACGGTAAAGTTATAATCTTCGCTTTTTTCACCAGAATGCTTATAGGACAACAGGGAAGGCTTTTTCACTTCTATATACTCAATTTTGTTATCCCAATCCCGTCCCATACCGTGCATAATAAAATCCCAAATTTTGCCTGGTTCTACATTCATTGATTTAGTAGTTAGCGAAAAACCATTTGGCCCCCACCATTCTTTTATATGTGCTGGACTGGTCCATACTTCCCAAACTAAATCTCTTGGAGCATCAAGAATCCTCGTATGTATAAGAATGTTCTCTTCTTGTTTGAATGTATTAAATTTTTCCATCTTTCTATTTCTTCTTTTTTTGAATTTTAGCTAGATAACTTTCCAATGAATCAAGTTTATTGTCCCAATATTTTCGATATTGATCTACCCAATCTGTTACTTCATTTAATTTTGCGAGTTTAGCTTCGCAATATCTTTCCCTGCCTTGTTGTTTGATCACAATAAGACCACAATCATTAAGGAATTGTACATGCAATGAAACGGCTTGTCGGGTAATATCAAACTCCTTGGCAATAGCATTAACATTGAGTGATTTCCGAGCCAGCATACCTATAATTTGCCTGCGGGTTGGATCTGCTATTGCCTGAAAGATGTCTCTTGTTTGTGTCATTATGCGCAAGTTATTTCTTGCAAATATATGCGCAAGTTTTGACTTGCGCATATATTTTTACACTTTTTACTAATTTTATTTATGCTTTTGTTCCAGGAGGCAGGCCGGTGACATGAGGACGCTAAGGTAGGTCTTGGCGACAAGGCTGGCGCCTGCGCCGATTACAGGAAATATATACAACTGGGAGGAACGCCTGTTCCGGAAGGAGAAAATTATTGTAAATAATTGCCCTGTTAATCAGAAGAATGAAAGATTCGAATCCTGTGAGCTCACTCTAGCACTCTAACAGAATACCGCTGAAATAATGATTGCCACCTTCATCCTGGAATTCCTCACCAATAGATAATCCTGAAGCTGAAACCAGGTCTCTGTATTGCTCCGCGCCCAAAGACCTCGAATCTTTTTCCGTCATTGCATCTTTCCATTCCACTTTGTCAAGAGGAGCAGTGAACAACAGTTTGCCTCCTGGATTCAAAGCCGCAGCCATTTTAGGAATTAGTGCCCGCTGAGTTTCTTCAGAGAGCAGGAACATCAGTCCAACAGCAATAATGCCGTCGAAGGAACGATTAAAGAAAGAAGACCGCTCCACCGATTCACAGGCAATAGGCACATAGGGGAAATTTTGTCGGAAATCTTCAACCATTTTCAGGGAAGCATCCACTCCATATGCGTTTAATCCTGCCTCAAGCAATATTTTAGTGACCGGGATACCCGTTCCGCATCCAAGATCAAGTATGACTGAGTCTTTATTGAAGGTTCGGGCCCAGGCGCGTGCAGTTGACGAACCTATTCCATTAACCGCTCTTCCCCTGCTTTTAATGTAAATTTCTGCTATGCTTTCGTATCCATTTGATTCGTCAATCATAAGTCAGGTCTGCCCTTTTCCAGCGAATAAAAAATAACATCTACGAACCACGCAAAATCTTCTCCATCTTCCTGCCCTTCGCCAACTCATCCACCAACTTATCTAAATACCTGACCTGTTGTGTCAAAGGGTCCTCGATTTCCTCCACACGATAGCCACAGATTACTCCTGTGATGAGATGCGCATTGGGGTTTGGCGAAGCACGTTGGAAGAATGTTTCAAAAGTTACTTTTTCTTTTATGAGTTCCTGAAGATTCTTGTTATCGAAACCTGTTAGCCATTGTATCACCTCATGTAATTCTTCTTTTGTTCTGCCTTTTTTCTCCACTTTTGCGAGATACAGTGGATAGACTGAGGCGAAGGTCATTTTTGCGATACGCTGATTGTGTGTGCTGGAATTGCTCATACCTCGTTTTTTTACGTTAATCTCTCAAATTATTTCACCTTCAAAAGTTCGCTTGATTTGTTTTAAATTAAAGTTACGGCAGGAAGACCAGAAAATAATCGAACTTGGAGGCCATTTATAACATACTTAAGTCGCTGAATCTCATCAAATCACTCAAATACTGGTTCGGATTTCGTCCTGCCATCCGGACTAGTAAAAGGTCTTCACCCGCGGACTAAATACCGTTAAAACACGGTTTTATTTCCCTTGCAGGTTAATTAGATTTGTTAGGGAAATCAAGTCTGTGCCCTGGTCTTCAATTCATCATAAACTTCAGATTATGAAAAAGACGTCAACAGCGGCCACCCCTCTTTTCGTTCCACTTATTTTAACCTTCCTGGTAATCTCATGCAAGCGTAATTGTGAGTTTTGCGCTGACTGTCAGAATTCATTTGCCAGCGAGGCGAAAATTAAGCGCATTTCAGTCCATCATGAGAAAAATCTCGCTACCCTCATTGAATTCAGTTATGACAGGAACCTGATAGATTCAATTCATCAGACGGTCTATTCCGAAGTTCCACCCGTTCGCACCAATTACAAACTATTTTATGACCATTGTGTACTCACCGGCTTCCAATCTCATGAAACATCTCCGGATCCTTTGCGGGTAAATTATACCGTTGACGGTGGCTTCGTCGTGGATTCGGACAAAGTGACAAAAGAGATCCAGGTCCGTTATAATGACCTGCCATTTGGGAACAATGTGCTCAACGCCAAATTAGAATATACTGTCAGTGCCGATGGAACGATACCCAGGCGATTGAAGCGCTGCCTGAACTGCGCTCAGCTCGGAAGGACCAACCTGGCTCATTACGATGCTGCAAGAAATGTTGATTCATATATTACTACTACGGATATGCCTGTCTTTACGGAAGTCAACGGGCCATGGGATGATAAAATGAATCCGTTCAGCCGGCAAAATGGGCTATTATATTATTTTGACCTGCTTCCATTCACCTACGCAACGCCTCCATCTGGAGAAGGGGATCGTTTTGACTTTATTCCGTTGAGCAGAAACAACCCGAAATTAATTTCAAATCTATTCAATGGCAACACGTATACATTTAAACTGGACTATACCTACGACGGAATGAACCGGCCCGTCGTTATTAAAATAAGCGAGCGGGACGAGATAGGCGGACCACATCCGGGAAATCCTTTTACCCCTGTCGGGCAGCTCGATCTCGAGTATTATTAATTTATCGGGTAGGGTCTCAGCAGGTTTTATTTCCGCCTAAATTGCTGTTTACTATATCTTTATCAAGCGGTTAAGCGGCTTGTATCGGTTTGGGCGCATTTCTTTTCAATATCAATGCGCTGATAAGCGTAACTACCAATGCCACCGGAAGGATCTCTGCGTAGGTCATCAATATCACAAAGACGGGGTTTTTATACCATTCTTTCATCTGCGCAATTTCCGCGGTTTTCTTTGCAAGCTTATCTCCGGTGATACCGCTGGCTTGTGCTTTGGCAACCATAACGGCCGCGTATTTATCCATAAAATCAGGCATAAAGCAATAGTAATTGATCAGCCAGCTTATCACATAGATCGTAGAGGCGATCAATGATATGAAAAGGCCGATCTTAAATGCTTTCCCGAAATGGATGGTTCCTCCATTGTGTTTATCACGGAAAGATTTAACACCTACAAAGATCATCGAGAAAGCAATGATCATGGCCGTGTAGCCATAGATCAAGCCATGATCGAAATCCCCTTTTGAACAATAATAAGAAGTTGAAAAGAGCATCATGCCGGCAACGATCAGTCCTGCTATGATACCGTAAACGAGTATTACTTTTTTCATTTGAATAATTTTGGTTTGATGATGCAAAAATCAAATAGAATTATCTTTTTGCCCTCATACTTTAGGGTGATTTTATCATTCACTACCATTTTTCATACCAAAGGGTGATAGATCAGGGTATCAAACCCAGGCGTTTTGCTTTTTCTATGGCCTGTGTCCTGCGCTGCACATCCATTTTCTCGAATATCCTGGAGGAATGTGTTTTGATAGTATTCAGCGAAACAAATAAACGGCTGCCTATTTCCTCTTTGCTTAACCCCTGCGCCATCAATTGCAATACTTCCAGTTCACGTTTACTCATGCCGAGCGAGGCGAGTTCTTTTTCATTCAGGACAAAATCCGCTGCCGGATCGGGGTAAATATGTTTTTCTACAATGACCGTTTCTATTTTGGGTTTGGTGAGCTTCCTCGCCAGCCAGATACCAAGACAGGTAAAAATAAGGACGATCGCCCCAACATAGATTTCCATGGAATGTTCAAAGATCACAAAACGCAGTTCCAGCCAGTTGAGCAGGAATACCAAAATACCGAGGAGTGCCCCGTACAAAAGATTGGTCTTATTCTTTGCAAACAGTTTGCTGATCATTTCACTTGGTTTTGATGAACGCCTCGATGCCTGGTTCCCCATTCATGCAGATAATTGCAGATTGGCAACAACTCCCTGGCGCTTGCTGTCAGCTCATACTCTACCCTTGGCGGCACTTCCGGGAATACTGTTCTTTTGACAATGCCATCCTCTTCCATTTCGCGCAGCTGCAGGGTAAGCATCCGTTCCGTTATACCCGGAATTGCCTTTTTGATCTCACCGTACCGTTTGGGCGCCTTTTCCAGCAAAACAATGATTAATATTTTCCACCTGCCGCCAATCATTTGTACGGCATAAGTCATGTCGCAGGTTGTCAGGAACTTGCGATTCTGATAACTCGTGGAGCTTTCTTTCATATTTCCCATTACATACATTTTTGTGTGTACCACACAATTTTTACACTACCTGCAAATTTAAATGTTTCATCCTAATATTGCCCTGAAAATAATTAAAAGACAATTTTATGAGTAACCATTCAAAGAAAGCACGCACAGTCCGTTTTACACACACAGGTGGTCCGGAAGTCCTTACCATAGAAACGCTGGACATACCGGCGCCCGGCCCGCAGGAAGTTCGCATCCAGGTAAAAGCCATCGGTATAAACCGCGCCGACACGATGTACCGGCGGGGCCTTTATGATGAATTCCCCATTTTCCCGGCCAGACTGGGTTACGAGGCCGCAGGTATTGTAGAGGCTGTTGGTGCAGAAGTGAAAGGCGTTGCCGTGAGCGATGTAGTAAGCGTTTTGCCAGCTTTCTCGCTGCACCAATACGCCACTTATGGGGAGTTGATTGTTGTTCCCGCCTATACACTGCAAAAGCATCCATCCACCTTATCTTTTGAAGAAGCAGCTTCTGTCTGGACAAGTTTTCTTACCATGTACGGCATGGTGGCCGATTCAGCGAATATACAGCCAGGGCAGTATGTTGTCATCACTGCTGCATCCAGTAGTGCCGGGCTGGCTGCTATACAGGTGGTAAATTATTTAGGGGGCATTTCTATAGCGGTGACCACTACAGGCAAAAAAAGAGATGCACTGGCGAAGGCGGGAGCTACCCATGTCATTGCAGCAGATGAACAGAATATTGTAACAGAAGTGCTGAAGATTACGGGAAACAAAGGTGCTGATGTTATATTGGACCCCGTAGCCGGCCCTTTGCTGACCAGGCTGGTAGAAGCGGTGGCGCCTAATGGTAAGATTTATATTTATGGCGCGTTAAGCCAGGAACCCGTATTGTTCCCCACCATGACGCTGGTGCGCAAAACCCCTGTTATCTATGGGTATAATGCGATGGATGTACTGCTTAATCCCTCAAAACTCGCGGCTGCTATACAGTTTATCTATGAAGGTCTTGCCAAAGGGAAGCTAAAACCCGTTATCGGTAAAACGTTTCCCTTCGACCAGATCGTGGAGGCGACGCAGTTCCTGGAAGCCAATACACATACCGGCAAGATTGTAATAACGATCTAATTGTGGAAACTAAATTTTCCGGGTCAGGATACCATTGCTGCCCAATTTGCTATCTTGCAAAATGCAGCACCAAGAATTTGAACCTCCTGAAGAGCTAAGGGATACCATAAAGTGCTTTTGGTATAACAGAAGAGACGTCGGAGAACACCTATCGGGTTTTGAGGTACTACCTGATGGCTACGCTGAAATTATTTTTCATTTCGGAAGCGGCTGTAGCATTTCTTACAGTGGAGGATTGCAGCCATTGCCATCACCGTTTATGATGGGGCTGCTCAACCAGCCTGTTGTTTTTCACACGAAAGACCGCTTAGAGATCATTGGTATCCGATGCTTTCCCTGGACTGTGTTCGATTTGCTCGGACTGCCGTCCGGTAAAGACGGAGTGCGCATTTTTGAGCATCCCATCGCCCGGCTTCAGTCCACGTTGAATAAGTGGATCCATGCTGGTAGGATAGATGAAGCGCTGGCTCAGGTAAAACAGTATTTCCTGAATGCACGGTCGCGGATCGCTATGGACAGTATGCTCTTCAAAGCGGGCGTTGCTATGAGGGAAGCCAATGGCACCATGCCGGTAAGCCAGGTAGCGGCGGCGGCTCATGCGACGGTTCGGACACTGGAAAGGAAGTTCAAGCAATCTTCTGGCCATACTGTTAAAGACGTGTCCGCTCTGATGCGCTTTGAGCAGGTACGAAACCAATTATGGCTTTATCCAAATGCCAACCTTGCCGGCTTAGCTCATGAGCTGGGCTATACGGATCAATCCCACCTGAGCAGGGAATTCAAGCGCTACAGCGGCACTACGCCAGCGGCATTCGCGCGAAAAGCAAAGAGAGGGAAACAGGCTGTAAGCAAGGATTTTGTCGCGTTTATACAAGCCTAACGCAGGAGTATTCCGGAATTTTGTGTTTCAATCATTCTATATGAAAGATGTGATCATTTCCGGCGCAGGGCCTGTAGGTCTATTCCTCGCCTGTGAACTGGCCCTGGCCAACTGTTCAGTCCTGATACTGGAAAAGGCGGAGGATCCGCACTCGCCCTTAAAGCAACTTCCGTTCGGGATACGGGGACTTTCGGCGCCTACTATTGAAGCGCTGTACCGCCGTGGGTTGCTAAAAGAATTGGAGGTACATAAACGCCTTAAAAACCCCCACGCAAACGCTGCACAAGGACCACGCCGTCAGGCAGGACACTTCGCCGGCATTCCATTCCATGACGGCAATATTGACACTTCTCAGTGGAGGGCTCGCCTGCCAGGCTCGACCGGCACCAGTCTAATCTCTGAAATGGAGGAGCTTGAAATGGTGCTGGCCGGCCGCGCGGAAGCCTTGGGTGTAAAAATAATACGGCGGGCCGCTATTACTGACTTTCATCAAACAGAAGATGGGGTTACTGTTCAGTCTGGTAACCAATCTTTTCAAAGTAAATGGCTCGTGGGCTGCGATGGAAGCCGTAGTGTTGTTCGCAAGGCGGGCGGTTTTGAATTCGCCGGTACGGAACCGGAATTTACCGGCTACTCCACTCAGGTTGACATTGCCGACCCGGAGAAGCTCAGCCCGGGCCGAAACGTGACATCAACAGGCATGTACTTGCAATCGCAGCCAGGCTACCTGGTGATACAGGATTTTGATGCCGGGGCATTTCATAATGCAGAAAAGCCAATTACACTTGAACACGTGCAGGAGGTGCTGCGCCGCATCTCCTGCACCGACGTTACTATCAGCGCCCTTCATATCGCAACCACCTGGACCGACCGGGCACGACAGGCGACAACCTATCGCAAAGGACGGATACTTTTAGCCGGCGATGCCGCGCACATTCACGCACCGTTGGGAGGTCAGGGGCTTAACCTTGGGCTGGGCGATGCCATGAACCTGGGCTGGAAGCTTGCCGCAACCATCCGGGAAAAAGCCCCGGAAGGCTTGTTGGACAGTTATTATACCGAACGGCATCCCATTGGTGCACAGGTGCTGGATTGGTCACGCGCCCAGGTTGGCATCATGAAACCTGACCCTATTGCCCGCGCGCTGAACGCCATTATCCGCGACCTGATGAATACGCGCGATGGGGTTACCTATTTCGCAGGAAGGGTGTGGGGTATTTCCACGCATTACAACCTCGGTGGCGACCACCCCCTGATAGGCTACAGCGTTCCCAACTTTGAGTTCGAAGACGGTGCTACCATTGGCGAGTTCATGCACGATGGCAAGGGGATACTGCTTGATTTTGATAGGAATACTTCACTTAAAACTTTGGCGAGTGAATATGGCGACCGGATCAAGTATATTTCAGGCCCTGCAAAAGACCAATTGGGCCTGAGCGCCCTACTGATACGCCCTGACGGGATGATCGCCTGGGCTTCTGACAACGACCCGGATTGCAGCGTACTCCAAAAGGCTGCCGCTCGCTGGTTTGTTTGTAATTCAGGGGTCAAGCAATAAAAAGGCGATGCAGCAGAGCATCGCCCGTGAAAGGTTGAATGATCTCATACTTGAAAGGATTACATAAAGAATTGCTCCGAGACGACTTTTCCGTCCTTTACATTGTAAACGCAAAGTTCCGTCATGTCCATGCGTCCCTTCTCCTTCATCGTTACACCCATGGACATGGTCACGGCAAACGAGTTTTCCCCCACCAGCGGTTGAGACACCGTTATCCCATGGTATTCCTCTACCATGGAATTCCATTTGTGCCCCTTTTCAATGATCGCATCCAGGCCCTTGGTCTCTTTTTCAAAGGCCGGGGTGGCATCAGGTTCAATGCTTACGACATCATCGGCGAACAACTCTTTCTGGGCCGCCTCAAAGTCGCCCTTGCTGCAAAATTCGACCAGCCGACTGGCAATTTCGGCAGTGGTCATGACTGCTGTTGTGTTTGACATAAAAATTTGTTTTTCTAAAGTTATAGTAATTCTCGCTGAAAACCCCAATTGCTGGCCCGGGACATTCGTGCTTTTTTCCGTACGTTGAGAAATAACTGATTATAAACTCCATAACATCTCTGTTTCCAGTTTGGATGCATCTTCCGTCCAATGGCCATATATTTCCAGGTATGGCAGGCTGGTCTTTATTCCTTTTTGACTTAATTCCTCCGATATCTTTGAACCAGTTTCACCTATTTTGTCATAGGGGCCTATATGCTTGAAATAGGCATACCTTGTCAGGTGGATTCTTTTTAGCTCCAATATCGTATCCGATGAAGGAGGGGCTTTCAATTCGACTCCCGCAAACATTTTATTGCCGCTCTCATAAACCCATACGTTGATTCCCTTGTGTTTCAGGCTATGGGATTTTATCTCCTGCCACATTTTGTTCGTCAAGTCCATTCCGATTTCAGCCCAGTTCTGCTTTATAGCAACACCGGAGACCCCGTAAAGATCAATGTTGAAATTTTCACGAATGATGATATTCATGGTGAGTTGAATTTTTTATTTCCGCCCAAAACCGCCCCCGGCGTGCATATCTATACAGCGTCCAAAAATCTGTACTTTTGTCCTTCACCAACTCGCCTGCCGCATAATCAACCCAATCCAACGCGATCAACAAATAAAACACAAAATAATGAAGACAACAAATAACAAAGGACTGGAGCGGTCCATGGAAGATCAAATACGGGAAGCCCTGAATGCACACTGGCACGCGTCGGCAGCCGGCGATGCAAACGCGGAACATGATATTTACGAGGACGATGCCATCTGTGATTATCCTCAGTCAGGCGAGCGAATCGTCGGACGAAGCAATTTGCAGGCCTTGCGAAGTCATCATCCGGGTAAGCCGTCAGGCTTCAATGTCAAGCGAATTCTCGGAAAAGGCGATCTCTGGATCACGGAATACATGATTATCTACCAGGGGCGACCAGCATACACAGTGAGCATTATGGAGTTCCGCAACGCTAAGGTCGTGCATGAGACACAGTATTTCGCAGACCCCTTCGAGGCGCCGGCCTGGCGAAGTCAATGGGTTTCTTCATTACTCACTCCTTAACGAATTGACCGGATTGGCTATCGCCGCCCTGATCGTCTGATAGCTCACCGCTACAAACGCAACCAGCAAGGCTATCACACCCGCCACCGCAAAGATCCATCCGCTGATATTTATCTTATAGACAAATCCCTGCAGCCATTGATTCATGGCATACCAGGCGATGGGAAAGGCGATCAGCAGCGAAATAAGCACCAGCCACAGGAATTCCTTCGCCAGGAGCGCAACAATACCGACTTCACCGGCGCCCAGGACTTTTCGAATACCGATCTCTTTGGTCCGCCGCTGGGCCGAGAAGGTCGCCAGGCCGAACAACCCAAGACAAGAGATAACGATCGAAAGGACCGAGAATATATTGAAAAGCTTGCCCATCCTTGTCTCAGCCGTATAGAGATGGTCCAGGTCCTGATCGACAAACCCATAGGCAAAAGGATTATTGCCATATACCCGTTGAAAACAATTCTGCACCGATGCCAGGGTCCTTTGTATAGTGCCGGGTGCTGTCCGGATGACCAGAAAGTCGCCGGCAGGCCGGCACCGCATCACCAAAGGTTCAATGGGTTTATGCACCGGTTCGAAATTAAAATCTTTTACCACGCCGACGATCGTTCCTTCATGTCCCCTGATAGTGATCATCTTTCCAATAGCCGTGGCCGGGTCCATCCGCATGGATTTTACAGCGGTCTCATTGACCACATATTCGCTGTCACTTCCTTTAAATTCTTTCGTGTAGAACCGGCCGGCCTGCATTTTCATGTCAAATGTCCGGACAAAGTTTTCATCGACATTCAGCCGGTTACACAAGACCAATGATCCTTTTTCCATACCCCGCCAGACTAATGGCGTCGGCGCATTCAGGTCCGTAGGCAGGTCACTGGTGATCGTATAGTCGCCTATCCGGGAAGACTGTCCGAGCGCAGACTTCAGCGCATCTGCATTGTTCTTAAGATCACCCACCTCCGGCAGGGAAATATACAATAAGTTTTCCCGGTTGAAGCCTATATCCCGGTTATGAAGATAACGCAGTTGATGGTAGATGACCACTGTGCTGACCATTAGGATCACCGATATGGAAAATTGCAGCACGACCAGGCCATTGCGCAAAAAAGAGCCTTTACCCTTCAGCAGCTCGCCGCCTTTCAGGACTTTGACGACCTTGAAAGAGGAAAGATAAAAAGCGGGATAACTCCCCGCCAGCAGACCCACGAGGATGGTGATGGCCAGTATCTTTCCGGTCAGTTGGATATCTAGCAGGTCCAGGATGATGGATTTGGACGCGAGCGTATTAAAAAAGGGCAACGCGGTATATACGAGTAACAAGGCCAGACACAGCGAAATAAATGCAAGCAGCATGGACTCCCCGATAAACTGCAGCGTCAGTTGCAAACGCAATGCGCCCAGCGTTTTGCGCAAACCCACTTCTTTTGCCCGGCTACCCGACAGCGCCGTTGCCAGGTTCATAAAATTAATACAGGCGATAAAAAGTATAAAGACCGCTACCAATATAAATATCCGCACATACTCGATATTACCCTGCCCACCCACATCATGCCGGAAGTGAGAATACAGGTGAATATCGGTGAGGGGCTGGATGTACATGGATGCAGGGACAGCCTCGGTATTAACGATAGCCCTGTTACGCATGGCATTGATCTGTTTTTCCAGCTTCTGAATCACTGCGGGTTCGGGTTTCACCCCGTCAGCCAATTGAAAATAAACATAACTATCAAAATATCTCCAGGGCTGCGGTTGTATCACCTGCCGGTCCCAATTTTCCATCGGCAACAGCAGATCAAAATGAAGGTGGGAATTAGCCGGGATATTTTTCAGCACACCCGTCACCTCCAGGGTCGCGCCTTTTATATCATTATCGATATAGATGGATTTGCCCATGGCCTGATCGGCTCCGCCAAAATATTTTATCGCCGTGGCCTCCGTCAGCACGACGCTGTTGGGTTCCAGTAAGACCGTTGTTTTATTTCCCCGCAACAAGGGATAGTTGAACACCCGCAGGAAATTACTGTCCGCGTAATACATCTGCTTCTCATCAAATTTACGCGTACCTACCGTTATGATCTTTTGCAGAGGAATGCAGCGGGTTGTATTTTTTATGCCGGGGATCTCGCTTTTCATAGCCGTCACAAAAGCATTGGGCACCATCACAGCCTCGATATCCTTGACCCTGGTCGTTAACCGGAAAATGTGATCGGCTCCGGGGTTAAATTGATCATAGCTAAGTTCATCCCGGACCCAAAGAAAAATGAGGATACTGCATGCCAGGCCGCTTGCCAAACCAAAAATATTCAGGCCCGTGAACAGCTTGTTGCGCCGCATATTACGAAACGCGGTCTTGAGATAATTCCGGAACATACAGAAGAGTAAATAGTTGAGGACAAAAATGCCAATTAAATGCCAGATTTGCAACTCCCTGGCAACCATTTTATTACAAATAATTCAAGCTGGACAACCGTCCGAAATCAATACAGCAATTGTCTTCTTCTGATACATAACCCCATCAGGGTATTCGACTGAAAACAGATACGGGGACAGAGCCATCCGGGCGGGGCGGAACCCGCCAGGTCAATTTATCTCCTTCAAGTGTGAAGCTGCTGATGCGGGTTGTCTCATCCCAGTTGGGATAAGAAGCACGGTCTATATGAAAAGTGATGGTACCTTTTGCTAGGTCAACGGTATAGGTACCAAAATGACAGCTGGCACTTAGAATAGCATCTTTGTATTCTTCCGGAGTGCCTTTCGCGCGATCCCCTGAAGCGAATTTTATGCGATCCGATCGAAATATTTCTACCACGTAATGGCCGTCGGCAGTAAAAAGGGCGATACCGCGGGGGGCTGTTCCATAATCAGCCACCTGACTCCCGTCTGGCAGGATTTTGTCGGCGGCAGTGAGGCGCCAGGAGCCGACAAGCAATTTCGATTGGGAAAAGACCGGCATGGTCATGAATACGATCGCGAGGAAGAAAAGGCCCTTTTTTAAGGCTGAAAATTGTTCTTTCATGAGTTTGATTTGTTGAAGATTAATTGAGCAACAAATCTTCCGCTTATTATTCAGGTAAAAAACAAGATTCAACAAAGAGGCCTTTTATCTCAACATGTTTACTCCTTTATCGGGGTTCGGCATTTTGCGCCATCTCCAGCGTATGTTGCAGGGACTGTATGCTTTCCCAACTTTGATGTCCCGGAATGACATAGGCCGGGTTCGGATATTTTTGCTGCAACCGGCGTATCGTTCCTACATAAGCACTTAGATCCCCATCTTTCACATTGCCCAGATCATTGGCTTCCGTGCTCTTTATCAGGCACCCGCCGTACAGGACCCGGTCCCGGTCGAACCAAACGACAATATTGTCCCGCGTATGACCCGCTCCCGGATAGTAGGTCTGGATAGGATATCCCCCGACAGTAAACACGGTGTCCTTGTCAAAAAGGAATTCGGCCCTGGGCTCTGCGTTTGCCCGGGAATAGTTATCCGTTTGTCTCGAAGTATAGGTTTTTATTCCCTTCGCCTTGTAAAAGGCAAGTCCAGCCGTCCTGTCCTCGTGAAAATGCGTCGCGATGCATAGAACTACCCGCTGGCGATGACGTTTTTGGATAGTATCCAGCAGCGGTTGAAATTGGGTCGTATCCCAGGGTGAGTCTATCACGACGACCCCCTTCCCGGTCACAAGATATAAGCCGTTCGCGGGAAAAGATACCCCCCCTGCCCTACCCCAGGTCGTATAGACATAAAGATTTCCGGTCAGCGGTGTGATCTCCAGCGCAGCATGCGGCTGTTGTGCTGAGGAGGAGAAGCTCCGGCAGCCGGCTACGAACAAAATGAGGATAACAAAATATTTCTTCATGAGGAATTATTCGGCAAAATACAATTTTTCGACCGCCGGCTCAAATTGGGTTTTCATTAATTTTTGTAAATATTAAACGCATCAAACCGGACCTTCCCAAAATTTTTTGTCGTGTAAATCCTTCTATCTACCTTCTTCGATTCAGTCGCATCGAAACTTTCGCTCACATCTTTATGAAGAAACCAATAATTATCTGCAGGGGAATAACTGAAGGTGGTGGTCCTTGACCACCGCAAGGAGCTGCCTCCATAATGTTCAACGGAGAAATATCCATTCTTAATGACAATATCTGTAAATGGATCGCCCATCGCGCCCCCGCCATCGTGACATAAGACAGCATTGTCACTTCGTGCAGCCAATGTAAGATGGCCGTCCGGCTGCCTGATGAGAATAAGGAGCGGCCTTTTTTCCGGATGTTCCGTTATGTCGGAGGAGGTATCCTCGCCATTCTTTTTAAGCACCATGACCATATCAGGATAGGGATCCCGGTTGAGGTCGCCGGAGGTAGTATCCAATATTGAATAACCTTTAGGCACAAATTGGGCTGTATCCAGGGGTAAGACTTTTACAGTGCTGGTATCATCTCCATGCTTTAAAGATGCCGACCTGTCTTCTTTAGTGCTGTCAATGGCTTTAGGAGCTTGCTTAGATGAATCTGTCTTACCTGGCTGAGGCGCATGGCTGGCATCTTGCCCGCAGGAGACGAGGACGAATAAAACCACACTCAGGAACGCCTGTTTATACATAATGGAACAACGTACATTTCCTGCCTTTATTGGATATCCGAATAGCCAAAATACAGGGAACCGCCCTCATGAGCGTGTATCCTATCGGGTTTTACCAACTCCAAATATAAAATTGAGGGAAAATGTACAAGATCTTCGATAGAATAGCCATCTGATAGGTCTCTATCCAGCCGAACTTTATTACAAATTATTTCTAACGTATCAACACAATCAAAATGGCAAACGCAATCAAAAATGTCGTACTAGTGCATGGCGCATTCGCTGACGGTTCCGGCTGGAAGGCACTTTGGGAGATCCTTACCCAAAAGGGAT